>Ga0210086_1000044_pt1 | contig 81610 bp, 71 predicted proteins | sample China_Galinas_PW_3_FD_184867 | JGI IMG/M metagenome (GOLD analysis project Ga0210086, IMG submission 184867) | Wetland microbial communities from San Francisco Bay, California, USA, that impact long-term carbon sequestration - China_Galinas_PWB_D2... | ecosystem: Environmental > Aquatic > Marine...
CTTTCCGTGGTTTACGGTATCATCGCCAGACACAATGGTACCATTTCAGTGGAAAGTGAGCCTGGAAAAGGAAGCACTTTTACGATTCGCTTGCCGTGTAGCTGATTATAAGACCCGACTCTTGCAAGAGTCGAAAGATTCTTATCAATTTTCATGCAAGATTCAGGTTATAGCTTATCACGGAATTCCTTGGTAATAGAAAGATTCAGATCCAATCGCAAGTTCTGTTCCGATAGGCCCATAGCAAGCCCGAGAAACTGCGGAAGATAAAGTATGGTCATGTGCATATCTTCTTTAAACATCCCCGAAATTTTTTTCTGATATGCCTCCAGGTTCATCTGGCACATCGGACATACCGTGACGATAGCATCAGCTCCTCGAGCCGCATTTAATATCCCGGCGACAAGTCCCAGAGCCACCTCAGGTTTGGTGGTCATGTGGGATGCGCCGCAACACCTTCCCCCCATGTTCCAAGGATGAACCTTTGCCCCTACAGCTTCTATAAGCGGCTCCATGGAGTGTGGCTCCTCAGGATCATCGAAAATAGAATAAGGCCGAAGGCACTGGCATCCATAGTAGGGTGCAATGTTCAGATCGATAAAGGGATTTTTCACCCGGGAAGCGATCTTCGCTGAACCTACATCACTGGCAACGACGTCAAGGAGATGCCGAACCTGCACCTGACCGCGAAGGTGAATTTTTTTTTCTTCTAATATGGTGTTGATTTTATCAAGAAGCTCCGGGTCTTTTCGGATCTTTTTCTCAACCTTTTTCAAGTTCAGGTAGCACGCGCTACACGGAACAAGAATGTCTTTGCTCCCGTCCATCTCTTCAGCTATTGCCAGGTTATACGCCGGCAAAGCAAAGGAAAGAAGATGGCTGGTGGCCTCCGCAGCACTGGCACCGCAACAGGTCCAGTCCTCAAGTTCCAACAGATCCGCTCCCAGTTCCTGCATAAATGCCCGGGTGGAGGCGTTGTATTCAAGGGCCGTCCCCTCCAGAGAACAGCCTGGATAATATAGGTATTCCATATTTACCCTCCAAAATAAAATCGTATTACGATTTTATAAAATGCGGCTTTGCCGCTACAAAAGGTATTCTATGAATTCTGTTCTAACGCTTCCACCTTACGAAAGATGGCCTCCAAATCACCGTTTCCTTTTGAAGGGATCTCAAAAGATATTTTTCCTTTGCCCATGAGTTTCATCCCCAACGGGGCAAAGTGAAGCGGCATGAAAGGGTTTTTCATGGAAAGAAAATAAAGTGTCATGAACTCCATCTCTCTAACCCGGCCATGACGGCGAACACTTTCCATAAAGCTTTTGTAAAACCGAATACTTTTCTTATAGGGTGTCAGATTTTCTTTTGCAGCGATTTGCTTGAGTGCACTCATCGTCTCGGTCAGCGGAAGACCCCTGGGGCATCGCAGTGTACAGTAATAGCATGTGGAGCACAGGGAAAAGGTCTTGCTGTGAAAAATTGTCTCCTTTTCCCCCATAAGGACATTATACCACAGCTGACGCGGTGTGAGATCCATCGCAAAGGCGTTAGGACAAGAACCGGTGCAGGTGCCACATTGGATGCAGGCACTTACCATGTCTCGAATTTTGGCCAAAGAATCAGTGGCCGGTTTAGGTGCAATTTCAGATTCCGGTTCGATTTCTATCATCTGCGCCTGGTCCATGGCTTCCCCCTTTCTCATTGATGATTGACGATTGCCGATTGAATGTATTTTGCCATTCTGTATCGGTTTAAAACGATTTCTTAAGTCAACAATCATCAATCGTCAATCCTATGCTGTTCCTTCAAGCGCCGATTCGATGACGTCGAACATTTGCTGGTCTAAAAACCCGGCAAGGGTTGATGCGCTGTTCGGGCAAACCGTGGCGCACGATCCGCATCCCTGGCACATGGCGGCATTGACCAGAACTTTTTCCAGTTCCGGATCGACCATGCGAGCACCATATGGACAGGCCTCGATACACCGCTCGCATAGACTGCAAAGGCTGTGACGGACTTCTGCCACCACTTTTCCGGCAGGCATCCGTTCATGTGAAAGAATCCTCAAGGCTCTCTGGGCCGCAGCTTCGGCGGTTGCTATCGATTCCGTGATGTTGCGGGGAGAATGCGCCAGGCCGCAGGCAAAAATTCCTTCCTTAAGTGAATCGACGGGCCTCCATTTCGATTCCGCCTCCTCAAAAAAGCCGTCCCGATCCAGTGTCGCTCCAAAGGATTCCGCCAGATCTTTGGGTAGTTTGGGTACAATGCCGGTGGCAAGGACAACAAGATCGGCATAAATCCGGACCTTTTGTCTGAGAATCGGTTCAAAGACGATCACTTCAACAGATCCGTCCGTGGGGGTCACCTTTGGTTTTTCAGTCAGATCGTACTGGATGAAGATTACACCTGCCTTTCGGGCTTGAGTGTAATAGGACTCGATAAAGCCATAGGTCATCATGTCTCGATAAAGAATGGTGACATCAATTTCCGGATTTTTCTCCTTGAAATGCAGTGCGTTTTTTAAGGCCGTGGTGCAGCATATGCGGCTGCAATAATTCCTTGGTTCCTGCCTGGAATCGACACATTGAATCATGACAATCGACCCGAGTCGACTGGGGTCCAGTGTATTGTCATTTATTCTTCTCTCCAGTTCCTTTTGGGTGACAATTGCTTCGCTTATGCCGTAGTTATAAGATGTCGTGGCAGCTTCCACCCCTCCGGTAGCCAGGATGGTCACGCCATGTTCCAGAGTGAAGGCGCCCTTTTCTTTGGCCTCAATAGTGGTATAAAAACGCCCTACCTGACCTTGGGAAGCGCGCACCCGACTATTGCGGTGCACACGAATGAGAGGGTGTTTTTCCACCTTCAACAGCGTTTCGTCTAATATCGTCTTTGTTGTGTTGCCTTCCAGGGTTCGTTGTAACCAGTTAAGGTTGCCGCCCAACATCTCTTCCTGCTCGATCAGATCTACCTGAAAGCCATGATCTGCGATGGCAAGGGCCGAGGACATTCCGGCAATTCCGCCGCCCACCACCAGGGCCTGCTGAAGAATCTTTTGGCTGGGCACAGGATCCGGATCAGCCCATTTAAGCCGGGCAAGCCCCGTTCCCAAAATAGCCGACAATTCACCGTTGATTTTTGATATCTCATTCGCAGACAACTTTTCACATTTAAGCTTTGAGATTTGGGCCGTAAGCATTAAATCAACCACTTCTATAAGAACTGGATTCAGCCCCACCCGCCGTCCCAGTTCTTTGATTTTTTGGGCATACACATAGGGAAGACACGACCCGATCAGAATCCGGTTCGGTTTGTGTTTTTCCACCCGTTCAACAAGATTTTCCCATCCCGTGACCGTACAGATTTGCTCAAAAAAGACGACCTGGTCTACAGCGGGGTCGGTCTTGAGATTCCGGACAAGTTGTTGTGTTTCGAGAAGCTTGGCAATCAGATCACCGCAGGTGCAGACAGCGATCAAAATTCTAGGCGGTTCCTGAGAAATATCCGGAAATGGCTCGACAGGTGTAATTTCAGGACTAAGGCTGCCTCCGGCAGCATGAATGACGCGGGATGCAGACAAAGCAGCGGCAGAAGCCTGAATGACAGATTCACTGATATCCTTAAGGCCGGAGAAGGAGCCTCCCAAAACGATCCCTTCCTTATTTATTCGCGTAAGTGAAAAGGGTTCGGTCTGACCAAACCCCCATTGATTGAGCGGCATTTCCATCATTTCGGCCAGAGCTGTTGTACCCAAAGCCGGCCTCTGGCCTACGGAGAGCACAACCATGTCAAAAATCTCTTCTAAATGAGTGCCGGAAGAATCAACATGCCTGATAATGAGATCGCCGCTGTTTTCATCATATAAAACGGAATGGACACGCCCTTTTTCAAATCGAACGCCGTGTTCGGTTTCCGCCCGGTCACGGTACCGCTGAAAGGATTTCCCGAAGGTACGCATATCCATATAAAAGATGGCTGCTTCCAGCGCCCCTCCGGCCCTTTCCTTGGCTACAAGGGCTTCTTTGATCGCATGCATACAGCAGATGGACGAACAATAGTCGGTGTCGATCTGGATGTCTCGCGATCCCACACACTGAAGCCAGGCCACTTTACGCAGCGGTTTGTTGTCGGAAAGCCGCACCAGGCGACCCTGATTCGGTCCTGTCCCACTTAAAATCCTTTCGAACTCAAGGCTTGTTACCACATTCGGATATAAGCCGTACCCATATGTGTTCTTGCCGGCGGCGGGATCGAAATAGGATGTACCGCCGCAGAGAACCAGAGCGCCGACCTCCATCAGGGGTTCTTTGCTTGCTTCAAGATCCTGATATGTTCGGATGATCATAGGAATAAGGGTGTCGGGATCAAACGGTTTGAGGAGATAGTCCATCGCCCCTATTTTCATGGCTTCCACAGCAGTCTCTACCGTGGCATAAGCCGTCATCATGACAACAACAAGATCGGGAAAAACCTCTTTGGCCTTCTGAAGGAGTTCCACACCGTCCATTCCCGGCATTTTGATATCTACGAGCATCAGCCCATACGCCTGTTTTGACAAATGATTCAGGGCTTCCGGACCGGATGCAGCCATATCGACGCTAAAACCTTCATCTTCCAACCAGGCCCGAAGGGAATCGCGTATGATCAATTCGTCGTCCACCACCAGGATTCGAAAATCTTTGCGAACTTCTTCTAAAAGCTTGATGGCTCCGGTAGGACATACTGCTTCACATTCCCCACACCGACTGCAAGCATTCGTATCGATAATATACGCGTTGGGAATCGCATGCGGAACCGGAAGAAAGATGGCCTTTCGCCCGGACAGGCCGGCGTTAAAGGAGTCCGGAACCTCTACCGGACAGACCTTCACGCACTCACCGCAACCGATACAACGGACAGGATCAACAAGGTTCGGTTTCCGGCGAAGTGATACCTGAAAGTTGCCCGGTTCGCCTTCCACGGAGACAAGTTCGGTGGACAAACGGATGTCTATGTTTTCATGGAAAAGCCCTTTGCGAAGGCAATACTGGGACGATGAATCCCGATCCACTATTGGAAGCATCTTACACATGCCGCAGCGATCGGTGGGAAACTGATAATCGAGCTGGCTGAGAATTCCTCCGATGCGCGGTGACTGGTCAATAAGGGTCACACCATAGCCAAATTCCGCCAGATCCAGAGCTGCCCGGATACCGCTGATTCCAGCCCCCACCACCAGTGCTTTACCGATTTTTTTCTTCATAACAAAACCTTTTTATCAGGAGTTCTCATTCTATGCTTTTCCGATGCCAACCACCTCGGTCAGTTCGTCCTCACGAAATATTGACAGCGGAGGTTCTTCCTCAATGCTTCTGCCTGCTTCGTACCCAAAAGCTTTTTGGGTCCGGTAAGAAACGGTTCGAAACATCTCCATCACCGGAATGTTATTGGGACAGGCATTCGTGCATTGACCGCACCCGACACACGCCATGCTCATGTGGGCAATCCGAGTCATGTGGTAAAAGACGGTATCGGTGGGCATTTTGATTACACCCTTGCGATTGGCCCATCTAAGGTACTGAACCGGTTCATGGTTAAAGACATCCGTCACAAAGACACATTCCTTACAGTAGCAGACCGGACAGGCAACCCTGCAGTTGTAACAATTTACACACTCGGCAAAATAGCTATTCAGTTTCTTCAGACTGTCTGTGGCTTCAGCGGTTTCGGCAAACATTTTATCGCGATAGGCGGTTCGTTCGGCAACCAGAGATTCGACAGCTGCATGACGTTCGGGTGGTTCCTCTGCATCGGAAAGATCAAGGTTGTCATAAAGCGTCTCTCCTTTAGGCGTCCGGGCTTGTATTAAAAGTTGATTGTCGGTATCGATCCCGAAAAGCCCGATTAAAATATCCGCACCGTTGGGCACCGGGTTCTCGCAGGCCTTGCACGCAGGAGCGAGATCAAATCCTTCAAAAGTCAATTTTTTCCCGGATAAGGCGTCTTTGTAAAATCTTGAAGTGAATTCCGTTTCTTTTTCTCCGGCGATTTGAAGGTAATCGCCATTCTTGAAAGCACCCAGACAGTCGATTCCTACCAGTACCACCTCTTCGATTCGGCCTTGCTTGAGTTTCACCAGTTCGACAAACGCACGTATTTCACAGGGACGTAAAACAACGGCAACTTTAGCGCCCATGGGCTTACGTGTGAGCCGGGAAACGATTTTGGCCGCATTCAAGGGAAAAACCGGTGCCAAAGGGTCGGTACCGTTCAGTTGTTTAGGATCCGTCACCAGTGTTGGCATCACGACGTTTTTCGCAGGGAGATGTTGTGGAACCAGGATTGCACTGATATCTTCCAACTGGAGGATGGATCGAAAAAAATCTCGTAGAGTTGTCAACAGATCGCCGTCTTTTACGTTGATTTTCGCTGTTTTCACTGTCCGTTTCCTCCTGATTGAAACCTTAAACTTGAAACTCGCTATTTGTACTGGTTGCCTTCAATGAAAAAAGAATTTTGCTGTTGGTATTTGATCACGGCATCAAAATGCCATTTAATAGTCTTCATCCAGTATCCAATTTCATTTTATATTACCATGGCTCCTTTGGCCTCATTAGGACCCAGCGTTCTGATCTGTGCCACCATGTCATGAATGGTCTCGGCGAACCGGATGCCGTCACTGGCGCCGATCCAGGTCAACCTGAGCCGCTCATCTCCAAAGCCGAATTGGGAAAGGATCTCTTTGAGAAGCTTGATCCGCCTCCGAGCCTTGAAATTTCCGTTGATATAATGGCAGTCTCCGGGGTGACATCCACTGACCAGGACCGCATCGGCCCCCTCAAGCAGTGCCTTGATCACATATTTTGGGTCAACCATGCCGGTACACATGACCCGAATCAACCTCACATTGGCAGGATATCCCAATCTGGCAGTTCCGGCCAGATCCGCAGCGGTGTACGTGCACCAGTTGCAAACAAAAGCAATGATCGTGGGTTCGAAGTTAGCCATGATCTCCTCTCTTTGAGCCCTTTGCAAAACGCCCCCTTTTGCCCAACTTCTGCGTCTGCCCCGTGGAATGCGAAGCCTATTCCTCTGGGGTCAGGCTCAGATTTTAATCCTCGAAATACTCAATGTATGCCTGCGGCTAAAATCTTCGCCTTCCCCCGCTCAAAGTCCGGGATTTTCAACTTGAACTTGAACGAAATTGAACATTTTTCAAAGGTCTCTGTTTTTATGTTCAGTGCTTAATAAAGGAAAAACACACTGATTAAGAAACACTATTTTACATCCCAACGGCATGCAGCGAATCAATGATGCCTTCGAGTTCTGCAAATATCTGCTTCTCGTTGAAATGTTTAACCTGCGCCGCACCGCTCGGGCAAAATCCGGCACAACTTCCACATCCTTTGCAAAGGGCTTCATTGACCACTGAGACGCCCATTCGTGCATTATACTCTATGGCAGTATACGGACAGAGGTCTATGCAGGTTTGGCACCCGGCACACACATCCGGATCAATCCACGATATGATGGGAGCAACCTTCACTTTCCCAAGAGTGGCCAATGCCAAGGCTTTGACGGCTGCTCCGGAAGCCTGGGAAACCGCATCCGGAATATCTTTGGGGCCCTGACAGGCGCCAGCCAAGAAGACGCCGTCCGTAGCCGTATTCAAAGGACCCAGTTTGGGGTGTTCCTCCAGAAAGAACCCATCTGCACCCTGGTTGACACCAAAGATCCTGCCCACCTCGTGAGCATCGCTGCGGGCCTGCATGGCGACGCAAAGGACAGCCATATCCACCGGAAGCCTTAAACGTCTTCCCAAAAGTGTGTCTTCTGCAATTGCAATGAGTTTACCCTCCTCTTCCGGATTGACAGCCTGATCGGTAATCTCAGCCACCTTGCCCCTGATGAACCGGGTACCCTCTTCCTGACACCGTTTATAAAACTCTTCGTAGCCTTTGCCAAAACAGCGCATGTCGATGTAAAAATTATAAACCTGAGTATCGTGACCGACCTTCTCATGAATTAAATGGGCATATTTGAGGGCGTACATACAGCAAACACGGGAGCAGTATTCATGATAGTTCACATCCCGGCTGCCGATGCAGTGCAAAATGGCCACGCTTTTCGGGGTCCGTGTGAAATCCCCGTTCTCATCTCTGATATAGATTTCGCCGCCGGTAGGCCCGGTTGCGTTACTGAGACGTTCGAATTCAAGAGAAGTAAAGACATTGGGATATTTACCGTAGCCAAACTGCTTCATTGGTGTGGGATCCATGATATCGTAACCGGTGGCGACGATAATACTCCCAACTTTTACCTCCAGTTCTTCTGCCTGCATGTTATGATCTATGGCATTGGCCTCGCAAACCTTAATGCATTCCATACACTCACAGCAGACACCACAATTCAGACAGCGACGGGCTTCTTGTTGGGCCGCGCTTTCTGAAAAACCGAGGTCCACTTCGTCAAAGCAAGCAGCACTCATTTTGGCGTCCAGATGCTTTGGATGGGCCCGGGCTTTTTGGGGAAGCCCTTCCGGACTTTTTTGCCAATCAGTCCCAGTTTTTTTCAAGGCTTCGAGCTTATGCGTATAAAGTTCCAGGTCCTCACCATTGATATAGCGATGGATTGCTTCGACAGCCTTGTGACCCGCAGCCACCGCCTGTATCACGGTATCCGGGCCGGTGACCGCATCGCCTCCGGCAAAAACATAGGGGATACTGGTTTGCATTGTTTGAGGATTTACATTCAGTGTATTTCGTTGAGACCATTTTAAGTCCGGCACCCCAGCTGCCCAGGATGTGTCAATTTTCTGACCAATGGCCGGGATCACTGCATCACATGGGATTACGAATTCGGAACCGTCCACCGGAACCGGGCGACGTCGTCCACTATCATCCGGCGGTCCAAGTTCGGTTCGGATACATTCAAAGCCGTCGACCTTACCCTCTTTTGCAAGAATCCCGACCGGGGCGGTGAGAAAGGAAAAGCGAATCTCTTCCTTTTCAGCCCCCTCGATCTCTTCTGCATAGGCTGGCATCTCCTGTTCTGAGCGGCGATACACGACCCTGACTTCTTGGGCTCCCAGACGTTTTACAACCCTTGCAGCATCAATGGCCACGTTACCGCCGCCAATGACCACAACCCGGCTTCCGGGACATGTTTTATGGCCCAAATTTACTTCTCTTAAAAAACGAACCGCATCGATAACGCCCTGGGTGTCCTTTTCACCGGGAATTTGCATATCCAAAGAGTTATGAGCCCCAATCCCAAGAAATATTGCGGCAAAGCCCTCTTCTTTCAAATCGTCAAATGTGAGATCAGTTCCGAATCTGACGCCGGTACGCGTTTTGACATCCAGCCTGAGGATGTGGTCTATCTCCTGATCCAGAACTTCCGGAGGGAGCCGATAATCCGGAATGCCCACCCGGAGCATTCCACCTAAAACCTCAAGCGCTTCAAAGATGGTCACTTGGTAGCCTCTTAACCGCAGGTAGTAAGCAACGGTCAGCCCCGACGGACCGGATCCAATTACAGCCACCTTTTCCGTGCGTTCTTCGATTTTGGGCGGCTCGAGCGCTTTCAAATTCGCATGGTCAGCAGCAAAACGCTTTAAATCCCTTATGGCAATTGCCTCATCCAACTCCTGCCTTCGGCATTCAGATTCACAAGGATGCGGGCAGACGCGACCCAAGACTCTCGGCAGCGGCAGCCGCTCCATGATGAGTCGCGTTGCCTCCTGATACTTTCCCTGGCCAACAAGTTGCACATAGCCTTGGATATTGATACCTGCCGGACAAGCGGTTACACAAGGCGCCCGGTCTTTTTTGTCTATACAAAAAGTAATGGGTACGGCCTGTGGAAAGGCTCTATAGATGGCCTTTCGATTATCCAGGCCCTCATCCCATTCACTGGGAACCGATACCGGACAGACATTAACGCACTCACCACACCCGGTACAAATACCCTCTATAACATACCTCGGTTTGCGACGGATTTTAACGGTGTAGTTGCCGATGTATCCTACTACTTCCTTTACCTCGCTGTAGGAAAGCAACTCGATGTTTGCATTCTGGGCCACTTCAACCATTTTTGGGGTTCCAATACATGCGGCACAGTCGAGGGTAGGAAAGGTTTTATCGAACTGGAGCATATGTCCGCCAATGGTTGACGATTTTTCTACCAGATAGGCTTTATGTCCGGAACTTCCGATGTCCAAGGCCGCCTGCATGCCTACAATACCACCGCCCACAACCATAACATCAGGATGTACATTTACCTCTCGGGCATCGAGGCGTTCATGGTAATTGACCCGGTTAATCGCCGCAGCTGAAAGTGTTTTTGCTTTTCGGGTAGCCTCACCTTCATCCTTGGTAACCCAGGAAACTTGTTCGCGAACCGAAGCCATCTGGAAAAAATAAGGGTTGAGCCCCGCCCGCTGGCAAGCACCCTGAAAGGTCTTCTCGTGGAGTCTTGGCGAACAGGAGGCCACCACAACCCTGTTAAGGTCAAATTCTTTAATGTCCTTTTCAATCATCTCCTGGCCGGGATCTGAACACATAAATTTATAATCTCTAGCGATTACGACATTTTTCAGTTTTCGGGTAAAAGCTGCCACTTCTTCTACACGGACTTTGCCGGCAATATTGATTCCGCAATGGCAAACATAAAAACCTATCCTAATGGACATGCATACCCCCTTCTATGATCAAAATCTCTTAAAACTCCCATCAAGCCGGTTTAGGCCTCTGATCGCAGAAAAGTATTCACCAGCTGGTCCCACTCGAGTTCCGGGAAATTACCGAATACATCGCTAATCGGCTGGGCGCCGGTAGCCGCCAGTTTTTCGTATTCCGGCCCAATAAGATTCAGCAGTTTCCGGCTTTCCTGTTCCATCCACTGCATGCTATCTTTGCCAAAATAAAGCCCCCTTAAATATTTTTTGGGCATATCCGGCTCTATAATACAAAGCCATCCTTCATTGTAAGGGTCTTCATGTAGAATCTCGGGATGATCGAGAGCTTTTTGGTTTACGGCAATAACAGTGCCGGTGACAGGGGAGAGTGACGCAGCTCTCCGACCACTGCGACCGATTGTCAAACCGGTTTGATCTTTTTTAAGTATATCCCCAAGGGGCGGGAGGCTCAAAAACTGAAAAGTACCAAACAGCTTGAGGATGAAATCGTCAAATCCGATTCTAACGCGTCCCCCGTGATCGAAACGTACCCAACAATGGCCCAGGTGGTAATAATAGCCGGTGGCCATTTTATAACCCGACGCTAAATAATAGTTGGGCGAATCGCCAAGTTGTGCCAAATCAAAATCGTCCATCATTTGGTCAAAGGCACAATGATAGCATTCATAGTTGAGTGGACAGATCTTAGGCGCATCGATACGTCCGGTTAAGGAATAGCGGCAAGGCCTTTCAGAGCCCTGGTAGCAAACTTTAATGTGCTCAACCCATCCGGGTTCCTGAACGTCCCCCGCAGTCTGGCCACGGGAACACATTGTTTTTTGCATCCCTTTGTCAAAAGGACAGGTGTAACAATCATAGGCATTATCACAATATCGGAGATTGATAACTCCGGCCTTCATCCAGATGCACTCATCTTCCACTACCCGAAACCCGATAAGGCGCCTCTTTGATTTTTCTTTTTTTTTCTTCATGTTGGCAGCCCCCTTTTCTTCTGCATAGCCTCCTCTTCTGGTAGCAAAGGTTCTGTCCGGTTTTAAGCGAGATATATCTTCAATATACTTCTTTGCCAGGAGAAGCTGAGACTTCAGTCCCACTGATTACCAGCAGGACTTGCGTTGTCTTTTTAAATTGCAACCTTGGTGCCACAAACCTTGGCACAGACTTTCAAAGGATCTATTCTGTTTGAATCATTAATTTTTTTCAGTTATTTTATTCAGCGGATGGAAAAAAGGAGCTTTGAAGAGCGGAACGGATGTGACTACATTGGCAACACCTTGAAGAAAAACAGAGCCGATGAATATTAAATATTGTGTATTATCAAAGTGTTCTTGAACTGTAGCTTTTTATGGGAGCTGCTGTAGCTTTTGTTTACGTTTTTGTCCAATCTCATTGGAGTGAGAACGTTATAACTCAAGTAATTGCTTTAATGAAAATCCTCTATACGATGGAGCTTTACCTGTTTTTTCTTCCTTTTTTTAATAAAAAACATCTTGTGAATCTTCTTCCAGATGTCTTTGCTGACCGTTTTTGCAAAATCCTTGGGAATCGGCTTGTCAAGAGGGAGGTCCGTTTCTGTCTCTTTCCTGACCAAATCATGGAATTCGTTGAATTCATGTTTCAACCATTCCTTTGCGGATCTCCCGGAAAGGAGTTCTTTTGATACCCGGAGAATATCCAATGGTTCAATGGTAAGAATCCATCCCCTTTCATAGGGTGACATACTCGCCAGTTTGGGGTTGTCTAAAATATCCGGGTTAATATGAACGATGTCGCCCTCTATGGGTGTATAAAACAGCAGTGTCTTCTCATTGCCTGAGATTTCAAATAGTGTGTCTCCGGATTCGAGTGTCGTTCCAATGGGCGGCAATCGCATATCATCCACCAATCCGATGATCTGTCGCGTAAAATCGTCAATCCCCAATCTCATCAAGCCGTTGATGCGTTTCACCCAGACATGTCCTTCATGATAAAAACGATCGAACCGGATTTCGAAATGTCCGATGGTTTCTTTTTCTTTTGATCTTGAATGTTTGAGTATAAATATAGGATGGGTTTTGGCAAGATCTTCCATTCTCTGGTCCAATTCACAATTCCAGCATTGATAATTATTGGGACATATTTTATGGGAAATGAATCCCATGCGCATATACCGACATTTCCTTAAGGTTCCCGGTAAGTTTCGCCACCTTAACACATTTTCATATTCCATATTCATGCTGCCGGTAGGACAAACATAATGGCAGGATCCACAACCGATACAATCATCGGATGGAAGATCAAAAGGTGTTCCGACGTATCTGTTTTTTCCCCGGCTGATAAAATCTATAGCCCCGACTTTTGCTACATTACGGCAAACCCTTACGCATTGGCCGCAAAGTACACAATCGCTATCCATTTTCTTAAAGCGTGCTTCCTTAACCCCCAATGATTCGGCAAGGTTAACTACCGAGTCAACATCCGGGCACCTGGCAAGCAAAAGTTCTGCTATGACCTTCCTTCCCTTTCGGAGTCGCTCGGTATCTGTTTTGACAACGATATTTTCTTTAACCGGAAATGCACAGGAAGGGTGCAACCGCGTAAAACCGTTTTCGGTAATCTCCACCATGCACAGGCGACACCCCCCATACGGTTCCATATCCTTGTGGTAGCAAAGATGGGGTATCTCGATTCCGGATTCACGGGCAACTTCAAACACGGTAGCGCCTTCTTCAGCACTGACTTTTTGGTCGTCTATGGTAAAAGTGATCATCTTATCCTCTTTAACAAAATTGTGTTTAATGCTAAGGTCTGGTCGTCTTCTTCATCGTTTACTTGCGTTATCTAAACAAATTAACTGAACCGAGGACACTTGCCGGTTTGGATATGCGTCTCAAAGTCTTTTTTGAAATCTTTAATCCCATTCAATATCGGAGCAGGAGCCCCGCCCCCAAGCGCGCAAAGGGAAAAATCTCTGGCAGTTTCTCCCAGTTCATTTAATATATCCAGATCTTTCATGTCGGCACGACCGTTGTATATTTCTATCATCAGTTCTTCCATCCTGGAGACACCCTCACGACAGGGAACACATTTACCGCACGATTCCTCCACGAAAAAAGTAAGTAGATGATGCAAAATATCGACGATACAGGTGTCTTGGTCAATCGCTACAATCACACCGGATCCGATCATAGATCCTATTTCTCTAAGGGCCTCGGGATCAAGGGTTATATCAAGTTTATCAGCAGGAATAAAAATGCCGAATGGACTCCCGACTTGGACGGCTTTAATGGATTTGCCGTTAAAAGGTCCCCCTGCCATCTCAAATATAACCTGTTTTAAATTTGTGCCCAGCGGAACCTCATACAGACCCGGATGTTTCACATTGCCGACCACCGATAGAATCTTGGTGCCCTTGGCTTTTTCGGTCCCGATGTTTGCATACCATTTCCCCCCATTCTGGATGATCAAAGGAACGTTTGACAGGGTCTCCACATTATTTACGATCGTCGGTCTCTCCCACAAACCTTTTTCAATGGGAAAAGGCGGTCTTAGTCTCGGGTCTCCCACTTCGCCTTCCAGAGAATCCATAAGGGCGGTTTCTTCGCCACACACATAAGATCCGCCCCCTCGAACAATATTCAAGGCAAAATTAAACCCGGATCCCAAAATATTTTTCCCTAATAGTCCATACCGTTTCGCAATCTCAATAGCCGTGTTGAGAAACTCAAAGGTATGATGGTATTCCTCGCGAAGATAAATGATTCCGTGATGACTTCCGATGGCATATCCTGCCAGCACAATACCTTCGAAGAGTTTAAAGGGGTTGCCCTCCATGATGGTTCTATCTTTGTAAGCACCGGGATCTCCTTCGTCTGCATTGCATATGACAAACTTTTCGTCACCTGAAGATTTTCTTGCCATATCCCATTTAAAACCGGTGGGGAACCAGGCGCCGCCTCTGCCTCTGAGTCCCGATTCAACGACCGCTTTAATGACCTCCTCCGGGCGCATTTGGTAAAGTGCTTTATACAATGCCGAATATCCTTCCATGGCGACATATTCAGATACACTCAAAGGATCAATGATACCGCAGTTTCCGAGAAGCAGTCGGTATTGGTCCTTAAAAGGGGATATGTCTTTATAGTCGGGAATTTCACTCAATTCAGGGTCTGGTTTGCCGGAAACAGAATCGCTTCCAATGGTGCAAAACAATCCTTTTTTTGTTATTTTTTTCTTCTGGATATCCTGGATGATCTGCTCGACCTTTTCCACGGTCATCTGAATATATAAAAGTGTGGGCTTTCCGGGCAACCTGACCATCGCCATGGGTTCCAGGTTGCAGAATCCCGAGCAGCCGGTTTGGTGCAAGGATATTTTGATCCCTGTTTTTTCTTTTTCTTCGGTTAATTTTTGAAACAGACGATCCGCGCCAAGTGCAAGTCCGCAGGTGGACATACTTATACTGATTTTCGGCCTTTTGGGAAAAAGGGATTTCATACCGATATCTTTTGCTTTATCAAGATCCTTCATATTTTTTATCTTCATTTCGAATCCCCCATCACTGTCTGAAGAATCTCAAGTATCTTCTCTTTGTTGAGATTTGAATAAATCTTGTCATTAAAAGAAACATTCGGACTGATGGAACACAGGCCCAAACAGCGCACCTTTTCCAAGCCAAACGCTTCATCCCAGGTGGTTTGACCCATTTCAATGTTCAGTTTGGACTTAAGGACTTCAATAACTTCTTCCGCCCCGTTGATATGGCAGGAGATGCCGTCACAAGCCCGGACCAGTGTCTTTCCTCTTTTTTCCGTACTGAAAGCACTATAGAATGTCGCCAATCCGTAAACATTGGCGCATGGGACACCCAACAGTCGTGCGATATATCTCAAGGACTCGCTGTTCAGTTGATTATCTTCTGCCTGCACCTCATGAAGAATTGCCAATATTGCCGACTTTTCATTTCGGTGTTTATTGACAATTTTTTCAATTTTCTCTTTTTCCATGATGTTTTTTTACCTTTCAGGTCGATTTTTGAGGACAGGTACAGATGGATTACATGGTCATTGAACCCACCAGATGTATTGCACCCGTTCGTCTTGCGCATGTTGGACAGAGATCTCTTGCAACGTTGACCGCCATGGATTCATCCGAATTCCTTTTTATAAAATCCAGGTACTTTCTCGGGGCATAAGGTATACCGCACAAATCGCAGGTTTCGAGCTTGAATCTGGCGACCACCCCATTTTTTGTGTAGATGATCCTTTCTTCCCCTTCATCCTTCATCCTTATGGCGCCTGTGGGACAGATCTGAGCACAGGTGCCACAGCCGATACAATACTCGGAAAGGGATTCAAAATCAGTGGTAACCATCCTATCATATCCTCTGTGAGCGAAACAAAGGGCAAAGGCGCCTATTTTGTCACGGCAAACCCTCACACAGAGGCCACATCTGACGCAATTATCATCCGTATCTCCTTCATAAAACCTTGATTCATAAACGCCGTGTTTTGCCGCCAGATCGATGAGTTCCTTTGAGTCGGGAGACCTTGCCAATAAAAGCTCAAAGAGAAACCCTCTGTTTCTTAAGACCCTTTCGCTTTCGGTATTTACAATCAGGCCGTCCATAGCATTTTGAATACACGAAATCCGTATCCCTTTACGTAAAGCACCACTCACTTCCACAATACACAACCGGCAGACACCGTAAGGTTCCAGCGCCTCATGATAACAGAGTGTGGGAATGTCGATACCGTTTTTTCTGGCGACTTCAAGAATAGTCGAACTTTCCGGTGCTTCAATTTCTTTATCGTTAATGGTCAGTTGAACGATCATCAACATTTCTCCTTATCAGTTTAAGTCGCACCGCAAACACCGTTTGGCTTCGTCGCGGGCTGCTTTTTCACTCAGACCAAGCTCCACCTGGTCGAAGGTACACAACCTTTTATCGATTTCCAGCAAAGGGATTTTGGGACGTTTTAGCTGCGCCATTTTTTCTTCGTCAACATCGATCTTCTCAACCTCGGCCCTTTTTTGAGGAACCGGCGGAAATTTCGGATCTTCAATTCCTTTAATATATGCATCAATGGCGATGGCCGCTTTTTTGCCGCCGGCAATGGCCTCAATCACCGTGGCTGTGCCGCTGACCGCATCTCCCCCTGCATAGACCCCGGGTCTTGTTGTGGCCAGTGTTACAGCATCAACCTTAAAGCTGCCCCATTTGACGATATCGATGCCTCTGATACTCTCATTCGAAGGTGTTTCCATGGTCTGGCCGATGGCCGGAATCACCAAGTCGGATTCCAACTCATATCCGGAACCCTTTATAGGTATCGGTCTTCGGCGTCCCGATGCATCAGGATCCCCCAGCTTCATTTTGATGCACCTGAGACCGACAACATGTCCGTTTTGGGTTAAAATCGACTCGGGCGCGGTCAGGTAAGAAATTTTGACGCCTTCCTCCAGAGCCCCCTCGATTTCGCTGTCATAAGCCGGCATTTCCCTTTGAGTTCTGCGGTATAGAACGGTAACCTGTTCCGCCCCTTTTCTGACAGCTACTCTGGCAACATCGATGGCCACGTTGCCCCCCCCGATCACGGTAACATTCCGACCTTTTGGCACCGGCTCCCCAAGATTGAGTCTTCTAAGGTAATCGACGCCTTGAATGACCCCGTCCGCATCTTCTTGGGCCAGACCAAGGGATATGGGTTTATGGGCACCGATACCCAGGAAAATTGCGCTGAATCCCTGTTTAAAAAGATCATCCAGGGTAAAATCAATTCCAAGTGCGGCATGAGTCTTTATTTTGATCCCCATTTTTATGAAATTTTCAATTTCTTTATTGAGCAGGTTTTTGGGAAGTCTGTGCGGCGGAATCCCCACTCTTAACATACCTCCAGGTTCGGGAAGGGCTTCAAATACGGTAATGTTATACCCTTCCAAGGCAAGATAATACGCCGCTGACAGTCCTGCGGGACCGGAACCGACAATAGCAACCTTTTCATCCCGCCGGGTTTTAATCCAGGGTTCGTATCCGCCGATTTTTTCCATCACATACTTACTGACAAAACCCTTCAACGCCCGGATACTGATAGGCTGGTCCACGTCTCCTCTGCGGCACATCCCTTCGCACGGCGCAGGACAGACCAGGCCGCAAACCCAAGGAAACGGGTTGTCTTCCATAATGACCCTGACTGCTTCCTCATGCCTGCCGTGGGCGATCAACGCCACATAAGACGGAACATCGATGCCGGCCGGACAGGTCATATGGCACGGGGCGGGTGTCAACCGCCGGCAAACACCGGCCGGACAGTGTTTGTCATGAATATGGGCGAGATATTCGTCCTTAAAATATCTTAGAGTCGATTTTACCGGGTTGGGCGCGCTCTTTCCAAGCCCGCATAAAGAAGAATCGACGATGATTTCAGACAGGTCTAATAGCTGCTGCAAGTGTTCCTCTTTGCCCCTGCCCTCAGTGATCTCCGTCAGAATCCGTTTCATGACGTAGAGCCCTTCCCGGCAGGGCGTACATTGCCCGCAGCTCTCATCCAGGCAAAAGGATATGAAATATTTGGCCACGTCCACCATACAGGTGTCTTCGTCCATAACGATCATACCGCCGGACCCCATGATCGAGCCGGCCTTGTACAGGTTTTCGTAATCCACGGGGATATCCAGCAACGCCGCGGGTATGCATCCACCGGACGGCCCCCCGGTTTGGACGGCCTTGAATCTCTTTCCATTGGGGATGCCGCCGCCGATATCATAAATAATCCTTCTTAACGGCATGCCCATGGGCACCTCGATGATTCCGGTGTTTTTGATTTTTCCTGCCAGGGAAAATAATTTTGTTCCTTTGCTGTTCTCAGTACCGATGCCGGCATACCACTTGGCGCCCTTCTCAATGATAATCGGAACGTTTGCCCAAGTCTCCACATTGTTCAGATTGGTGGGCATTCCCCAAAGACCACGCTCAGTGGTGTGAACATACTTCGGCCTCGGTTCACCGGCCTTGTCCTCGATAGAAGTCATGAGGGCCGTCGCCTCACCACAGACAAAAGCCCCGGCACCCAGAATAACCTTGATATCGAAGCTGATGTTTTTCCCAAAAATATTTTCTCCTAAAAATCCCCTTTCTCCGGCCTGGCTGAGCGCTTTACGAAGACGCTCCACAGCCAAGGGATATTCAGCCCGTATATAGACGTATCCTTGCCTGGCTCCGATGGCAAAAGCGCCGATGATCATGCCCTCAATCACCCCATGGGGGTTTCCTTCAAGAATCGCCCGGTCCATAAACGCACCCGGGTCCCCCTCGTCGGCATTACAAATCACATATTTGATGTCACCTTCAGCCCTTCGGCAGGTCTCCCACTTGATACCCGCAGGAAATCCCCCCCCTCCTCTGCCTCTGAGCCCGGATGCTTTGATCGTTTCTATTACTTCTACCGGATCCATATTCAAAGCCTTTTGGGCGGCTGCATACCCGTCGACATCCATGTATGCATCAATGGATTCCGGATTTATTTGACCACAATTTTTTAGGAGCAGTTTTTTCTGGTTCCTGTGGTAGTTCTGGTACTCCTCATCCACCAACCATTTGTCAACAGGTTGACCGCCGACAAGATGTTTATCCACGATATCTTCGGCCATTTCCGGCGTAACATGCTGGTAGGTGAACTTGGTGCCGTTTATGTATACATCAACTAGAACATCTCTTGCACACAGTCCCAGACAGCCGACCTTGTGAAGTTTGGGTTTTACCTGGGCATTTACCCTTTTTTCCTCCAGGATTTGATTGAAAGCGGCAATAACTTTGTTGCTACCGCTCATCACACCGCCGAGACCAGCACATATTTTTATCGTGATATCCTGTTGTTGAGTCATAATAAACATCCTCTCAGTATCAGAACGATTTAATTAATTCTTTGACTGAATCAGGCGTCATGTTCGAATGCGTTTGGTCGTCCATCATCACGGCAGGTGCCAGACTGCAGGCCCCTAAACATCTCACGACCTTTAATGTAAATTTCATGTCTTCTGTAGTTTCTTCCTCATTTATTTTCAGATCTTTCTTAACCTGATTCAAAACGTTCTGACCCCCTTTTACATGGCAGGCGGTTCCCAAACAAACGCAAAGTTCGTGTTCACCCGTCGGGGTTAAGCTAAAACGGTTGTAGAAATTGGCAATGCTGTAAATCTGGGTCATGGGAACATCGATCTTTCGTGAAAGATATCGCAGTTCTTCTTCTGGAAGATATCGAAATTCATTTTGGATTTCGTGAAGAATCCCGATGAGGTTTCCCTTGGTTTCCGGAAATTTTGAAATAATATGATCGATTTTTTCCTTCTCCACATTGTGTCTCCTCTATGCTATTTTTTATTCGACATATACGAAACCGGGGAAGTATGTCAACATGATACTTAAAAAGATAAATTCATATGTCAAAACCCGAAAATAATGGGGATCGCTATAATGTTTTTTCGCAAAGATATGAAAGTCACTTATTTCAGATTTTTTCAAATCTCAATAATCTCCATTTTATTAAAAATATTTGTTTGCCGTACGACGTGATTCGCATCGGCAGTCAAGCCAATGGCTTATGGTGAGGATTGATAATTTGGCCTTTACGAAAGAAAGACTTGATCCTTTCGACGATGGTGATATATTAATTTGAACTCAGAGCTTGCTGATTTGTTGACCATGTTCGGAGAAGGCATCAAAAATCAAAGTAAAAATCGTATTAACCCGGATTTTTAGCAACATAGAATGCCGATGGTTTTTGAATTGAGATCTGTGTTTAAGCATAAAACAAGAGAATGATGAAGATTTTGGAGAGGGAGGAGAAATGTCTGTTTCTACCACGAAGAAAATTTTCAGCGTCTGTGCCACTTGCAGCGTTAGGTGTCCCATCGAAGTTGAAGTGGAGAACGGTGCCATAAAGCACATTTGGGGCAACCCTCATCTGATCGGCGGAAGGCACCTTTGTCCAAGAGGAACGGCACAAAAAGCGACCCAGGCTGATACGGAACGTGTCCAACACCCGATGATCCGTGACGGGGAGAGGGGTTCCGGAAAGTGGAAAAAAGCCAGTTGGGATGAGGCTCTGGACTATGTTGCGGACAAACTCAAAACCATAACGGATAAGTACGGCGGAGAGAGTGTCGTCCTGGGCGACAGGGGCGGTCCCTTTACCGATTTACACAAAGCGTTTATCAAGGCCATCGGGTCCCCCAACTACTTCAACCAGCACGCCACCTGCTCTAACAGCGTCCACAACGCACACAACGGCATCGCCGGCCAGAGACGAAATACAGTAACTTATGATTGGAAGAATTGCAACTATGCGATTCTTTATTCAAGGAACATCATTGAATCTCTCGGTACCAAAGAAGCAAAAGACTTTATTGATGCCCTGGAAAGGGGCATGAAATTCATATATACGGATGCCCGGTGGACCTATACGGCCGCCAAGGCAGACCGATTTTTTATCCTTCGCCCCGGGACCGAATATGCCCTAAATTTGGGCTTGATCAACGTCATTGTGCGAGAAAAACTTTATGACGCTGAATTCGTGAATGACTGGGTTGTGGGCATGAAAGCATTGACGGCTTTCGTAGAGCCGTACACCCCGGAGTGGGCGGAGAAAGAAACAGGTGTTTCATCAAAAGAGATCATTACAATTGCACATGAACTGGCCAATGCCAAGCCTTCCGTCATACTGAACCAGGGGTGGATGACGGCCCGCAGTTCCGATGACTATTATTTCCGACGTTCCATCTATATACTTTACGGCCTGTTGGGCGCCTATGAGGCCCCCGGAGGCCTGCTTTTCAATAAAAACGAGACCCATTGCGGCTACAAGCCCCTTAGAAAGTTCGTGAATCTGCCTCCCAAAGTGGAAAAAAAGCGATTCGACGGTATCGGATGGAAATACAAACATCTTTCACCCGATTACGGGCTGGGACAGATGCTCCCTTACGCCATATTGAATGAAGACCCGTATCCGGTAAAAGCATTCATTTGCTACCGGTTCGATCCCCTCTCTTCCTTTCCCGATCCGGAAGCATTCAAAGAGGGTCTTATGAAGCTGGACCTCCTGGTTTCCGTGGATATTAATTTCAGCCATATCGGATGGATATCAGACGTGATACTTCCCGAAGCAATGCATCTTGAAAGGACCGATCCCGTAATTTCAAAAGGCGGACCGAAACCGGCCCTTTGGATCAGGAAACAGGCGGTTGAACCGAAATATGACAGTAAACCCAAGTGGTGGATCATCAAACAGCTCGCTGAGCGGTTGGGAATTGGCCAGTATTTTCCCTATGATTCGATTGAGACGCTGATTGAATGGCAACTCAAGGACATGGGATTTAAACTATCGGACTTCGATGAAAAAGGATACATAGGACTCACGCCAAAACAGATTCTTTTCGACCGCAAGACGGACCTTCCTTTTAAAACGCCGACTAAGAAACTCGAATTCGTATCCAGCATACTGGAAGAAAATGGAATTTCCTCTTTCCCGCCGTATAAGAGCCCGGAGCCGCCTCCCGATGGCAACTTCAGACTCATAACCGGAAAAATTGCGGTTCATACCCAAGGAACTACTCTCAACAATAAATATCTTAACGAGATCCAATCCGAAAATCGGCTGTGGATTAACACAGACGAGGCCAAAAAGCTCGGAATAGAGGATACCGATCTTGTGGAGGTTTCCTGTGACGGTGTTTCTCAGAATGTACGGGCTGCTGTGACCGACTTCATTCACCCGGAAGTGGTCTACACGCTGCACGGTTACGGCCGCGAGATTCCTCTTCAAACCAGATCCTACAAAAAGGGTTTAAGAGACAATGTTTTTATGAAAGGGCTGTTGGAAGTGTCTGTCGGGGGTAACTGCCCCATCGCGAATTGTTTTGTGAGCATCAAAAAAGCTTGAGCCGAGAAAAGGAAGGAACGAGCCCCATGAGTAACTATTACATATATCAGGATCAGAAAAGATGTATTGGATGCAACGCCTGTGAAGTGCACTGCAAAACCAAGAACGACATATCTGTGGGCCCGTCTTTTTGCAAGATCATTCCCGTGGGCCCTAAACTGTCAGGGGGAATTCCCAGAATCAATTTTGTATTTATGCCTTGTTTTCACTGTGAGAGCCCTTGGTGTGTCTCGGCTTGCCCTACCGGTGCAATGCAAAAACGGGCGAAAGATGGGATTGTATTCGTTGATCCTCCTTTATGCGTTGGCTGCAAATCCTGCATTACGGCCTGCCCTTGGGGTACGCCGCAATGGAACCCGGAAACCGGGAAAGTATTTAAATGCGACTACTGCAAAGATAGAATCGATGAAGGACTTGAACCGGCCTGCGTGACAGGGTGCACAACCGCTGCCCTGAAATGGGTGTCTCCGGCGGAATCCTCACGTATGAGACGTGAGTTTTTTGCCAAAACACTGGTTGATTCGAAATCCTATCTTTGAGAAGAATGAAATATCGATCTCAAGGAATTTCTCGCGAAACCGGAAGCATGTAATCTGACCTGATTTATTCTTTATGTTCGACGTAAAGGACCTTTATCTTCATTTTTGGAATGGCCGCCATGGCTTGCCATTCCTCGGATATCTCCATCGGAAAGCGAATGTGGGTTGCATCAACTAAAATTTGCCCCCATGTGGGATCAACCGGAATCCAAACACCGTCGATGACAACCTCATTCCAAGCGTGCAGACCGAATTCCTGGAATTCATCACCGAGGTAAACCAATCCGCCGACAGTCCGGCAAGGAATCCCCAAGGCGCGAGCCATCACCGTAAACAATTTGGAATGCTCACTGCAGTCACCCTTTCTTTTTTCAACAATATCCATTACTGTCAAAGGGTTAACCGTATAATCGTCGTCGATATATTGATAAACGAATTTGACCAATCGGGTTATTCTTTTGGAATTGGTGACTGCGTTACCAACTGCATTATGGGCCAAACGTATGATTTTGGGATGGTTTGCGGGAATATCGATAGTGGCGGCCAAATTCATTTTAATCTCTTCCTTAGTAGCATTCACGTAAGGAATACCCTTGGAATTTACGGTTACAATAACGGGATCATCGGTCGGCTCGTGTGTAACCAACTGACCCGGAGCATAGTCAAGAAGCGCCCCGGAGGTATTGTCCAATGAAAATTTTAACAGCGTTACCTTCTCAGGATCACCCAAGGGCTGGTTGACGCGCACCGTGTTTTTTACAAACAGTCTGACAGGTACGTCCAAATGGGTCGCCAAGGATTTCGGTTCGAGCCGACACTCAAACACCTTTCCTAAAATAATTCGATAAGGTTTCCCGTCGGCACCAACTTGTTCTTGTATCTCAAGTCCATCGGAGCCCGTGGTAACCACCTCATAATAAGAGGTCTTTATACCGGAAATAATGGTATTATGAATTCTTACGATGCGGGATGTTTTTTCTTCGGATGTCAGTGTTTCTAAATTTAAAAACGGATACTTTATTTTGGTGCCTTCTCTGGGAGCTTGGGTTATCCATCTTTGAACGGCTGTATAATCTTTAAGGCCGTATTCAAGGGGCCCGATCACCTGAGTGAGCATTTTACCACCTTGGGTAATTTTTGCTTTATACCCTTTTGATGTCTTAATAATCCTGGTTTCCGCAATATCATCTTTATGTATCATCCTGTCTGAGAAATATATCATTGAGAACGGCGGCTGTGACATAAACGTTGCAACCGTATGAAATTTCATCTTATCGGTTACAGCTTGAGAGGGGACCTGAATGATTCCTGAAAGTTGAATTTTGTAGATTGTACCATCCGGACTTTTTTCACGACAGGAAATACTTTTGAGATACCCAACTTTGCTTTCCTGAATGTAAATTCCATACCAATCCGTTCCGAGACTTTTCTCAATAAACTGAATAAAAGGGGCATCTGCTTGAATTCGATTGGATACCGGCTGTGAAGAAAATTCAGCGCGGCACCCCATCAGAAACAATGCTGCGGCAAAAAAACCCGCAATTAACAAAGAACGTGAACATGTACTTTTCACTTTATTTTTACACGCCTCTTCACAATGCATTTGTCATATAATATACGCCAATGGCCCGAATATTGCAGAGATGGTATTGTACGCCTCTAATCTGCGGAAAGAAGTGGGCTCGGCGGAACCCTATAAAAATGTCAAGAATATCGACCGGCACCTTTCGGGCTAAATTCGATATAGATCCCGAAACATTGACATTCCAAAAACCGAATAGTATTAAGTTTTTTACTCACGTTTCGCGCCCTAATTTTTTTTTAAACTTTTAACATGGTCGTGCTTTAACCCGAAGTTGGTCTTGAAAGACCTGTTCAAGTGACAACAGATAGAGTTTCAGCATAAGTTAAAGTGTACATAAAGCCTAAATTTTATCAATAGGAAGTATCATGCGTAAAACATTAATAACGATTGGTATATATTTATTCATATTTTTAACCGGTGCCGCCGGCTTGATTTACCAGGTAACCTGGCAGAAATATCTTAGCAGGCTGCTGGGAAGCGACAGCGTGGCCACCGCAATCATCCTGGCTACATTTCTGGGAGGCTTATCTTTAGGATATTATCTGTGCGGAAAATTAACGACCAGCGTTAAACGCCATTTTATCGCATATGCTTTCTTGGAAGGCATTATCGGCCTTTGGTGTTTGTTCTTTCCATATATTTTCAGATCCGTAGATTATTTTACAAAATACTGGAGTTTTTCCCCTCCCATTATGATCATTTTTCAAGGGGTTTTATGTTCGATATTGCTCATGGGCGTACCCACCATTTGTATGGGCGGAACTATACCTTTTTTGACCCGCGGCATATCAAGGAACATTACAGAAGCGACTCGGATCCATGCCCTGGTTTATGCTATTAATACAGCCGGAGCGTTTATCGGAACACTTTTGGCCGGCTTTTATTTGATTCCCAACTACGGACTGCCATCGACCATGGTCAAGACCTCATTTTTGAATCTGGGAACGTTTTTCTTTTTTCTTATCTTGCCAAAGTTTTTAAGGCAGGCCGAACCCTCGGAAAAATCCAACGAATATATCGAAAAAATGACGCCCGAATCCTCATCAGATATCGGCCGATTTCCACCTTTTCTCCTGTATTCGATTGCCTTTCTCAGCGGTTTTTATGTCATGAGTTTGGAAAATGTTTTGATTCGAATCACCAACCTCTCTTTGGGAAGTTCCTCATATTCCTTTACGATTATCGTATCGGTTTTTATCCTCTCAATCGCTGTCGGGAGCTTCATCATTGGCGGCATTAAACAAATTTCAAAATGGCTTTTATATGTCAACCAGATTGCGATATCAATACTTCTGATGATCATTTTTATAACACTGGACAAATGGTCGTACTGGGCACATCTGATCCGTATATCGTTTCAGTCCAACATTGCCGGTTTCTGGGGATATTATCTTCACGTCTTTTTAGGGCTGGCCTGCGTTTTGATTTTACCTATAGGCCTGATGGGGGCCACCGTTCCGATCATTTTTCACGAATTGAAACGAGATTTCTCCAAAGTCGGGCAGTATTCGGGAATGATTCTTTCATGGAATACGGCAGGTAACCTGATCGGAAGCCTCATCGGCGGAATTGTTCTTTATTATGTCTTTAACAATCGCGGAGTGTTCTTAACGGCGACATTTTTAGCGGCGATTTCGGCCGGACTTGCCGGATGGCATTTATCCAAAAAATCTATGGTATCAACCGCAGTATTATTTTTTATAATTGGTTTCATGGGCTTATCTTCCTCTTTTTATAGCTCAAATAATTTTATAACGGGCACATTTCGACTTCGAACCCCTTTGCCGTATTCTTTTTCCAATTCCAAAAATTTTTTCAAAACATTAAATGAAGGATTTGAAGTAAAATACTATAATGATGGACCAACGGCCACCGTAGCAGCCACACAAGATATAAAAAAATTTCCGCTGTTCGATAAAAAATCGATGGCCTTATTCATCAACGGCAAATCAGATTCTTCAACTATCGGCGATATATATACGGTTAAGCTTCTTGCTCACATCCCGGCTTTGTTGGCCAAAAAGAGAACCAACGTGATGGTGGTTGGACTCGGAACAGGCGTTACTGCGGGAGAACTTACACTATATCCAGATATTGAGCGGATCGACATTGCCGAAATATCACCGTCTGTTATCGAAGCCCTCCCTTATTTTGAAGAATTCACGTATGGTGTCCATAAAGATCCGAGAGTCAACATCATTATGGGAGACGCCTTTCGTATTATCGGAAGGAGCAAGAAAAAATGGGATATTATTATCTCAGAACCCAGCAATCCGTGGGTTACAGGGGTCGATTCGCTTTTCACCCGGGAATTTTATCAACTGGTTAAAAGCCACTTAACCGAAAGGGGTGTGCTGATGCAATGGGCCCATACCATCGTTGCCAGCCCCGGCATGATTGAAATGATCCTGAACACGGTTCAGCAGGAATTTAAGCATTCTCATGTTTTTCTTGGAGGATCGGATTTGCTGATAATGGCTTCAAATCAGCCGATTTCATGCTCAAATTTAATACAAGCCGAAGCTGTTCTAAAAAACAATGAAAAGGTGAAACAGTCCCTTCAGGAAATCAATGTGTCGTCATTGGCATCCATCCTTATAAAAGAGCGCTGGACCTCTTCTTACATCGCGGATCATTTTTCTGACGCTGACATTCAATCGCTGGATTTTCCAAAACTTCATTATCTTGCCGGAAAAGATTTTTTTATTGGCGAAAATTTACCGATAAAGTATTTTTTGAATTCAGCAACCACAGCATACATTGATGAGTATCTTTTTTATAAACAGTGTGAAAACTGGTCGATTGGTTCGGACACCAAAGAGGCTTTCACATCCCTCGTGGAATCCACAAGATCCAGAATTGAATACGATAAAATAATGCCAATCACCAAAGCCTTACTGCAAAGGGCCTATTTGAATGATCCCGAAAAGTATCCACTGTCAGGCGAATTTCTGGCTGAATTCAGGGATGATTTGGTAGCATTTATAGCAAGGTATCCGGAAACGGAAAAAGAATGGGGCATCGTGGGACTCGAAGGCGCATCTTTTCGCGCCAAAGGCGAACATTTGCTCGCACATATAGAGAATTTTAGAAACTGGATGGTACCTTATCCTTTAGATGGAATTATGACATTGCTGCATAATGGGAATTTTCAAGGCAAGGATGCATTTGAAAAAAATTGGTGCGCGCTTCAACTGGCAGGACTTCTGAAGAAAGAAAGAGTTGACCGGAATTTGATCAACGAAATTCTTGAAAACACTATCAAGGATAAAGACGGAAAAATTCTCTTAAAGGAAGAGGACAAATATCTGTTGGAGAGAATGAAGTTGGGAGAAAAAGGATTTATAACGATCGGAAATAATGAATAAACATCCTGAACAGATTGAGGCGGTGCTAAAGTCCACCAAAGGAATTTTAGACCTAAAGTGGCTCGACCGTGAGGTTCGGACAAAAGTATCCGAAATAGAAAATAACGCTTATGAAAACGGATTATCGGGATTCGGGGGCTATCATAATGAGGGTATTAAGGATGTTCTTTCCAGAAAACACATTTGCGTCGTGCTAAACAATAATGAATTCAGGCATGCCACCGAACCGTCTCTTCTTTGGGTTGCCGGAGATATCATAATCGGTGAAGAAGTGACCGACGATGCGCGTCTTCAAAGCCTTAAGGAAAAGAACACCGTCAAAATACTTCGAAAAAAATTCGTTCTTCATCTCGACAGGATGAAAAGCGCTCGAGGCCATTCACCGGTTTTTGTTGTTCGAGGCCTTCCTTTTCATGAGATTGAAGGCGCCACAGGAATCCGGGATGTTCTTTCTGCGTCGCCTGCCGGCTCGGTAGACATCTATCTTAAGGAGCGGTTCGGCTGGAACACCAAAGATCGAGATCTTGGTACCATCTTAATCGGATTCAATCCTTTATGAAGGCTATTTACAACGATTTTCCGTATTATTTTTTTTCCTGTCATGTAACAAATTACTTTGGGAATCATTAAGCCTTTCATCTTTCAAATCTCATCATAACGACTTTCAAAGAAAGGATTGAGTGAATCAACAATTATCGTCTAAAGCAAATAGAAATGAATACCAAACATTATGGTTAGAGGAGAGCATTCAACCGTGAAACCTTTCCGACCTCTGAATTATTTAGTGTCTTTATGTCACCACCCAAACCGCCTGTTCGATCCCCAGTTGAATGACTTTGTTGCTGACACCGCCCATGAAAAAATCTTGTGACTGGGACAACCCTCTTCTGCCTAACACGATGGTGGCATAGCCACACCGTTCGGCTTCTTGAACAATGGCTGCTGATCGACTTGCAGCACCGGTAACTATTTTACTGGTGACGTCGTCTGTTTTGAATCCACGATTGATCAAACGGCTTCGGGCTTCATCAAATACCGCTCGTATTTTCTGTTCTTCCACTTGAAGGTCCTCTTTGGGCAACGGTCGGTATAGTGGGGCCGGTCCGATGCTGCTGTGATCCCGGACGACGTGAACAAGCGTAACCTTGAAGTTGTGGCCGCCCATCAGCTCTCCTACAAAGTCGATTGCCTGCATGGCCCCTTCCGAACCGTCCATGGCCACAAGAATATTTTTCCCGGGGAGATTTTTCCCGGCGATAAACACCGGCACAAAAGACAAATTTTGAATGACTTTAACGGCATTGGGGCCTAAAAACGGCTCCGGAAGTTCCCCCGTACCGCTTCTACTGATGATCACAGCCATATACTCGTCTTTGGCTTCTTCGACGATATCTCCGGCAATACGTTTTTCGATGTTCTTGATTTTGATGGATACAGCGTCTTCAGGAAAGTCGGCGTCCAGGAGAATTTGCTTGGCTTTCTCCATGAACTTATCGATCGCTTTTTTTTGTTCGGCCTCCCAGTCTCTGATTTGGGTAACCGCTTCTGTGCTTAGCGGCTCCATTTCAACATCCCAGTAAAAATGCGGCAAGGAATTCAAAACATGATACAAAACTAAATGCTTTTTTTGGAACGGTTTGCGCTCAGCGATATGCCGAATAGTTTCCAGACAGCGGTCGGATATATCAACAGCTACCAGTATTTTATCTTTCAATGCCAATTCTACCTTATTATGAACGACCATTTTCCATGTTGTACGGTCAAGGCTTGAGATATTGGCAACTTTATGTCCTTTTTTTTCCAGAACAGGGGGAATTTCCCGGATCGATGGAGGATTGTTAACGAGCACTTCGAGAGTATCGCCTATAGGAATATCATTCAAGGTCTTGATAACTATGAGTTGGGGGAACGGGCAGGCAAGTCCGCGGACGTCCAACTCATAACGATTTTTATCAATTTTTTTGGCTTGAAATTTGCTATTCGTATAGGTCATATTCTTTTTCACCCTACAGCTTTATTTAAATAGGCCTTTAATTCATCATTGGTGTACCGGTTGCAAAACTCCCTCAGATTTTCAGAAGGATTTTTATTCCGAACATAGCCATTCAGAAGGGAGGCAATCTTATATTTTGATTCTCCGGCAGGAATTTTCTTTTCGATAAGCCTTCCGAACGACGGATCGGAACCGAACCCGCCTCCTATATACAGGTCATAGGTCTGTTTTATCTCATCACCTTCTTTGACCCGCTTGGCATTCAGGCCTATCTCGGCCGTCGTGGAGGCACAGCAATTGTTGGGACAACCACTGATGTGAATCCGAAACTCAGCTTCATCCAGTAAGGTTTTGTTGAAATTCGCCTCTATATGCACAATAATTTCATTCACCAATTCCTTGGCGTGGGGACTTTTCGTTTTTCCGCAGAATTCCGAGGGACATCCGATACTGGTCCGGCCCGGCATGGAACCGTTACACGGAAATCCAAGCCCTTCAAGTTGCTCTAACAGGGCTTCAGAGGCTTGCACGTTGGGGATGATGATGTTCTGCGTGGTCGTTAGTCTCAACTCCCCGCTGCCATGTTCTTCGGCCAGATCCGCGATGTAAACCATTTCATGACTGGTTAACCTGCCTGCAATGGTTGGTATGTTAACATAAAAATATCCTTCCTGAAGCTGCGGGCCCACCCCCCCATGGTCAGAGGGTTCTAGTACCGGGTGGCCCTCATAGCGTTCAAAACGCTTACCAAGTTTCTCTTCAAGCATGGTCCGGAATTTATCAAGTCCCAAGTGCTCAATGAGCCATTTTAGACGCGCCTTGGCTTTGCTCTCCCGGCTGCCGTAATCTCTGTGGATTTCTAGAGCTGCAACCGCGACACCGAAGGCATCTCCGGGCTTAACGAATATGCCCATGGATTGGGCCAAACGCGGACCCGGTAAAGAAGCACCGACGCTGCCGCCAGCTAATAGCATAAACCCCACCTGGTCTCCTTTTTCAACGGCGATAAACGCGAGATCGTTTATTTCATGCATGATGCAGTTCGTTCCGCATCCGGATATCGAAATTTTAAACTTGCGCGGCAAATCAAGGAAATCGGGATTTCCGACAAAGAATTTGGTTAATTTCCTCGCTAGGGGATAGCCGTTCAGGATTTCGCCTTTTACAATTCCCGAAACCGGGCAACATACAATGTTGCGAGGGTCGCCTAATCCGGCTCCGCCGAAGCCTTGGCCGCACATGTCCGTTGTGAATCCTAATTGATCCATTACTGAGAAAACATCCAACGCATCTTCAGCAATTATCCAATGCAGCTGGATATCCTGCCTGTCCGTTACCTCGGCTAGTTCCCGACTGTATTTGGTTGCTAATTCAGCTATCCGACGAAACTGATCGGAGGTTATAATGCCTCCAGGAACCTTGACCCTTAGAAAATGAGGGGAGCCTGTAACATTTAGCGGGTTACTTTCAGCGCCTAATGAATAGCATCTAGTAAACCGTTCAAGAATATCTGGAGATACCGTTATCATATGAATCACCTGTTGTATATTTTACCTGAAATGTTTTCAAGCACTTCAGGCTATCACTGCGTGCCCTGGCAGACATAGTACCACATTGTAGTAATGCTTTGTCTTGCAATAACAGTGCCACATTCTTACCCTGTCAACCCAATTAACGCTCGCCATCTCGTGAGACCGGTTAGCGACCAAAACAAGCGAAACCATAGAAATCTTGGATCGGAAAACATGTGATCCCTTCATCAGGTACGTTCTCCCTGCCGTGGTAGATGAACCGGAACACCAACACCTTATGACGATGGCACTCATTAACCCACCTGAAATACCCCAATGTATTACATCCAGCTTGAGTTCAGACTGGAACTAAAATATATTAATCAACGACAGCATCAGTGATGTATATCGAATCTGATTAATAAGTATGTTTAAACCCGCTTTCGCTTCTGTAGTCGATCTAATCCAATATGGCGTCGTGGACAAGGTTATTTTTGAATAAACATTCCAAAATGGAATATCATCAGTTTAATCCATCTGGCTGCCTTTAAAATAATTTTTTTTGGAATGAAACTAAAGCTTTAAAAGGCAGGGCTTCTTAAAAAACTTGGATGGAGATTGCATGTCCCTAACCTCCGCATCGCACTCATCACCCCCATTAATGACTGGCTAATATATAGGATTCTTATAAATATTCCAAAATGGAATATAATCTGTTCGAACAGGTAGAGAAACAAGGTGGTTAAATCGATGAAAGCCATATTCTAAGCGTAGTTGCTGCATTGTTAGCACTTTTTGAAAATTTGGCACAGATTTTGAAGCAGGACTATAAATGATACAATGTGGTAGTAATAGGTGTCGTTACTTTTACCAAACCATAGTTTTAAATTGTAAGAAAATATTTTGAACCTACATAATATCGTGACCATGTAATTTTTGTATAAACAGAAATCAGCGGTCAGAACGAGAAGATTCTTAAACGATGATCTGACATCTGATTTCTGAATTCTAAGAAAAAAGGAGGTGAAGTAATATGGCCAAAATAGGATTTTTGCTTACCGAAGGACCATGGCAGACCGAAAATCATAAGGTGTTTACCAAATTGGCCTCCGCAGCGCTGGATGCTGGGCACGAAGTCCAGGCATTCTGGTATCTTGACGGGGTCTACAATCCGATTAAACATCAGAAATTTCCCGGTGTCGAAGAGGACGAACTGCCTGTTTCCGGCATGAAAAAAGTTGTAGAAAAGGGTGCCAAGATTATTGCTTGTGGTATCTGTGTTAATGGCCGCGGTCTGCAGGGCGGAAAAGAATTTATTGAAGACGTAACGGTTGGTGGACTACCTGATTTTGCCGACATTATGGGAGAAGTCGACAGATTAATTACACTGTAGTTCAATAATAGACAGAAAAACAGATCGCTACGGGAATTTTTAATCTCATGTCCGGTTTATGATCTGGTTTAAAGGAGGTGAAGGGCTAATGGCTACTCGAAAATTGCTTTATCATTTTAACCGTCCTCCCCATGGAACAGTTTTTAACACTGAAGGGATGAGAGCATCAGTGGGAGCTGTTGCGGGGATTGATGAACACGAAGTTACCATACTCTTTCAAGCGGACGGCGTCTACTATGGCTTGAAAGATGTCGATCGGTCGGAAAACAAGGGCTATGAAGTAACCTTGAAAAAGTTCGGGGTTAAGAATTATGTGGTCGATGAAGACCTTAAAGCAAGAGGTATTTCTGAAGATGAACTGGCAGACGATATGACGGTCATCTCCAGGGCAGACGCCTTTAAGCTTTATCAAGACGCCGAATTTATTTTAGATTGGTAACTTAACACCAAAAAATTGGAGGTGTATAATGCTTTATCTGGTCGACAAACCAAACGGCACAATTGCTGCTGAGGTAGCCAGACTGGACGATGATGCCAAGATCGTTCTGATCAAAGATGGTGTCTACCTTGATGCCGCTACCCTGCCGGGGAAGGTTTATGCTATGGAAGATGATGTAGAATTGCGAGGATTAAAAGAACGATTGGCCGGCAAAGCCGAATCCATTGACTATCCCCGACTAGTTGATTTAATTGTAAATAATAAGGTGGCAAATTTTGCATAAAAACAAGACTCGTTATCCGTTGCTCGATAATAATTCTAAAGGAAACCGGAGGCCGACAGCCTAAATTGTCAGCAACATATAGGAGGTAAGAAACAAAATGAGCTTAACCAGCTCCAAAATTGATAAAGTTTTTGATATCTCAGGCATGATTTGTCCCTACACCGTATTGGAGACAAGGGAAGCCTTAAAACCTATGACCTCTGGAGAAGTTCTTGAGATTCTTAGTGATTATAAACCAGCCGCGACGGAATCTATTCCAAACTTTTGCAAGAAAAAGAACTATCCCTTTGAGGTCATTGAAAATACTGACGGCACTTATAGGATATTGATTAAAAAAGAGGAGTGACATTTTCCGAAATTCCATTCTTTATCCGAATACCGGATCGATCTTCGGGAAATCCTTTTACAAAATCAGACCTAAATATCTCTTCCTGAATTGGCCAGACAGATACTTGTGTTTGGCCATGATCATTTCCTTCAAAACAAAACTGTATTGAAGGAAATTTGTACCAAGAATTTGATTCGTTCAAAATTAATAATTTTTGGTCTTTTATTTGCATTACATTTATCTGATTTGATAAGGCGACAATAAGGAGTAACACTAATGATTGGCGAATATCCGCTCTTTGATTCCTTTTGTGCGGCAGTCTTTATGGTGGGAACATTTATCTTCACCCTTGGGTTAATCAACAACCTCTTCGTCTACACAAAAGGTTCCGGTAAGGGTCTTGGTCAGGCCATCAAAGAAGGGGCCAAAGTCATTTTTAGCCGTAAGATTGGACAAGTTATGTATGCTGTTTTCGAGTCCATTTTCCACCCTAGACTTTTAAAAGAAGACTTCCTCAGGTGGCTGGCCATGGTCTCCATCATTATCAGCTATGTCGGTATCATTCTGGTTAATCACATCAAAGCGGCCGGAATGCCGGAACTGGATAAAATCTCTAATCTGTCCCTCTTTTTTTATTCCCCGTTTTGCGACATTTATTTCCTTCGTACCGTAACCGAGGCGTCATTTAATACTATTCAAGCAGTGTATGCCTTTTTAAATGACGGTTTTGGCTTTTTTATTTTAGTTGTCGGAGAAGGCATACTGATATGGCGTCGGTTTTTTAAACGAGCCCATATCTTCAGGATGAAATGGGTTGACATCTTTATCGTTGTAGCACTGGGCGGATGGTTTGCTTTGCGCTTTTTGGCTGAAGCAGTGACCATTCTGGCCTTTAATGTACCGGATTCCATTGCCTCAAACTGGTTTGTTGCATACGGAATTTCCAAAGTAATCTCTCCTTTAGGTCTTTACTGGCCTGACTTTTATATTATTACCTGGTCTTTGTCCGGAATCGCATTGGCCACCCTATTTGCTTCCATCCCTTTTCACCGCAAATTGTGGCATATTATCTCTGCTCCGTTGTCGATGGTGGTCAATTCATTATCTGAAAAAAAGCATGTCTTCAGCAAGCCTGAAGATGAAACCGCATTTACCACGAGGCAGTTAATCGAAATAGACGCTTGTGTCCAATGCGGAATCTGTGCGGAACATTGTGTGACATATCAACAACATCAGGATGAACATATTGTCCCTGGCGACTTGATTGCAGCCTACGGGCAAAAACTGAGACAAAAATACGGTTTTTTCTCATCATTGATAGGCCGCGATCCGCCAGCCAAAATTGACCAGGAACGATTTGCAAAACAACTATACACCTGCACGTTATGCGGTCGTTGCCGGGAGGTTTGTCCGGTAAAAATCGACACCAGAGATATTCGGATCTCAATGCGGGAAGATGCGGTAAGAGAAAACTTTGCTCCCAGTGCAGTCCATATGGCAGTGGAGGCTACCAAAGAGGAACGCAACGTCCTGAAGTATCCTAATTACGACCGTATCATGTGGGCCGAGTTTCTGGATGATGTACCGGAATCGGCCTACTTGAATAAAGACAAAGCCGAGATCATCTACTTTGTGGGCTGTATGACCTCTTTTTCTCCGGCGATCTCTACGATAGCGGAAAGCAACCTGAGATTGCTATATCTTGCCGGTGAAGATTTTGCCCTGCTGGGTGAAGAGGAATCATGCTGCGGATTCCCGCTCATTGTGGGCGGTGCGTCACAAGATTGGCAGTGGTTGAGAGCAAAAAATGTGGAGCGGATAAAAAAGATGCAGGCCAAGAAAATGATATTTAACTGTGCCTCCTGCTACCACACTTATACACATGAGTATAAAGAATTGCTTCCAGAAGTTGAGATGTTCCATTCTATTGAATATTTACACCATCTGGTCACCAAAGGAAAACTTAAATTCAAGGAATTTAAGGCCAAGGTTACTTATCATGACCCCTGCGACCTGGGCCGGGGCTGTGGTATCTTTGAACAGCCCCGAGAGGTAATCAAGGCTATCCCGGGAATAGAATTTGTGGAAATGCCAAAAAATAGAAAGCTCGGAACCTGTTGCGGCGGTGGTGGCGATATGGAAATGGTTAACGCCGACCTTGTCAATGAGGTTGCAGCGACATTGGTTGGAGAAATAGAAAAAACAGGAGCTGATATTGTCATTTCGGGATGCGGTCAATGCAAACGAATGATTATGAATGCCATTAAAGCCAAAAAAGCCAAAGTGAAGGTCTTGGATACAACCGAACTAATGTTGGAAGCGGGTATAGAGTTTGAGGCAAAGGACTAATACAATATAAAACATCTGGCAGTTGTTCATAAAAAATCGTTAAGGGGGTTGAATATGGCGAAGTACAAAGACGTCGAAATGCCTGGAGATCTATACTATTTTAACACGGATAATCATGTCTGGGCCAAGATTGAAGAGGATAATAAGGTTCGATGCGGTATCGACCAGTTTGGCCAGAAGGCGGCCGGCACGATGGCTTATGTCAAATTTAAACCGCCAGGCGGTAAAACCATCAAAGGGAGGCCGATGGGCACCGTTGAAGCGGGCAAATATATTGGTCCGGTAAGAGCACCGGTAAACGGCACGATATTGGAGATCAATCAGGAAGTACGTGATGATCCGACATTGATTAACAAGGATTCGTATGGCAAAGGGTGGATTGCGCTCATTGAACCGGATAATCTGGAGGAGGATTTCAAAGACCTGATCCACGGTGAGGAAAATGTCCAGGCATTTCTCGAAGCAGATTATAAGAAGTATGAAGAAGAAGGTCTGTTTGCCGAGGAAGAAGATAAATAATCGTCGATTTCTATTTTGCGGGTTCAGGTTCATGTTACGGTTATAAGATGATACGATTGCTGGATTTGAATGAGGTCTCTTATCTGCATTCCCAGACCATATACCATGCTGTGGCCTACTGTACGACACCAGCATCGCCCGGCACCATCATCATTTTGAGGCCGAGAGAGCCTTATGGTTGCGTCGGTTATCATCAATGGCTGGAAAAAGTGATCGACGTAGACTACTGCCATCAAAAAGGTGTTCCCATTATTAGGAGGGAAGTAGGCGGAGGCGCCGTATATCTGGACAGTGACCAGTTGTTCTTTCAGTGCATATTCCCTGTAAATAAAGCTCCCAGAAGGGTTGACAGTCTCTATAAACTCTTTTTAAAGCCTGCGGTGAACACCTATCGCAGATTGGGAATCGATGCCTATTACCGGCCGGTGAACGACATCCAGGTGAACGAAAAAAAGATATGCGGCACAGGTGCAGGAAGAATCGAGGATGCATCCGTAGTGGTGGGGAACCTTCTGTTTGATTTCAACTATGGTGAAATGGCCCGGATACTGCGTGTATCATCTGAAAAATTCCGGGATAAAATTCACGACAGCATGCAACTGTATTTGACCACCTTGCGCCGAGAGTTAGGATATGTTCCGGATCAAGAAAGAACCAAGGACATTTTAATCAAAGAGTTTGAACAACTTCTGGGATGCTCGCTTTACAGCGATGACCTGACTTCTGAAGAACAACAAACGCTGGCCAGTATGGATAAGAAATTCACCGATCCTGTCTGGCTGTATGAAAAAGGCGGGAAGAAAACAAACTGGATCAAGATATCAGCCGATGTAAACATCGTAGAATCGACACATAACTCCCCAGGCGGACCGATATGGATCATCCTGCGATTAAAAGGCGATACCATAGATGATATTGTCATTTCCGGTGATTTTACGATTCAACCCAATAACGCTCTCGCGAACTTGGGAGACCGGCTCAGGGGGCAGCCCCACGAAGCCGATCCGTTGTTGAAGATGATCGAGTCCTTCTATAAAGACCAAGGCATTGAATCGCCGGGAATAACGCCGGAGGATATATTAAAAGCAATAATGACCGAAAAGTACTAAAAAGGGGGATATGTTATGGCGGAAAAGGAGACGTTGGGCATTTTTGTTCCAACCAACAAACATATTGATCATCTCATAGGGGTTGCCAGGGCCGCCAAGAAAGCCGGAAAAGCATTAAATATATTTTTTACCCATGACGGCGTACTAATGACACAGGACCCTAAGTTTCAAGAGCTTGCCGACATCGCTTTTGGAGAACTATCTCTTTGCAACCATAGTTGGGAAGAGTTTGGATTCAGTGGGAAACCGATTCCTCATGGAATGACCGAAGACGATTTAGGCTCCCAGTCCAGGCATGTCGTGCTGATCGAAAAATGTGACCGATATTTGGTTTTATGAAAGGGGAAATCAATGGAACCGAAAAATGTAGCCGTAATTATAAGGGACGTACCCAACCAGTGGGAGGGACTGCGGTCCACCTTGGGAATGGCCATTGATTTTGAGGGCCCGCATATGTTTGTCATCGGAAAACTGCAGATACCTGACGATAAAGTTGCAATTTATAAGGAAAGCTTAGAATATTTAGCGGACGTGTTGGATGGCAAAAACTTTACGGATAATAAAGCGAATCTGGAGAATTGGGATTTTTTCGAGTACATTACCTTAGACGAAATGGCCCAAAAATTACCGGGATATGATTTAATTATTCCATTTTAGAGGTGGCAGAATTGAAAATATTGCACGTCCATAAATCTGAACCAGATGAAATCTTAAAAAAACTAATGGAACCTATCTCAGAAGGTAATAAAGTCGAACATTTTGAGATGTACAAAGGGGATGTGGATTACGATAAGATAATTGAACTGGTATTTAACCACGACAAGGTCATCTGCTGGTGGTAAAAAAGATATCATAGGCGGGTTTATTGAATGGGGATTGGAAGCCCACGGTCCTTGTTTTGGAAGGTGTAAATTTGAAGACAATAATCTTTCCTGGATGTATGGTCTTGGCCAGATTTCATGAATATGAAAAAGCTTCAGAGATGATCTTGGAGCAATTGGGATTTGAGATTACTCAATTATCTGAATTTTGTTGTTGCGGTGCCTCTCTAATGCCCGGCGTAACCGATAATTGGATAAACCTTTCGGCTTATACTCTGGCACTGGCTGAAAAGTCCGGAGCGGATATCGTCACCCTGTGCGGCAATTGTACCAGCAATTTTAGGCGGACAAATCTTTATCTCTCCAAAGATCCTAAAATCAGCGACCAAATCAGATCTGCCTTAGGCAAATTAGCTCTCAGTTACAGTGGTGGGGTCAACGTCCGACATTTAATAGAGGTTTTGATAGACAGACAAAAAGATATTCGCAAACTGGTTCAACGCCAATTAACATTCAAGGTCGCCGTTGCGTTTCCCTGTCAACTTTTGAGACCCAAGGCGATAGCTGGTATAATTAATGCTCAAGACCTGAAAGTCATGCTGAAAAGCTTAGGTGTCAAGATCATAGATTACCCACAAGAAGCTGAATGTTGTGGAGCTACGGCCCTTCTATTCGACGAAGAACTCGGTATTAACAAAGGGATGTTAAAATTAGAATCTGCTAAATCCCATGGCGCAGATGTATTCTGCTCTTCATGTGGAAATTGCCTCTATCAAATGGACCGTTATCAAAATAAGATGTATCCGAACAATTCGGACCAAAAAATACCGGTTATCTCACTTCCTCAACTGATAGGGCTCTTATTTGGCTATTCTGAAGAATCATTACATTTAAGACTTCCAGAGGTTTTTGCCCTTGGTTTTGAACAGTAAAAAAGGATGCGACCAATGCCTTCAACCTGGGATTTGCCTTGAAGCGTGTATGGTGGCGAGAAACGGTAAGCCTTCAATTCTGTCGGAACTTATCGCCAACTCACCGACAGGTGCTTGGAACTGTGTAAATTGCTGGAAATGCACAGATATATGTCCGATGGGTTTTGACATATATTCCTTCATGATGACAAGAAGGCGGCATGAAGATATGCCTGAATTAATCGGAAAGAGTGTCGAAAATATTACCCGTACCGGTTGCTCCATTAGACTTCGAGGGTTAAATCAGATTCGAGAAATGTACGGCCTCAAACCTTTCAGGATGATTAAAGAAGATGAGGTGAAAATTTTACTTGAGAACGAATCAACGATAAATGGAACAACAGAAAAGATAGAATAGATAAGATGATTTGAGAGGATGCTGAAAATGCGAATTGGAACTGTGGATATTCCCGAGAATTTGAGTTATACCAATACCCATCTGTGGATAAAAATGCAGAATGGCATCTGTACCCTTGGCTGGACCGATTATATCCAAGAGAATGCCGGCGATGTGATCTATCTGGAGCTTGCCGATATAGGAACCCCGATCGAAGTCGACCAGGAATTCGGTTCCATCGAGACCAGCAAGTGGGTGGACAAACTTTATTCGCCCCTAAACGGCCGCGTAGTTGAGGTAAATAAGAAAGCTACCTCACGTCCTGAAGTGGTAAACGAAGCACCGTTTGCTGAAGGGTGGTTCGTTAAGATCGAACCTCAAAGCGAGATCGGGTTCCAACACCTAATGTCCCCTTTGGAATATTTTGAGTACCTAAAACTCTGCGAGGTGGAATAAATGGCGTCTCCCGACACGGTCAGATTGAGCATCGCGGCGGCAATAACTCTTGGATTCAAAAGAGGTAAATTCTATAGAAACGCCCGCTTGGGATGTATTAACCTGCTCATGGAGTATGACGACGGCTGCAAGGCCAATTGCCTGTACTGCGGTCAAGCCAGAGAGGCTTCGAACGATCCGGAATGTAAAAGTCTGATTCGTGTTCAGTGGCCGTCCTATCCCCTTGCAGACGTCATTTCGGCTACCAAGGAAGCCGCTCTGACGGACAGTTCTCTTCAACGGGTATGTATCTCTTCCCTGACGTCACCCGGCGCTCCTGAAGACCTGTTAAAAATTGTGAAAGAAGTTAAAACAGGAACGGGCCTTAAGGTCTCCACGCTTATCACACCGACGGCGTTCAAAAAGAGTGATCTTAAAGCGATCAAGGATGCAGGGGCGGAGAATATTACTATCGCCGTTGACATCGCTACCCCGGAACTTTTCAATAAACTGCGTGGCAAAGAAGCCAGAGGCCCCCATAAATGGGATCGATACATCAGAGGCATTAAGGAGGCTGTCGAAGTCGCCGGAAATGGACATAACGCCGTTGGTGTTCATCTTATCATCGGGCTGGGTGAGACAGAATTGGAGTCGGTCCGATTTATTCAGACATGTTATGATATTGGCTCTCGTGTTCATTTGTTCTCATTCTTTCCGGAAAAGGGAACGGCCATGGAAAAACAATTTCAGCCGCCAATGGACCAATATCGAAGGATACAACTTGCTCGCTATCTCATTGACCGCGGTCTAACGCAGTTTGATAACATGAGGTTTAAATCCGGCAGGCTGGCCGATTTTGGATTGCCCACAAGAAAAACTCTGGCAATCGTCCGCCAGGGAACGCCTTTTATGACCACCGGTTGTTCCGGCTGCAACCGACCTTTTGCCAATGAAACCCCGACTCAGGCCATGCAGGGTTTGTTTCGGAATTATCCATTCCCTCCGGATCCAAAAGATATTCAGATCATTCAAAATCAGCTAAAAATATAACCCTTAAAAAGAAAAAACTTATGAAAACCTGGCGTTTGCTGGATACCGGAAAAAGAACCGCGGCGGAAAACATGTGTCTCGATCAAGTGATTCTGGAGGCACGTGGTAAGCGGACGGCGCCCAACACCCTCCGATTCCTTCAATTCCGGCCCCATTGTGCTCTTGTGGGCTATCACCAGAGTGTTGAGCAAGAAATCCGTATAGATTACTGTGAGCAAACAGGCATTGACATTAACCGCCGTATCACCGGCGGCGGGGCCATCTATTTCGGAGAGGATGCCCTGGGTTGGGAACTGATTGCCGGCAAGGATTTAGCCTCTCGTGACGTTCTTGCCCTTTACCGTACACTTTGTAATGCAGCCATTAATGGCCTCCAGTCCTTGGGTATCGAAGCCTCATTTCGACCGGTGAATGATATTGAGGTTCAGGGACGAAAAATTTCCGGAACCGGCGGCACCGAGGCCAATGATGCTTTTTTGTTTCAGGGCACTTTGCTTATAGATTTAGACGTCCATAACATGTTGCGAGCTCTTCGAATACCCACGGAAAAACTAAAAGACAAAGAAATCGATTCATTTAAAGAGAGAATGACCTGCCTGAAGTGGGAGTTGGGAGAGATCCCTCCCATGAAACAGGTGAAGGATGCAATCCAAAAAGGGTTTTCCAAAGCATTCGGAGTTGAATTCGTTAGCGAGGGGCTTACAAAAAAGGAAGAGGACTGTCTCCAAAAACGCCTCCAAGAATTTAAATCGAAAGATTGGATATACAAGATCGGACATTCTTTAAAGGATGATCATCTCCTTTATTCCGCTTACAAGGCTCCTGGTGGATTGATTCGTATCTCAGTCCTAGTTGACGATGTTCGAGACCGCATCAAAATGATTCTCATAACAGGAGATTTCTTTGCCTATCCCACTAGAACCATTTACGATCTAGAAGCCAGGTTAAAAAATTGCAGGTGTAAAAAACTCGAAGAAACCGTCAAATCATACTTTCAGCAAGCCAAACCCGTGATACCAGGCGTTACCCCTGACGACTTTATAGCAGCCATCCTTCTGGCTCTTCAAAAACGAGATCTCACAAGTCTCGGATTGAGTGTAAAAGAGGCCAATAATATTTTCATGGTAAATGAGGCTATTGAACAACTACCGGAAGCGAGTGTGATCCTTATCCCATACTGTGCCAAATTGGCCAGTTGTGAATTTCGGTATGATAAAGATTGCATTTCTTGTGGAGATTGCACCGTAGGGGTGGCCTATGAATTGGCGCACAAACACAATATGGAGCCCATTACCATTGTTAATTTTGAAGATTTACAATCCACATTGTCCGACATGAAGCAGCGAGGAATCAAGTGCTATTTGGGTTGTTGTTGTAATCCCTTTTTTGTAACACATCGTGAAGATTTTGAAAAAGCCGGTATGGCCGGATTGTTGATAAATGTTGAGAATACTACGTGCTATGATCTTGATTTGGAACGAGAAGCCAAAGAAGGAGCCTTTACGGGCGAAACACAGCTGAATCTCGATATCCTTGAAAAGGTTATGGACAGTCGAAAGTGAATAATGGGAAGTTCTTCAATTGACGTACTCATTGTGGGCGCCGGTCCGGCAGGGTCCTCAGCAGCCGCTGCCGCAGCAAAGGCAGGTGCTCATGTGTTGATGATTGAAAAGCGGCGGCAAATAGGCAAGCCGGTGCAGTGCGCCGAGTATATTCCCCGTCTTTTGAAACATACCGTTAAAATTCCGCCAGAGGCCATTGCCCAAAAGATCCAGGAAATGATTACATTCATGCCCAATGGGGAAATCATCCGAAAACGCGCTCCGGGTTTTATCCTTAACCGCGCCAAGTTTGACCAGGCGTTAGCCCAGAAGGCATCCGAAGCCGGTGCTAAAATCCTTACCAGAACCAAGGCCGTTTATAAATCAGGAAGAAAGATCACGGTTTTGGGTCCCTCTGGTGAAGCTCAAATTGAGGCCTCGGTTATCGTCGGCGCCGATGGCCCTGACTCCACGGTAGGCGCTTGGATAGGTCAAAAAAACCGAAAATTTATATTTGCGATACAGCATACCGTAGTATTAAAGGAATCCGTTCAGGAAACCGAGATTTATTTTGGTAAAGAATATCCAGGAGGATACGCTTGGCTTTTCCCTAAAGGTGAAATGGCGAATGTGGGCGTGGGGATCCAGAGAGAATTAGGAGGAATAGCCAAGGCGGCTCTTAAATCCTTTAAGGAGAGAATAACACATCGAATTGGAGAGGTGGTCGGCATAACGGCCGGCCTTATTCCTGCCGGAGGGCCGCTCCGCTCCATAGATGAAAAGGATCGAATCATTTTAGTCGGTGATGCCGCAGGGCATACGCATGCCATCACCGGTGGCGGTATTCCCCAGGCCGTAATCTGTGGTACCATGGCTGGCAGGGCGGCAGCAGCAGGTGCTGATGGTGACATGCAGACCTTTCAAAATTATTATCATCAATGGAGAAATGCTTATGGTCCCATGATGGATAAGGCGGCTATGAAACGAAAAAAGATGGAGGCGGGATGGCATGAAGAGGATCGAATGGAATTGTTGAAAAGCTGCTGGGTTGCATGTAAGGAGTATTATAATGATACCTGAGGTTTCCTATTCTTGGCAGCAGGTGAAATCCTGGGACTTAAAGGAACTTTTAAACAAAGCCCGCCAACTCTCTTGGCAAATTCATGGCAAGCGTGTTCAGTACTTCATCCCAGGGAAAATGGTCTATATGGGCGACCAAGGGAAATATCCTCACATTTCCTTAACAGGAACATCTTGTGCATTAAATTGCGATCACTGTCATCGAAAAATCTTGGACGACATGATACCGGCAGTAGAACCTCATCTATTAAAAGAAGTCTGCAGGCGTCTGGATGAAGAAGGAAATCTCGGGGTCCTCCTTAGCGGAGGATCCGATAGACGAGGAGCCCTTCCTTGGAAGAAGTTTTTAGAGTCTATTCAATGGATTAAACAGCATACTCGTCTCAAGGTTTCGATCCACACAGGAATTATCGATTTAGAGACGGCTTTGGCCCTTAAAGATGCAGGAATTGATGAGGTATTAATCGATGTGGTTGGATCTGAAGAAACCATGCACCGTGTTTACCATTTATCCGCAGGTCTTAAAAACATGGAATCTTCTTTAAGCGCTGTGGCGGCTACCAAACTTCCTCTCATTCCCCATATCGTCGTTGGGCTTCATTATGGCCGGATTAAAGGTGAAATGGATGCCTTAGGGATGGTCGCCAGACACCCCATTTCCGTACTGGTCGTGGTAGTTCTTAATCCGATGAAAGGAACACCCATGCAGAAAATTCGACCACTAGACCCGGAGACCGTAGCTCGGTTTGTTGCTGCTGCACGGTTGAGGATACCACATGTCCCTATCGCCCTCAGTTGTGCCCGTCCTCCGGGACAACATCGGGTGGAAACCGACCTTCTGGCCCTTGAAGCCGGTGTAAACCGTATCGCCATGCCTGCCCAAAAGGCCGTACGAAAATCCCAGGAAGCGGGCTTGGATATTGAGTTCCATAAGACGTGCTGTTCGAAAAGTTTTTGAGATTTTATTATAGTAATTGCTAAAAATAGGTCTTCTTTTTATTCAGCTACCGGGTGCTATAAATTTTCGAGTGATGAGATTTTAGAGCCCGTCCAATCGGAACATATGTTTTGAGTATCGCTATAAACGCCTCTTATTCCTGGTTAAGAATTTCAGGCGGCAGAATCGATCTCAGGTGAGGGAAAGAATCTTTCTTGTGAGGAATATGAAGCGCGTTAACGAATTCGTCTTTAAAACCCTGTAATGAAGCCAGATCAACATATTCGACCATTCGGGCCACCCAGTCGGATTCTGCTCTTTTTCCCCGGTTCAACAAAGTGACAAGGGCTCCGACACCGGCTGCATTGCCGATAGGAATGATTTGATGCGGGTCACAGTCAGGGATCATTCCCATGATCAACGTCTTGACAGGGTCGATGTGAAGTCCAAAACCGCCCGCAATCTTTACCATGTCAACCCGATCCGTTCCCCACTCTCGCATCAACAGTTTGCAGCCGGTATAAATAGCGGCTTTGGCAAGTTGGATTTGACGGACATCTTTTTGTGTGATGGTGATGTCTCGGCCTATTGCTGTCTCAATTGCCCAAGCGATAACAAATTCCTGATGGTTCGAATCGGAATTGATTCGAACACGGGGCGATGTTTGATTCTGTTGAAAGGCTCCGCTTTTGGTAATAATCCCGGAACGATAAAGCTCCGCCAGCAGGTCCATAATTCCGGATCCGCAAATTCCGCGCACTTGAAGTTCTCCGGGCTTCACGTAGTTGGACCATGCGTCATGACCGACCACCTTATACTCCACTTCATGGGTTCCAGAATCTATAGCGATACGCTCGATGGCGCCCGGTGCAGCCCGCATTCCGAATGTAATCTCGGCACCTTCGAACGCCGGACCTGTGGCACAGGAAGTGGACAGTAGGCGTTCTTTGTTTCCCAGAACCAGTTCGCCGTTAGTACCGATATCGATAATCAGTTGAATCTGATCACTTTTATACGGCGCTTCAGCCGTTAAAACGGCAACATTATCGGCACCCACAAAGCCGGCTTCATTGGGTAGCATGTGGACGTACGCCGAAGGGCATATGTTAAGTCCTAAACTTCTGGCCTTGATATTCAGGCTTTTTTGAACAACGGGAGGAAAGGGTGCGCGGGCAACATGTCTGGGATCAAGTCTCAGAAATATGTGATGCATGATGGTATTTCCGACAATAGTAACATCCTCAATATCCTCCGGAATCAGACATAAGAATTTTCCTTCTGTTTTTGTCCGCTGCTCTTGAACTGTAATGTAATTAAATTCCTCCGTCGTGTCAGGGGAATTGCAATAATCCGGCCATGTGGAACACAGCAATGCTTCAATCATACTGTTAAGGGCTTTGTTGATATCTGCACTCATTTCCGCAAGACCATCTTTATTGTGCTCAAGATAGTTGATACGAGAAATCACATCCTCACCATACTTGACCTGGGGATTAATGATATACTGCGTATCAAGAATTTGCATGGAGTTTAAATGCACCAGGGAAGCAACGACCGTGGTGGTTCCAACATCCACTGCGATGCCATAACTATCCAACACCTTTCCCGGAAGAATGCGGATAATTTCTCGATCCATCCAGATACTGACGGTCACATGCCAGTTCCGTTCCCGAAGCCTCGAGGGAAGATCCCTTAACACATCAATATCACAGGGATATAATGAGTCGATGTCGCAACCGAGATCTTTTAAGTCATATTGAATATCCAATGCGTCTAAAAGGCTTTCCAGATCTCCTTGAGACCCATTTGCCGATGGCGGCTCCATGATCACATCGTATTTTTCTACGATCGGATCATATGGGACAGTTACCGGGTGTAGGCGTTTGGAAACGACCTGCTTGGCAGCCCGGGATTCTTCCGGCACAAAAGCCAAAACATCACCTTTGATTGATGTACAACAGGCAAGACGAAATCCTTCGGTTCTCTGTTTATTGTTTATAAACTTCGCTTCTGCTTTCTGCCAGCCCGAAAGGTTATTTTGCCGGGAATCTATTCCATATTTCGGGTAGTTACCCTCGGAAATCAAAATCCTGCATTTTCCGCATGTACCTTTGCCACCGCACAGCGATTCAATATTTTCGCCGAGCTCTTGAGCAGCCTCCAGAACAGTTTTGCCTTTTGAAATTGTTCCTCGGGAACCCGAAGGCTGAAAAATAACGGTGGCCTTTTCCATGTGGTTTGACTTCGTGTTTTTATGAGCGCTTATCCGCTCTTTCGAGCTCTGAAACCTTTTATCCATTTCATCCCGTGAGTATCCCTGGCCATAACAAGATCTGCAGCCTGCAGGGCGATAATTTCTTGTACTTTGAGCGGATTACAAATTGGGCAGGATAGCCCGGCCACAGCAGCCATTGCCATGAAATATGAAGTAAGATTTTCTCTGTCCGGCAATCCAAAAGAAATATTGCTCGCACCCATGGTAATATTGACGCCATATTTTTCTACAATCATGGTGATGGCATCCAGAGCGATCTTGCCCGCCTCCCATTTTGCACCCAGCGTTAATACCAGGCAGTCGATGACAATATTTTCGGCAGGAATGTTCAATTTTGCTGCCTCTTCCAGGATAATATCCGTGTATTTTAAACGATCCCCGGCGGTTTTGGGAATACCGTCGTCGCCACTACAAAGACCAATAACGGCTGCACCATATTCCTTAATCAGGGGCAGGACCCTTTTAAGACTCTCCGTCTCTGCAGTAACCGAATTTACCAAAGGCTTGGCGCCGTCTTTACAGTAATAACTCAGCGCCGCTTCCAGGGCTTTTACGTTCGGGGTGTCAATACAGATAGGAGGATCATCGGCTGCGTCCCGGACTTCCTTGATCATCTGAACCAAAAGCGCTGGTTCGTCAGCTCTGGGAAGCCCGGAATTAATGTCAAGGATGCTCGCTCCGGCCTGTAATTGGGCAACAGCATCCTTTCGCACCATGTTAAATATTCCGGCTTTGAGTTCCGCTTGAAGTGCATTCCGGCCGGTGGGGTTAATCCGTTCGCCGATGATCACCATCCCCGTATCACGAGAGATGCTGACCTCATTCTTTAATGATTTTACAACTGTTGCAAGATTTTTGGCCATAATGTTCCTTTCCTTCTTTTTAATCAGTTTTCATTTTAGCAGTGCCGATACTATATTATCCGCGGTGGACTTTACAATAGTTTATTCAATTTACGTGCCAAAAAAAACCCGTGGTGAACCCTCCCTTGAAAGGGAAAACAGGTTCAACCACGGGAATTTCTTTTTCAAAGAATTTTGTGAAATTGCATCTCTCGGTGATGCAATTTCATAAATGCCAAACCTTCCTCTATGGCTGAGGGGAGTAAGGCAATGTCTTTGGATACTTTTCCTTATTAAAATAAGGATCGGGTTTTTGAAAGGTCCCAGGAACCATGGTGAATTGACCGTGGCGGTTGATGACCGGAAAACCATCTTCCAGCCATCCCCTGAACCCGTCGGTGAGGTTGTAAATTTCCCCTGTGTATCCCATCATTCTCATGTGTCTGGCAACCAGCGCACCTCGAATTCCTCCGTCTCCCGGTGCACCGCTTTTGCACTGAAGATAGTAGGTTGCTTTCTGGTCCGGTGCCAGGCCCGGCAGGTACCAGAAATCGAGACCGGTATCCAGGCGGATGGCCCCCGGAATGTGGCCCTGAATGAATTCGGACTCCATGCGCAGGTCAAGAAGTTTGTGGTTGGGATCTTTCCATTTGCCTTCGTCAATCCACAATTTCTTGAAGGTTTTCATGTTCATGCCAATGCCGTATTGCATCATGATCGGCATCCAGACTGCCTTCCCGTTTTCATATAATTGTTTGCCAGTCAAATCACCTTTGTGTTTTTCCAGCGGGAAACCTTCTTTGTCAAGTATATATCCCATTTCGGAACTTCCCATTTTGGCTTTTTCTTCCGCCGTCCAGGGCTTTTTTACAAAAGCCTTGATTTGTTCCGGTGTCCAGTCCTTTGAGTATTTGGCTCCCAGATCGCTGGCAAAGGAGGTGCTGGCAAAGGCCATTACCATAAAAATGCCGATCAAAAATGTTAAACTCTTAAATTTATTCATTCGTCCCCCTATACAGGTGTTAGTGGTCAATAGGTAAATTATTCTTCACCAATACAACATGTTAGACTAAATTATTTCGATTCACCTCCTTTCCATTACCTAAAGATATTCATGACAACTGCAATCCCAAATGCCTTCCATAAGGTGGACTGCAGACAAGACAATAATCATATCTCCTTTTCGATAAAGAAAATGCATATGAATTTAATTCAAAAATTATGCCAATTTCATTGAGTGACTTGATAACCTGTGAGGGCGGACTTTTTACCGAATTTAAATCCTTTTAAAGTAATTTTTTGGGTTGACGGCAATTCCATTATGGAATAACCTATTCCATAATGGAATTTTTAAATTAGACAACACATAATAAATGCTAAATTAGATCATCAGGAGAATTGAAGTGAAACCGTCAGACTTTTCAATCATCGATGTGCTCGATTTCCAACCTGACCGTGGATTGGTCGAACTGGAAAACCGGCGTGTCTTGATATTCGATGGAAATATTTTAATGGAACTGCGCCGCATGATCGTTGAAAACCTCGGCTGGAAAGAGTGCCAGCCCGTCATTTTTCACTACGGGTATGAAGTGGGAAATATGGATGCAAAAAGCCTGGGGCAAATGTACAATTGGGAAAATAAGGAAGAGTGGTTTCAGGCAGGCACGATAATGCAAACCCAGCGTGGTTTTTGTAAAACGATTCTGAGCTATCTGGCATTTAGTCCGGATGAGCGACACCTGATGTTTCGTGGCCGCTGGTTCAATTCTTATGAAGTCGATTCCCACAAACATCTTAAACTCACGGATACCGGGCCGGTTTGCTATGTATTATGCGGCTATCTCAGTGGTTATGCTTCTTATTGTTTCGACCGGGAGGTTCTGGTTCAAGAACAGGAATGTTTTCACAGACAACACTGTTCGTTTGAAGGAAGATTCGTAGAAGAATGGGGAGAACCGGGAATTAAATTTATGGAAGCCAGTAAGGATTATGACCTCCAGCATAAGTACGCCCAGTTAAATAAACAAATGGCGGCCAGACGCAGTCAGAAGGTTCCCAAAAACAAAGATGAACAAACAGAAGACATTACAACCCCTAAAATGTTGCCATTCCGAAGCAAAAACATGTCGAGAGTTTTGGAAATGGCTCATCAAGTGGCCAACACTGTTGCCAATGTGTTGATTACGGGAGAAACAGGCGTAGGCAAAGAAGTTATCGCCAATTTTATACATTCCGTGTCTCCCAAGACGACGTCCAAATTTTTGCCGATTAACTGCACGGCTTTGCCGTTGACCCTGCTGGAATCCGAGTTGTTCGGACATGTTAAAGGGTCTTTCACCGGTGCTGATCGAAATAAAAGAGGATTGCTTATTGAAGCAGGCAATGGAACCATTTTCCTAGACGAAATTGGAGATATCGCCCTTTCGATCCAGGCAAAGCTCTTGCGAGCCCTGCAAGAAAAAAAAGTGCGGCCCGTTGGCGGCAACACGGAACTCCCGATCATGGCCCGTATCATCGCAAGTACCAATAGAAACCTTGAAGAGTTGATGAGGGAAGGAAAATTTCGGGCAGACCTTTATTACCGGCTCAACGTCTTTCCGATTCATGTACCGGCATTACGTGAACGCAGGGATGATATACTGCCTATCGCAAGGCACTTTCTGTCAAAGTATGCCCCCGCCTCCCTCGGCTTTTCACCTCAGGTAGCTCATATCCTTGAAAACTACGAGTGGCCGGGTAATGTCAGGGAACTCGCCAATGCAGTCGAGCGCGCCAGTATTCTTGCTGGAAAACAAAAAATTCAACTTGATCACCTCCCGCCCGCGTTAACCGTCAGTGATCAGGCATGCGTATTCAATCACGTAACGGATGACTGGCCATCTCTGGAGGAATTGGATCAAAAGTATATCTTAAGTGTGCTGGATCACTGCGAGGGTAAGAAGATGAAAGCGGCTGAACTGCTTGGCATCGGCGCCAATACTCTGTGGCGGAAACTTAAAAAATATCAGACCGACTAACCATACCAATTAATGAAATCATCTCATCCTGTAAACGCCCAAGCGGGAATAACCCATCTTGGGCGCTCACAAATTTCTGATTTAAAAAATACGGTAGAATTTTATTCCCGGATATTTTAGAAGCCAGGGTCGCCCTTAGCCGCATCCGCGCGGAACTTTAGAATCCGAGGCGCCATCACGCAGATATTGGAACATATCGATCAGATCCTCTTCAGAGAGTTTTTCCCACTCACTCTTGCATTTGAATTCTTTATATTTACCCGGGGCAAAAACAGTCTCCCATTCTTTAGTTTTCTTCTGAATAGGGCTCATCTCCTGGGCTTTCCCATCCGGCCGATGGCAAATCCGGCAGTTTTTACGAAACAGATACTTGCCTTTACGTGAATTGCCTTTTTTGCCGGCAACACTCAGGCCGATAAAGCAGAACGAGAAAAATATTGTAACCAAGATAAGAATACACTTTCTATTCATATTCTTCACCTTTTTTAGTAGAAAAAATAAAAGATTTTCAATCCCCAACGTCTTTTGCGAATTGTTCAAAAAACCACGTATCGGTCACATTCTTTTATCATTTCCGCATGTTTTGCCTGGGTGGCAAAATCTTTTTCCTCCATTCCGGGGACATCACCCTCAAGACCATATTTTTGGAAGCAATATAAACATAACGCCATCTTGGCTTTGCCTACCAATTGTTCAAATTCCGGTTTTTGGGTCAGAAAAACTCCCGTGTGGGAAAAAAAAATCTCCACCTTCTTGCCTTTTTGGTGGGCAGCGGTGGTCAAAGAAATGACCTTATCAAGATAATAATCCGAACTGACCAGAATGCCTAACTTATCAGCCATATTATTGATCCCTTTACACTGTTTTTAAATAGTTTTAAATAGATAAACGATTGCCTTTATTATAAAAGGAACAAAAAGGGGCATGTTGCAAAGGTTTCATTACTTACCACCAGCAAATGACCTTATCGTACGAAAAAATATCATCAACGATCCCGTTCCAATCCACATTTTCGTCATAAAGCACGACCACTTTATCTTCTTTGGTTTCGGAAAAAGCTTCTATGCACTTTTTTATCATATCATCAGGTTCCGATCGAACGATATTGAGCACTTTCATGATTCCCTACCCTCCAAAAGGAATAATAATGTCAACCTCTTTGATCTTGACCAGCATTTCTTCTATAGTTATAGGTTGGAAGCCGTACTTATCGATATTCACCTGATTGTTTGAAAATCGCTCACCCTCCACCTCATCAATAAACTCTAAATTTTCCATGTAGTCCTTGTCCTGACTATCAATTTCGTGGTCCAGGACATACATATAAACCCATGCTGCTTCCAGGAGCAAACCAAGGCTGGTTCGCAACCCTTCGAATTGCTGCTCGAAATCTTTAACGAGTACTGCGATTTTTTCAACTTTTGCCAAGTTAACCCCCCTTTTTTATGAGATATCGTGTATATCCCGCTTCGTCGACGTAACCCAAGAACTCTTCACCTTGCTTTTTGGCAAAATCCGGCATGTCCTTTTTAGAACCTGGATCCGTGCTCCATAATTCGACAATTTGACCCGTCTTCATGTTTTTTAGTTCTTTTTTGACCCTCAGGATCGGCATAGGACAGCTCAAACCGCGGCAATCCACCAGAATGTCAGCCTTAATATTTTCTAAATCTGTCATAATTACACTCCTTTAAAATGAGATAACGAATTTTTCCGTTTTTGAATTATACACGGCCAGTAAGTACCACACAAGAAAAAAAGCAATATAAAAAACCGGGGTCCACGTCCAGCCCAATACCTTAACCACATAGACACCTTTACCCAGAAAGGGACCCAGAGCGGTATGGGCTACGGTATATTTAAACGCCGGATAAACAGTACAAAAACCAACGATGGCCAGCCAGACTTTGGTGTTGCCTTCGCCGGCCCGCCACAAGCCGGAACTGGCGCAAGCACCTGCGATGACCATCCCGAGGCCGAATATAAAACCACCTATCAAACTCCCCATCCAGAATCGATGGTCGATGCCATGGGTATCCGGTTGAAAAAAACCGTATTTTATAATAGCCGACCCCAGGCTGTAAATGATCAGGCTCAAAATCACCGCTTTGACCATTTCGTAGTCACCGGTCATAAAAGGGTTGCGAAAAGTGCGCTGCAGGCAAAAGCGTGACCGCTGCATGAAAAACCCTACCCAAAGTCCGAAAAATGCCATCCCGCCGATGACAGTTTTATCCAGGGCTGAATACAGATAAAAGGAAAGACAGGTCAAGATATAAATCATAGCACCAATGTAAGGATACACCTTGCACCAGTCGATGCGCGGTGTTTTTTTACATTCCAGAGGTTTTTGAGTAGGTATTTTTACCGGCCAGTTCATCATCTCCCAAATCAGATATTTAACGCCCAGAATTGAACCGAGTGCAAGACCGATCATCATCATAAAGCCGCCCATGGAAAACACGCCTACGGCGGTGTAAAATCCGCCTTCGATACACCCGTTGGCAAAGGAAGAGCCTATTCCCATTAAGGCACCCCCAATAAACCCTTTGACATACTCGCGTCCGGGTGCTCGGTATGTACTAAATTGATTTTTCATCATTGACGCACCCATTGATCCAAGAATCATCCCGATGTTCATGACAGAAACGGGATGGAGCCAGGGCCTAAGGGGCGCTTCTTTTAATCCGGCCAATTTTCCAAAACCCAAATAGTAGTAAAACTGCTCACCCCAGTTACCATAACCTGAAGAAATCCCCCAGGGGTATCGCCATAGAAAAATCATTATGGCCAGAATACCTATTCCTATGCCGGCTACCCAAAGGGGCATATCCTTTATGAAAATAAAATTGTAACCTCTTTTAATTTCTTGCCACATGTCACTAGCTAAATTTGTTTTTTCCAATGGCAAAACCCCCTTCATATTGCTCGCTTCGTTATTATCGGGAAAGAATGAATATTTTAAATGCGGTCTTGTTAACCGAATCTCACTACGCGCTATGAATAATCTTATACTCGCCTTTTTGAATCGGGTCTCCCGTTGAATACTCGTAGATAGAAAGCGAAATCCAACTTTCGTAAGTCTATGCATATTTTATACCATCATAAGGACAAATAGTCGGTTTTCACTCTATATTCAAATCATATGTGCCGCCAAAAGAATTCAATTTTGATCGATGATATGAAGATTCTTTTTATATATTTTCGAGCTTCTTTGATATTTAGCCGGATTTCGTAAAAGTGCTTTTGATATGACCTGAAAAATAATTTTTAAAAATTAAACATATCAGATGACAACAGAAATTTTTAAAGCCAAACACAATAATTCATGATTTCTCTGTGATCTATCTTCCAAATTGGAATCATAAGAATCCAATGATTTTATTTTAGCAACCCATAGTGAGACCACCGTTAAGAAATGGATGGTTTCACCGGCTTGGGATTTTTTTCGGTCTTGACATCAGGATGCACCATGCGTTACGAAGAATGGCCGCACACGTTCAGTATTCCAATTTTATATGGGTACTGATCGAAGGTTTTTTTGTCCGGAAACTACTTCAAAACCTCGGATAAAGTGATTCTTTAGTCTTTTACCGAGAACGCATTGCAAAATGCTCAAACCAACAAATGGTAGATTATAAATAGCTTCTAACCTTTCTTTTCTTCAAATATGTTTGTTTGCCGATATGTTACTGAAAAAACCCGGCACCATAAGCTCCTATTTAAACATAAAGATCGTCCTGATTCTTGTTCTACAGGCCGGAATCATTATTTCGTTTTCCGGTTATTATGCCTGGAACCAAAGTTCAGCTGAATGCATTCGATGTCATGCAGACCGGACAAAAATGACGGAACTTGGGCATCCCGAATTTTATATTACCCCTAAAATAGTGGCCGAACAAAGCAAACACACCACCGCCGAATGCAGAGATTGCCATCTGGGTAACGGCCGAGCAACGGATAAGGATAAGGCCCATAACGGCATGCTGAAAATGCTCGTGATCGGTGAGGAATCCGATCTCAAAGAGCGAAAGGTTTTTTATCCGACCGCCTTAACACCCACCGGTCCTGACCGATTTTTTAGATTTATCCCAAAAGTAAAGATGGATGATGGCTTCCGTTACCCTTATGAAGTACGTACCATTCTTTGGAACGATCGGAACCCGGAAACCTATAATTTCGATCCGGAACTGGCCCAAAAAACCTGCGCCAAATCCGGGTGTCATCAAGAGGCATTCGAGCAATTTCGAACCACTCTGATGGGAACCAATTTCCGTCAGCGCACAATGAAGACATGGACGGATCCTTACGGCCCACACAACTGCGGCCCTTCGTTTGCCGATCTTCCCCCATCGGAAATACTGACGGACACCGGTTTTGATTATCGGAATACAGAAAAAATCCGCCAGGATCTCAATGTGTCTTTCACCAACCAACAGGCTCGGGATAAACAAAGAATTTGCAATACGTGTCATGCCGGTTGCCTTGATTGTCATTTTACGCCTCAAAAGGGAAAGTCCCATGAATTTACCAAGACGCCCAAATCTGAAAGCTGCAGTGGATTCGGCCGCAGTAGCATGTGTCATTCCGGGTCCATGGAGAGCCGAAGAGGTGAAACGTATATCGGTGGAGATTATGCGATCCCTTCAGGTATGGAACCCGATGTGCACTATAAAAATGGGATCCACTGCATAGACTGCCATCCTACCGGCAATAAAGGGATGGGAGATATTCAAAGAAAGGCCGATTGCCAGGATTGCCACATCGCCATTGAGGAGGCACACGCCAAGAGTATTCATAAAAATCTTAACTGTTCCGCCTGCCATGTCAATGAACTCGGAGGCTATCAAATCACCATCTGGGGCCCCGGATTTTTTGCCGATACCCATAATCCATTTTACAAATATGCACTCTATTACGGGACCCAAAAGCCGCCAATTTTAATGAAAGATCAAAAGGGAATCTGGATGCCGGTCAAAATAATGCCCCATGCAGTCGGCAACATTAAACAAAAAGTATCACCATCGTCAACTGTACAGTACAGATGGCCGGCTGGAGAAACCAAGGACGCCTACTATATCGTCGGTACTTTTGACGGACTGCCGGAGAACAACAACCACCTGCTCTGGCTGGAAATACAACAGGCCTCCCACGCTTTTGGTACAGGGAGATCCTGTGAAAGCTGCCATCAGAAGCAACAGGTATCCGTGTCGACCTGGGAGTTTCTCGACGACCAGGGAACTGAAGATACTTTCACCGGAAGGTATGAAATCGTGGCCAACCAAAGTGAATTATCGATACGAAACTTGCGTAACACGTCACCCATAAAGCCTTTTGCGGATTACAACCTGAGTGATTTTGCTTCCTGGTTGTTTTTAAAAGATAAATGGAGAATTAAAGGGAATTTTAGTATTAAGACCGATGAAACCAAATACCGTCTTTATCTGGATAACTACCAAACGCTTACCGGCAGACTGGAAAAACTCGATCAAAATGCAAAGCATTTGGATCGAAAAACACTGCGCCGTTATCAAAACGTCAAAGGAGAGGTACTTCACAATATGGATGATAAAGAGATTATGTCACGTCTGAATGACTTCTCGAACTAAATTTAATGCTAATAAATTCATCAAAATTAGATAGAAGATCCTTTTTAAAGAAGGCTTGCAATCTGTTTTCTATAATTGGTTTGTTTACAGCCATGGTCCTCTATTTATTCTACGTTTTTCCGAAACATTTACGGAAAAAGAAGTTGGTATATGCCTATGCCTGCGAGGAAGACGAATTGCCGATATTAGGGGTTAAACAATACGTTATCGATTATCCGCTGTATGGAAAACTTGTCACCAAAAAAATTTTCATCGTCAATACAGGCAAAGAATTGTTCGCCTTGTCAGCCGGTTGCACCCATCTTGGTTGCCTGGTGAGCTGGTATCGGCCCGAAAACCGATTCCGCTGCCCTTGTCACAGCGGACAATACGATATCAGGGGGAATGTGGTTGCGGGGCCGCCTCCGGCTCCAATGAAACGCCTATCTCTAAAGATTGAACATCAGAAGGTAAATATCGGTTTACAGATGTAAGGACGACGAAATGGGATATTTTTTTGACTGGCTTGATCGTAATTTCGGGATAAAAAAACCGCATCGCCAGTTCCTGTATCGCCCCATTCCGGAAGGGGTCAATTATTTCTTTTGTCTGGGTGGGATTGCATTTACGCTTTTTATCATGCTTTTTGCCAGCGGCCTGATGCTTGCCATTTATTACGTGCCTTCGGAAAGCGAGGCATTTGCCAGTATTTTACACATCCATAATGAAGTACGCCTCGGCTGGTTTGTCCGATCATTTCACAAATGGTCGGCCAATTTATTTATTGTGGCGATTGTTCTTCATACTATCAGAGTCTTTGTCTATAAAGCCTATCGTCACCCTCGCGAGCTCAACTGGATCGCAGGGTCGTTAACCCTAATTCTGGCACTCGCCTCAGGCTTCACCGGATATTTATTACCCTGGGACCAGAAAGCGTATTGGGCCACCGAGGTCGGCACCTCCATGGCGCGAACAGTGCCGTTACTGGGTCCTTATCTCTGCTATTTCCTGCGGGGAGGCGAAGACATAACCGGGGTTACCCTAGTTCGATTCTATGCCATCCATGTTCTCTATATCCCTGTTTTCATGTGTTTTTTATTGTGGGCACATTTTCACTTGGTAAAACAGCAAGGTGTAAAAGGAGGCTTGTAGCGTGAATCGGCAAAAGGAATTTTACCCCGATTATCTCATTGAAATTCTTTTGGTGATATTTTTTCTTGTCGAGTTGATTGCCACCCTCGCCCTGCTATACCCGCCGTCCATTGGACGACAAATTGATATTTCCGCGCCATTTAGCCCTGAACCCGAGTGGTATTTTCTTTGGCTGTATCAACTCATTCGTTACTTTCCCGGTAAACGAATTGTAATCGGCACAACGGTGATACCGTTGACAACTGTTCTAATACTTATTTTGATTCCTTTTATCGATAAAAGCAGATGGGGCAGGTTAAAGGTCATAATTGCCGGTATCGTACTGTTGCTTTTATTTGTGCTGTTTACCATGGCCGCCGCGCTGAACCTTTAGCAATTTTTTGAATACCGCCCCGCTTTTTAAATCCATTCTGGAATTAAAGATATTCCAAAATGGAGGATTTTTAATCTTAAATGTACGTTTGTTAAGTATAGACCGGTAAAAAATCTCTGTGGACACGTACTCCCTGCACAATAATGGATAATCAAAAAATAAAGGCACGATTTGGCATAGATTTTGATATACATTGTGAAATACTATTATTTTTTCAAACGATCTCCGTTTGTCCCTTGATATAAATGCAGGAATGGAAAACATGTTTTTTGTGAAATAAGCTGCCCGTTTTATGAACACCAAATAAATAAGTGTTTACAGGTAGTAATCTAATTTATAATTCGTTAGGAGGAGGAAAATTTATGACCTATTACATGTACAGCAATACTCAGGAAGTGACCCCCTATGAAAGAATGATGGCATCACTGAACGGTGAGAAAACCGATCGGGTTCCGGTTAACTTCTACCCGAGATGGGCCGCTTTGGAGTATGTCGGCGCCACGTTTAAGCAGGCCTGGGACGACCCGGACATTTATGTCAAGGCACAGATTCTGGCTCAGGAACGGTTTCAATACGACTGTGTCATCGACTATGATATGATGGGACCGGTGGAAGAGGCCATAGGTGCAAAACTCAAGTACCCGGAAAACGATGTGCCTCAGATTGCCGAACCTCTGATCAAGACCAAGGAGGACATGAAAAAGGCAAAATGGAAACTCGATCCCCGCAAAGACGGGAACATGCCCAAGGTTCTTTATGCGATTCGGCGTCTCAAAGAAGAGTTGATCAAACGCGGCCGGGGAACCCAGCATGTGCCCATTATGACCTGGGGGAGCTGCCCTTCCCGAACCGCGGCCTGTTTGACCGGGTTTAAAGAGTGGTTTTTGATTGTGGCCAGGGATCCTGACTGGGCGGTGGAACTGATGGAACTGGCGCTTGACGGATGGCTCCAGATGGTTATTGCCGCATGGGAAGCCGGTGTCGACTGCGTGTGGGTCAATGATCCGGTCTCTGCCCGCGACTGCATCTCCAGAGATCACTATGAAAAATTGACCCAGCCGTACGAACGAAAATTTATCGAAGCCATTAGAAAAGAGACCGGGATGAATGTTACCATGCATCCTTGCGGCAACTGGCATGATCGCATGGATCTCGTCTACCAGAATCAAGCGGATTGCTATTTCTTGGGGCCCATGGATATCGAATTGTGTACACAAAAAGCAGTTGAAACCAACGAAAAAGGGCTTTCCCGGGTAAAGGCTTTAAATGGTAACGTCGGAGCGGCCACTAAAAGTACCACAGACGGCCAAACAGCCGTACCCTACGCCACCACTATGAAGAGGGGAAAACCCGAAGATATCGAAAAGGAAAGCAAGGTTGTCATTGATACCGTCGAAGCAGCCGATCTTCGCTGCATCCTTGGCACGAACTGCTGGGATGTCAAAGGATCTTCTTTTGCCAACCGCGATGCAATGGTATATGCCGCCAGGAAATATGGGCAGTATAAATAGCTTTAAACTAAGGAGATCAATAAGATGAGCATCATAGAACGAGTCAGAAAAAATGTTTATGACGGAGATGAAAATAATACCGTCGAACTGGTTAAAAAAGCTTTGGATGATGGTAAAACGGCCAAAGAAATTCTGGATGATGGTCTCGTTGCCGGCCTGCGTGACTGCGGTGACGGCTTTGAAAAGGGCGAAAAGTTTATTCCGGAAATGTTGATGTCCTCCGAATCCATGAAAAAAGCCATGGAGGTTCTCAAGCCGTTGCTGCTGGAAGGCTCCGGTGGAGGAATTACCGGGAGGGCAGTGCTGGCTACTGTAGAGGGGGATGTTCACGACATAGGTTTGGAACTGGTGGGCACGATGCTCGAAACTGCAGGCTTTGAAGTTCGCAATATGGGGCCGGATGTCCCGACCGAAGATATCGTTGAAGCCGTAAAAGAAGACAAACCGCACATCGTCGGACTTTCCGCGCTGTTGTCTAATACCATGGATATAATGCCCGATGTCATTAAGGCACTGGCAGATGCCGGACTTAGGGATTCGCTAAAAGTGATGGTTGGCGGCGCGCCGGTCAAGCAGGATTTCGCCGATGAAATCGGTGCGGATGGCTGGGCTTACGATGCCGCCAGTGCCGTCCCAAAAGCCAAAGAATTGCGCGGCCAGCTACCCGATTAAGTTGAGTATGGTCCTTAAAATGATTGCGGCAGCTGAACCGACAACCCGGTTGAGCTGCCGCCACTGCTAATGAGTCCACCTCCATTAGGCCGACCACAAAAATGTACCAAAGCGATTTTGTGGTGGTAATTTGTTCGTTTTTTAGGCGGCTATGAGTTTAGGTGGTTTTTATTGAAAATTTAAAACTCATGGTCTTAAATTATCGGTAATCTTTGGTAAGCAACCCCAATTTAAAAAGGAGGAACACTATGCAGAAAAAGGACAATAGAGAGAAAAAATCTTTCTTGGAGAAAAAGCTTTCTCGCAGAGATTTTTCTCGAATAGCCATGACCTTCGGTGTCACTTCCACGCTATTTGCGTGGCAGAGTTTTGCCGATGCCGGCCTGAAACCGGACGCCCATATGCTGGCCCAAAAGGCCAAGAAAATTCAGGATGCACGTTACAAGACCACACCAAAGTTCAAATTCCGTTATGGAGCAGCCGGGCACAGTGTCGACACCATGTGGGTGGCCAAAATCGGCACGGTCGATTTTGTCCGGGAAGTTGAAGAAAGAACCGACGGGGAAATTCGCATCGAACATCTGGGATCAAATTCTATTTGCGGTGAAATGACCTGTGCCGAAAAGTGCATCCAGGGCATCGTCGATTTCTACGTCGCTTCCACCAATAATTCGTCGACCATCTGTCCGTATTTGCTCAATCTTGACTGGGGAGCCCTTTGGCCGAACCGGGCGGCGCTTTATTCTTTTGCATTCGATCATCGGAGCGAAGATCTTTTCCGGGAACCCATGCGCAGGCACTACGGGCTGGAGATGCTGTTCGGCGACTACGGGCTGCGCGGTTTTTTCATGAGCAAAAAGAAATTCGGCGATGGGAAGCCTGCCGTGGATACTCTCGACAAGCTCAAGGCTACCGGTGCAAAGATCCGAACCACCGGCACCTATTTTGGCCTGATCAGCATGCAGCTGATGGGCGTCAACCCGGTGGCAATCTCCTATGAGGAAGTGGTGGATGCGGTGCGGCAAGGGGCCATCGACGGGGCCGAGGCCTGGGAAATTCCTTTCAGCATGATCCACTTCACCGAATATACCGGTCAATATCTTTACCTGAAATACTGCTCCGGCAACTGGATCACCGGGATGAACGTCAAAAAACTTCAAAAAATGCCGGAAAAGTTGCAAGAAGCCATCATGGAATCGGCCTATCTGACACAGGTCTCCGTTCAAGGCAAAGAGGAAGCATCCATCGCGATTAGAGCCGGCGCAGGGGATAATGAAAATCCCCCGGTGGGCAGCGAACACTGGCGCAACGACATCCGAAACATCATCTGGTCCGACGCAGAAATGGATAAACTTGAGAAGCTCATTTCACCCAAGTATAATCCTGACCCGTGGAAAGACCAGATGGAAAAACAAAACAAACTTTACGGACGCGGCGACATTTTTGAAAAGATGTACGCCATTGCCCACGAAGTTCCCAAGGGTGCTTACGCCATTGATGTAGCGCCCCATCGCTGGTGGAAAGCCAATCCACCCTGGTGGAAAGACGGAGAATGGAAACGCGGTACAGGCTACTGGGTAAAAAACACCAAAAAAAAGTCTTAATCCGTCAAACTATCATATAGTGCCTCCTATATTTTTAAGGAGGCACTATGTGTATTTAAAACAAGGATTAAATCCGTACAATTCCAAGGTGCCGGTTCACATCGGATATTCGGTTGTTCTATTTAAAAGAATGCGGCATCAATCAGGTATGAAATCTGAAAGTTTCACATGACCCTAATAAAAAGGGGATACGGACCAATGGCATTAAAAGATAAAATATTGGTGGCGGTCGATGCCTCGGATCGCTGTATGGAAACCATTCGGCATATCACTCAACGAGATCCGTTTCAAAAAAAACACCTGGTGTTGTATCATGTTTTTATCACCCTGCCGGATTTTTACTGGGACATCGAAATGGAGCCGAAAAGCAGGGGGGCCGTAGCATACGTGAGGGACTGGGAGGCTGCCCAAAAAAATAAAATCGAGCAATTTATGGAAAAGGCTCGGCAAATACTTATAGATGCCGGTTTTCCAAAAGAAGCGATAACCGTGAAAATCAAGAAAAGTGAAAAAGGCATTGCCAAGGATATCGTCGAAGAAGCTAAAAGCGGGTATTTGGCTGTCATCATCAGCAGAAGCGGTGAGGGAGAATTGCCGGAACCATTTTTGGGCAGCAACGCATCTAACGTCATTCAGAAACTGCACTTTGTACCTGTTTTTATCGCCGGAAAGAAGCTGTCCGGAAAAAACATTCTGGTTGCTTTAGACCGCTCGGAAGGTGCTATGCGTGCTGTCGATTTTGTGGGAGAGCTAATGGGTGGCTACGATTTTAAAGTTACACTATTGCATGTTATCCGCAATGGAGCGCATATAAAATCGCTATCTTCCCATAAACCTTTACCCGAAGAGGAAGTGAAAATCGAAGAAGAAAATCTAAAGGCCGTATTCGACGAAGCCAAACGCCGTTTGATTGATTATGGATTTAAACCGGATCACGTGACAAGCAAGGTCATTACCGGCACCTTAAGTCCGCCAAGAGCTATTGTTCAAGAAGCCGAACAGGGTGGATATTCTCCCATCGTAATCGGCAGGAGAGGATTGTCCAAATTCCAAGAATTTTTTATAGGCAGTGTTAGCAATCAAGTCATTCAGCTTGGGGTCGAACAGGCGGTTTGGGTGGTGACTTAAAGATCGTAAAAGACAACTACCTTGATATTTTTAAATAAGGATCGTCGCTTTTTATACGATTTATCTATAGAATTCCAAAAGTATTATCTTTAAATGGTGAACTGAATGGCAAAAAAAATCTTACACTGGCTTGATCAGAATATAGAAAACGCCCTAATTTTTCCGATGTACTTTTTAATGATGGCGATTATGGCCATCGGCGTTGTACAGCGCTTTGTTTTCAAAACCGCTTTTCACTGGGCGGTTTATGTCTGTATCGGTTTGTTCGTCTGGTTTTCCTGGCTGGGGTGTTCCTGGAATGTTAAGGAACGGTCACACCTCCGACTGGCTGCGTTTCGAAATAAACTCCCGCGCAATGTACAATTTAGTCTTTTAATGCTCGATTATTTCCTCTGGATCGCATTCGGGATTATTGCGTCTTATTTCTCCGTCACTCAGATCATTCGCTTACATGAGGTCGGTGCATTGATATACGGTACGGAAACCATACCCAAATGGGTGGTCCCGTTGTGTATCCCTGTTTCGTTTTCTATTTTGTTTATCCGAGTCATCCAGTGCGCAGTAAAGGATATTAAAGATTTAAAAAATAATAAACCATTAAAACTAAATCCGACAGCAACGATAGATTAAATAAAAATTAATAAACGGTGAATTTTAGAGGAATAGAATGTTCGGAATACCACCAGATGTGGCAATTTGGATCATTTCCATAGTCACAGGACTTTTTTTTATCCTTGGCGTGCCGATTTTTTTATGTGTGGCCTTCTGGGCCACCCTGGCCTCCATTGCCATTGACTTTACTATTATGAACATCGGTATCACGTCATACCAGGGCATCAGCAGTTATGCATTGCTGGCCATGCCGCTGTTTATTTTAACCGGCGACCTTATCGGCGCCGGCGGAATCGCTAAAAAATTATCCATTATGGCTCGGCGTGTTTTGGCTCCGTTCAGAGGGGGACTGGCCATGGCCTCGGTTGCCACCTGCAGTTTATTTTCAGCTATTTCAGGTTCCAACTCGGCCACCGTGGCAACCATCGGCCGCATTATGATTCCCGAACTCAAAGATCAAGGCTATAATGATGAATTCGCTGCAACGACAGTAGCGGCCGGTGGAATTGTGGGAATTTTGATACCCCCAAGCATCCTCATGATCGTATACGGCTTCACGGTGAATTTAAGCGTTCTCGACCTGTTTAAAGCAGGCATTATACCCGGGCTTTTAGTCAGCATCGCCTTAATGGGGGCCGCCCGATTTTGGTGCCGCAAATATGACTGGGGTCGTCCGGAACCTTTTATAATGAAGGAAGTTGTCCGTTCGACCTGGGATGCAAAGCTTGGGATTGCCGCCGTGGCCCTTATCCTGATAATTGTATACGGCGGGATCTCTTCCCCTACCGAAGCTTCAGGAATTGCCGCTGCATACTGTTTGATTGCCGGCACCCTGCTGACACGGGAGATCAAACTTAAAGACATACCGGCCATTTTTCTTTCCAGTGGACGGGTCAACGGGTTGCTGGCGCCCGTGGTCGCGGTTTCCATCGTACTTCAGCAGGTGTTTTCAATTTTAGGCGTTCATGATGTGGTATCTAATTTTGTTCTTTCCTTTGGAGGTTATTATGTAATACTGGGTGCCATGATGTTCACTATTGTCTTGGCCGGCGCCATTATGGAATCAATATCCATAACCATCATCCTTGCCCCGATTTTGGCGCCCATTGCAGTATCTATCGGAGTGAATCCGGTTCACTGGGGTGTCGTTTTTATCGTGGGTCTGTCCATCGGCTTTATCACGCCGCCATTCGGCCTGGATCTCTTTGTCGCCTCCGGAATAACGGGCATCCCATACGATAATTTAATCAAATGGGTGCCGCCATTTTTGATTTTCGTATTCATTGCCTGGATTACGATCATGCTGTTCCCATGGCTGAGCCTAGTTTTTGTTTAAAACATGGCTTTAAATCACTTCTTGCTGGATTGCCGAAATTCCTTTATTAACCGTTAACGGCTGCACTTTTTTAAGTCTTAAGGATTACAATGTATTTTGAACCATCGACAATCCTGGTTCTATCGATCGTTTCTTTTGCAACCATACTTCGATCTACCTTCGGATTCGCCGATGCCATGTTCGCGATGCCCCTCCTTGCTATTATTATCGGTTTAAAAACAGCAACGCCGCTCATGGCCATCGTGGCCATGACCATTTCTACTACGATTCTTATTAAAAACTGGCGAAAGGTAAATATTAAAAGTGCTTGGCGTTTATTCATATCCTCTTTGGCGGGTATTCCTCTCGGCCTATGGTTTTTAAAAGGCACCCATGATGCTCTCATGAAACTGTTTTTAGCGGCTGTAATTATTTGTTTTTCTACCTACAGCTTGATCAAACCTCGTCTGACGGCAATTAAGAGCGTAAATCCGGCATACATTTTCGGGTTTTTTGCCGGCGTGTTAGGCGGGGCATACAACACCAACGGACCGCCTGTTGTCATATACGGATCTTTGAGAAAATGGTCACCGATGACCTTTAGAGCAACGTTACAAGGTTATTTTTTTATGGCCGGCATTTTCATTTGTCTTGGGCATGGATTTGCAGGGCTTTGGACGCATACAGTACTTAGCTATTATTTGTTTTCTTTACCGCTGGTATTCGTGTTTACGTTTATTGGGGGCCGCTTGAATCGATCCATTCCAAAAGGAAAATTTGATCGAATCATTCACTCTTTGTTGATCGTTATCGGCCTGTTCTTGTTGATACAAACCATTCATGAAATAATTTGAATAATAATCTGGCGGATTATTCGACTTCGGCCTTCAGGATATCCAAATAATTTCAAAAACAATTTGTTCAGCTCTTCGCGTCAGCTTAAGGTGGTGCTTGACATAAAGATGGATTATTTATACATGAAACAGATGCCAAAAATCTATACCGTATGCGTTCATTTTTACTTTGTATCTGAGGCTGGTATGTTGACAGACAAACGGGGTCATGAGAACAATGAAAACCTACAAGATATTACTGGTTGATGACGATCTCTTAATTCTACAAGTCATCTCATTGTCACTTGAACAAGACGGATACCATGTCGTTACCGCTGCTAATGGAGAAAAAGCTATTGAATTAATAAAAGAAAACAATTTTGATTTGATCCTTACCGATCTGGTAATGGAGCCTGTAGATGGTATGGGGGTTTTGAAAAAAGCAAAAGAAAAAAATCCTGAAAGCATCGTCATTATCTTAACCGGCTACGGTGATTTAATCTCTGCAATTAAAGCATTAAGACTTGATGCCGATGATTACCTGTTAAAGCCTTGCGAGCCTGAAGAATTATCTTTTAGGATTTCCAGTTGTTTGGAAAAATTGGAGCTTAAACGGAAGGTTAAAGCCTATGAAACCATAGTCCCGGTTTGTTGTGTTTGCAAAAGTATCAGGGATGACACAGGAAAAAAAATGGGCGCTGGTGAATGGATGCCAGTGGAAGAATATATGTTGACCAAATCCAAGATAGCGGTTTCGCCAACCTATTGTCCTGAATGTATAAAAAAGGAACTGGAAAATCTAAAAGTTCTAAAGAGCCTAAATAATAACTCTTAAACAATGGTTTCATCATTCAATGATAAAGCATACAGATAGTCGTATCAGACAATTTTTTATTATCAAAAGGAGACATCAATGTCGCTGATTACGATTTCATACAACATGGGAACAGACGGCTTGAGAATAGCCCGTCTTATTGCAGAGGATCTTAAACTTGAACTATATGACGACCAAAAAATTCAGGAAATGATTGTTTCGCTGGGTATTCGAGCTGAAGATATTAAAGATTTGGATGAAAAAGAGCCAGGATTTTTTGACCGCCTTTTAAGTCGTAAACCAGACATCTATTTGAGATTTATGGATTCGGCGGTTTATTCGGTTGCGCAGGAGGGTGACGGGGTGATTGTCGGGCACGGCAGTCAAACTCTGCTTCAGGACTTTGGGTGTGCACTGCATGTTCTCATTAATAATAAAACGGAGAACCGAATAAAAAATCTCATAGAACAAGAAGGCATGAAGCGAGAGGCAGCCGAAAAGGTAATTCGAAAGAGTGACAGCACTTTAAAAGGATTTTTCCGTTTCGCGTATCAACGTGATTGGGATGATCCGACAATTTATGACATGGTTATAAATACAGAAAAAATGGGAAGTGAAATCGCTGCCAGACTCATCATCGAAGCAGCCCGATCTGAAGAGATGAAGGCTTGCAGTCTGACAGCCATCGAATCCATGAAGCGTCTCTCCCTTGCAAAGAAAATCGAGGCTGAACTGATTAAAAACAACATATATGTAGATAACCTGAATATTGAAGTTCTTGAGAACGGTGTGATAAATATTACCGGAACAGCCATGACCGCTGAGAGAAAGAACCGCGTGCTGCGAATTGTAAAAGGTATTCCGGAAGTTTCGGACGTCAACTTGTCCTTATATCTTCGATCAACAAGCTGGTAATAATAGCACCGGCAGAAAACCGAAAGTACCATAAACGATTCTATGATGATTAAATTTTAATTTATAATAGAATCCGATATATCGATTGCTTCCCTACCGGGAATATAAAGTTGTTTAGATATTAATTTGCCGGAAACGTTATTGTCATAATAACGCCTCCTTGAGGAGAATTTTCTGCTGTTATAATTCCGCTATGATCTCCTACGATCCTGTGGCAAATGGAAAGCCCGACACCCATACCCATTTTCTTTTTTCGGGTAAAAAACGGATCAAAAATATATTGTAGCTCTTCCTCGGAAATACCCGGACCCGTATCGGTCATCTCTATAACAATATTCCCCTTGCTATGATTTGTCTTGATCGTTATTTCTCCATTTTTTTCTATCCCGACTGTCGGTCCGTTATCCGGTGTCGAGATGCTTGTAATGGCTTCCACCGCATTGTTAATCAGATTTAAAAAGCATTGGTTCAACTGCAAAGGCGAGGCATTAAAGTTGGGAATTTTTGATGATAAATCCAAATTGATCCTAATTTTATTCTTCTTAAAATGAGCTTGAAATAAATCAACACTCTTTTCTATAATGTGGTTTACATTGGTAGACTGTTTTGCTTCCTTACCCGGACGATTCAGATCTAGTAAATTTTTAACCGTATCTCGAATGCTGTTAAAAGCACATTTGAGCAATTCTAACTGGCTTGAGAGCGCTTCATCTTTACTAAAATTTTTTTTCAACGTTCCCAGCATTACGGAAACCGCCTGTAAAGGAGAGTTGATCTCGTGGGCGACAGAAGCTGCCAGCTGGCCGGTGGCGGCGAGACGTTCGGATCGAATCAGTTGCTCCTGCATCAATTTTGTTAGAGTGATATCCATGACGGTAAAAATACGTCCTTCCGAAAAATCGGCAGGATTAATGGGAGCTGACCTCAATAAGATGTCGATAATGTGGCCGTCATTGTGTTTGAATCGTGAATCGACCGTTCCAGTGCCAAATTTTCGTATTTGTGAGTTCATTTCAAATCCAACCCGTTCATATTCATCGTCACTTTCATACAAGACCCTAGCGTCTTTGCCTTTAAGTTCGTCCTGAGAGTATCCTACCATTTGTTGGAATCGGTCATTTGTCCATCCGATTATCCGATTGATAACGAGTCCGATGCCGATGGGCGCAGACTTAAAAATGCTTTTCAATGTATTCTCACTTCTTTTCAGCATTGTTTCTGCCTGTTTGCGTTCTTCAATTTCTCTTTTAAGCTGCTCATTGGCTTTGCTCAATTCTTTTGTCCGTTCTTCAACTTTTTCTTCCAATAACGTGTAGTAATCGTTGAGCCTATTGGCCAATTCATTAAAATTATTTGTTAAAGTCGTTATTTCATCTCGTCCGCCAATCTCAATAGGTCTGATTTCTACAACTCCGTCTTTCTCTTCCGTGTGGGCAAAATGTTGTGTAATTCTACCGAGACGATCCGTGATTACAAATTTGAAAATTACCACCAGTGATATGCAAAGAAATAATAATCCGGTCCCTAATAAAGTAAAATTATTGATGGCTTCATTAAAAAATAGTGCCGTGACTTTTTCTTTGGGTATGGCAATCGTATCAAGGCCGACGACCTTTCCCAATGGAAGATAAAAAGAGGCCTGAGATCCGTAGATTTCCAATAATTCGGCGGGAGCATCAGCAGGATTACCATGACAACGCAGACAGGATTCTTCTATGCGCATCGCACTGAATTTTGCAAAGTATGATTTGTTGGCCAGATTAATTTCTCCAGTCCAAACTTTCTCTTGGGGATTTTCATTGAAATACTTGATCATGTTAAGCTCTTCTGGTCCAGCCAGATTGACAGGATTTCTTGGGTTGTCGGCAGAAAATTTGATGATGTAATCTGGAAATTTATTTCGGACTTTATTAAATATGTTACGGGCAACAAAGCTGGTTGACATGGTTTGCGGTATAAATCGACCCTCCGGCAGTAAATTAAACATAAGGGGGCGAATCTTTTCGGCGACATACTCACGAATGGCCAAGTCGAAGTTCAACGCTAGGCTCAGCTGCTGATTTGTAAGATTCTCATAATTATCAGTAATCAATGTGTAAGTTCTGTAAAAGAGAATGGTCGAAAAGATCAATACAATCAATCCAACATATATTAGTAATTTTGACTTTATACTTTTCATTCTGTTCACCTTTAAAAATTAAGTGGGTTTCCTTCCCAAGAGGTCGGAGATTCTATCTTTCGGCCGCGCCTCACCCACGACAGGACTTTTTATGTTTTTTAATACAGCTTCCCTTGACACCGCCTTGAAAGGCGGGGCTTGAGAAAAGTATACCATTCAAGTAAAAATCAAGAGTGACTCTAAGAGATGATTTTATAGCAGATAGCTTCACCTTTTCAACTTAATAATTTTCGTTGTAAAATAATGCTTCATAATTTTTGATATTATGTTAAATGTATAGACATAGTCAAGGCAGTCGCTTTGACAAGGAGGTCAATAGTTTAAGCCGCAAATTTGGGTGCAAAAGAAATTCGTTTTATGGTAAAAAATTAACCCATCCGATTCATTATTATTACACCAAAAGCGAATTTTAGAAAAGTGTCTAGCAAAAACCGCGAAAAGTGTAATGATGAAATTTAAGATTTTTTCAAAAAATGAAAAAATTAGTATTGATTTCCATAACGACAGGGTTTTTAATGAATTCTCATGATCTTCTTTTAAAATTTATTTATGCGATCGTCATTGGAGTTTTCGGCGCTGTATTACTGGTGATGTTTATTTCCGGTTTGATGACCATTGGGACCATTGAAAGGCTTTTGCCATATATTATCGGATTTAATGCAGCCTTAACCGGATACAACCTGATCAGCAAGATTAAAGAACATTTAAAATATAAACGGACCTGGAGTGTAATTTCCGGAATTATCATGGTTGGTGCCGCCGTTTTGATTTTAAATATCATCTTTTATTATTTTACAGACGGTTATATCGTTGATATGGTCGCTTTTTTATTTTTAGTTCTTATCGGGGGTGTTTTCGGTTGGCTGGGTTCGATATTGGCGATTAAATCCATGGATCCAACCATTACCAAATAGCAATTAAAAAAAACAAATGACAAATTGGATTTTTTAGAACAACTTAATCATATCAAGGAGGTAGTATATGAAAAAATATTTGTTTTCGGTATTACTGCTATCACTGACACTAATTCTGACCGGTAACACCCCAGTTCTTTGCAGTACGGCTGCAACCATTTCAGCAACCGAATACAAGGCCGGTGATATGGTAACCATAGAAGGAACCATCAATCCCGGTCAAGACCTTTTCATTGCAATTTCGTCTCAAAAAACCTTTGCCCCCAAAGACACAAAGGGTGTCCATGAAGCCAAAACGTTTAAAAAAGACGAAAAGAAAAACGGGTTTAACCAAGACACTTCCATACCGGTTTTATATTATATGCTCACCACCAATCCGGGGAAATTCGGCAAGGTATCAAATAAGAAATTCGGCGGGCCGTCATTTTTTACCCAGAAAGGAAAAAGAGGGCTTTATGAAACCACCATGTTCACATTGTCAAAATTTGAGGCATTTGATCAAGAAGCAAAGAGCATGTTGACCACTATCAAGACGGATCAAGAGTGGAATTTTTTTAAATATGCCCACGAAGGCGATTATGGCATTAACACCATTGTCAAAGAAAGCACCAAAGTGGGGCAGGTTACCATTTTTGCACGAAGTATTCTTGGGGACTATAACCAGACGAAAAACTATTGGGATAAGGGAACATCCATTGACTTGGATAAACAAACAGGAAAATTCAAAGCCTCTTTTAAAACGTTTCGCCACACTCCCCCAGACAGCAAATTCGATGTATATATCAACGGCGCAAAAGCCGGCAGTTATAATGTCAAAGAAAACGGTTTCTGGCTGGCTCTGGGCGGACGATATATGAATCCCATCTGGATTATCCTCGGTGCAATTCTGGTAGGCACATATTTTTCCATGATTGGCGCTGCCGGTGGTATGCTCATGGCGGCTTTCCAGGTCATCGTTGTGCAGACGGCCGGTCCTGTGGGAATTAATGCAGCCAATGTGCTTCGTCCATCGAACATGGCGCTCACTTTATTTTCTCCTCTGGGGTCATTTTACCGGTATGCGGTCAAGGAAAAACGTGTGGCATGGCCGGTGGGTATTTCCTTTGGTGTCGGGATTTTCATCGGTTCCATATGGCTGGGGAAATATGTGGTTCAATTTCTGCCGATGAAAGCCTATAAGGAGTGGCTGGCCGTTCTGGTGGTGATAATGGGAATTAAAACCCTCCATGAGCTTACCCCAAAGGTGATGGAAAAACGTAAAAACATTAAAGCCATGGTCAAAAAGTTTAACGAAGCGGTAGCCAAAGCCAAAGCAGAAGGAACTTCCGTGGAAATGGGCAGAATCGAGCCGGTTCAAACCGGTTTGACCAATTATCGTTTCAAGTTCTGGGGAGAGGAGTTCCAGATTAATCCGCTTTTGTTCGGTATTTTGGGCCTCGCCATTGGTGTCGTGTCCAGAAGTTTCGGTATCGGCGGAGGTTTCATGCTGGTGCCTGCCATGACCACTTTGGGCGCGCTTCCCATGTATGTGGCAGTGCCGATTTCGCTCATCGGGACCTGTTTCAGCAGTGTTGGCTCTTTTATAGGTTATCTGCTGAACGGCTATTACCCGGATATGTGGCTCATGATTGCCATCATCATCGGTGGTTTTGCCGGCGGTATGCTGGGAAGCCGTGTCCAGAAACTTTTCAGTGAAAAGACTCTGAAGATCGTTCTGGCGATTACGCTGTTCTTTCTGTTCTTCCGTTTCTTCAAGATCGAAATCTGGATATAATAATAACATAGGTTAAGCGGTTCAGGGTTCAAGGTTCAATGGTTCAGCCCCCTTGGAGTACGAAGTACCATCTACATGTGGCCGAATAGTTTTGCAAAACTGAACGGGGAACCCTGAACCGCTTTTTACTTTTTTATGGAAGACGTTTTTGACATCGCATGGCTGAAAATACTGGTTCTTATCCATGCGTTGGTCAAAGGTCTCGATTTTTTATTCGCCCCGCTGAATCCTTTGGGACCGGCAGTGGCGATATCGGTCATCGTGGTGTTGACGGTTGCATCCACCAAGTTTTTAAGCAGAATCTACAAAACAAAACGATATCTCGAGCTGCAAGAAGAGTTTCAATACCTTTACAATCTCCGAAACGAAGCACTTGCCTGCAAAGATCCTGAAAAAGGCAAAGCCCTTGCTAAAAATATCGACCAAGCCCGACTCAATCAGGTGTATTACGACTATTTTTTCGAAGGTCTTTTAACCAGCATACCTACGAAATACTTGCCCATTCTCATCATGCTCGCCTATGTCAACGAGACCTTTAAGTCAAAGAACCTGCTTGAAGATTTCGGGCGGGATTATATACTGAAATTTGTTGATTTTAACGGAAACGTCGTTAAAATCGGCTCGGTTTTATGGTTTGTGCTGTCCATACTGATGGTTTATCTTGCATGGTTTGTTATCGGTCATTTGGTCTTTAGATATAAAAAGAAAAAATAAACATCTCCAAATTCAAAACCCGGTCAATTGATGTCCCGATCATTCATCATTTTTATTTTTGTCGGTATGACATGCGCTCTTATCGCTTGTAATGCTGATTTGACGACCAAATCCGCCTGTGTTTCCTGTCATCAGGGACTGGAACCGGCTTCCGTCACCCACCCCATCTGTATCGACTGCCACGGCGGCGATTCAAAATCTGAAAATAAAACCGTCTCTCACCAAACCATGCTTGGTCCTAAAAATCCATCGGATCCAAAATTCTGGGAACAAACCTGCGGAAAGTGTCATCCCTATCAGTTGAATCGAGTTCGGGCCACTATCATGCTCACCAATACCGGGATGATCAAAAACATCCAGAAAACCTGGGAAGGAGAGGACGGCGAGCTGTATAGTACACAGCCGGAAAATCTCTTTTCCGCAAATGGAGTGCCCCTTGAATTAAAAGGTGTCTCTCAATTGAACAACCTTTCCGGTGAGCTGTATCGAAAATTCTGCTCACAGTGTCATGTGGGAATCGAAGCCGATCGAAAATACGCCGCCAGCCACGCCTCCGGGTGTGCCGCATGCCATTTCCCATACAACGATATTGCCACCTATCAGGGGAACGATCTGACCGTCAAAGGCAAGCAACCTTATTCGGCAAACCATCAATTGGCAGCCCTTCCTGGAAATGATGTCTGTTTGCGATGTCACAACCGAAGCAGCCGTATGGCGCTTACTTATCAGGGACTTCATGACGGGAATAATGGATTGGTGCCGACTCGAAACGGCCTGCCGGGTCCCAGAATAATCAGCGGCGCCCGCAATCTTACATATATTATAGATGACATTCATTTTGCCGGAGGAATGGACTGTATTGACTGTCATACGTCCAGAGATATCATGGGTGACGGTTATGCCTATGAAAATATGTATTATCAGACGGAAACGCGTTGCGAAGACTGCCACGGCAGCGGTTCGAAGCACCCGGTTTTTCAAACGATCGTTCGCGAAAACGATGAGGCCGTTCGGGAATCCAAAAGCTACGCCATAAAAATGCAACCGGGCATGAAAATGATCGTCACCGGCAAGGGCCGCAAATATTCCAACGTGTTTTACGAATCCGGCAAGGTCTACGTGCTAAGCAAACGCACCGGGAAACTGCATCAAAGCCCGGTGATTACCGGAACCCCGGAACATACCATCGCCGGTCATGAGCGAATGGAATGTTATACGTGTCATTCCCGCGCCGTTCCCCAATGTTTTGGCTGCCACACCCGGTACGACCAAACTCGCTTGGGAAAGGATTATATCAAAAACCAAGAAACAAAAGGAAAGTTCAGCGAAACCGAGGACTGGCGAACGCTTTATCCGTTTTCCCTGGCCATTGACCAGCGCGGCAAAATATCTCCGGTAACGCCGGGGTGCCAGACCTTTGTAACGGTGGTCGATGAATCCGGCAGGACAACCCAAAAAGAATATGTGGCAAAATTTAAGGGAAAAAAACAATTGCGCTTTGCGCCGTTTTATTCTCACAATACCGGCAAAACCGCCGTCGGATGTTCAAAGTGTCATGCAAATCCGATATTTCTGGGTTTTGGCCAGCATGTGGTCACTGGGAACAGCATCCAGGCCACCTTGCTGTGCGAAAAATCAAAAGAAAAGCCCCTGGATGGGTTCTTGAAAATGAAAAACGGAAAAGTCAGCGCCTTTTCCGGCATTACCCGCGAAAATTCACGGCCTCTGAACAGCTCGGAAATAAAAAGAGTTCTGGAAGTGAACCAATGTATTGTGTGCCATGATGATCCCAACGATCCGATTTATCAAAAAAAACTGGATCTTACCATACTTAACACGTGTATCAATCGATCCGGCCCGGCAACGATCGAGTTACCGAGAGTTCGAAAAATTACCAAGGCTCACCCCGTCATGCCTGAACGGAAAAAAGTCCGGTTTCAAATCAAGGATATTCCAGGTTCAACCTACAATGTCATTTTTGATCAAATGATGAGTACGCGATCTACTGAAAAGGCTTTTGTTCAAAAAACCTTTGGAAAAAACGACCCTGAATTTTTTGAAAAAAACTGTGAATCGTGCCACGTTAAAAGCTGTGATGACTGCCATAAAAGAAACGGAGACGTTCTCTTACGCCCAACGTCGAGTCAATGTCTGGATTGCCACAAAGGATATTTCACCGGATGGGAATTTTACGGAAGAGCGCCCCGTGAAGACAACCTGCGGTATCAGCGGGGAAAAACGGTCGAGGGAGAAACGTTTCTCAAAATGCTGCCGGATGTTCATGCCCGGGCAGGCATGGACTGCGGCGACTGTCATTCCATGAAGAGCCTCATGGCCGGAAAAACATCCTCCAAAACATGTGTTGACTGTCATAAAGCCGACCCGGCGGTTATCGAGCACCGTATCGACGCCCATCAAAATAATCTTGAGTGTTATGCCTGTCACAGTGCATGGGCCGCCCAGGAGTACGGCACTTTTTTTGTCCGGTTCAAGGAAAGTTCCAACAAACAATATTTTCGGCTGCGCCCGTGGGGTGACAAGAATTATATCAAAAGCGGTTTTTTAAAAAAACAGGATTCGCCGCCTCTGGGCATCAATCTACGCGGAAAAATCACCCCCATCCGGCCGCAGTTCATCGTCTATTTTACCGACATCGAAAACAACAAACCCGTTGGTGAAGAAAACCGGCTTCTCGCCGCCCAATGGAAGGCCTTTTATCCGCATACCATTGCCCGCGGTACGGTCATGTGCGACGGCTGCCACAATAGTCCCGAAAGATTTCTTCTGGAAAAAGAAGAAGATCGTATTTATCGACTTCAGAAAAACGGCATGACACTGACATCGTTCTGGTCCCAAAAGGGACAAATCGTTGGCAATGGATCGTTTATGACACCGGAGCGCTTTAAAAAAATGACATCAAAACCCCCTGAATTTAAAAAAGCATATGTCGAAAAATGGAAACGACTCATAAAGGCCGTCGAAAACTGATCAAGACACTGATCTTGTCGGTGATTTCCCTGCCGCTGATCGGAAGGTTTCTGATTCCCAGGATAGTGCACCGAAAAGCACTTTTGCGGATAAAAAAAGTAAAGGTTCCGGGCGGGGGTGCTTTGATTTTTGGACAAGAAAAAATCGCCGTGATAAGAGAGAATCAAGACATTTACGCGCTTAACCTCACCTGCACTCATCTTGGCTGTACGGTCAATGCGACTTCCAAAGGATTTGTGTGTCCCTGCCACGGCAGTGTATTTACCACAGTCGGCGACGTTGTCAAAGGACCGGCTGATAGGCCTTTGAAAAGACTCGCTGTCGAGGAACAGGGCGATGATGTTTTAATATCAGAGAATTTATGAGAAGACGATCTTTCAAAAAATTTATCACGAAAGCACGAAATTTTTACCTTGATAATAGATTGGCCTTATAAAACGCATCGAGCTCAAAGGAGCTTCAGGTATTATTAAATTTTTATCTGGAAGCTGTCTGAGTGAATTAGGACTTGTTTTGAAAGAACCATCGGTGATTTAACTTTATGGATGCCTCCCCTGTTAAAGCGAAGACTTTTATGAAAAGCTCGAACAGGTTCTTTCATTACAAGCCCTTATTCACGAGTTCTTTCAGAAAAAATTTAATTATATCTGAAGCGTAATATCTTCAAAGAGCCAATGTATTACAGATTTTGATTGTTCCGGGTTTTCGTATCTTCGTGCTTTCATGATAAGAAACATTTTTCATAGTTTGTCAGATATATATTTTCAGGATTAAAATGCAAAAAGAAAACGGCCTATTTAACGAATTTATCCAACATCTGTTCCCCCGGATGATTCGCCGGCAGAACCTTAAGGTTACGTACACGTTCTGTCTGGGAGGACTGGCGTTCACGACGTTTATAGTGCTCATGGCCACCGGTTTGCTCCTGTTGTTTTATTACCAACCCTCTTCTGAAGGCGCATTCGGTTCGATACTCTTTTTAGAATCTTCGGTTCCGGCCGGGTTATACATTCGCAGTCTTCACCGCATGGCATCCCATACATTTCTGGTACTTATTTTTCTGCACACATTGAGGGTGATTCTCACCGGCGCTTATCGAAAACCGCGGGAACTGAACTGGATCATCGGATTTTTTCTGCTCTGCCTGGCCCTATTTGAAGCCTATACCGGATATCTTCTGCCCATGGACCAGATTGCCGTTTGGGCCACACACACCGGTATGGAACTCATTAAGATAGTACCCTTTGGAAAAGTAATCGTTCGGATTCTGGCGCCGGACGGTGTCGGGCAGCCGATATCTTTGCTGCGCTTTTACATCCTCCATATCGTTATTATTCCTGTTACGGTTTTACTTCTTTCCTTTCTACATTTTTACCGAATTCGCCAGAACAAGGAGGTATTACCTTACCTGTGAAAGATTATATTCCCACATCGCCGTTTTTGTTTCGAATCATCAAAAGAGCCATGGTGCTTCTTGTCGGGGCATTGCTATTATTGGCAGTCATCGTTCCTGCACCCCTTCAGGACCCCGGGAATCTTGAAAAATCACTTAACCCTGTCAAGGCAGCCTGGTTTTTTCTCTGGATACAGGAGTTGGCGAGCTATTCAACAAAGATGATTTATATCATCATGCTGCTGGGAATATGCTTTTTTTTCCTGCCGTATCTGCCGGGAATTTCTGAATCCGAACAGGCCAGATGGCTGCCCAAAGATCAGCAATGGGTCAATATCGTTAGCGTGTTCATTTTTCTATGCATATTGGCACTTACCGTTGTTGCCATGTTTTTCCGGGGGGAAAATTGGGCCTTCGTATCTTTGTTGTAGTCATTTTGATGGGGCTTATCTGGGCGACAGGTCCTTATTATTATAAAGGCCATAAAGGCTGTGTGGAATGCCACGCCCCGCATTTTGAAACAGACGGCACCTGCGTCGATTGTCACCGGGGAGACCCCCGAACCCTTCGGATGCACATCGCCCATTATCGCTTGATTCAAGGGAAATATGCCTGTTTTACACTTCCGGAAGATTCTGTTACAAGAGACGGCCGCCGGTTGATCGATACATCCGGGTGCCGGCGATGCCACAAGACCGGCTGGCAAGGGAATCGTCTGGCATCGGACCTGGATGCGTCTCTTGATAAAACATTGCCCGAGGGTCTGGCCCATGCCATTATATATCCGGCAGTATTTATGCCCGATTTTTATTTCAACGAATCGGATATTGTCGAATTGGTGAACGCCATCCTGGGGTCAAGCGCCGTTTGGGGATTGGATTCCGGAGAAATTCCCAAGACCATTTACTTTGAAAAAAGCAAAGAAGACGGCAATAATGCGTTCAATAAACACTGCGGTTCATGCCATCGGGTGTTGACGCAACAATACGGCGGCTTGGGGCAAGGAGATATCGGTCCCAATCTTTCCGGAATTCTCAGCCAATTCTATTTTAAAAACTTTAAAGACGGCAAATCCTGGGATGTAAACAGACTGGAGCAGTGGCTGAAAAATCCTCGTGATGTCAGGACCAATGCCCGGATGCTGCCGATCAACCTTACAGAAGATGAATTGAAGTATCTTACAAATATCTTTTGAATCAATCCTTGACAAGCATGGGTATTTGGAATAATTTTTCGGCTCATAACGCTTCAACTTAAAGCGGGAAGGAGGTGAGGGCTGTCTCGAAATCATAGAGCCTTAATATATTATACAATTATACTTTAAGAGGAGGAGGTTTTAACATGAGAAAATCATTTGTTTTTGTTCTTGCTTTGGTTTTTATCTTAGGAACCGTTGGTCTTACTTTTGCTGCGGACAATCCGCTGGTAGCACAAGAAAAGATGGTTCATTCCGAATTTGCCAAAATGATCCCGAAGGATCATATCATTAATGCAGAACAGTTTCATAAGATTTACGAAGAAGTCATGGCAGGAAAAAGAAAAGCATATATGATCGATGTCAGAACTCACCCTGAATTTTATGCCTTTCACATTGAAGGAACCGACCATATCCATGCGGGGCATGTGTATACCATCCCAAAAAAGATAACGGATCCCAACGCAGAGATTTATATATTCTGTCGTACTTCACATCGGGCAAAATACGTGGCTGGTTTTCTTTATAAATATGGCTACAAGAATGTCTGGCTCTATGACGGCGGCGTTGTCGGCTGGGCCAAAGCAGGTTATCCGTTTGTGAACGAGTTTTCCGGAAAATTCAAAATATTTGAATATAGAAAATCTCCATCCAAAGAGGAAACATCTTTCCGTATCAGAGAGTTTCATCCTTATTAAAAAAAGACCATTTGTTTCAAGGGGAGAGGACAATTCCTCTTCCCTTGAAATATTGATATCTTACCTTTTATTGAATTATCGTACACTCAAATGCTTTTCCGCTCTAATTGCAGACGATACCTTTCCTATTGATTCATTTGAATAAGATAGACAGAAAACGGTCATCTGCCCTTCCAAAACAAGATAGAAAAATAAGGTTGCTATACCTGAACAATGATAAGTGCTGATGGAGATGGTCATTGTGAATTTAACCGTCGGTGATGTAGCGGTTGCAAAATTCTTATGAGTAGTATATCTAATTTAAGTATCACATTGTATCACAATTCAACGGCCAATATCCAGGGTCTGAAAATATGGTAGCAAGCTATCTTAAACGAACCATCGAAACGTTTTGAGTGGGTAATCATCTTTACATAAACAACTGAAAGGATAGTAATAATGAAGAAAACATTAACAAGCTCGCTATTTATCACACTTGTCATTTGTCTGGTTTCAGCACCCGTAATAATGGCAGAAATGCCAAAGACTGAACCGGTAGCACTTTGGAATTACATCACCAAGGTATCTCCATATACGAAATGGTTATACTGGCCCGATCATCAAGGCATGCAGTTGAGCCGTGCACCACATGGCACGTTGCACAGAGTCTATGTAAACGACCGCGCATTAAATTCATCAGGCCCCCCTCTCCAGTATGGTTCTATTGAGGTCATGGAAAATTATCAGGGAGAAAGCGAAGCTCTTGATAACATTACGGTGATGTACAAGGCCCATGGATACAACCCTCCGGATGGTGATTGGTACTGGGCAAAATATACCGCTGATGGTAAGGTCATAAGCCACGGCAAACCCAGAAGCTGCATCGGCTGTCACGGGACTAGGGCAAAAAATGATTTTGTAGTGGTGCATGAATTTAAGTAACTTCAAATTATGCTCTGCCGTAACTGCCATTACAGAATAGTTCGAAATATAATATGTAATACACGTTAGGGTACAAGCATGAATAGGCGAAGACGATTTCTCAAAATGTCGCTCGATTTCATTTCGGGTGTTGGTCTTTTGTTCAGTCCTCTTTTATCGTGGATCAGACTTGTTCATGCCAAAATTCAAAAAATTATCTTGCCGAAAGATACCTCTCGAGAAGACCTCGCCTATAAAAATCCAGCTGAGTTGGACACCCGTAATTTTGATGTTACGCCCTTAGAAGATTTCAAAACCATGGGAATAACGGACCATCAGACGGATCTCGACGCCTGGCGCCTGGAGATTTTAGGAAATGTTGTGCAGCAGCTTCACTTCAGTTATCCAGAGATACTCACCCTGCCAGCAATTGAACGGGATGTTCTTATGATATGTCCTGGAATTTTTGCCAACCACGGCCGTTGGAAAGGAATTTCGATGAAGGCTCTGCTTCAAAAGGTCAACGTAACAGAAGGTGGCTCTCACGTGACCTTTAGAGGTCCGGAAGGCAAATATGAAAAAGTTGAACAATTTCGCTTGAAGGAGGTCCTTTCCAATAAAATTTTTTTGGCCTATGCGGTGAATGGAAAAACACTTCCCCAAAAGCATGGTTTTCCTTTACGTGTAGTGGCAGAAGAGCATTTTGGATTTACCTGGATAAAATATGTGTATAAAATCACAATAGACTGACCCGGCAGCGTATTTTATATCAATGTTAATCTGGTAAGTAATGGGGGCAAAATTAAGAACCATGAATAATAATTGAGTGGCAAAATTAATATTTTCCGATCGAAGACTAAGACTATTTATCATTTATTTCATATAGATAAGATCACCCTATGGAAATGAAGACTATTTAGGATGAGGGGTTGGGGAGTTTTTCTAAACAATCGCTACATGGATTTAGGAGAAAAGCTCCGCGACCCCTCATTTAGGACAATAAATTATAGAACTTTTTTATAC
>Ga0210086_1000045_pt1 | contig 81255 bp, 79 predicted proteins | sample China_Galinas_PW_3_FD_184867 | JGI IMG/M metagenome (GOLD analysis project Ga0210086, IMG submission 184867) | Wetland microbial communities from San Francisco Bay, California, USA, that impact long-term carbon sequestration - China_Galinas_PWB_D2... | ecosystem: Environmental > Aquatic > Marine...
CGCCGCGGCCCGTGACATCTGGCGTTCCATCAACCGCCCCAACCTGATCGAGAACATCCTGCCGACCCGCCCGCGGGCCACCCTGGTGTTGCGCAAGGATGCCGACCATTCCATCAACCGGCTGCGGCTGCGCAAGCTCTGACTCGTTCGGGCCCGGATGCGCCGCACCGCGGGATACTGCAGGTCGGCGGAGACCAGAGTGGTCACAAGACCTCCTTCCTCGGTGCGGGTTGAGAGCCGGTGCGGGGCGACGCGCCGCAACCTCTGTCGGCGGGCGCCCCGCACCGGTGGGGCGGGAGTCACGCCAGACGGCGCACTCCGAGGTACTGCAGAGCACCGAAGACCGCCGTGTAGACAGCGCTGGCCAGGGTGACGATCACGCCGACGGCGGTCAGCGGCAGCACACCGGAGACGACAACCGCGATCGCCGCGAAGGTGCACACCACGTTGGCGGCCACCACACCGGCGCCGGCGGCGCGCAGGTTCTGCAGCGCGGTGAGGCTGAAGACGACGGCGCCGTAGAGCACGAAGGCCGCGCCCAGCACGTACTCCTGAGCCGAGGTCAGCCCGGTCATCGACGAAATGGGTCCGGCTGCGGCGGCGATCCCCAGCCCCGCCAGGCCGGTGAGGGTGGCGTCGAGGCGCATCGCGAAACGCAGCAGTGAGTCGGTGGAATCAGACAGTGGTCGGGGTGTGGTGAAGACGGCAGTCATGGTGAGTGGCTCCTCGATGAGCGACGGGTCGGACACCATCGAGGTTGCTCAGGTTCCACTGCCAGATCGACGCCCGGCACTGCCAACTACTGCCAATCGCAGGTCAGCACAGGCCCGTTTGCCGGGCTCCTCCTCCCGCCGTCACCCGGCGGGCGCAACCGCCGCTCGCGAACGCAGATCGGTCGCGATCAGCCGCGCGGCGGCGTTCTGCCAGTTGTGCAGGGAGCGTTGCGGGACCTCGGTCACCATCCATTGCCAGGCTTGCCGGGCTACCGGGTCGAGGCCCGCGGCGGTGGCATTCTGCGCGTAGGCCCGCACACCGACGACATACGGGAAGTACAGCGAGTTGTAGTAGCGCCACTGCTCGGTGGTGCCGAAGTCACCGCCGTCGCGGGGCTTGAGCCGCCCGATGTGGTCGGCCAGCAGTGCCTTGAGCTCGTTGGCCCGTTCCAGCGGCCGGTCGGGGGCGCCGCGGGCGGCCAGCCGTGCCTCGATGACCGGCAGCTGGGTCAGCGGGCTGGCGACGAGCTTGGACAGGTCGCCGTAGTGGCCCAGCGCCCGTCGGGTCAGCCGGGCGAATGTCTCATCGTCGAGGTGGTCCAGGGGGTTGGGCGAGCGCAGCGGCAGTGCCGCTTCGGTGTTGCGCAGTGCGGCGCGGTCGGCGCGCAGGCCCGGTGAGCGCGAGAAGGCAAGACGGTCCAGCACCCCGGCCAGCGGATCGGCCAGCACGGTGACCGCAACCGCCAGCGCCAGGCTGGTGAACAGCAGCACCGTCAGCGCAGCCCGGCCCGGCCCGTCCGCGCCCACCATTGCCATGCCGATCAACGCCTGCCCGCCGAACAGGACAGCGACCAGGGCCGTGCCCGCGAAGGACCGCAGCATGTCCGCCCGGAGCGCCTGCCCTTCGTCAAAGGCGTCCCACAGCGCCGCCGCCACCCCGAGTAGCAGGATGTCCACACCGGTCGAGGCCAACGCCAACCAGCTCGGCAGCAGCCCCAACGGGATGATCAGGATCGCGTTGCCCAGCGCGAAGAACAGCGTCGCGACGGCGACGACACCGGCTACCGGTACCGGTTGGGCAGGTCGGCGCACCGCGACGACCATCGCGCCCAGAGTCGAGGCCGAGATCACCGCAAACATCACCCAATGTCCGGCGCGCAGCGGGCCGTCGACGCTTCCCGCCATCACGGCACCCACCAGGGTGAGCGCGGCGACCACGACGATCAGTGTCAGTTCCTTGGCCCGGCCGCGCCAGGTGTCGCACGGGCGCGCCAGTTCGAGCACCACTGCGAACCACGCCACACCGGGCACCGCGACGAGGTAGATCTCGATCCGGCCCAGCAGCTCGGTGTGCGCGACGCTGACCAGACGCACGGCGTCGAGCGCCACCACGGCGGCGAAACCGCACAGCCCGACCGCGGCCAGCGCCAGCACCGGCTTTCGTGGATCACGTGCCACCAGGTACAGGCCCAGCCACCAGCTCAGCGTGAAGACCACCGCTGAAAGCGCAGCCATGGCTCCAGTGTGGCACGCACCTGTCCCCCGGCATTTCCGGTTTAGCCGCCGAACCTGCGGTGGCGCCGGCTGTAGTCGCGCAGCGCGCGCAGGAAATCGACGCGCCGGAACGCGGGCCAGTGCGCCTCGGTGAACCACATCTCCGAATACGCGCTCTGCCACAACAGAAAGCCACTCAGTCGCTGTTCTCCCGAGGTGCGAATGACCAGATCGGGGTCGGGCTGACCGGAGGTGTACAGGTTCTCCGAGATTCCGTCGATGGTGACGGCCTCGATGAGCTGCTCCGGAGTGGCACCGTCGGCGAGCTGCTTGCCCAGCAGGGCCCGGACCGCGTTGACGATCTCCTGACGACCGCCGTATCCGACAGCGACGTTGACGTGGAATGAGCCGTAGGGCGCCGACGAAGCCGTGCCCTCCACGGCGTCCCGCAGCCGGCGCGCCGGCTCCTCGCCGAGCAGCTCAAGGTCACCCACAGTCCGGACGCTCCAGCGGTTGACCGGCGCACAGATCTCCTCGACGACGTCGGTGATGATCTCGATCAGCGAGGCCAGCTCGTCGGGATCGCGCTGCAGGTTCTCCGTCGACAGCAGGTAGACCGTCGCCATCTCGATGCCCGCCTCGGCACACCAGCGCAGCATCTCGGCGATCTTGGCCGCGCCCATCCGGTAGCCGTAGCTCACATCGTCGTAACCAGCATCACGTGCCCACCTGCGGTTCCCGTCGCAGAGCACGGCGATGTGCCGCGGTAGCTGGGATTTGGCGCGCGCCACGTCCTGACGCAGTCGCATCTCGTAGAGCCGATAGGCGGGCTCTTTGAGGCGAGGCGGAATGATCTCCACGAAAATCCAGACTACTGTGGCCATGGGAAATCACGCCCCCGTGCGCACGATGGAGATGCACATGACCGCAGGAATCGACACCGCCGATCCCCGACGGTCAAAATCCCACGGCAGCCGTCCTGCCGGGGATCAAGCCGAGGACTTTCCCGAGGCCGTCGTCGACAGTGTCGCCGAGTTCCTCGGCAAGCCGCGGGCACGCGGCTGGATTCACGTCTACGCGGCCGCCATTGCGGCCATCGCCGGCGCGGCGCTGGTGTCGGTGTCTTGGGCGATGGAATCCACCCGCGCCGGAATCGCCACGCTGATCTACACACTCACGATCGTGGCCATGTTCGCCGTCAGCGGCACCTACCACCGGATGCGCTGGAAGTCGGAGACCACGCGCAAGTGGATGAAGCGGCTCGACCACTCGATGATCTTCGTGTTCATCGCCGGCAGCTACACCCCCTTCGCCCTGCTCGCCTTGCCCGAGCGCAGCGGATGGGTGCTGCTCTGGATCGTGTGGGGCGGTGCGATTGCCGGCGTGCTGCTGAAGACCTGCTGGCCGTCAGCGCCCCGCTGGGTGGGTGTTCCGCTCTATCTGCTGCTGGGCTGGGTGGCGGCCTGGTTCATCGGACCGATCATGCACGGCGCCGGGATCGCCGCGGTGGTGCTGCTGATCGTCGGCGGCGCGCTCTACAGCATCGGTGGCGTTCTCTACGCACTCAAGTGGCCCGACCCGTGGCCGACCACCTTCGGCCACCACGAGTTCTTCCACGCGTGCACGGCGGTGGCAGCGATTTGCCACTACATCGCCATGTGGTTCGCCGTCTTCTGACGGCCAACCACCGACCGGCCCGAGCGTTTGCCGTCTTCTAGACCTGGGTGATGTTCTCCGGCCCCCAATAGGCCTTCATCGACGCGATCTTGCCTTCCTCGTCGAACGTCATCACGCTGATGATCTCGAACTGCATTCCGCCCAGCGTCAGCCGCCAGAAGAACGCGGCCTCGTTGCCGAGCGCCCGCAATGTGATGACTTCGGTTTCGCACGTTACGTTTTCGACGGCGGAGTAAAAGCCCCGGATCGCCTGCCGGCCGATGTGCACCTCCTCGCCGCCGACCGGGTCCTCGACGGTGGCGTCGACGGCGTAGAGCGCCGCGATCTCGTCAGCCTGGCCCTTGGCTACGAAATCGAGATAGCGGTGGACGGTCTGGGTGATCTGCTCGGCACTCGGCATGGGCCGAACGCTACACGCCCACACCCAAAGCAGCAGCGAGATCCTCGGCTGCCGTGACGGGCAGATCGCACACCCGGCCCCGGCACACGTAGGCCGCATCGACCCCGCCGACGCGGTCCCGCCCGGCCAGCAGCGGCGACGAGTCGACCCGGCCGCCGACCACACTCGTGCCGCCGGGCGCCATCCGGCGTGCGGCGGCCAGAAGCTCCGAGCCCGGCCCCTCGCAGGCCACCGCCACCTGCAGCGGACCGCGGACGGCGGCCTCCGCCACCGACAGCCAATGCCCGGCCGAGCGTGGGGCGCGGGCGAGCAGTGGAGAGTGGGCCAGCAGCGTGTCGGCGGCCGCTTCGCCGTAGCGGGTCGCGCGGTCGACGTCGACGAGGTGCGCGGCGATCAGCAGTGCTTCGGCGATCAACGACGCACCCGACGGGGTTGCCCCATCGATCGGATCGGCCGGGCGGACCATGAGCGCCTCCGCGTCGTCGGCGCTGTCGAACCAGCGGCCCGGCCGGTCGCGATCGGCGAAGTGGGCCAGGGCCAGGTCGATCAGGTCCGTGGCGGTCACCAGCCAGGCCGGCTCACCGGTCAGCTGATACAGCGTCAGCAGCCCGGTGGCCAGGGCGGCGTGATCCTCCAGGATCGCCGCGCTGTCGCCGACCTGACCGCCGAGGCTGGCACGGCGCAGCCGGCCGTCCACCACGTGCAGCTCGACCAGCGCCGACGCGCAGCGCGTCGCCGCGTCGAGCAGCGCGGGGTCGTCCAGCGCGACGCCGGCCTCGGCCAGCGCCGTGATCGCCAGGCCGTTCCATCCCGTGACGACCTTGTCGTCCCGGGATGGCTGCACCCGGGCCGACCGCGCTGCCAGCAGCGCGGTGCGCACCCGTGAAAAGCGCTCGGCGTCGTCGGGGTCCGGATCTGTCTGGCTGGGCAGTTGCAGCACCGATGTGCCGTGCTCGAACGTTCCGCTGTCGCTGACCGCGAAAACCCGCGCCGCCCAACGACCGTCGTCCTCTCCGAGCACTTCGCGCAGTTGGGCGGGTGTCCACACGTAGGTGGAGCCCTCCTGGCCCGCGGCGTCGGCGTCCAGCGACGAGATGAACATCTCACCGTCGGAGAGATCGTTGATCAGGAAGGCCGCCGTCTCCGCGGCGACGCGGCGGGCCAACGGGTCGCCGGTGCGCCGGGCCCAGTGCGCATAGACCCGCAGCAGCAGCGCGTTGTCGTAGAGCATCTTCTCGAAATGCGGTACCACCCAGTCGGCGTCCACGCTGTAGCGTGCGAAACCGCCGGAAAGCTGGTCGTAGATCCCACCGCGGGCCATCGCCGCACCGGTGCGTTGCACGGCACGCAGCGGGACCGGTGAGCGGGTGCGTTCGTGGGTGCGCAGCAGGGCTTCCAGCAGCGCCGACGGCGGGAACTTGGGCGCTGGGCCGAATCCACCGCGTTCGGTGTCCTCATCACGCAGGATCGTCGCTACCGCGTGATCGCACAGCGCGGGCGTGACCTCCGGCCCACCGCCGGGCAGCCCGGAAGCCATCCGCTGCAGTTCGTCGCTCACCTGGTCGGAGGCCTGCTCGACTTCGCCGCGGCGGGTGCGCCACGTTTCGGCCACGGCCGCCAGCAGCTGCAGGAACTGAGGTTTCGGGTAGTAGGTGCCGCAGAAGAACGGTCGGCCGTCGGGGGTGAGGAAACACGTCATCGGCCAACCCCCCTGGCCGGTCATCGCGACGGTGGCATTCATGTACACCGCGTCGAGGTCGGGACGTTCCTCGCGGTCGACCTTGATACAGACGAAGTCGGTATTCGCGGCGGCAGCCACCTCCGCGTCCTCGAACGACTCGTGCGCCATCACATGGCACCAGTGGCAGGCCGCGTACCCGATGGACAGCAGGATCGGCACGTCGCGGCGTGCGGCTTCGGCGAGCGCCTCGGCGGTCCACTGCTGCCAGTGCACCGGGTTGTCGGCATGCTGACGCAGGTAGGGACTGGTCGCGTCGGCGAGTGTGTTAGCCGCCGGGCTCACGCGGCAACCCCTCGGTCTCGGGGCCGGTGGTGCCCCCGTCCTTCTCGGTGGCCTCCTCGACGACGGCCGTCACGGTTGCGTCGTCGGCGGCCTGCTCAGGCGTCGATGGCTGTCGATCGAAAGTGTCGGGCAGCCGCTTGAGGTGCCGGTTCATCGACCACACCAGGATGAACACGCAGATCAGCAGCACCACCACGATCAGCAGGCCGACCGGACTCGCCTTGCCGAATTCGGGCCCGGTGTTCTTGGGCTCATCGGCGAGCACCGACATCATGCTCATCACCAGGTTATTCACTCGAAAATCTCGATTCCGGCAAACAGGTCGTCTTCGGGCAGCTCGGCGGCCACCCGGGAGCGGGCAAGCTCGAACTCCTCGGTGGGCCACAACCGCTGCTGCCACTCTATGGGTGTGGCGAAGAACCACCCATCGGGGTCGATCTGAGTGGCGTGTGCCTTGAGCGCCTCGTCACGCCGGCTGAAGTAGTCGCCGCAGGGCACTCGGGTGGTGACTCGTCCTGCCAGCGTGTCGAACTCGGGGTCCCAATGCTTGAGCCATCGCGCGAACGGGCCTTCCTGGCCGATCTTGGCGAACTCGTCTTGCAGCATCTGCATGCGCTGACGCAGGAACCCGTGGTTGTAGTACAGCTTGCTGACCGCCCACGGCTCGCCGGTATCGGGGTGCAGCCGGTGGTCGGCGGCGGCTTCATAGGCGGCCACCGAGACCTGGTGGCAGCGGATGTGGTCGGGATGCGGATAGCCGCCGTTCTCGTCGTAGGTCGTCATCACGTGGGGCCGGAACTCGCGGATGACCTTCACCAGCTCGGCGACAGGCTGCTCCAGCGGCACCAGCGCGAAACAGCCCTCCGGCAGCGGGGGCAGCGGGTCGCCCTCGGGCAGCCCCGAGTCGACATACCCGAGCCAGTGGTGTTCGACGCCGAGAATCTCGGCGGCCTTCGCCATCTCGTCGCGGCGGATGTCGCACATTCGGCCGTGCACCTCCGGCAGGTCCATCGCCGGGTTGAGGATGTCACCCCGCTCACCGCCGGTCAGAGTCACCACCAGCACCCGGTGGCCTTCGTCGACGTAGCGGGCCAGGGTCGCCGCCCCCTTGCTGGACTCGTCATCCGGATGGGCGTGCACGGCCATCAACCGCAGTTCGGTCACGTCTCCCTCGATTGGTATTGCTCTGTTGCCTGCGTCCTACTGCAACAGTTGCAGCACGCCCTATAGTTCCTGTCCTAATAGTCCCACCCAGGCTCCGGGTATCCGCAATCCAGGCCGTTGACGAGAGACACACCGCACACCCATGACCAAGGGCTCCACCCAGCTTCCCGAGTCGCGCTACGGGCGCCAGCGACTGCCCGCACGCCGGTGGGTACCGGTTGCGTCGGGTGTGCTGGCTCTGATCGTCAGTGTCGGCATTGCCGTGATCGCCTACCAGCGTTTCTCCAGCGCAGATGTCGACGGGGAGATCAAGGCCTATCAGGTTGTCGACGACCACACGGTGTCGGTCACGATCAGCGTGACGCGAAAGGATCCGTCCAAACCCGCGTCGTGCATCGTGCGTGCGCGGTCACACGACGGCACCGAGACCGGCAGGCGCGAAATCCTGATCCCGCCCTCGGATGCGGCAACAGTCCAGGTCAAGACCATGGTCGAGTCCTACAAGCGGCCGTTTGTGGGCGATATCTATGGTTGTGGCACCGATGTGCCGGGCTACCTGGTCAGCCCCTGACAGAGGCCACACAACAAACAACGAACTGCGAATTCGTGAAAACTCGCTTACCGCCCAGTGCTAGACTTGTTCGATACACGGTTTCCTGCTGGGAGCCGTGTATTGCTTCTTTAGCGCGTTTGCTCGCGGCTCTGAGAAGGCAATACACGCGGTGGCACCGCATGCTCCCAGCAGCGACAACAGACTGCAACGCGAATATCGCGAGACGAAACAATCAACGAGGAGCGCGACGAAATGACCGATACCCAGGTGACCTGGCTGACGCAGGAGTCGTTTGACCGACTCAAGACGGAACTCGACCAGTTGATCGCCAACCGCCCGGTCATCGCCGCCGAGATCAACGACCGGAGAGAAGAAGGCGACCTCCGCGAGAACGGCGGCTACCACGCGGCCCGCGAGGAGCAGGGCCAGCAGGAAGCCCGCATCCGGCAGCTGCAGGAGCTGCTCAACACCGCCAAGGTGGGCGAGGCGCCCAAGCAGTCCGGTGTGGCGCTGCCCGGTTCGGTGGTCAAGGTCTACTACGACAGCGACAAGTCCGACACCGAAACCTTCCTGATCGCCACCCGCCAGGAGGGTGTGAACACCGACAAGCTCGAGGTGTACTCCCCGAACTCCCCGTTGGGCGCGGCGCTGCTGAACGCCAAGGTTGGCGAGACCCGCAGCTACACAGTTCCCAGCGGGAGCACCGTGAAGGTCACGCTGGTCAGCGCCGAGCCCTACCACGCCTAGGCGGGGCGCCTACCGGCGACGGCAGGTCCCCGGTAGGTGCCGCTGGCACTACAGTCCCGGCTCATGGCGCGGATCGCGGAGGAACTGCTTCTGCTGTTGCTCGACAACGCGTCGGCACAGCCCGGGCTCGACCGCACCCGAGTAACGCGGCTGCTGGCCGCGGCGGTTCTGCTCGATCTTGCCTACGACTGCCGAGTTCGGCCCGCGCTGCCGCAGGAACCGGTGCGGCCCGGCCGGTTGATCGCATTGGCGGGACCGGCGCCGCTCGATCCGGTGGTGCGGCCTGCCCTGGCCTTGCTGCAACGGGGGCCCATCACACCGGCCGCCGCAATCGCCAAGCTGCGCAAGCACGCCGAAGACGACGTGCTCGATCAGCTGCTGCGCACCGGCCAGCTGCACCAGGTCGAGTTACCGACACGCCGGTTGCGCCGGCGACGGTACGCCTGGCCGATGCACGACCGGGCGCGGGTGGACCAGGCCCGATCGGCGTTGCTGGCCGCGCTGTTCGATGGGCGCCGCCCCGATCCCCCGACGGCGTCGATCATCACTCTGCTGCACACTGCGGGCGCTCTGGGTGCCCTGCTGAGCCTCAACGACCGCGGCTGGCAGTGGGTGCACGCCCGGGCGAGCGAAATCACAAGCGGCAGTTGGGTTGACCAGTCGAAGACGTCCGACGTGAACCTGGCGGTCACCACCGCGGCGGTGTGCGCAGCCCTGGGATGAAAAGTCGCCGCTTCAGGCCAGCGCCTGCTCCAGGTCGCCGAGCAGATCGGCGGGGTCTTCGATGCCGACCGACAGCCGGACCAGGTCTTCAGGCACCTCCAGCTGCGAACCGGCCGTCGAGGCGTGCGTCATCGCACCCGGATGCTCGATCAGGGACTCCACCCCGCCCAGCGACTCGGCCAGGATGAAAACCTCTGTGCGCGCGCATAATTGGCGGGCAGCCTGGGCTCCACCGCGCATGCGGAGCGAAACCATGCCGCCGAACCCGCGCATCTGGCGGGCTGCGACGTCGTGGCCGGGGTGGTCGGCGAGACCGGGGTAGAGCACCTGGCTCACCTCGGGGTGGCCGGCGAGGAACTCGGCAACCTTGTCGGCGTTCTCGCTGTGCCGCGCCATCCGCAGCTCCAGTGTCTTGAGCCCGCGCATGGTCAGATAGGCGTCGAACGGACCGGGCACCGCGCCGGCCCCGTTCTGCAGGAACGCGAATTTCGCATCGAGTTCCTCATCGTTGGTCACCAATGCACCGCCGACGACATCGGAGTGCCCCCCGATGTACTTCGTCGTCGAGTGCAGCACCACGTCGGCGCCCAGGGTCAGCGGCTGTTGCAGCGCGGGCGAGGCAAAGGTGTTGTCCACCAAGACCTTCGCTCCGGACGCCGCGGCCAGCGCGACGATCGCGGCGATGTCCGCGATCGTCAGCAGGGGGTTGGTGGGCGTCTCGACCCAGATCAGCCGGGTCTGGCTGGTGATCGCCGCCCGAACGGCGTCGAGGTTGGACAGCGCCACCGGGGTATGGTGCACACCCCATTCCCGGAACACCTTGTCGATGAGGCGAAACGTACCGCCGTAGGCGTCGTCGGGAATCACGATGTGGTCGCCGGGACGCAGGATGGCGCGCAGCGCGCAGTCGCTGGCCGCCATCCCGGAACTGAACGCCCGCCCGAAGGTGCCCTCCTCGACTGCGGCCAGCACGCTCTCCAGCGCCGAACGGGTGGGGTTGCCGGTGCGGGCGTACTCGAATCCGCCGCGCAGGCCGCCCACTCCGTCCTGGGCGAACGTACTGCTGGCGTAGATCGGTGCGTTGACCGCTCCGGTCGCCGGATCGGGCCGGAAGCCGGCATGGATGGCCTTGGTCGCAAAACCCTGCCAATGGTGCCGGTCGGCCTTCGCCGTTGTGCGGGTCGCTTCGCTGCTGCCCGCCGGGCTTCGCTGCTCACTCATCGGTGACGAGCCTAAACCGACGCCGGCATGAGCAGAGGCGCCCACCCCATGGTGGGCGCCTCTGGTGCAGACGGATCAGATGGGCAGGCAGACGGTGGTCATGATCTTGTCGGCCAGCGTCTGCCGCTTGGCATCCCACAGCGGAAACAGATAGCCGATATAGCAGATGATCGTGTCCACGATGTGGGCGAGCTGGCGCACGATCGACAGGCCGAACCCGATCGGCTGCCCGGTCTTCTCACTGACCACCTTGAACTTCATGATCGACTTGCCGATGCTCGACCCCGTCGTGCCCTGCCGGTAGCCGTAGTTCCACAGCAGGTAGACGAAGCCGATGAGGAGGGACAGCGTGAAGGCCACCACCCCGACAGGAGTGCTGCTGGCCGCACAGAGCTCACCGATGCCGTATTGCGAGGTGTCGGTCACACAGGCCACCTCCTGGGTGGCGACCTCGATGCCGTAGCCGATGCCGACGATGACCATGTACGGGACGAAGTCGATGACCCACGCCACGACCCGGGTGAACCACGATGTGTAGGCCTCCTGCGGCAGGGGGCCTACCGGCTGGCCCGGGACGTGCCCATAGGGACCCGCCGGCGGCTGAGGTGGTGGGAAGCCACCGGGAGGCGGTGTCGGGGCCCCCGGAGGGGGGCCTGGCGGTTGTTCGGTCATGGCGCCTTCCACTGCAGGTAAATTAGCTGAGGCAAAGCGGCCTTACCCTACCTGAGAATGAACCTGTGAAGACGCCCAAAATGGAAATCTTCACCACCTTGACATATGCCGTCGGTGGCAGCGGTCTACGACAGAGCGAACACCCGTCCCGCATTATTTGCCGCAGATAACGGCTTCAACGTCGGCGCGGGCCCTCCGAAAGGAATCCGAGCAGATCGTGTCGGGTGATGACACCGACAGGCTTGCCTTCCTCGACGACCATCACCGCGTCCCAGTCCGCCAGCGCCTTGGCCGCCGCGCTCACCAATTCGCCGGCACCGATCAGCGGCAGCGGCGGGCTCATGTGCAGAGCCACAGCGTCGGCCAGCTTCGCCCGCCCTTCGAAAACGCCGGACAGGAGTTCACGCTCGGACACACTGCCGGCGACCTCACCTGCCATCACCGGCGGTTCGGCACCGACGACGGGCATCTGTGAGACGCCGTACTCGCGCAGGATCCCGATGGCGTCGCGCACCGTTTCCGAGGGGTGGGTGTGGACGAGGTCGGGCAGGGCGCCGGATTTCGCACGCAGAACGTCGCCGACCGTCGGCTCGGGCACTGTGTCATCCAGGCGAGTACGCAGGAACCCGTAGGACGACATCCACGCGTCGTTGAAGATCTTCGACATGTAGCCGCGACCCCCGTCGGGCAGCAGCACCACCACCAGCGAATCGGGACCGGCCTCCGCGGCGACCTTCAGCGCGGCAACCACGGCCATTCCGCATGATCCGCCGACCAGCAGGCCTTCTTCGCGCGCCAGCCGACGAGTCATGTCGAACGAGTCGGCGTCGGAGACGGCGATGATCTCGTCGGGGATCGCGCGGTCGTAGGCGTCCGGCCAGAAGTCCTCGCCGACACCCTCGACCAGGTACGGGCGGCCGGAGCCGCCGGAGTACACCGAGCCCTCCGGGTCGGCGCCGACCACCTTGACCCGACCGCCCGAGATCTCCTTGAGGTAGCGCCCGGCACCGGTGATCGTTCCGCCGGTTCCGATGCCGGCAACGAAGTGGGTGACCTTGCCCTCGGTGTCGGCCCAGATCTCCGGCCCGGTGGTCTCGTAGTGGCTGGCGGGTCCGTTCGGATTGGAGTACTGGTCGGGCTTCCAGGCGCCCTGGATCTCGGCGACCAGCCGGTTGGACACGCTGTAGTAGCTGTCCGGGTGGTCGGGGGGCACGGCCGTCGGGCACACAACGACTTCGGCGCCGTAGGCGCGCAGCACGTTCTGCTTGTCCTCACTGACCTTGTCGGGGCAGACGAACACACACTTGTAGCCGCGTCGCTGAGCCACCAGGGCCAACCCGACGCCGGTGTTGCCGGACGTGGGTTCGACGATGGTGCCGCCGGGCTTGAGTTCGCCGCTGGCCTCGGCGGCGTCGATCATCTTGACCGCGATCCGGTCCTTGGAGCTGCCGCCCGGGTTGAGGTATTCGATCTTGGCTGCAACCAGTCCCGAGCCCTCGGGGACAACCGAACTCAGTTGGACGAGCGGGGTGTTCCCGATGAGTTCGCTGACGTGCCGGGCGATTCGCATGCCTACATCGTGTCAGACGCCCGCACGACGATGCGGGCCGCCAGCGGCCCGCTGAGGAGCAGGGCAATCCGGCCGCCCGCACGACGATGCGGGCCGCCAGCGGCCCGCTGAGGAGCAGGGCAATCCGGCGACGCCCGCACGTTGATGCGGGCATACCGGTCAGCCGGTGGCCTCGCGGATGTACTCGCCGATCTGCCGCAGGGAACGGTTGGCCTCTGGGATCACCGGCGCCGCCAGCTGGAAATCGTGAATCTGACCAGGCCACACACGCACCTCGGTCGGCACACCGGAGGCGGCCAGCCGGCGCGCGGCCAACCGGGCGTCGTGCAGCAGCACCTCCGAACCCGACACGTGGATCAGCGTGCGCGGCAGGCCGGGCTCGATGTGATCCAGCGGCTCGTAGACATCCTCGAGCTCGCCGTCGACGACGTTCTTGGCCGCCGCCCGGGCCACCAGGGCCACCAGCGCGTCGAATGCCCGTGGCGGGAACAGCGCGTCGGTGTTGATATTGGGGTGGGCCAGCTTGGGATCCTTCTCCAGCTGCAACAGCGGCGAAATGGCCACCAGCGCAGCGGGCTCCTCGCCCTCGGCCTGCAGCCGCTGGGCCAGCGCCAGTGCCAGGTAGCCGCCGGCCGAGTCTCCGGCCAGCACGATCTGATCGGGTTCGTACCCCCTGAGCCGCAGCCACTTGTAGCCGTCGTAGCAGTCGTCGAGGGCCATGCCGACGGTGTGCTTGGGGACGAGCCGATAGTCGACGACCAGCACCGGCGAGTCGGCAAACTTCGACAGCGCGATGGAGATCCGGCTGTGCGAGTTCACCCCGCAGGTCAAGAACGCCCCACCGTGCAGATAGAGAACCACCCGGCGGCGGCCATCGGCCGGCAGCACGCCCGGTGCGCGGACGAGCTGAGCCGATGCGTTCGGCAGCCCGACGGTCGCGCGAACCGTGCCCGGGGCGGGCAGCACTGCCCGCGCGACAAAGTCGAGCATCCCGAACGGCCACGGCCAGTGCGGCACGTGGCTCAGGACCGACAGCGCCGGCCGGAACGTCATGCGCAGCGACAACGCGGTAAGCCGCGCAGCAATGCTCGGGCCGGACTCGACGACCTCGACCGGCTCGCCGTCGCTGACCGGATATCTCCGTGGCCGGTACTCACCACCAGCATGAACACGATGGGTAGCCGAAGCCGGGACCTTGCTAGGTGCGGTCATCGTCAACACTCCCTACGCCTTTGTAGTGTCGTGCTCCGGGGACTTCCAGCGAACCCCGATACCTTAGCTTGACACCTGTTATACATATAACAACTAACGATCAGATTTATTACCGAATCTGATACTGGTCTGTAATCCCGGGGTCACCGTCGCGACCGGATTCCTGGCGTTTTGCCACCTAAACTGACCATGTGGGCATACGCGCTCCGCGCCGGTCGACAACGGCGCTCGCGGCGGCGGGAGTACTCGCATCGACGGGCACCGCCGTCCTCGGCGTCCGCAATCTGCTCACCGGCCAGGCCGCCCAGGCCCGCAGCGTGATCCCGAAATCCTGGAATGTCCCACCCCGCGCCGACGGTGTCTATGCACCCGGCGGCGGCCCGGCGCGCCGCTGGGAACGGGATATGCCCGTCGACCTGCATCTGATGGTCTTCGGCGACTCGACCGCCACCGGCTACGGCTGCCGCGACGCCGACGAGGTACCGGGCGTGGTGATCGCGCGCGGCCTGGCCGAGGAGTCGGGCAAGCTCGTACGGCTGTCGACCAAGGCCATCGTGGGCGCCACGTCCAAGGGGTTGTCGGGCCAGGTCGACGCCATGTTCGTCGCGGGCCCGCCGCCCGACGCAGCGGTGATCATGATCGGCGCCAACGACATCACGGCCCTCAACGGCATCGGCCCGTCGGCCCGCCGGCTCCGCGCTGCGGTGCAACGACTGCGCTCCAGCGGTGCGGTGGTCGTCGTGGGGACCTGCCCGGACTTCGGCGTCATCACCGCCATCCCCCAGCCGCTGCGCTGGACGACCCGTTCGCGCGGGCTGCAGCTGGCGCGCGCGCAGGCCGCCGCCGTCCGCGCCGCCGGCGGCCTGGCGGTGCCGCTGGCCGATCTGCTGGCGCCGAACTTCCTCGAATCGCCGGACCTGATGTTCTCCGAGGACAAATACCATCCGTCGGCGGCGGGCTATGCGTTGGCGGCCAACCAGCTGCTGCCCGCGCTGTGCCACGCGCTCGGTGAGTGGACGGGCTCCACGGTGCCCGAGTTGCCGTGGGCCGCCCGGGCGCGGAACCGCCCACTGATGGTGCGACTGCGATTGGCCCCGCTGACCAGGCTGCTGAACCGCCGTACCACCGGGGTGCCCGCCCCGATCGTGGTGCCCACCAGCTAGATTTGATAGCCGCCCTCTCCCCCGCAAGCGGGGGTGCCCCACCTCAGGCGGCGCTGCCGCCTGAATCGTCGAGTGGTTGGGTTCCGCCTGGTCCTCGCCGCGAACAAGGAGCCGTCATGCCCGAAGCTGTCATCGTTTCCACCGCTCGCTCACCGATCGGACGCGCCATGAAGGGCTCACTGGTCGACATGCGCCCCGACGACCTGGCCACGCAGATGGTGCGCGCCGCACTGGACAAGGTGCCGGCGCTGGACCCGCGCGAGATCGACGACCTGATCATGGGCTGTGGCCAGCCGGCGGGCGAGTCCGGATTCAATATCGGACGAGTGGTGGCCGTCGAGCTCGGCTATGACTTCCTGCCGGGTACCACGGTGAACCGGTATTGCTCGTCGTCGCTGCAGTCCACGCGAATGGCGTTCCACGCCATCAAGGCCGGCGAGGGCCATGCGTTCATCTCGGCGGGTGTGGAAACGGTGTCGCAGTTCGCCAAGGGCAGTGCCGACTCATGGCCGGAAACCCGCAATCCGCTGTTCAACGAGGCGCGGGAACGCTGTGATGCGGCCGCGGCCGGCGCCGAGGAGTGGCACGATCCCCGCGAGGACGGTCTGCTGCCGGATGTGTACATCGCGATGGGCCAGACCGCCGAGAATGTCGCGCTGTACACCGGCATCAGCCGCGAGGACCAGGACCGCTGGGGGGTGCGCAGCCAGAACCGCGCCGAGGAGGCCATCAGGGACGGCTTCTTCGAGCGCGAGATCGTTCCGGTGACCCTGCCCGACGGCACCGTGGTCAGCGCCGACGACGGCCCGCGCCCGGGCACGACCTACGAGAAGATCAGCCAGCTCAAGCCGGTGTTCCGCCCCAACGGCACGGTGACGGCGGGCAATGCGTGCCCGCTCAACGACGGCGCGGCCGCGGTGGTGATCATGAGCGACACCAAGGCCAAGGAGCTGGGGCTGACCCCGCTGGCGCGGATCGTGGCCACCGGGGTGTCCGGGCTCTCGCCCGAGATCATGGGCCTCGGCCCGATCGAGGCCGTCAAGAAGGCGCTCGGCAACGCCAAGATGTCGATCGGCGATATCGACCTCTATGAGATCAACGAGGCGTTCGCGGTCCAGGTGCTCGGCTCGGCCCGCGAGTTGGGCATGGACCTCGACAAGCTCAACGTCTCCGGCGGTGCGATCGCGCTCGGTCATCCGTTCGGCATGACGGGTGCGCGCATCACCACCACCCTGCTGAACAACCTGCAGACCTACGACAAGACGTTCGGCATCGAGACGATGTGCGTCGGCGGCGGCCAGGGCATGGCCATGGTCATCGAACGCCTCTAGTTCAGATCGCGATCTGGGCACAGACTCGATGGGGTGCGCGCATCCCACGCACGGTTCAGTCGGCGGATAGCCGGGTCGGGGTGGTATCGGCGGCCACCCTCACGATGGCCCGGCCGAGATCGGCGAGCTCCTCAAGGCGAGTGATGTCGCGGGCGAACTGGGCCCGGTCGGTGCGGCGATGGTCGCCGTTGTACTCGGTGGCAACCTTGATCTCCTCCCAGCCCATGTCGAGGTAGTTCGTCGCCCCTCCGCCAGCGCCTATGTGCACGCCGACCACCGGAATCCCGGGTCCGCGGCCGCGGAACACCGGCGCGCATGACCAGCAGCCGCAACCATGTTTCCTTCGGCGACTCTCGGCGGCCAAGCCTCGCCATCGAGTCTGCGCCCAGACCGCAAGTTGGGCGCAGACTCGGGCAAACAGAAAGCCGGCACGCGCTGCGCGTGCCGGCTTTCTTAGGGTGAAGCTAGCGACTCTGGAAGTAGCTGAGCAGTCGCAGGATCTCGAGGTACAGCCACACCAGCGTCACGGTCAGGCCGAGTGCGATGCCCCAGGCCGCCTTCTCCGGTGCGCCGGCGCGGATCATCTGGTCGGCGGCATCGAAGTCGATGAGAAAGCTGAACGCCGCGATCGCGATGACCACCAGCGAGAAGATGATCGACAGCGTGCCGCCGTTGCGCAGCGGGCCGCCGTCGTGAGTGCCGAACGCCGAGATGACCAGGTTGCCGAGCATCAGCACGAGCACGCCCACCATGGCGGCCACGAGCATGCGGGTGAACTTCGGGGTCACCCGAATGGCGCCGGTCTTGTAGACGATCAGCATGCCGGCGAAGACGCCGATGGTGCCGAGGATGGCCTGGCCGATCAGGGAGCCGGCGTTGGCGCCGGACACGTAGAGGTTGGCCAGCACGAAGGAGATCGCGCCGAGGAACAGGCCCTCCAGGGCGGCGTAGCTCAGCACGATGGCCGGGCTGTCCTGCTTGCGGCCGAATGTCGCCACGAGCACCAGCCCCAGCCCGCCGAGCGCGCCCACCAGGGTGAAGGGCATGGCCAGCGCGACGTTGGCCGACACCAGGAAGTAGGAGATGATGGCGACCACCGAGAGCACACCGAGGGTGATGCCCGTCTTGGTGACGACATCGTCGATGGTCATGGGCCGCGAGACACCGGTCTGCGGCGGGGACACGTAGGGCTGCTGGGTCTGAGAGCCCACTTGCGGGGCCGCGCCGGCAAGGCCGCCGGTACCGAATTGCGCGTATCCGCCCTGCTGCCTGGGCAGCGAACGAAATACCGGGTTGCTGGTTTCCCGCACCGTCGGATCCTCTCCTGAAAATCGAGTGAACGTAGCGTTCAACGAACGACAACCCGGTTCGGGTTCCCGGAAGGCCACAATTGTTCCGGGAACGTCCGGGCCATTCCGAACAGGGACCTTACCTGGGGGCCCCCTCCGGTGGGAGTCGAACAAGATCGCACTGGTAAAACTAGGATGTCCAACCTTTGAGATCTGACGGAGGATGAAACTCCCGTGACGGGCGAATCCGACGAAATCCTGACCCGCGTCGACGGTGGGGTCGGTTTCCTTACCCTCAACCGCCCGAAGGCGATCAACTCACTGACTCACACCATGGTCACCGTGATGGACAGGGTGCTCACCCAGTGGGCGCACGACGACGCCATCCGCACCGTCGTCCTCTCCGGTGCGGGTGAACGCGGGCTGTGCGCCGGGGGTGACGTCGTGGCGATCTACGAAAGCGCCCGCGCCGATGGCGCCGAAGCACGCAAGTTCTGGTTCGACGAGTACCGGCTCAACGCGCGGATCGGGAGCTATCCCAAGCCGTACATCGCGCTGATGGACGGCATCGTCATGGGCGGTGGTGTGGGGGTCGCCGCCCATGGCAACGTCCGCGTCGTGACCGACACCTCGAAGATCGCGATGCCCGAGGTCGGCATCGGCTTCATCCCCGATGTGGGCGGCACCTACCTGCTTTCCCGGGCCCCCGGTGCGCTGGGTCTGCACGCAGCGCTGACCGGCGCACCGTTCTCCGGCGCCGACGCCATCGCGCTCGGGTTCGCCGACCACTACGTTCCACACGACAAGCTCGACGACTTCAGCGCCGCCGTCGTCGCCGGCGGCGTGGACTCGGCGCTGAGCACCCATGCCCAGGATCTTCCGCCCAGTCATCTTGTTGCTCAACGTGACTGGATTGACGAGTGCTACGACGGCGCCGACTCCGACAAGACGATCGCCGACATCATCGCCGCGCTGCGCGGCCATGACGAAGAGCCGGCCCACGACGCCGCCGACCTGATCGGCTCACGCTCCCCCATCGCCTCGACCGTCACCCTGGCCTCGGTCCGCCGCGCCGCTAAGCTCGCTACCCTCCGGGACGTGCTCGTGCAGGAGTACCGGGTGTCGTGCGCGTCGCTGCGCTCGCATGATCTGGTGGAAGGCATCCGGGCCCAGATCGTGGACAAGGACCGCAATCCCAAGTGGTCCCCGCCGTCGCTGGGGGCGCTGACCGCCGCGGACGTCGAGGCCTATTTCGCTCCGGCAGATCCCGACCTGACCTTCGAGGAGGACAAGTGAGCTACGAGACCATCCTGGTGGACCGCGAGGCGCGGGTCGGCACCATCACCCTGAACCGCCCACAGGCACTGAACGCACTCAACAGCCAGGTGATGCATGAGGTCACTACGGCCGCAGCAGAACTCGATGCCGACCCCGGGATCGGAGCGATCGTCATCACCGGATCGGCCAAGGCGTTCGCCGCCGGTGCCGATATCAAGGAGATGGCCGGCCTGTCGTTTTCCGAGGTGTTCGAGGCGGATTTCTTCGCCGCCTGGGGCCGGCTCGCCGCGGTGCGCACCCCGACAATCGCGGCAGTGGCCGGCTACGCCCTCGGCGGCGGCTGCGAACTGGCGATGATGTGCGACGTACTGATCGCCGCCGACACGGCCAAGTTCGGCCAGCCGGAAATCAAGCTCGGCGTGCTGCCCGGCATGGGCGGCTCCCAGCGGCTCACCCGCGCGATCGGCAAGGCCAAGGCGATGGACCTGATCCTCACCGGCCGCACCATCGACGCCGCCGAAGCCGAGCGCAGCGGCCTGGTATCGCGGGTGGTGGCCGCGGACAGCCTGCTCGACGAGGCCAGGTCCGTGGCGACGACGATCTCGCAGATGTCCCGCTCGGCGGCCCGGATGGCCAAGGAGGCCGTCAACCGTGCGTTCGAGTCGACGCTCGCCGAAGGTCTGCTCTACGAGCGCAGGCTGTTCCACTCGGCATTCGCCACCGACGACCAGACGGAGGGGATGGCTGCGTTCACCGAGAAGCGCCCTCCGAACTTCACCCACCGTTAGAGTTGCAGTGGTGAGCGAAGCCGAGACCGACACCGCAGAACCCGCCAGCGGCTCGGCCGTCACCACCGAGGAACCAACCCCTCCGGCACCTGACCAGAAGGCCTACAAGCCGGACTGGTGGCAGCGCCGCTACACCTTCACCGGTACCGCGGTCGGTCTGGTGTTCCTGTGGCTGTCGATGACCCCGTCGCTGCTGCCGCGCGGCCCGTTGTTCCAGGGCCTAGTCAGTGGCGGGGCGGGCGCGATCGGTTACGGCCTCGGCGTCTTCGCGGTGTGGTTGGTGCGCTTCATGATGTCCAAGCCCACCAGCCCACACGCCCCGCGGTGGGCATGGCCGATCCTGGTCGGCGTCGGCATCGTCGGGATGATCCTGCAGATCATCTGGTTTCATGTCTGGCAGGACCACGTCCGCGACCTGATGGGCGTGCCCCGGCTGAAGTGGTACAACTACCCGCAGGCCGCACTGTTGTCGGTGATCGTGCTCTTCGTGCTCGTCGAGATCGGTCAGCTCGTCGGCAAATTGGTCCGATTCCTGGTGCGCCAGCTCAACCGGATTGCGCCGCCCCGGGTTTCGTTCGTCGTCGTGGTCGCGCTGCTGCTCGGCCTGACCATCGCCCTGCTGAACGGGGTCGTGGTGCGGGCAGCCATGAGCACGCTGAACAACACGTTCGCGGCGGTGAACAACGAGTTGGACCCCAACAACCCCGCGCCGACCTCGCCGCTGCGCTCCGGCGGTCCCGGGTCACTGGTGAGCTGGGAGTCGCTGGGCCATCAGGGCCGCATCTTCGTGGCCAGCGGTCCGACCGTCGAACAGCTGACCAGGTTCAACGATGCGCCCGCGACAGAACCGATCCGGGCCTACGCCGGCCTGAAATCCGCCGACGGCATCAAGGCCACCGCCGCGCTGGCCGCGCGCGAGCTGGAGCGCACCGGTGGGCTGAACCGAAAGGTCATCGCCGTGGCGACAACCACCGGCACCGGCTGGATCAATGAGGCCGAGGCGGAGTCGCTGGAGTACATGTACAACGGCGACACCGCGATCGTGAGCATGCAGTACTCGTTCCTGCCGAGTTGGTTGTCGTTCCTGGTCGACAAGGAGAACGCCCGCCAGGCCGGTATGGCGCTGTTCGAAGCGGTCGATGAGATGGTGCGGGCGATGCCGGAGAAGCAGCGGCCCAAGGTCGTGGTGTTCGGCGAAAGCCTGGGGTCGTTCGGTGGCGAGGCGCCATTCCTGACCCCCGACAACATCATCGCCCGCACCAACGGTGCGCTGTTCTCCGGCCCGACGTTCAACAACACCATGTGGAACTACGTCACCGGCAACCGCGATCCCGGTTCGCCGGAGTGGCTGCCGATCTACGACGACGGCGCCAACGTCCGGTTCGCCGCCCGCCCCGAGAACCTCGATCGGCCCGACCAGCCGTGGGGCAACCCGCGGGTGGTGTACCTGCAGCACGCCTCCGACCCGATCACCTGGTGGAACCCCAAACTGCTGTTCGCCGAACCGGATTGGCTGAGGGAACCGCGCGGCTACGACGTCTCCGGTGACATGCACTGGATCCCGGTAGTGACCTTCCTGCAGGTGTCGGCCGACATGGCCGTAGCGATCGACGTGCCCGAGGGGCACGGCCACCGCTACGTGCGCGATGTCGTCAATGCGTGGGCGGCCGTCATGCAGCCGCCGGGCTGGACCCCGGAGAAGACCGACAGGCTGCGCTCGATCGTCAAGGCCCCGGAGTAGCCGGCCGCTCGTCGCCCCCGGCCCTGCGTCTCGGGAGGCGCGCCGGGCGCCGGGCCAATACACTCTCCTCTCGGAATCGCACGGCATTCGTGCGTCGAAAATCCATGGGGGGGAACAACTTCTGCCATGCTCGACAAGCTCACCAGGGTTGCCGGCATGGCCGCGCTCGCCCTCGCCGTGGTCGGTGTGCCAACCCGCCCCACCGTCGATTGGGAACTCTCCGCGACGGCACTGATCATGGGCGGGACCAACGGCGCAATCCATGCGGCGGCCTCCTCCAGCTCTGGGCCCATCGTCGCCGTGGGGCTGTCGGAGGCCGCGCAGCTCATGGACGACGAGTTGTGGCGCTTGGCCGGGCAAGCCGCAACAGACCCGGCGAGTGCCCCACCCGCCGACCAGCTCTCGTTCGTCCTGCTCGGCGACACCAACCGCAGCCTGCTCGGCTACCTTCGGGGGCTGCACCTGCCGATCCTGGACTACACCCTGCCGCCGGTGCCCGAAACACCGTACGACGTCACGGTGGTCGCCGGTGAGTACGACGAATTCGCGGATTCTCCCGACCGGCCGTGGAATCTGTTGGCGGTCGCGAACGCAATCGCGGGTTCGGGCTACTTCCCCGGTTTCGGCTCGGTGCATTACGACTCACTCTGGGCCGATCTGTCAGAGGTGCCGCAAGAAAACATCACCACCTCGGTGAACTCGCAGGGCGGTGTGACGACGACCTACATCGTGCCGACGCCGGATCTGCCGCTGCTACGTCCCCTGCCCGGCATGGGGGTACCCCAGCAGGTCGTCGACACGCTCAACACGGCCCTGCGACCGATCGTCGACCTCGGCTACCGCCGCAGCGCGGAGCCAGGCAACGACCAGAAGGACGACGGCCAGGCAGGCATCGGCCGGCACGAGCAGCCATGCTTCGCCCGCCCGCGAGACCAGGAGCCTCGGCAAGAGCGGTCGCGGGTCACATCGCAGCTCGTCTGACAGGTAGGCAGCAGGCAGCTCAAGAGTTCCCGGCTCGTCGCACACCGTGGCAGGCACCGGCGTTGCATAGATTGGCAGTCATGCGCAAGCACCCAACTCTGCTTCTGCCCGGCGCCACGGTATGCGTGATGGCCGCCGCAGTGCTGGCGGGATGCTCGTCCGGCGGCGGACCGCCCACATCGCCGGCACCGCAGCCCTCCGCCACGGAGCAGACCACGTCGGCCGGACCACCTCCGCCCGGGGACATCGGGATGTCGCCGGACGGCGTGACCACCAGGGTCGACGTGCCCGCCGAGTCCACCGAGGAGCAGTACGCCCAGGCCTGCCGCGCCGCCAAGGAGTGGATGGACTCCCAGGGCGGCGATCGCAACCAACTGGTGGAGCCGTTCCTGAAACAGCTGCAGGCTTCGGCGGAGAGCGGACCGGCAACGTTCAACAGCACCTGGGCACAGTTGTCCGCGGCCCAGCAGGCGGCGGTGATCGTCGCCGTGCAGGCCGGGGCCGACGGCGCATGTGGTTGACGGACCGTTCGATCAGGGCCACCGCCCCTGTACGGCGCCGGAGGAGAGGCGGTATGGCCGGTTGGCTGCCCAGGATCGCCGACGCGACGGTCCTCGGTCTGGCAACGGTTTCGGCACTGAGCGTGCCCACCGTCGACTGGGAGCTCGCGGCCACCGCGCTCATCCTCAGCGGCAATGACTATCCGGTGATCGGCGACTCGACGACGAAGGCGATCCTCACCTCGATGCGGCGATTCGCTCAACGACCGGACCCAAGATCGCGGTTGGCATCTCGGGTAGCTCGCAGGTCCTCGACGAGGAGATGCACCAGCTTGTCCAGGACCCGAATCCCCCTTCAGCCTGCGACCACCGCAGCGGCCCGCCCGGCCGGCCGGTCGACCACCGCCCAACGATCGGTTTCTGCCAGTCGGCGATCACATACAGCCACCGGAATTAAACGCCTGAGCAGGCCGTTGACCACATCGGACCGGCACGGGAACCACAGGGCCGGCGAGAGGAAAGCGAGAAGTCACCGGAAATGAACAAGTTCGGATTGGCAACCTTGGTCGGCACCGCGCTCAGCGCCGCGGCCGTCGGGTTGGCTGCTCCGTCCGTCGCCGCCCCCAGCAGCGCCGCCGACGGACGGGACAATGTCACAACCGTTGAGTCGTTGGGCTACACGGTGGTCAACAACCACAGCACCGTCGACGTGCTCAAACGCGACTAGCGTAGACGACAACCCGCCTCGAGCAGACCGAAGGGCACCCCGAAAGGGGTGCCCTTCGGCGTTGAAGAGTGCGCAGAATAGGACCATGGCCGGACAACGGGTGGCGCTGGCGCTGGGCAGCGGCGGTGCACGGGGATATGCGCACATCGGTGTCATCAACGAGCTCGACAGCCGCGGCTACCAGGTGGCCGGCATCGCCGGATCGTCGATGGGGGCACTCGTCGGCGGACTCTACGCAGCGGGATCGCTGGACGACTTCGCCGACTGGGCCAAGACCTTGACGCAACGGGCCGTGCTTCGGCTGCTTGATCCGTCGATCACTGCAGCGGGTGTGCTTCGCGCCGAGAAGATCCTCGACACCGTGCGTGACATGCTCGGCGAAGCCACGATCGAGCAGTTGCCGATCCCCTACACCGCGGTGGCGACCGACCTCATCGCCGGGAAGTCGGTATGGCTGCAGCGCGGTCCGGTGGACGCCGCGATCCGCGCTTCCATCGCCATCCCCGGTGTTGTCGCCCCCTATGTGCTCGACGGTCGGCTGCTAGCCGACGGCGGCATCCTCGACCCGCTGCCGATGGCGCCGATCTCCGCTGTCAACGCCGACCTGACCATCGCTGTCAGCCTCTCCGGCCCCGAGTCGGATACCGGCGTCAATGAACCCCCCGGCCCGGAGACGCGGGCCACCACCGAATGGCTGAACCGCCTGCTGCGCAGCACGTCGGCGCTGCTCGACAGCAATACCGCGCGGTCCATCCTCGACACGCCCACGGCACGGTCGATGCTCAGCCGGTTCGGTACGAGTCCCGATTCCGAGCCGACCGATGCCCAGCCCGGCTCCGACAGCGCCGACGTGCTCCTCGACCACCCTCGGGACGCCGCGATACCCAAGCTGGGCAGCTTCGCGGTGATGAACCGGACCATCGACATCGCGCAGTCCGCATTGGCCCGCCACCAGATGGCCGCCTACCCGCCCGATCTGCTCATCGAGGTGCCCCGCTCGCTGTGCCGCAGCCTCGATTTCCACCGCGCGGCCGAGGTCATCGGGGTCGGCCGCGAATTCACCGCCCGCGCGCTGGACACCCTGGGCCACGACCACACCCCCGCGGTCACGAAGCCAGAAACTGCGTGACCTCGGTCGCGATCCGGCGGCCCTGGTCGCGACCGGCGAGGGCGGAGGGGATCCGGCACTGCGGGTCCAGGGGGTTGGATCCGAACGCACGTTGCGACGGCTCGTCGGCGAACACCGCGAAGGTCCGCCCGGCGAAGGCGGCCAGCTCGGCGGCAGCGCCGGCACTGAACGGGGATTCGACGAACTCACCGGCCGGCACCAGTACGACCGCGGTGACACAGTCGGCCGCGACGGTCATGTTGACCGTACTGACGACGCCGCCGTCCATGTAGCGCCGGCCGCCGATGGTGACCGGCGGCCAGGTGCCCGGCACCGCACAGCTCGCGGCGACCGCGTCGACCAGTTCTGCTCCCGATGCCGGATCGAAGACGACCAGCTCCCCGGTGTCGGTGTCGACAGCTGTGATTCGCAGGTCGCGGTCGGGCCAGACGTGCGAGGGCAGCCGGTGTTCGATCACCCGCCGGCGTGCCGGCTCGGCTACCGTTGGGGCGCTGCGGGCGACGGCGCCGACGAGCTGCAGTCTCTGCTGCCTGGTGGTGGCGGGTTGCGATATCGCCGGCAGGAACAGCTCTCTGAGCGTCTCGATGTCGATGCCGGGGTCGATCTCATGTGTGGTCGTGCCGATCTGGTTCCGGTAGAGCTGCTCCAGCGCTACCGGGCTGCTGATCTGCGCCGCCACCGTCGATCCCGCCGAGGTGCCCACGAGGACGTCGGACTCCAGCAGTGCTTGCGCGGTCTCCGGAGCCTCGTCGGCGATTCCCCGCAGGATGCCCGTCTCCCAGGCGATGCCCGCGATTCCCCCACCGGCGAGCACCAGGGCTCGTTTGGTCGTCACAAGTTGAGAGTGTGCCAGGCCGCCGATTCCCACCGCAGGCGCTCTCGGCAGACGAAGATGGCGTTCGGAAGATTCGAGGGAGGATTCATGACCGTCGTCATCGACGTCCGCGACCTGCACAAGCGCTTCGGCCGGGTGCACGCTCTCGACGGACTCGACCTGCAGGTCAACGAGGGTGAGATCCACGGTTTCCTGGGCCCCAACGGTGCGGGCAAGTCCACGACGATCCGCGTGCTGCTCGGCATTCTGCGTGCCACCTCGGGCAGCGCGCTGTTGTTCGGACGCGACCCGTGGCGCGACGCGGTGTCGCTGCACCGTGAAATCGCCTACGTTCCCGGCGATGTGACGCTCTGGCCTTCGCTGACCGGCGGGGAAACCATCGATTTGTTGGCCCGGATGCGGGGGGGCATCGACCAGAGCCGCCGCGAGGAACTCATCGAACGGTTCGATCTGGATCCGGCGAAGAAGGCCCGCACCTACTCGAAGGGCAACCGGCAGAAGGTTTCGCTGATCTCGGCGCTGTCGTCGAGGGCCCGGCTGCTGCTGCTCGACGAGCCGAGTAGCGGCCTGGACCCGTTGATGGAGAACGTCTTTCGGCAGTGTGTCACCGAAGCACGTGACCGCGGTGTCACGGTGCTGCTGTCCAGTCACGTCCTGGCCGAGACCGAGGCGCTGTGCCAGCGCGTGACGATCATCCGGGCCGGTCGCACCGTCGAAAGCGGAACGCTGGAGTCGATGCGCCACTTGTCGCGCACCTCGATCAAGGCTGAACTGCTGGGCGACCCGGGTGATCTGAGCCGTATCCCCGGTATCGGCGACATCACCGTCGACGGCAACGTCGTGCAGGCTGAGGTCGACGCCGCCGGCCTCGGCGAGTTGATCCGGGTTCTCAGCGATGCCGGCGTGCGCAGCCTGGTCAGCCAGCCGCCCACCCTGGAAGAGTTGTTCCTGCGGCACTACCGGGTCACCGACGGCCAGCGGGCCGCGACAAGGGTCCGGACATGACCACCGCCCTCGCCAGCCGGCCACAGCACCGCAGGCCCGAGCCGGCCCGTCAGTCCTCGCCGCTGACCGGCACCCTCGGCTTGCTTCGGTTGTACGCTCGCCGCGACCGGGTTGTCCTGCCGCTGTGGGTGCTGCTGTTGTCGGTGCCGTTGGCCAGTGTGTATGTGGCCAGCGTCGAGAAGGCCTATCCCGCCGTCGCACAACGGTCCGCGTTCGCCGCCTCGGTGCTGGCCAGCCCGGCGCAGCGGGCCCTCTACGGCAACATCTACAACGACTCGCTGGGAGCCACCGCGCTGTGGAAGGCCGGCGCGTTTCATGCCTTGATCGGGGTCGCGGTCATCCTCACCGTCATCCGGCACACCCGCGCCGACGAGGAGACCGGCCGCACCGAGCTGCTCGACTCCACAGCGGTGGGCCGCTACGCCGGCCTCACCGCCGCGCTGTTGCTCACGTTCGGTGCCTCGATCCTGACCGGTGTGATCGGCGTCGGCGGTCTGCTGACCACGGAGCTCCCGCGGGCAGGATCGCTGGCATTCGGCGCGGCGCTGGCGGCGTCGGGCCTGGTGTTCGCCGCGGCGGCCGCCGTCGCCGCGCAGTTGAGCACCGGTGCGCGTACTGCCCGGGGCATGGCGTTCGCGGCGCTCGGCACGGCGTTCGCGTTGCGCGCGATCGGTGATGCGGGAAACGGCGTACTGTCCTGGTTTTCGCCGCTGGGCTGGGCGTTGCAGGTGCGACCGTATGCGCAGGAGCGCTGGTGGGTGCTGGTGCTGCCCACCGCCACCGCTGTGGTGCTCGTCGCGGTGGCCTACACGCTGCGCAGCCGCCGCGACATCGGTAGCGGGCTGCTCGCCGAGCGGCCCGGTGCCGCGGCCGCATCCCGATCGCTGTCGGGCCCGTTCGCACTGGCGTGGCGGCTACAGCGCGGATCGCTGCTGGCATGGACGGTCGGGTTGTGTCTGTACGCCTTGCTCGCCGGAAGTGTCGTGCATGGTGTCGGCGACCAGATCAGCGGCAGCTCGCTGGCCCGCGAAATCGTCAACCGACTCGGCGGCACGGACGCCCTGGAGGCCGCATTCGTCGCGATCTCATTCAGCCTTCTGGGTATCGGCGCTGCCGCGCAGGCGATCTCGGCCAGCCTGCGGCTGCATAGCGAGGAGAACGCGGCGCGTGCGGAGACTCTGCTGGCCGGATCGGTGGGTAGGTCGCGCTGGGCGGCAAGCCACCTCGCGTTTGCCGTGATCGGCACCACCACCGCGCTGCTGGCCAGCGGCCTGATCGCCGGACTGGCCTACGGTATCGCAGCCGGCGACGTCGGCGGCAAACTGCCGGGGACGCTGGCCGCGGCGGCCGTACAGCTGCCGTCGGTGTGGCTGCTGGCCGCGATCACGCTGGCCCTGTTCGGACTGATTCCGCGGTTCACCGCGGTGGCCTGGGGGGTGTTCGTCGCGTTCATCGCCGTCTACTTCCTCGGGACCGTCTCCGGGGTGTCGCAGTGGGTTCTGGACCTGACACCGTTCGCCCACGTGCCACGGGTACCCGGCGAGGCCTTCCGCCCGACCCCGCTGCTGTGGCTGCTCGGCATCGACATCACGCTCGTGCTGGCCGGTCTGGCCGCGTTCCGGCGTCGCGACCTGCGGTGAGCAGCAGTTTGTGCCCTGGCGTCCTAGCCGTGCTGGGCAGCCGCCACGGTCGGGCTCAAATCCTGGCGCCGCAACTGATGTCGCGGCGGGTCGGGAAAAACCAGCCGCCGCGTGATGTTCAGCCCGGCGCCGACGTGGACCATCTCACCGGGTTCGAGCAGCCGCCAGGCCGGGTCGTCGTCCATCGGCTCGCTGGCGAACACCACCGACGGCAACGCCGTCAGGTGTTCGGATCGGGCGTGGATGCGGTGGGTGCGCAGATCGAACGTCGCCGCGCCGGGGCCTGGGCGCTCCCGGCGGTCGAGCACGTAGAGCGTGTGTGAGTCGGGGTAGCGCAGCGCCCACACATCGGTAGCCGTGCTCAGCAGAACGTTGAGGGCATAGAGACCCAGATTGTCGGCCACCCAGCCTATGGCGTCGACCAGACCTGCCCCGATGTTGCCGTTGCGGGCGCGGATGGCGGCGGTGATGAGCGCGAAGACCCGCTCGGAATCCGTTTGCCCCGCGACGAGTTCGGATGCCCCCAGGAAGCTCAGCCGATCGTCGAGCAGGTCGAGGTCTTCCACGACCCCGTTGTGGGCGAACATCCGGCCCTGCTGCAGGAACGGGTGGGTGTTGGCCGCGTCCAGTGTGCCGGTGGTGGCGTAACGGACGTGCGCCAGAAACGTGGTGCCCGTCATTTCGTGTGCTTCACAAGCGAATTCACGGTCCTGCCAGGCTGCCATCGGTTGCTTTCGAAGCTCGGGGCGTCCTTCGGCGTCGAACACCCCCAGCCCGGTGCCGTCCGGGTTGCGCCGACTCTGGGCGGCCAGGTTGTCCGGCGCGTCGAGCAGCCAGAACGTCGCCGTCACCACGTTGCGGCCGGCATGCAGGCCGAACAGTCGACACACCTCGGCTACCCCAGCAGATAGTCGGACAGCGTCGCGAGCGCCCGGCCGGCGTAGCCACGCCAGATCCGGGCGAACAGGGGAAGTGCCGGCGCGCTGAGCGCGGACCTGGGGTGCAGGGTCCAGCGCCACGTCACCTCGGTGCCGGTGCCGGCCGGCTCGAAGATCCAGGCTCCATCGACATGGTCGATCAGTGCTGCCATCGCGCCCTTGACGTCGGTGAGGGTGTAGCCGAACATCCGCGGCGCGTCGACGGTGGTCAGCGTTTCGCACATGCCGCCACCGCCGGCCAGGGCGATGGCACGGGTCTGGCCGGCGGTGTCCCAGCCTCCGGTCTGTGCGTGCACCGACTTGATCGGCGGGATGGGCCCGTACCAGCGGTGGAACAGGGTGGGCAACGGCATGGGCAGGGTCTTGGCGAACGCGTCTTCGGGGCTGACGGGGATCGCGCGCGCCTGCTCGACGACAACGGGATCGGCCATGGTCACGATGGTAGTCCCGGGTCAGCGGCTCAGGTGGGGTGCGGCACGACCGGTGATCGGTGGCAGGTCGAAGAAGCTGCGGATGCCCGGCTGCGCCGCGCACGTCGCGGGAACGGCGTTGACGCAGTGTGCCGCAGTGGCGACGATCCCCGGGTTGCTCTTCAGGCCCTCCTCGACGGATTCGGGCTGCCAGCCCTTGACTGTCACGAACGTGTTGGGGTTGCCGCGGACCTCCATCTCGTAGCGCTCCCCGGCGGGCCCGAAGGACCAAGCGGGATGGAGGTTCTCCTCACCCATCAACCAGTTCACGGTTATCCGCACGACGATGGTGTTGGTCACGACGGCGTCCCAGTGAAACCGCCGGCCCGCAACCTGTCCCGGCTCGATCACCCCCATCGGGGAGTCGATCGGCGCCGTCGCAACAGCGACCTCCTGGGATGTGCGGATCAGTGGGTCGGCGGCGAAACCCAGCCGGTCGACGACCAATCGGACCGACTGGAAGAACCCGCCGTCGAGCAACTTCTGCATCGGCCCGGTGAGTGCGTTCTCCGGAGTGCCGCCGAAGCCCATCACATAGCGCAGAACATCGGGGGCGCCGTAGGTACGGAGGTCGGAGAACTCCTCGGCGCGCACAAACGTCACCCCGGTGGACATCACCGACAGCAGCAGTGGGAACAGTTCGGTGGCCGCCCCCGGACCGATACCCGCGCCGTGCAGCGTGACGTTCCCCTCCCGGGCGGCGGCCTCCAGCGGTGCGGCCTCGGACTCGCTCGGATAGAACCAGCCCAGCGGGCTGACCACGTTCTTGCCGGATCGCAGCAGGGCGGTGACCTCGTCGAGGTTGGGCAACAGCGGCGCATAGATCACCGCGTCGGCCTCGCTCGCAAGGATGTCTTCGAGACTGTTGGTGGCGGTCACCCCAAGCGGTGCGGAGCCGATGATCTCGCCGACGTCCTTGCCGACCTTCGCCGGCGAGTGCACCCAACAGCCGGCGAGCTCGAGTTCCGGGTGCTCCAGCACTGCCTTGATCGCTGCGATCCCGACCGAACCGGTCGCCCACTGCACGACGCGCAGGGCCATGGGTCCACCTCCGCCGAAGAACTAGAACGCGTTCTAAGCGGGTTTACACTAGCGGGACCACCACGCAAGACGGAAGGGACCGCCATGCCGAACAGGGTTTTCGTCGTCGGAGTCGGGATGACCAAGTTCGAGAAGCCGGGTCGGCGCGAAGGCTGGGACTACCCGGACATGGCGCGGGAATCCGGCACCAAGGCCCTTGCCGACGCCGGTGTCGACTACAACCTGGTGGAGCAGGGTTTCGTCGGCTATGTCGCCGGTGACTCGACATGCGGACAGCGCGCACTCTACGAGCTGGGCATGACCGGCATTCCCATCGTCAACGTCAACAACAACTGTTCGACCGGCTCGACGGCGCTGTTCCTGGCCGCGCAGGCGGTGCGCGGCGGGCTCGTCGACTGCGCCCTGGCGCTCGGCTTCGAGAAGATGCAGCCCGGTGCGCTCGGTGGCGGTGCCGATGACCGCGAGTCGCCGCTGGGCCGGCATATCAAGGCGTTGGCCGAGATCGACGAGTTCGGTTTCCCGGTGGCGCCGTGGATGTTCGGCGCCGCCGGTCGCGAGTACATGCGCACCTACGGCGCCACCGCCGAGCACTTTGCCAAGATCGGCTACAAGAACCACAAGCATTCGGTCAACAATCCGTACGCCCAGTTCCAGGACGAGTACAGCCTGGAGGACATCCTGGCGTCACGGATGATCTCGGACCCGCTGACCAAGCTGCAGTGTTCCCCCACCTCGGACGGTTCGGCCGCGGTCGTCCTGGCCTCCGAGGCGTTCGTCGACGCCCACGGCCTGGCCGGGCAGGCGGTCGAGATCGTCGGGCAGGCCATGACCACCGACTTCACCTCGACGTTCGACGGCTCGGCGAAGAACATCATCGGCTACGACATGAATGTTCAAGCCGCCCAGAAGGTTTACCAGCAGAGCGGTCTGGGCCCAGAGGATTTTCAGGTCATCGAGTTGCATGACTGCTTTTCGGCCAACGAGCTGCTGCTCTACGAGGCGCTGGGACTGTGTGGCGAGGGTGAGGCCCCCAAGCTGATCGACAACAACGAAACGACCTACGGGGGCCGCTGGGTGGTCAATCCGTCGGGCGGGCTGATCTCGAAAGGCCATCCGCTGGGAGCGACGGGCCTGGCGCAGTGCAGCGAGCTCACCTGGCAGCTGCGCGGCACCGCCGACAAGCGCCAGGTGGACAAGGTCGATGCCGCGCTGCAGCACAACATCGGGCTCGGCGGGGCGGCGGTGGTCACCGCCTACCAGCGCGCGCAGCGCTGAGCCTTCCGAACGCGAGCGCCTTTCCCCGCGAGCAGACGCAAGAGTCCCAACTTCTTCGGCGTGTCGAAGACATTTGCGTCTGCTCGCGCTAGCTGAGGGTGACCACCTCGTAGGCGTTCTCGGCGTGGCGTGACCGGATCGTCTTCTTGTCGTACTTTCCGACGCTGGTGCGCGGAATCTGGTCGACGAATGCCCAACGCTCCGGCAGCCACCACCGGACAACCTTGTCCGCCAGGAACTTTCGCAGCTCGTCCGGAGTGACCTGGGCCTCGTCGTCGACGACCACGACGGCCAGCGGCCGTTCCTGCCACCGCTCGTCGGGCACCCCGACGACCGCGGCCTCACGCACCGCCGGATGTGCGATCAGGTGGTTCTCCAGCTCCACGGACGAGATCCACTCGCCACCGGACTTGATCACGTCCTTGGCCCGGTCGGTCAGGGTGACATAACCCTGCGGGTCGATGCGGCCGACGTCCCCGGTGCGCAGCCAGCCCGACTGGAACTTCGACTCGTCGGTGTTGCGGTAGTACGAGCCGGTGATCCACGGACCGCGAACCTCCAGCTCGCCGACCGCCTCGCCGTCACTGGGCAGCACCTCCCCCGTGTCGTCGACGATGCGGGTCTCGACGCCGCACATCGGCCTGCCCTGAGTGCCGCGGATCGCCCAGTGCTGCTCGGCGGGCGTGATCGGCGACGGCCACGCCAGGGTCGCCATCGGCGAGGTCTCGGTCATCCCCCAGAGCTGGCGGATCTGGACCCCGTACTTCTCCTCGAAGGTCTTCATCAGCGACACCGGAACGGCCGAGCCGCCGCAGGCCACCAGGCGCAGCGAGGAGATGTCGTGGCCCGGGTTGCGGTCCAGGTAGTGCATGACGTCGTTCCAGATGGTGGGTACGGCGCCGGCCACGGTCGGGCGCTGGGTCTCGATCAGGTCGACTGTCGACCTGGCGTCCAGGAATCGGTCGGGTAGCACGATGTCGGCACCCGCCATCAGCGCCGCGTACGGCAGCCCCCAGGCGTTGGCGTGGAACATCGGCACGATCGCGAAGGCCTTGTCGGAGAAGCTCAATCCCATCCCGTTGCCGCTGCACACTGCCATCGAGTGCAGGTAGCTCGACCGGTGGCCGTATACCACTCCCTTCGGATGGCCGGTGGTGCCACTCGTGTAACACATTGCGGCCGCGGAGTTTTCATCGATCTCCGGCCAGTCGAACTCGCCCGATTCGGCTGCGGTGACGTCGTGGTAGCGCAGGACGCGCTTACCGGACGCCTGCAGCGGCGCCAAGTCCCCGGTTCCGGCGGCGATCACGGTGTGGACGGTCTCCATCCGGGACAGCACCGGGGCCAGGACGGATGCCAGTGAGAGGTCGGCGATCACGATCCGGTCTTCTGCCTCATAGGCGATGAATTCGAGCTGCTCGGGAAACAGCCTGATATTGAGTGTGTGCAGCACCGCCCCCATCGACGGCACCGCGACATAGGCCTCCAGGTGCTCCTGGTTGTTCCACATGAAGGTGGCGACGCGATCGTCACCGTCGACGCCGAGTCGGCGCAACCCGTTGGCCAGCCGGGCCGCCTGCTTGCCGACCTCGCGGTAGGTCGCGTGTCGGTAACCGTCCCCGGTGGCGGTGGTCACCGTGCGGTCGCCGTGCACGGTGACGGCATAGCGCAGGATCGCGGGAACCGTCAGCGGGAAGTTCTGCATGGTGCACTGCATCGTGGGACCACCTTCAACGTTTCGGCTCGCCGCGGTTTTCGGTGGGCCGAATGGTATCGCCGCGCCGCTTGGGCCATTGCGGGTTCCCCGAGATGCGCTTGCCGCGTGGGCGAACGTACGTGGCGGGAATACACTTCGCGTCTCGACGGACGATGGGCCACATCCGCGCACGCCGACCCTGGTTTCGCCCTGAGCGAACCGCCAGCACGGCACGCAACGGCTCGGCCTGCGCCGGCGATGTATCCAGAGGATGATTGAGGGCAGAAATTAGGAGGCGCGGTTATGCGTACGAGATGGGCGCTTGCCGCGGCGGCAGCAGCAGGTGCGGCGGTCTTCGCCGGGCCTGCCGGTATGGCATCGGCCAACGATTCCGCGCAGGACACGATCAACCAGCTGCGACAGCAGGGCTACATGGTCAACGTCGACCGCATCGGCACCGGGCCGATGTCGGAGTGCGAAGTCACCAACGTGCGCAATCCGCAGACGGTCACCCAGTGGGTGCCCTACGTCGGCCCCGGTACGGGCAAGAACACGGGCACGATCCTGGTGCCGGTGATCACCAGCCAGACCATCTCGGTGTCGCTGGACTGCACCGGCAGACAGTGACACCGCCACCGGTTTCGGGCCGGCGAGACCTACCGGTCGAGATCGATGCGGATGGTCAGCAGGTTGTCGCCCATCGCGCGCACCGCCGCGCTGTTCATCCGGGGCAGCACGGCCAGTCTCGCGTTGGCATCGTCGTCGGGAAGCAGGTGGGCGGTGCCGCGGTACCAGTGACCGCCCACCCGTATCCGAACCCGCGGATCGGCCTGGATGTTGCGGACGTACTGGGATCGATCACCGAACTCGGCCACCAGCCAGAACCGGTCGCCGTCAAGCCGGCCGCCGACCGGCGTCCGGCGCGGTTCGCCCGACTTGCGCCCGGTGGTCTCCAGCAAGGTCTGGGTGGGCACCGAGCGCATCAGCGGGTTGGCGAACCTTCGTTGGACTCCGGTGACGATCCGTTGCCGGGGAGTCAAAGCCATGGCCCTATCGTCTCAGACCCGGCGGCAGGAGCGGTGACGATGTGCGTACCCAACGGCCGACGGCGGCTCAGTTCGGGGAGGCTGCGACCGCCTCGAGTTGCGGCAGCTCGGCCGTCATCAACTCCAGCAGGCAGGATTCGGTGTCCACACCGAGTTCCAGCACCGTGACAGCACCGGCGTAGTCGGCGACGTAGAGGCGCGAGCCGTCCGGGCCGGCGGCGATGCAGGACAGCTGTCCGCCGATCACGATGCGGTCGATGACCTCGCTGGCAACGGTGTCCAGCAGGGTGATCTCGTCGCCGTCGACGAAGAAGGCGGTGTTGCCGTTGCACCCCAGCGCCAGTTGCGTCGGCCGTCCACTCACCGTGATGGTGTCGACGACCCGGGCGCCGGCGACGTCGATCACCTGGATGAGGCCACCCCGTTCGACGTCCCAGCCGGTGGCGAAGACTCTGCGCCCGCTCGGGTGCACGGCGATGTCGCCGATCGATCCGGCGAGTGCCACAGTGTGTTCGACGGTTCGGGTCCTGGTGTCGATGACCGCGAGCGCGCCGCCGAGGGCGGTGGTCAGCACCGCATGAAGACGGGTGCCGTCGGCGCTGATGCGCAGCACGTCGATCGAGGCTCCCGGCGCGGCCGAGACGGTGATCGCCTCCAACTCGCCGCTTTCGATGTCAATGGCGGCGATATCGGCGCCCTCGCCGCCGAAGCGGCCGACGTAGAGCACATCCCCAGCGGGGCTGACCGCCAGGCCGCGGGTGGTCGACGCGATCGGCCGGGCGGCGAACGGAACGCGGGTCTTCGCATCGATCGCCACGACGGAGTCTTCCTCGGCCGACGCGCTGCCGACATAGATCCGGCCGGCGACGGCGACCGAATGCGGCTCGCTGATGCCCTCGACGGTCGCGGTCACCGACAGCGTCGTGCTGTCGATGATCGACACGATGTCGGTGCCGTAATGGGCCGCGACGAGGTACCGGCCGTCGGGGCTGACCCCAAGATCACCGATCGGACCGTGCTCCACGACGCTCGCCCGGCCGATCGTGATCGTGGGCGTGACCGGCGGAACGGCCAGCGGCTCCCGCTCGGCGGGCAGCACCGGGGACAGCAGGTCCCCGACGGGGGCTCGGCGGATCGCCGGAAGCACCGACAGCCACAGGGAACGCGCCGTGGTGACCGGCTCGGCCACCGCGACATCGCCGGTGACCTCAACGACACCCGATGTGTTTGCCATGATCCTCGTACCTCCGTCGGCCCCACCTGCGGCCGCACTCTTCGTCGAGCCTGTTCTCGTCACCGTGTGGCGCCGATCGTTGTTGAGTGTACAGAGGAAATTCACTTAGATTTATCGCCGTTTGTGGCGTAATTCCCACCCGCCCCGCTGGTCTCAGCTGCCGCTAAGCAAGCGCACGTTATCGATTCGTTGCGCCGCGGGTGTGCTACGGCATTCCACCGTCTTGACAAGGCATTTCAGGGTGAAAATGCACCTTTCAAACAATGGCGCATACCACGCGTGAACTGAGAAATTCTTACCCGAACAAATTGGATAGAGGCGTAAATCACATTGCACCACCAGTGTCTAAGTTATTAAGGATTTTTCTTACCTATTCACGTCGGCAACCATCTAGCGGTCGATGGCACATCGACTGCCCCCCGGTCGTGCTGAACCAAGTTCGCTGGTCGCACAATATAGCGAGAGCGGCTCAGCAATTCGGCGCCGAGCACCGGGCCCGACCGGCTCACGATCACCGACGACGGCGACGGCAGGATCGTCGGAGCACCCTACGGCGTAGTGGTCGCCGTGGGGGTCGACGGTGACTGGGTCCCCGTCGTGGTGGTGACACCCGGCGGCACGGCGGTCCCCGTCGTGGTGGTGACACCCGGCGGCACGGCGGGCGCCGTCGTGGTGGTGACACCCGGCGGCACGGCGGGCGCCGTCGCGGTGGTCGGGGTGGCTGCCGGCATCGAGGTGGATCCCGGGCCGGCCGGGGAGATCACCCCGCAGGCCACCCGCTTGCCCGCGTCGCCGGTGGCCAGTGTGTCTGCGTCGGGTCCCGGTACCCCGTTCTGGGTGTAGCGCTCAGGGATGTTGCCGAAATTGTCGGATCCCGCGTGGATGATCAGCGCGGCGCCTTCAGCGCCCTTCAGATCGGCCTCGGTGAAGGAATCGGAGGTCGTGACGAGTTTCGCCGAGCCGTCCGAGCGGACCTCCAGCGACGTCAGGTCTCCGCTGGCGGGGTGGCCGGTATGGCCGGGGACCTGCAGGTGGCCACCCGCAGACTTGAAGTCGCCGGGCGCACCGCCGGTCGGGGAGACCGAGTTGGGCTCGCACTTGCCGACGGAGTGGATGTGCAGCCCGTGGAACCCTGGGGTGAGGATTCCGCCGGCGATGGTTTCGACGGTGACCGTCGCATATCCGTTGGCGAAGTCGATAGTGGCGTTGGCCACCGGTGTTCCGTCCGCGGTCTTCAATTCGGTGGTCAGGGTTTCCGGGCCGACGGCTGTCGTGCCCGCCGTCGTCGGCGGAGTCGGCTCGCTGGTTGAGGTTTGATCCGATGCGCAGCCACTGAGCACCGCGACGGGTGCGGCCAGCAGGACAGCGACGAGGGTTACCGGCTTGGTCATGGGCGGTGCGTACCCTCATCCCCGATCGGCAAACTGGGAGTTGCCTGCGCGCCTTCGTCAGGTGCGGGCCACCGAACGGCCAGTTGATGCCCGCGATCACGTCGAAAGCGTGCGACAACTGGCCATTCGCAGGCCATAGTCATGATCATGAGCCGCCGGGTCGGCCGCCGGGCGGGGACATCGAGGAGTCGCAACGCATGAACCCGGAAGACGATCCCGAGAAACGGATCCGCGAGCTGGAACGCCCGCTCGACGAACAGGCGCGTGCCAGTGAACTGGGAACGACCGCGCAATACGGCACCCATCTGCCTCCCCCTGGTTATCACGGCCCCCCGCCGCCGATGACACCGTGGACGAAACCTGCCGGCATGCGCATGGGCTGGATTGTGCTCGGGGTTCTCGCCGCCGGCCTGATCGCCGGGGCCGTCGTCGTCTTCGCCAACGCCCCGGGGCCCGGCACCCGATCCGCGATCCGCACCCCCACCCCCTCAACGGGCCCCGGGCCTTTCCCTTCCACCACCAGTCCGCCGAGCTACCCCGACGGCACGCCGGCTCCCCGCGCGCCGGGCCCGACGATCACCGTCAGCACTGTGCCCGCAGGCGGCTACATCAGCCTGGGCGGCGTCGGCCAGAACAAGAGCATCGCCTGCAACGACAATGCCGTCAGCGTGGGCGGAATGCACAACACGGTGGCCCTGACCGGCCACTGCGCGCGCGTCGAGGTCTCCGGCGTCGAGAACGTCGTCACGGTCGAGGCCGCCGACGAGATCGTCGCCTCCGGGATGAACAATGAGGTCACGTTCCTCTCGGGCTCACCGCGCATCGACAAGTCCGGCATCGACAACAGCGTGGAGCGCGGCTGACGGCCACCGGCGAGCTAATTACGTGCTACAACCAACAGCTTGAAAGTGACCATAACGCTTCTTATTTCGCGACGGATCCTGGCTTCGGACACTCCCCGGGAGCAGAATCGAATCGTTGGGGGCAAATGATCGACGAGACACCAACAAGGAGGTTGATGATGTCTCAGCAGAACATCGAACTGGTCAAGAAAGGCTACGACGCCTTCTCCGCAGGAGATATCGAGACGCTGATGGCCCTGTTCGACGACAACGTCGAATGGGTTCAACCGGGCCAGAGCGCGATCAGCGGCACCTATCACGGCAAAGGCGAACTCGGCCAACTGTTTACGCGACTCGCCGAGAAGTCGACACAGGCGACGCCCCAGCGCTTCGTCTCCGATGACGAACTGGTCGTCGTGCTCGCCGACGTGACCGTCGGTGGCGAACACGGGCGGGACGCTGACGTTTTCACCATCCGCAACGGCAAGGCCGTTCGGGTGGAGATGTACACCGACACCGCGTTGATGGAGCGGGTGTACGGCAGGAAGAAGGCCGTCGCCGGCCAGTAGACCGCCGGGGAACCTCGGGGTTATGCCCGAGGCAGCCTCCGGGATCCAATACGAACACGTGCGCCGGGGACACGTCCATGCGCGGGATCGCAGAGACAGCGCCACCGCGTTGGGTGACGGGTTCGGTGGCGCGACGATGCTTTGCGGTCGCTCGTTGCGGCCGGCTGCCAAGGTGTGCCGCCCCAGGTCAACTGATGCCCTGGGATCGATTCCTGTTTCCCTTTCCGGATCGTGTCGAACCGGCCGCATTCCGGTGTGCGGATCTCGAATTGGTGGCCAACAGCCCGGCACCGGGTACCGGCCCGGTGCACGAGCACGCCGAACCCTCCCCCATGGCGGCGCAGGGATCAGTGCCCACTGGGCGCGCGATGGTCGGCAGCACAAGGGTTGGGTTCGAGTTCATCTTCGGCCGGCCCGGCGAGCCGTTCGAGCAACTCGCACCGGGATCCAATACCCTGCTAGCGTTTGCTCGCTGCGCAATCCCTGGACTTTCCCGATGACCTTTCGGGTTCTGTGAATTCCTCGATAACTACTCGTAAACAACGATATCTCGGCATGCACGGCTGCGCCATGTGAAGTTTCGACACGATCGCCATCCCGCAGAACTATTTTGCTGGCCGATTGTCGTCTCAGGTGTTCGCAGGTAGCGTTCGCCGAGAAAGCTGACGCTACGCCGGGCCAGCTCATCAACGAGGGGTACGGCCCCCTCCCCACCAAGGAGGGGCCGGTTCCGGCGCCAGGGCCACCGCTGCACGGTGAGCGCGAGCGACTCCCACGCCCCGATCTGCCATCGACCCGCGACCCCTCGACTACCGCTACCGATCCACACGGAACCCACAGCCGCAGAATGGGATTGCGCTGAGCATCGATTCCTCCTGAGAGGTGACCGCCGGGCCGACGAAGGCGGCGCACAATGGCCGGCACCATCGCCTCCCGATCCACGCCGACCCGGCGAATGCGCCGCCGGCGAACAGTCACCCGTTGTTACGGCGAGGAAACGCAAGCGCTGTTCAAAGGGACGCAATTACTCGCCCGGTGTTTACTTGATGCACATCTCATCGGCACCTCGAGGTCAAGTCCATGCGTCTCATCGATTTCAAGGCCAAGACTCCCCTCATCGGGATGTCCATGGTGTTTACGGCGATGGGGCTGGTGGCGGTGACGGCCTATCTGCACGCCGGCTGGTACTCGATCGTCGGCTACCTCATCGCAGCCGGGGTCGCGGCGTTCGGTTTCGTCTTCACCTTCCGCGACATCCCGACACCGCCGCACACTCCGGGCCCGGGTGAGGCCCCGGGCCCCGTTTCGCCCGCCGACGGGAGCGAAGCAGCTGACCGATGACGACCATTCCGAGCTCACCGCCGCCGGAGCTGCTGGCCCTCACCAGTGAGGACGCTGGCTACCACAAGAGCCTGCGCCCGCGACAACTGCAGATGATCGGCGATCGGCGGCGCCATCGGTACCGGCCTGTTTCTCGGCGCCGGTGGGCGGTTGGCCAGTGCGGGGCCGGCTCTGTTCCTGGTCTACGGGTTGTGCGGTGTCTTCGTATTCCTGATCCTGCGCGCGTTGGGCGAGCTCGTCCTGCACCGGCCGTCATCGGGTTCCTTCGTCTCCTACGCCCGCGAATTCCTGGGCGAGAAGGCCGCCTACGTCGCCGGCTGGATGTACTTCCTGAACTGGGCGATGACCTCCATCGTCGATTCCACCGCGATCGCGACCTACTTCCACTTCTGGAAGCTGTTCGACGTCGTCCCCCAGTGGTTGCTCGCCCTGATCGCGCTGGCCGTGGTCTTGAGCATGAACCTCATCTCGGTGACCCTGTTCGGCGAGCTGGAGTTCTGGGCGGCACTGATCAAAGTGGTGGCCCTGCTGGCGTTCCTGGTTGCGGGAACGATCTTCCTGGCCGGTCGCTACTCCGTGGACGGACATTCCACCGGCTTCAGCGTGCTCTCCGAAAACGGCGGCCTTTTCCCGGTGGGCATCCTGCCCCTGGTGGTGGTCACGGCGGGTGTCGTCTTCGCCTATGCGGCAGTGGAGCTCGTGGGGACGGCCGCAGGCGAGACCGCCGAGCCGGAGAAGGTCATGCCGCGGGCCATCAACTCGGTGATCGCCCGTATCGCCCTGTTCTATGTGGGTTCGCTGTTCCTGCTGGGCCTGCTGCTGCCCTACACCGACTACAAGGCCAGCGAGAGCCCGTTCGTGACCTTCTTCTCCAAAATCGGCATCACCGGCGCCGACGACATCATGAACCTTGTCGTGCTGACCGCCGCCTTCTCCAGCCTCAACGCCGGCTTGTACTCGACGGGCCGCATCCTGCGGTCGATGGCGATGAACGGCAGCGCACCGAAGTTCACCGCGCGGATGTCCGGCCGGGGCGTCCCCTATGGCGGCATCTGCCTGACCGCCGCCATCGGCCTGTTCGGCGTCCTGCTCAACGGAGTCGTACCCAGCATGGCGTTCGAGATCGTGCTCAACGTGGCATCGCTGGGCATCCTCTCGTCGTGGGCGACCATCGTCATCTGTCAGCTCCAGCTGTTCCGCTGGTCGAAGCAGGGCAAGATGCAACGGCCGGCATTCCGGATGTGGGGCGCGCCCTACACCGGCTATCTGACGATGGTGTTCCTGGTCGCGGTGCTGGTCTTGATGGCCTTCGACTACCCGATCGGCACCTGGACGATCGCCAGTCTGATGCTTCTCGTTCCGTTGCTCATCGCGGGCTGGTTCCTCGTGCGCGAACGTGTGCTGGAGATCGCCGAGGTTCGGCTGGGCTACACCGGTGAGCATCCGGTGATCGCAAACCTTCCACCGCCGATCGACCGGACGAAGGACGACTGAGCCGCCCGGCCCCCTTACCGCGCCGTCTTGGCTGCGGTCGCACCGCCGGTGGGGCCGCCCGGAATGGTCTGCCAGCCGGCGTCGGCATAGACCAACCTGGCGGTCACGAACATCGCGATCAGCATCGTGCCGGTGAACAGCCATGCGCTCAGGGACAGTTGGACACCTCCGCTGAGGGTGTGGCCACTCGTACACCCGCCGGCCATCCTGGCTCCGAAGAGAACCAGGAACGATCCCGCGAAGCTGCCCATGGCCCGTTTGGCGGGGCTCGGGCCGAATCGGTTGCGCCACGAGGGCGGGACCACCGGCCGAAACGCGTTGAAGCGCCGGCTGATGAAGACCGCCGAGATCAGTCCGCCGAAGAAGACACCGAGGTCGGAATACGGCTCCCAGCCGATGCCCTTGAACACCTCGGCGCTGTAGGCGAAGTCGGGCAGGAACAGCTGGCCGACGATCCACGAGTACGTGGTCGACTGCCCGAACGGCTGGCGCAGAAACATCGAGGCAACCACCACGACGGCGACGATCAGCGCGACCACGCTGATGGTTCGGGCGTAGAAGTTCGCCGTCGGCACGTCCTGCGAAGTCAATCGCACAGACCAGCCAGTGCGGCGGGCACCGGTCCGGTCGACCGACCCTTCGGCGAGATAGCGCGCGGTATCTTGCATGAACTCGCGGTCGTGCGCGTCCACCGCGCAGGCCCCAAGGTGCCGCAGGCAGCTATGCTTGCCGCCCCGGTAGCGGGGCAGGAAGTACAGCAAGCTCAGCGCCACCGCCGCATAGCCCACGGCGATGGCGAGCATCGGCACCGGCTGGATATTCCTGATGTCCCCAGTGACCACACGATCGCCGTAGTTGGCCGTCCGCACCAGCCACTGACCCACCTGCGTCTGATACAGAACCGTCCACGCCGCCGCGCCGAGGAAGGCGCCGGGGATGGCGTAGAGAACGTCTCGCCGGCCCTCACCGAGCGCGATCCACTCGGTGCCCGGAAAGTAGCCGCCGATTGCCGCGCCGATCCCGAACACCAGTCCCCCGATCGCCACCCCGAAGATGTAGGTCGGCTTGGGGTTGAAGTGCATCGAGAAACCCAGCGCATACAGCCCGTACAGCAGGACGGCACCGACGGCCGTGACGGAGGCGAAGCACCCGATCAGCAGTCGGTCGACGAGCCGGGCCGTTCGTATCACCGTCTCCGGGTTGCCGATGCCCCACAAGGCTGCCGGCACACCGAACGCAGCTCCGATGAGAAAACCCACCCACAAGGGCGCGGTCACGCCGAACATATCCGTGATCCATTCACCGCCGCGCGGCCGCCGCTACGACGACCCGTGCAGGCGAATTATTTTCCAGCTCAGGCCCACGAGTCAACAACCGAAGAAGCAAACCGGACCCGCCGCGATCCGAATGGTCACCGCTCCGGAGGACCGGCCTCTTCGTCCACTATTTCGGGCGGCATCCGTTCTCGGAGGCTGTCGTAGATCGGCGGCGATCCGACCAGGTATGCGGCAAGCACCGCGGCGGCGGTTGTGGCCATCATCGGCACGGCCACCGACGTCGTGGCCGTCATCTCGATGACGAGGACGATCCCCGTCAACGGCGCCCGGACGGTGGCCCCGAAAAACGCCGCCATCCCGACCAGCGCCATCGGAAGGGCCAACGATGTCAGGTCTCCGGGCCACACGACGTTGAGGCTTCCGACGAACAACAGGCCCCAGAGCGCACCGACGGCCAGCAGCGGTGCAAACAGCCCGCCCGGTACCCCGGCGGAGTACGACAATGGGCCGGCGACGAACCGCACCGCGAGGTATCCGATGACAACGGTGAGAACGATCTGGTGTCCGCCGACGATCAACTGCGTCAGGGTGTCACCGCCGCCGACCGCGAGTGGGTAGACGAACATCGCCAGCCCGATGATGGCGCCGATCACGGCGGCCTTGGCGACGGCGGGGATTCTGCGCAGCGCGGCGACGTGGTCGAGGAACCACAGCACCAACCGGTTGTAGACGGCACCGAGGCCCCCGGTCAGCAGGCCGAAGACGACGAAGACGGGAAGCCACACCAGATCCGGTGCGGCGAGCGGTTCGACCAGGAAATCCGGATGATTTCCCAGTATCCAGCGAGAACAGGCGACAGCGGTCACCGCGGCGAAGACGGTCGCCAGCACGGTCTTCACCCGGAACGACCGGGTCACCTCTTCGAGGGTGAACAGACTGCCTCCGATCGGCGCGTTGAACGCGACCGCCAGCCCCGCGCCACCGAGCGCGGTCTGCATCATCCTGACCTCGGAATCGGGTAGCCGGACCCGCCGGGCTGCCTCGGCCCCGATCGCCGCGCCCATGTGGACCGTGGGGCCTTCGCGGCCCAGCACGAGCCCCGATCCGATGCCCAACACGCCGCCGAGGAACTTCGCGGGCAGCAGGCGGATGAGCGGTGGCCGCGCATCGCCCCGGAACACCGCCTCGACATGCTGGATACCGCTTCCGGCGGCCAGCGGCTCCCATCGCACGATCAGTGCGGCGAGGGTGGCGCCGACCGCGGACGCGGCGATGGGGATCAGCCAGCCGGGACCGGGAAGTGCGTGTGCCCACTGCACGAGGTCGAGGCGGAGCCCCTCGGCCGTCCGTAGACACCAGCGGAAGGCGCCGCCGACGAAACCGATGAGCGCACCCGCGACTATCGCTGTGACGCAGATGAGCACCGACCCCCGCATGGAATCGTCCGGCTGCTCGGGTCCGGGCGTCGATTCGGTCATCGTGCCGCGCCGCTGGGTCCAGCAGGACAACGGCCGCCCCTGCCGCGAAGATGCACGTGCAACCGCTACTCCTTCACCGCTGGATGGCCGGGCCTACAGTCTGGCAGATCGGTATCGGCGCTACCGTGCGACGACCCGCGGCGCCCGCCCATGTCGACCGGATCCGGTGGCCTGCCGGGGCGTCGGACTCGGCGGGGTTGACCGAGGGTGAACGCAATGCAACATTTGACGCGATGGTCATCATCGGGATGGACGAGCAGACCCAACTCAGTGAAGTCGTCGACCGGCTGGTGCTGAGGTATCCCACCCTGGCACCGGCCACGATCACCGAGGTCGTCGAAGAGCTGCATGCGCGGTTCAACGGCGCCCGGATTCGTGAGTTCGTACCGTTGTTCGTCGAGCGCAGGGCCGACACCGCGCTGGCCGAACTCGACGTCTCCTACGCCTGAGCCCAGGCACGAGTGACGTGGTGGCCAGGAAGAACTCTAGGTAGACCAGACCGGCACCGAGCCCAGCCGCGACGCCAACTCGATGCGGGCTCGCCGCTCCACCAGCAGTGGGACGAACTCGCGCACCGGGCTGTCGTTGAAGCGGCTGTGCGCGGCGTTCACAACGCTGGCAACATCGTCGGGTGGCAGGTCGGCGTAGGCGGTCGACAACCGATCGACAACCTGCGCGATCATCGTGGCTTCACTGACCTGTGCCATCTCCCCAGCGTGGGGCCTACGGCACCGCCGGTCAATTTGAGCTCCGTCACTCCCGGGTCCCGGCCGGCGGGATCGGCGCACTCAATTAGCGGGCGTACCAACAGATCTTCTCGGCTTCGAGCGGAACCGCCGCGTCCGGGTGATGGGGCACGACCCGTGGGGTGTACGCCTCGGGCGGGCGTGGCCCCTCGACGCGGGTGTGGTAGCTGAACGTCCCGCGAATGACCTCGTCGCCACGGTCCATCACGATCCGTTCGCTGCCGCCCCGCTCCCAAGCGGTGCCATACAACTGCACCTGCACCGCATCCGGGCCGATCGCGCCCAGCGAGACGAGAACCCGGAAGTCGTGGCCGGCCCCGGCCGGCTCGACGTGCAGCGCGCCGAACGACACGTCGCCCCAGTAGTTGGCGATCGTCTCCCGCCAGCGCTGCACCTCGGCGCCGACCCGGCAGTTGTCGGCCAGCCGATCGCGGTAGGCCGCCGCCGCCGGGGCATAGAGCTCCTCGACGTACTGCCGGACCATCCGTTCCGAGGAGAACTCGGGTGTCAGCGTCGCCATGCTCTCGCGCACCCGGCGCATCCAGTCCTCGGGGATTCCGTTCTCGTCACGCGCGTAGAACATCGGGACGATCTCGTTCTCCAGCAGCGTGTAGAGGGCGTCTGCCTCCTCGGCGTCCCACTGCGGGATGTCGTTGTGTTCGGCTCCGTCACCGATCGCCCACCCCACCCGCGGGGTGTATGCCTCGGCCCACCACCCGTCGAGCTCGGAGACGTTGAGGCCGCCGTTGACGAGCACCTTCATCCCGCTCGTCCCGCTGGCCTCCCACGGCCGGCGCGGCGTGTTGACCCAGACGTCGACACCGTTGACGAGCTGTTCGGCCAGCAGCAGGTCGTAGTCGGCGATGAACGCGACGCGCGACCGGACGTCGGGGCGCTGGGAGAACTCGTACCAGCGCTGGATCATCGCCTTGCCGAACCCGTCGGCCGGATGCGCCTTCCCGGCGACGACGATCTGGACCGGCCGTTCGGGATGGGTGAGAATCCGCGCGAACCGATCGGGATCGTGCAGCAGCAGCCCGGTGCGCTTGTACTCGGTGAACCGCCGGGCGAAGCCGAGCGTGAGGATGTTCGGATCGAAGATGCGCTGGGCTTCGTCGATGCGATCGGCGCCGGCGCCGGCGATCGTGTGCTGGCGCGCCAGCCGCTGACGGGCCCACAGCACGAAACGCTCGCGATTGGCATTGCGCATCCGCCACAGCTGCTCCGCCGAGACCTTCTCCATCCAGTCGACGATCGGCGTCGGGACACCCAGCCATTGCTGGCGCAGTTCGGCGTTCGTCCACAGCTCGTCGGCGGCCGGCGAGTCCCACGACGGAACGTGGACGCCGTTGGTGACGTGTCCGACCGGAACCTCCTCGATCGGGCAGCGCGGAAACAGCCCCGAGAACAGTTCGCGACTCACCTCGCCGTGCAGCCGACTCACGCCGTTGATCCGCGACGCCCCGCGGATCGCGAGGTAGGCCATGTTGAACGGTTCGGAATCGTCGTCCGGCGTCGCACGCCCGAGGCCGAGGATGTCGCCGATGCTCACCCCCATCTCGGCGGCGAACGGTGAGAGATAGCTGACGACGAAGCTTGGATCGAACCGGTCGAAGGCGGCGGCCACCGGCGTGTGGGTGGTGAAGACCGTGCCGGCACGCGCGACGGTCAGTGCGACGTCGAATGGCACGTTGCGCTCCAGCGCGATCCACCGGGCACGTTCCAGTACGGCGAATGCCGCGTGCCCTTCGTTGAGGTGGCAGACGTCGGGATACAGTCCGAGCTCCCGGAGCAGCCGCCAGCCACCGAATCCCAGCGCCATCTCCTGTTCCCACCGGACCTCGGGATCGGCTTCATAGAGCTGGGCGGTGATACCGCGGTCCGACGGGTCGTTGGCCGGATCATTGCTGTCCAGCAGGTACAGCGACAGCCGGCCGATGTTGACCGACCAGGCACGCAGGTACACCGTCCGGCCGGGAAAATCCAGCGGGATGCGGATCCAGGCGCCGTCGGTGCCGCGCAACCGTTGCACCGGGATCTCGCTGGGATCGCTGAAGGGGTAGAGCTCGCGCTGATTGCCCTGCGCGTCGAGGGTCTGGCGGAAATACCCCTGCTGGTAGAGCAAGCCGACTCCGACCACCGGGGCACCGAGGTCGGTCGACGACTTCATATGATCGCCCGCCAGCACGCCCAGGCCACCGGCGTAGATCGGCAGCGCTTCGGACAGGCCGAACTCCATGCTGAAGTAGGCAGTGAGCGACAGGATGTGCGCGGCCCGCGACTGCGGGTACCAGAACGGATTGCTGTTGCGCTGCCGGCGGTCTTCGATCAATGCGCGGACCTGGCTGCAGAATGCGTCGTCGTTGCCCAGTTCCTCCAGCTCTGGCCGGCCTATCGACGTGAGCACCGCCCAGGGATTGCGCGAGGCGGCCCAGAGCTCAGGATTGACGCGATGCCACACCCGGTCGGCTCGGTGCGACGAGATCAGCCGCATGTCCAGGGCGAGGTCGTCCAGGCCGCGCAGCGACTCCGGGAGGTCGATCTCCGTGCGATGGTCCGCCATGAGCGTGCCTGCCTGTTCGATGGGGTAGCGCAGTGTTTGCGAACGTACCCCGGTTGCCTTAAGCCGGGGCCAAGCCGCAGTGACCGGAAGGCGGCGCGATGCGCGGTGGGGCTTCAGCGACGCCAGTGGTCGAACCGGTCACGCCCCGTCTTGAACCCGGCCGCCTCGACGATGCCGACCGCGACGTCGAACTTCTCGCCCACCCGCCCCGGATCGTGCGCATCACTGCCGAAGGACACGGCGTCGCCACCCTCCTGCCACCACCACCGGACCAATTCCACCGAGGCCTGGGGGCTGCGGGTGTTGATTTCCAGCGTTCGTCCCGAGCGGGCCAGGGCACGGAATACCGCCCGGTACTCCTCCTCGAACTCGGTCTCGCGGTATTCGCCCGCTCGCTGTGCGGGCCAGTACCGGCGCGGGTAGTCGCAGTGGGCCAGCACACTGAACACCGACGAACCACTGACCAGTGCCAGCATTTCCGCGAAATACCGTCGCATCAGTTCACCGGCGTCGAGCCGTGCGAACAGGGAGTCGTCGACGAACTCCAGCGCGCCGTCGCACTCGATCGCGTGAAGGCTCCCGAGCACCCGATCGAAGTCGCCGCCGGCCAGCACGCCGGCGACGCTACCGGCGAACAGATGGGGCTCGCCTGCTTCGATTCCAGACAGGATGCGCAGCTCCGGAAACATCTCGCGGCACCGCGCGAGATTGGCCGAGTAGCCGGCTACGTCCAGCGAGCGCACGCGTGGTCGGGGCCCGACCCGGATGCCGGTGTCGCTGGAGTCGGCTTCTCCCCACTCCCGGAAGTCGACGTGCTCGGTGAAAGCGAGGCCGGGCAGGCCTATTTCGACCGCCTTGGCGCACGCGAATTCCATCTCGGATGACGACGCAGTGTCCCAGGACCAGCGTGAATGGACGTGGTTGTCGCTCGGGAGCATCACGGCAATGCTGCCATGCGTCACGACCGCGTGCCGACCGCGACGCTGGTGGGCACCACGTTCGCGTAGGGCCCTACCCGCGTTGGGCGCTCGGGGCTCCGGGCACCCGTCGATCGCCACCGTTGTGCTGTTGCCAGAACTGGTACACCGCCACGGCGTCGTCGCGGGGTTCGTACCGCATCGGAAGCCGGCGCCGATCCCAGGGTTTGGCGAATTCGTCGTAGAAGTTGCCGAGTTCGAAGTACTTGCGATCGTCGACGTAGTGCGGCTCGTAGGCCTCCCGCGTGGTCAGGAAAACGACCTCGTCGGGCGAGCAATAGTACAGCGCACCCAGGCACATCGGGCACGGGTGCGCCAGAACGTAGATCGTAGTGCCGAGAAGATGTTCGGTGCCCAGTTCGAGGCACGCCTGCCGGATGGCCAGGATCTCGGCGTGCGCGGTCGGATCACTGGTCTGGGCAACACGATTCGGGCTTTCCGCCAGGACCTCGCCGTCCTTGACGATGACGGTCGCGAACGGCCGCCCACCCTCGGCGACGTTCCTGCGGGCGATGTCGATGGTGCGTTTCGCGAAATCCATGTGAAAACTCCCTGAGCCATGGCGTTCGGTCCGGACCCAGCCGGCCCGGTGCCATCATGAAGGGAGGCAGGAACCATGGCAAGGAGGCCGAGCGTGAGCACCACCCAGCAACCGGCACCCGACTACCCCCAGACGGCCACGGTCCGCGGACGTGTCGAGCCGGCGCCGCGGCGCGTCCGCGGCTTCCTCGGCCATGCGCTGGTCTTCGACACGACATCGGCACGCTACGTGTGGGAAGTGCCCTACTACCCGCAGTACTACATCCCGCGCTCGGACGTGCGATCGCAGTTCCTGGTCGACGAAGACCATCCGCAACGGGTGCAGTTCGGCCCGTCACGGACCTTCTCCGTCGTCGCAGATTCACAGACGCATAGATCGGCGGCCCGGATATTCGACGAGGACGAGGGCCCCGTCGCGGGTCTGGTGCGATTCGAATGGGCTCCGCTGACCTGGTTCGAGGAGGACGAGCCGATCTACGGTCATCCTCGTAGTCCGTACGTGAGAGTCGATGCGCTTCGCTCACATCGCCACGTCGCCGTCGCACTCGACCGCGTGCTGCTGGCCGAGACGGACAGCCCCGTGCTGCTCTTCGAAACCGGTTTGCCGACACGGTATTACATCGACCGCACGGATGTCGCGTTCGACCATCTGGAGCCGTCGAGCACCCGGACGCTGTGCCCGTACAAGGGCGTGACGTCGGGGTACTGGTCCGCCCACGTAGGCGATGGCGTGCAGGCCGATATCGCCTGGACCTACAACGCCCCGCTGCCGGCCGTCGCGCCGATTGCCAACATGGTCGCCTTCTACAACGAGAGGCTGGACATCACCGTCGACGGTGTGGAGCTGGCCCGGCCCCGCACCCACTTCGGCTAGCCCGGACCGGAGCTGGCTACCCGGGCAGGCGAACGGATGTCGAATAGTAGTTCCCCCCGAACGCCTCGTCCCCCACCAATTCGGGCGGAAGTCCGGCAGCGACAAACAAATCCGCCACCGAGGACCGTTGGGTGGACCAGTCTCTGGCGTCGAGGTAGCCGTCAGCCGACCCGCGACATCGACACGGCATCGGCGAACAGCGGGGGTTCGGCGGCCTCACCCGGTACCGGCTCGGCCCAGCCCGGTGGGCGCAGCAGATAGCCGATACGTCCCCGCCAGGTGTGGGCCCGCCAGATGTCGCGGAGCATCGACCCGAATTCGTGGTAGTTGACCTTGACCGGGTTGAAGGTGTCGATGTTCTTGGTCAGCCCGTATCGCACGGGCTCCACTTCCTCTGCGTAGCTGCCGAATAACCGATCCCAGATGATCAGGATGCCGGCGTAGTTCTTGTCCAGATAGGGGTTGTTGGCGCCGTGGTGCACACGATGGTGCGAGGGCGTGTTGAAGACGTACTCGATCGCCTGGGGCAGCCGGTCGATGCGTTCGGTGTGGATGGGGAACTGGAACAGCAGCACGATCGCCTGGCACAGCAGAATCATCCAGACGGGGAGGCCGATCAGCGCCATCGGAATGTAGACCACCGACTTGAGGAACGACCCGGGGATCAACCAGGGCAGCCGCACCGCGGTGGACAGATTGAAATACTGGCTGGAGTGATGCACGCTGTGGCCGGCCCAGAACAGCCTGATCCGGTGTGACATACGGTGTTTGACGTAGTACGCCAGGTCGGCCAGGACGAGTGCGAGGACCCAGACCCACACCTGCGAGGCCGGCAACGCCAGCGGCGTCAGCGCCGCAGCGACCACTATGATCGGCAGTACGATGAATTTCTCCAGCGGCTTGACCAGTTGGCGGATGCCGTAGACGGACATGCTCGTGGCGGCATCGCGCGCCGACACCCCGGCCTTGACGCGCCCTGGCTTCTCGATGCCACGCGCAGCCTCACGCTTCTCGCGGTAGTAGCCGAAGAACTCGATCGCCATCAGCACCAGGAAGGCCGGGATGGCGTAGACGAAGATCATCGCGACGTTTTCCATGCTGTCACTTCCTTCCGCTCTGCCGGCGCGTGGCCTTCGGCATCCCGGCGATCTGCCAGGACAGCGCCTGGCCGAACAACCCTTCGGAAACACGGGCGGGATCGGTGCGGCGCTGGCGGACCAGGCCCTGATACAGCGCGAGCACCACGACCGCGAAAGACTCCGCGGTCACACTGGGGTCGACGTCGTTGTCCCGCAACACATCGGCGAGCACCTCACGCAGCAATGCCAGGGTCTGATCCGAGCCGTGCGCCAAGATCTGCATCGCGTCGGGGTTGCGCACCGCGTGCAACCAGAACTCGGTCTGCAGGGCGGCGACCTCAATGTCCTTGTCGGCAGCGGCGATCAACATCTGGCCCAGCCCGGCCAGTGGGTCCTGGCCGTCCTCGCGCGCTGTTCGCATCGCCTCGGCCATGGCCCCCACCCGGCCCACCGCGCGTTCGGCCATCAACTCGCTGAACAGTTGCTCCTTGCCGGGGAAGTTCGAATACACCGCGCCGACCGAGAATCCTGCGTACTCCGCGATCTCGTCGACCGATGCCGCCGTGTAGCCCTTTTTCGCAAAGACATCGGCAGCCGCGTCGAGCAGCCGCTGCCGGGTCTGCGCCCTGGCCTCAGCCCGTGTGAGCCGCCGAGGGGTCTGGTTGGAAGTCATGTTTCAGATAGTAGTGGTTATTTGAATAACAGCTGCTATGAATCTCCTGAGAATCCCCGCGCGGGAGCCGTCGTCCGGCGCCCGGCGCAGCGCCGGCCCAAGCAACCCGGCCGTACGCACTCGTTCGCCTTGCCGCCATAGGCTTCGGCGACCTTCACGTAGTCGGCTGTGGGTGCGATGACGTTGGCCCCCTCAGCCGAGCTCACGCTCGACCATCGGCCACACCTCATGGGCAAGCAGCTCGATGGTCTCGGGCCGCAGCGGGATTGCCGACCACCTCGGTGAACAAACCCCAGCCGTCGAATACCTTGTAGCTGGCCTGAAGGTAGGGCACCGCCTCGCGCAGCGCCGTGGCACGGTCTTCGGCGACCACGATGTTGCGCAGCAACGGAAAATCAGCCGGCCTGGGCTTGCCCAGCTCTGCCAGCCGCGCGCCGAAGGCCTCGGCCTGTTCGACGATCACCGGCTCGGTGAGGTGCGAAGAGGCCACCCAGGTATCCCCCGCCGAGGTGTCGGCCAGCTCGGCGGCCCGTTCGACCGAACGCATCACGCTCCCGCCCAACCATATTGGCGGTCGCGGACGCCGGATGGGGCGCAGCGCCAACGACGCGTCCTGCACGCGGTAGTACTTGCCCTCGAAGCTCACCCGGTCCTGTGACCACAGCCGCTCGATGAGGTCGAGCGACTCGGCGAATCGCCCCACCCGCTCGCGGCGGTCGATACCGAGCAGCGCGAATTCGTCCTGGGCCCAGCCCGCCGACGCTCCCAGAATGAACCTGCCCCCGGTCACCACGTCGAGGAACGCGCCGTCGATCGCAACCTGCAGCGGGTGGTGATAGGGAAGCACCAGCATGCACGTCGACAGCGACATCCCGGCGGCCTCGGGGGCAAGACGAGCCAGCGTCGGGAACGGCGGCAGCCAGGCCGCCGAACCGTAGGACAGGTGCGTCCCGATCGTCACTCCGTCGTAGCCCCCGGTTCGGGCAAGGGACACCTGCTGCACATGTTCGGCCAAGCGCACGTCGAGCGGATCGCCCGGCGGATGCTCCGGGTTGATGAACAGCGTCAACCGCATGGGTCCAACCTAATTGGGTGCCCAGCGAACGTAACCCCACGGCGCGCTGTGGAGCGGGCGGGCGCCGTGGGGTTGCGTTCGATATCGGGTGGACGCGGATCAACTGCTGGGCATGCCGAGGCTCTTCGCGAAGTCCGGGTTCTTCTGCAACCAGGCGTCGACCGCCTGAGCCTCGTTGCCGGTGCCGGCCTTCTGGATGTCATCCTCCAGCGACGCCAGCTGCTCATCATTCATGGAGAAGTTGCCGATCCACTTCGCGACGTCAGGGAACTCGTCGCTGAAGCCCTGCTTGCCGATCACCGACAAGGTCTCGGCGGCTCCGAGCGCACCCTTGGGGTCCTTGAGGTCCTTGAGGTCGTAGGCGCTGTAGGCCCAGTGCGGATGCCACAACGTCACCACGATCGGCTTGTGAGCATCGATGGAACGCTTGAGTTCCTGAAGCATCGCCGGCGTCGATGACGTCTTCAGCGTGTACTCGTCGCCCAGTCCGTATTCCGGGATCACCTTGTCCTTGGAGGCTGCGGTGAGTCCGGCCCCGGCCTCGATTCCGATGATCTCGCCGTTGAACTCAGCGGCCTTGCCTTTGAGGTCACCGATCGAGTTCACGTCCTGGACATAGGCCGGAACGGTCCAATCCAGGGAAGCGTTGTCGTACCAATGGGCGAGAGTCTCGACCTGGTCGCCGTACTTCTTCCAGTAGCTCTGGTGCGTAACGGGCAGCCAGACGTCGTAGAACAGGTCGAGGTCGCCGCGAGCCACGCCCGCGAAGAGGGGACCGACCTCGAGCTGCTTCATGTCGACGGTATAGCCCTGTTTCTCCAAGAGATTTTTCCACAGGTACGTGACGGCAATGTCCTCGTCCCAGGGGATGTAGCCGATCGAAAGGTTGCGCTGCTGCTGTTCTCCCCCGCCGCTGGCCTCTTCGGATCCGCCCCCACCGCACGCGGCGGTGAACACCCCGACCACCAGCAGCAGGCCCGCTAGCTGAGCCAGGCGGGAAATCCTTCTCTTGCGTCGCACGTGAAAATCCTTCCGGTTGAGGTAGATTGCAGGCCCGCGCCGAACTACAGCGCGTCGGCACGAGGAATGTGCCGTAAGCCGAAGAGCCAGACCGATCGATCTCGTCCCTGCTTCGTCGCCTCCTCCCTTGCACGGTGTCGTCGTGGTTAGCCGGTCATCCGAACCGGTTCGGCCGTGGCACGACGCGTCGCGCCACGGTCAGGGCATCACCGAACCTCCGCGGCCTTCTCCGCCTTCTTGACCGCTGAACGGTTGCCCAGGGCCTGAGTCAGCCGATCCAGGTAGATGGCCAGCAGAACCACTGCGAGCCCGCTGGCACCACCGAGACCGATATCGGTCCGCGTGATGGACGAATAGACATCCTCACCGAGACCGCCCGCGCCGACCAGCGCAGCGATCACCACCATGGACAGCGCGAGCATGATGATCTGGTTGATCCCCGCCAGGATGGTCGGCATGGCGAGCGGCATCTGAATCTTGGTCAGGATCTGCCATCGCGGCGCGCCGAAGGCCTCCCCGGCCTCGACCATCTCCGGATCGACCTGGCGAATGCCGAGTTCTGTCAGCCGCACGCCCGGTGCCATGGCGAAAATCACCGTCGCGAACATCCCCGGAACGACACCGATGCCGAACAGCGCCAGCGCGGGAACGAGATAGACGAAGGGAGGCAGCGTCTGCATGAAGTCCAGCACGGGACGCGCGAATCGGCTGAAGCGGTCGCTGTAGGCGGCCAGAATCCCCAACGGAATGCTGACCGTCACTGCGACCACAGTTGCGATGATGACCAGCGCCAACGTCTGCATGGCATGGTCCCAAAAGCCCATGGAAACGATCAACGCGGTAGCCACAAGCCCATAGATCGCGAACTTCCAGCCGCGCAGCCACCAACCCAGCAACGTCAGCAGCCCGACCATCACCAGCGCGGGGAGAAAGAGCAGCGCTGAGGACAGCAGATCGTAGACCGATGTGCCCAATGCGCTCAGGAAGTTGAAGAAGGGCAGGAAGTTGTTGTACAGCCAGTCGACGAACCGTTCGAAGTACTCGCCGACGGGAACCTCGGGCAGCACCCAGCCTTGCGCGAGCAGCTCAGGCACGACTGGCCTCCGCAGCGTCGAAGTCGCCGGGCACCGCCGCCTCTTCGGTGGAGGCGGCCGGGGCGACGGTCTGTGCGGAAGGGCCACTCGCGGGGCTGTCGGTGTCCGATCCGGAATCGGCCCCTCCGAGCGCGGCCAGCAGGGTCGCGCGCGAAACAACGCCGAGAAGCCGATCGTCGTCGTCCACGACCGCCACGGGCAGTCGGCTCTCGGCGGCGGGCGTGAACATGTCGGCGATGAAAGCGTCGCCCGTCGTCTTGACGACATCGGCGTGTACCAGACCTTCGATGGAGTCGTCCCCACGCGATGCGGCGGCCGCAACCTCCTCGTCCATCACCGCCCCGGCCAGCCGCTGTTCACTATCGGTCACGAATGCGGCGCTCAGGTGGTGATCGCGCATGGTCTGCAGTGTTTCGTTGGGGTTGCACCGTACGTCGATCGTGGTCAGCGGCTCCTCTTTGACTACTTCTGCGGTCAGCACGCGGCTGCGGTCGACGTCCTGGACAAACTGCGCGACATAGTCGTCGGCTGGAGCGTTGAGGATCTCCTCGGCGGTCCCGATCTGCACGATCTCACCGGCGCGCATGATCGCGATCCGATCGCCGAGTTTCATCGCCTCGTTGAGGTCGTGCGTGATGAAGACGATCGTCTTGTGCAGTGTTGCCTGCAACTCGATGAGATGATCCTGCATCTCGCGCCGGATCAGCGGATCCAGGGCGGAGAAAGCCTCATCCATCAGCAAGATGTTGGTTTCGGCGGCAAGGGCGCGGGCGAGCCCGACGCGCTGCCGCATGCCACCGGAGAGCTGGACCGGCAAGCTGTCCTCCCAGCCGGAGAGGCCGACCATGTCGAGCGCCTGTCGGGCCTTGTGGAACCGTTCCTCTTTGCCGACCTTGCGGACCTCCAGCGCGTAGCCGGCGTTCTCCAGGACGCTGCGATGCGGGAACAGGGCGAAGTGTTGGAAGACCATGCTCACCGCCTGTTGCCGGACCTGGCGCAGTCCCTTCTCGCTCAGTCCGGTGAGCTCCCTGCCCTCGAGGAAGACCTTTCCGGCCGAGGGCTCCAGCAGTCCGTTGAGCATCCTGATGAGCGTCGACTTGCCCGACCCCGACAAACCCATCACCACGAAGGTCTCACCGGCATTGACGTCGAAACACGCGTCGACGACTGCCGGGGTGACCTGCAGCTCGTCTTCGACCGTCTGCCGATCCTCGCCGGCCGACAGGCGACGGACGGCTTCGGCGGACCGGCGTCCGAAGACCTTGTACAGATGTTCCGCTCGTAGTGTGGGCACGCTCTCTCGCCGTTCGATGGGTCTGACACTATCGGCCACTACCGGCTTCGCACCGACAAACGGGCCCGAGGGGCCGCGACGGACGTGTCAGGAAGCGGACGCGAGGACCGCTGCCCGCGCTCATCCGCCAGTCACCTGCCGATACGGGCCGTCACCACGCTGGCGCACCGCCAGATCAGGATCGGTCGGTCAGCGCATACGTGTGGTGGCCAGCTTTACGATTCAGCGACCATTGCGGTTTCGCAACCCGAGGACCGTTCAGCCCTCACGAGCGAACCGGTATCGAGCCAACGTCCGGGGCCCCCACAGCAACGTCACGACGACCGCAGCGGACAAGACGAAACCGCAGACCAGGACGGCACCCCAGGGGCTGCTTGTATTGACCTCCGGCAGGATCACCAACGCCGTGTTGTCGGCGGCGTGGAACAAGATAGCCGCGAAGACGCTCTTTCCGGTGTTGTTGAAGACCCAGGCGATCAGGACACGGGTCCCCACGAGCGTGAGAACTTGAGCGCTGAGGACAACCGGATCTGGAAACGTAAAGGCAAAGAACGGGACGTGCCAGAACGCCCAGACCATACCCAACACCAGCGCGGCCCGCAGGGCGCCGCTGCGCCTCTCCATCGGCTCGAAGGCATATCCCATCCAGCCGACCTCCTCGCCAGCCCCCAGGAGGAAGAGGAACGGAAACACCGCCGGCAACGCCACGAGCGGGGCCAAGGCCGGGGAAATCGGCGCACCTGAGACGATCATCACTCCGAGGGACAGCAGGAAGATGACGGGCGTCAGGAAGACGATCACGACATACCATCGGCTTTTCGCAATCCTCTTGAAGTCGAAGATCCTTCCGAGCAACTGCTTCAAGCCGCGGATTCCGTGGCTTCGGAACATCAGGATCGAGGCCGAGGCGATCGGCGTCGCGGTCAACAAGGAAATGTAAACAGCCCCCATCTGAGGGCGGCCAACGATATTCAAGTAAGCCAGCGAGTTGAGGACGTAAATCGGCACCGATAGCAAGAACGTTAGGGCGAAGAAGGCGGCAGGAGAGTCGCTGACGACAGCGCGAGTTCCGTGGAACTTCGGTGGCGGCCCGGCGTGCATCAGACTGCGCTCACGTGATCATTGTGCACGAAGGGGTCCAACATCGATTCCGATAGTGCGGTGGAGCATCCCGCCTGACTTGGGTCACTTTCGACATTGACCAGAGCTACTGGCACGCTCACCTGCGGTGATAGTTGCGGTTAGTGCACCTGCTAGGCACTAATTCAGCTCGATGGGATCGGCCGATGGTGTGGATTCTGTATGCGGAGCCGTTTATGGACCGAGCTCCAAGGCTGTTCGGCTGATGCCGGCCAGGAAGAATTAGTCCTGGATGGCAATACGAAAGACGTTGAGGCACAATATGTTCCATTAGGTCGACCGCGGTGTGTAGTACGGGACCCGATCTGCCACTGCAACAGGTTCCCGCGCACCCTGAAGCCAACTGCGGCGGTACCGTCGACCTCGACCCTGCGCTCACATCAATGGGACCCGCAGTGAACACCGAGGTCGGAGCCATGATCACCGCACCGCGTGCCAGAATCCAAGGCACTAAGCCAAATGACCCAACTCGGGTGACGACAGCGCGAGTTCCGTGGAACTTCGGTGGCGGCCCGGCGTGCATCAGACTGCGCTCACGTGATCATTGTGCACGAAGGGGTCCAACATCGATTCCGATAGTGCGGTGGAGCATCCCGGGTTCGTACCAACGTGAACCGCCCCGATGATCCCTCGCGAAGCGATGGCTTAACTCGGCGATGCGCAGACCGGCCACAGCCGGTGGTCTGGCGGGCGCCGGCGGCGTGGCGCTACGGCGGTGGACCGTAGCGCCGACGCCGCTCAGGCCGGCTTGCGGAAATGCTCGATACCCCAGGCGAGGTGGCCGCTGTCGGCGGCTTCCACCCAGTTCCTCAACCCGATCAACATGCGGTCCAAGTACTGCGGTGAGGAGCTCTGCTCCAGTTCGGGGCGTCGCGCTTCCAGCTCTTGGTGCACCCGGTCATAGTGGGTGCGCAGGTTGTGAACCAGGTCGATCTGGTCGACAACCTCGAAACCGATGTCCAGCGCTGCCTCCCGGTAGAAGCGCACCGAACCGAGATCGGCCAGGTCCAGCCGATCGTAAACCGGCTGCAGCACACCGTCGGGCACGTCGTCGGCCTGCATCGGATCGGTGAACACCAACGAGCCTCCGGGTTTCAACACCCGAAACGCTTCCTGCAGCACCTTCCGGCGATCGGAAGCATGCAGGATCGCATCCTGGGACCAGACGACGTCGAAACTGTTGTCCGGCGCAGGCACATCGTCGAAGCTGCCGTGAATGACCCGGATCTGTTTGTCCAGTCCAGCCTGGCGATTCTTCTGCCGGTTGGTCTCATTCTGTGTCTCGGAGATGTTGACGCAGGTGACCAGGCAGCCGTGCTTGTCAGCCAAGCGCCGCGCAGATCCGCCGTAGCCGGCGCCTAGATCCAGCACGGTCGTACCGGAGCCGAGCTGCGGAAGTTGGCGGGCCATCCGGTCGACGGTCTCCACGCTGGCGGTGCGGATGTCGGTGGTCTGCTCGTAGCAGCCGACGTGGATATCCTCGCCGCCCCAGATCCTCGAGTAGAAGGCGTCAGCATCGCCGCTGTCGTAGTACTCCTCGGCGGCATCCTGAACGCTGGTTGTTTCGATGACCGATTTCTCCGCGACATGGACGAAGAAATCCGGCTCGTTCTCCTGATAGGTTTCTTGAAAATCCCCGTAGGTGCGGACACGTTCAAAGCCCGCTTCACGAATGAGACGACGCATATAGTTCTTGCGCAGGGGGAACATGTTGAGCGTGTATTCGGCGCCGTCCGGGAATGTGTACTTGAAACGAGCTAGACCATCGTCCACGTGTTCGGGCTCGGCGGTGACCTTGTCGCCGCAATAGTAATACTTGTGTTTCGACTTGAACCCGTGGTCGATCATTTCGTCGTAGTTGCGCTGGTCGATGATGAGAATTCCGTCGTGGCGGAGTGCGGCGTAGAACTCGGCGAGGGCCCGACGGCGATCCTGTTCCTCGTGCAGGTGGGTGAACGAGTTGCCGAGACAGATGATGGCGTCGTACTTGCCCTGGATATCGCGATTGAGGTAGCGCCAGTCCGCCTGCACGGTCTTGAGGATCAGCCCGCGCTTCTTGCCGTTCTCGAACGCCTTGGCGAGCATGGCCGCCGAGCCATCGGCACTTGCCACGTTGAAGCCGGCCTCGGTCAGGCGCACGGAATGAAAGCCCGTGCCGGTGGCGACATCGAGAATGTGATGCTTGTCCCTGGCCCGTAGGACGTCGATGAAGAAACGGCCCTCGGATTGTGCGCGAGCATCCCAGTCGATCAGTTCGTCCCATTTTTCAACGAAGCTCATGATGTACTCTGCGCGATACATGTCAGTAGTACGGTCCGACAACGGGTCGTCGCCGTAATTCTGTTCGCTCAATCGCAATTCTGCGTTCTCCTGCAGACTGGATGAACTCGGCATCTAATCCCTCTTTTCCGTTCTGCTCCCACACAATCGAAAGGTCGCGCCAGCGCAACAGACCTTCGGTCAACGAGAGCACCCCTGCCCACCCGGTTACCCGGGGCCGGACTCAGCTCGACGAGGCACTCCTGGAGCGGTGAACAGGACCTGTTAGTAGCTTGCGAAGCAGGCCATTCGCTGCGCGACGCAATGAAGCTACGCGTCCTGTCGCTTTCCGCACCGGTACCCAACTCTATGGGATGGCGCCATCGCGTGCGAAGGCGGCCGTGCCCGCCTGGCCGATGGCGGCCGATTCTTCCTGGTGGTTCATCGAGTCGTCAGGTGACGCTCGGCGCGACTTCCCGGCTGGCAGGAGCAGCCGCGGTCGCTGGCGGGGTGTCACAGAACCGCGTGCGGGAGGAAGTCCGAGACGACCGTGTTGAACGTGTCCGGGTTCTCCACGAACGGGTAGTGGGTGCCGCCATGAGGTGCTGTCACCCGCGCAAAGTGTGCACCGGGGATTTGCTCACTGATCCAGTGTTGTGAGGCGATCGGAACGTTGACCGAGTCGCCGGCGACGACGAGTGTCGGTAGATCGATATGTGGCATCAGGGGGCGCCAGTCGTGTGTCGCCACGTCGAAGATGAGGTCGGCGGCGTGGCGGCGGTCGAACGTCAAGCTCTGGGAGACCAGCCACGCCAACCGGTCGGGCGCGATCCCCGGCGATGTGACCTCATTCAGGAAGTCGATGCGCGGGTCTGCGCCGTCGGTGTGCCGCAGTGCATCGGTGAACGCAAACAGGCCGTCGGCCTGCATCGTCGCTCCGGCCTCGGCCGCCTGAGCATCGGACCATGCTGGATTCCTTAGAGCGCATGGCATTTGGTCCACCAAGATCAGCGAGGCCAGCCTGTCTCGGCCGAACAGCTCGAGGTAGGACCAGATCACGGCGCAGCCCATCGAGTGGCCGAGCAGACACACCCCGTTGAGATCACGGGAGGTGATGACATCCCTGAGATCGGCTGCCAGCCGGTGGATGTGGTAGCCGATCTCAGGCGCCGGGGAACCCCCGTGCCCTCGATGGTCGATGGCCAATGTCCGCCACGACTGCGAGAAGCTGGTCAACTGGTTCAGGAACGTCTGCGCCGACCCTGACCAGCCCGGCAGCAACACCACGGCCGGTCCTTTGCCGGCTTCGAGATGTTGAATCATGGTGCCATCGGCACAAACGGTTTCACCCACGGTCACCGGGCGGTCCCGCGCAGAGGTCCCCATGGTGGCTGAGCATAGGGCAGCGGAGAGCACCGGTGCCCCGTGCTGACAAAGGATTTCGCAGCCCATCCGCACGGAGTCGGACCCGAAGATCGGCACGACGCAGCGTCTTCCGTAGGATCAAGCACGGTGATCGGTGATACCCGCCGCGCGTGGTGGATCCTCACGGCGGCCAGTGCGGTGCTGGGTCTCGTCGTGCTCGACGAGACCGTCGTTGGAGTGGCGTTGCCCACCATCCGCACAGAGCTGGCCATGAGCGAAATCGCCAGCCACTGGGTGGTGAACAGCTACCTTCTGACCTTCACCTGCTTCCTGGCGCTCGGCGGCAAGCTCGGCGACATGCTGGGCTGACGGACCGCGCTGCCCGGCGGTGCCGCTGTCTTCATGGCCGGTTCGCTACTGGCCGCCCTTGCCCCGACGGGCGGCTGGCTGATCGCTGCACGAGCTCTGCAGGGCCTTGGCGCAGCGGTGACGTTTCCCGCCTCGATGGCCGTCGTGACCCAGGCCTTTCCGCCGGAACGCCGCGGCCGGGCCTTCGGGCTGCAGACCACCGTCGCGGGCTGCTTCATGGCCTCCGGGCCGTTGGTCGGCGGTTTCTTCTCCGAAGTCGTCTCCTGGCGGTGGATCTTCGTCATCAATCTTCCGATCATGGCGATCGCGGGGGGGATTCTTCTGGTGACGTTGGGCCCAGTGAGTCCCCCTGCCCCCAAATCGGGCGCGTCCTTCTGGTCGCGGCTCGACTATCCGGGAGTGGTGACGTTGACCGCCGGTTTGAGCGGAATCACCATTGCGCTGATGCAGTCCTCCGACTGGGGCTGGACATCTCCGGCGGTGGTGGCCGGCTTCGTCGGCGGGGTGACGCTGACCGCCGTGTTCGTTGCCATCGAGCTGCGCCGCCCCGAGCCACTCATCGAACTCGATCTGCTCGCCATCCCGACGTTCACCGGCGGGAACATCGCCTTCGCCGCCTTCCAGTTCGAGAAGATGATCGTCTTCGAACCATCGAGGACTGTTACGCAGCACTGCGCAGCGACGAGGTCGAGGCCGTGGTCTTCGATGCGCCGGTGCTCAAGTACTACGCCGCGCATGAGGGCCGAAACACGGTCACGATCGTCGGACCGATCTTCGACCCCGAACAGTATGGATTTGTCTTTGCGGAGGGAAGCGAGCTGGTGGAACAGGTCGACCGGACGCTGCTGCGGCTGTATGAGGATGGCTTCTACGAAGCACTCGAATACAGGTGGTTCAGTCCTCATTGAGTCCGTCGCCTGGCGACGCGCGTCAACGAGTTCGCCCCACCCATCAGGCCCTGCCGCCACGATCAGTCTGGCCTCTGCGCAAGTTCTTCCGCACGACCGGCGGATGATCGACTACGTCGAAAACCTCTGCCGCTAGGAGGCGGTTGAACTGTATAGCGCCGGCTGTGGGCTCAGCGCGTCGGCAGTGACCATGCACCGGTCGAAGATGTCTTCGGCATAGGCCACATCGCCCAGGGCGGTGTGGCGCGGATAGTTCGTCGCGTCGACACCCAGCAGCGAAGCGACCTGGTCGAGGCGGGCCGGGAACTCGACGGGTTTACCCTGCGCACGCAGGCAGCCGGCCGCCAGCGCACAGACGTCGACGACGGTGTACAGCCACCAAGGCCTTGGCATCCGCCGGCGGGCGAACAGATCCGCGACGCGCAGGCTGTCGAACGTCGGTGTCGCCCCGACCACGACCGCACCGTGCCCGATGAATCCCCAGATCCGCATCGCCGCCACCCGTTGAGGCACCAGCTCGGCCGGATCGACGGGACACCGGGCGATGTAGTCGCTGCGGAACGGTTCGGGCAGGCGGGCCGCCTTCGCCCGGTCGTGGTCGACGAACATGTGCAGTGCGGACCGGGATCCGTCGGCATGACGACACACCGCGCCGAACTCCCAGATATCGGCATCCAACTCCAGGCCGGTGCATTCGGTATCGAGGAAGACGAGTTCTCTCATCGCTGTGACCTCCCTGTGGATCTCCTGCGGGTGGGAGCACCCCGATTCGCGGTATACACACCACACTAGCTCGCGCCCGAGGCTGCCGGACAGTCCCAGACCGGTCGATTCTGACATCCACCGATTGGGGGACAACGGCCCTCGGCGGTACCGAAATACTGCCGACGTTGGCGGTCTGGTCCGCTCCTTCGGCGGTCACCGAAGCCCGTGCCGGAGGAACTCCGAAACGACCGCGTTGAAGGTGTCCGGGTCCTCCCCGAACGGGTAACGGGTGCCGCCATGAGGTGCCGTCACCCGCGCGAAGTGTGCACCGGGGATTTGCTCACTGATCCAGCGTTGTGAGGCGATCGGAACGTTGACGAGTTGCCCGGCGCGAGGAACCTAACGAAGAAGAGGGCCGCCATCCAGATCCGGGCTAGCCGCGACCGCGAGGCTGCAGGGGTGGTCGGTACGCCCGAGAACTGCAGTTAGACGGTCCCGATCCGGCCTTGCGAAGTCTCGGATGGATCCGAATCTCCGTATTCCGGGAAATATCATGCTCATTCCTGAGAATGTTGTTCCGCCGCCAACAGCGAAATGCTCACATCGGGGATGAAAGGCACCTCAGGGCATCGAAGCGGTCAAGGAGGAATGGACCACCATGTTCTCGGCGATTCTGATCGAGAAGGATGAGGCGGGGCAGAAAGTCGCGGTCGCGAACCTCGACGAAGCGCAGCTCTCGGACGGTGACGTCGGCATCGACGTGCAGTACTCGACGCTGAATTACAAGGACGGCCTCGCCATCACCGGTAAGTCGCCTGTGGTGCGGAAGTTTCCGATGGTGCCCGGCATAGATCTGGCCGGCGTCGTCACCGACAGCACCCACGCCGATTGGACAAAGGGTGACCACGTGGTCCTCAACGGATGGGGCGTCGGGAAAACCCACTGGGGCGGCCTGGCCCAGCGTGCGCGGCTCAACGGCGACTGGCTGGTCCCGCTGCCGTCAGTGTTCACCGCCCGGCAGGCGATGGCCATCGGCACCGCGGGATACACCGCAAGCTTGTGTGTACAGGCTCTGCTGGACCACGGTGTCTCGCCCGACCAGGGTGAGGTTCTGGTCACCGGGGCAACCGGCGGTGTGGGCAGCGTCGCGATTGCACTGTTGACCAGGGCCGGGTTCAAGGTCGCCGCCGCGACCGGCAAGGCCTCGGAATCCGGCTATCTCGAACAACTCGGTGCCACAACGGTGTTGGACCGAGCCGAGCTCGCCGAGGCCGGCAAGCCACTGCAAAAGGAACGCTGGGCCGGCGTGGTCGACACACTCGGCAGCCGCACTTTGGCGAATGCATGTGCGCAGACCCGTTACGGCGGTGCGATCGCCGCATGCGGCCTGGCCCAGGGCATGGATTTTCCGGCCACGGTCGCCCCCTTCATCCTGCGCGGCGTTTCTCTGCTCGGTGTCGACAGTGTGATGGCGCCCAAGAAGAAGCGTCTGGTTGCGTGGGATCGCCTGGCACGTGACCTCGATCCGAGCGCGCTGGAGGCGATCGCCCGGGACATCCCGTTGGCCGAGTCGATCGGCGCGGCGGGCCAACTCATGGACGGCACGGTCCGCGGCCGCTTCGTGGTCGACGTCAACCACTGACCCCGGGAGCACCCATGGCCAAGAAGACCACCGAAGCGCAGAGCGTCGAACTCGATCTCTCCGATGTCGATCATCGGGTGGGTAAGCCGGTCGGCGGCGGGCAGTTGTGGGAGCCGTGTGCTGCCTCCGACATCCGCCGCTGGGTGATGGCGATGGATTACCCCAATCCGCTGCATTGGGATCAGGAGTTCGCCCGCGACTCCAAGTTCGGCGGCATCGTCGCCCCGCAGTCCATCGCCGTGGCGCTGGACTTCGGGCACGGCGCACAGCCCGCCTGCGTGGGACACATTCCGAACAGCCACTTGATCTTCGGCGGCGAGGAGTGGTGGTTCTACGGGTGCCCGGTTCGTCCGGGTGACCAACTCTTCCAGGAGCGTCGCTTCTATGACTACAAGGTGGTGCAAACGAAGTTCGCCGGTCCCACGATGTTTTCGCGCGGGGACACCGTCCATACCAACCAGCACGGGACGCTGGTGGCCCGCGAGCGTTCGACAGCGATCCGCTACCTGTACGAAGAGGCCAAGAAACGCGGGATGTTCGAGAGCCAGCTGGGCGAGGTCAAACGCTGGACGAACGCCGAACTGATCGAGGTCGAACGGGTGCGGCGGGATTGGCTCGAGTCCAATCGCCTGGGCCTCTCGCCGCACTTCGATGAAGTCAAGGTCGGCGACACACTGCCACGCCGCGTGATCGGGCCGCACAGCATCGCCACCTTCACCACCGAATACCGGGCCTTCCTGTTCAACATCTGGGGCACCTTCCACTGGGTGGCACCGCCGGGGGTCGAGGACCCGTGGATCTACCAGGACCCTGGATGGGGCGAAGACTTCGCCTTCGACGAGGAAGACGCGAAGATCGACCCGCGCAAGCGCGACGGGCTGTATGTGGGCCCGTCGCGCGGGCACATCGACGCTGATAGGGCAAGCGAAGTCGGTATGGCACGCGCCTACGGTTACGGCGCAACGATGGGCGCCTGGTGCACCGACTACCTGGCCTACTGGGCCGGCCACGGCGGCATCGTGCGCCACACCAAGGCAGACTTCCGCGGACCGGCCTTCGAGGGCGACGTCACCTATTTCGACGCCGAAATCATCGGCAAGGAAACGGAATCTGCGTGGGGCGTGCCACTGGTGCAGGTGAAGCTGCGGCTGGCCAACCAAAACGACGAGGCGCTCGCGACCTGCACAGCCGAGGTCGAGCTTCCCTATTAGAAGATGTCCACCAAGACGAATTCTGTTTCTGTGCAGGACCTTTCAATTGTCAAAGGCCAGCCACTGAGCACGGAACCCGGACTCGGTGCGCTCACCCTGCCCGGCTTCCTGCGCGAGGTGACCACGGCCTACGGCGAGCGTGAGGCGCTCTCGTTCCGGACGGCGCACGGCACCACCCGTTGGTCCTATGCCGAGCTGTGGGAACACACGATCGATGTGGCACGAGCGCTGCGTGCCTGCGGGGTGAGCAAGGCTACCCGGGTTGGCGTGTTGATGACGAACCGCCCCGAATGGCTCACCGCGGTGTTCGGAACCTCGCTGGCCGGGGGCGTGGCCGTCACGCTCAGCACGTTCTCAACGCCTTCCGAGCTCGACTACCTGCTCGAGACGTCCAGCGTTTCAGTGCTGCTGTTCGAACGGACCGTGCTGACTAGGGATTTCGCCGCCATACTCACGGAATTGGACCCGGAGATCGGCACGGCGACGCACGGCTGTGTACGGTCGGCGAAGTACCCGTTTCTACGCGACCTGGCGATGGTCGGGGAAGAAGGGCATGGTATCCCAACCTGGGATGCCTTCTTGGCTCATGGTGATTCCGAGCCGCGCCCGCTGGTCGAGGCCACGGCCGCACAGGTGCACCCGAGTGATCCTGCGGTGCTGTTCTTCTCGTCGGGTTCGACCAGCAGACCGAAGGGCATCCTCAGCGCGCACCGCGGGGTCTCCATCCAGATGTGGCGATTCCGGCGCATGTATGGCTTCAGTCCTGAGGACCATGTCCGCTGCTGGTCGGCCAACGGTTTCTTCTGGTCCGGCAACTTCGGCATGTCGCTGGGTTCGACGCTGGCCGCCGGCGGCGCCCTGGTACTGCAACCGACGTTCGCCGCCGCCGAGGCGCTCGAGCTGATGGCTGCCGAACGGGTGAACTTTCCATTCGCCTGGCCGCACCAGTGGGCTCAGCTGGAGGCCGCACCGAATTGGGACCGGGTGGACCTGAGCAGCATGCGGTTCGTGGATTTCAAGACACCCGTCGCACACCATCCCACGGTGTCGACCAAGTGGTTCGAGCCCGGCCGCGCTTACGGCAACACCGAAACCTTCACGATCACCACGTGTTTCCCGGCCAACACCCCGCCCAAGGTGCACAAGGACAGCAGCGGTGAGGCACTGCCGGGCGTCACGGTCAAGATCGTCGATCCGCTCACCGGGGATGTCGTTCCGCGCGGCGAGCGCGGCGAGATCTGTGTCAAAGGTCCCACACTCATGCTGGGCTACGTCGGTACACCCCTGGATGAGACGCTCGACGCCGAAGGCTTCTTCCGCACAGGTGACGGCGGTTACCTGGATGACTCCGGCCTGCTCTACTGGGAGGGCAGGATGACCGACATCATCAAGACCGGCGGCGCGAACGTTTCCCCGCTCGAGGTCGACGAAGCCCTGGCGGACTTTCCCGGTGTCAAGCTCACACGCACCGTCGGCGTACCACACGAAACCCTCGGCGAAATCGTCGTCGCCTGTGTCGTGCCACAGGAAGGCGCAAGTCTTGAGCCCGAGGAGATTCGCGCGTTCCTGCGTCAGAAGTTGGCCAGCTACAAGGTGCCCCGCCATGTACTCATCTTCCGCGAGGACGAGTTCGCGCTCACGGGCAACGCCAAGATCAAATCCGGCGAGCTCAAGCAATTGGCCGCCAACCGGCTAAACGCCTCCTAGCAGGACGAATTCCGCGTTTGTGGGTCTTTGGGGTTGGCGTGCCGGGTGGCACGTCAATGGGCGCCCCTGCGGCGCAGATGGGTGGCAAGCAGGGCGACGAGGCCCAGACCCAGCGCGATCTCGCACCAGAAGTAGGCGACGAAGTCGCCGAGCACCCCGAGCGCCGGCGCGTTCGGCACGGAGTTGCGCACCGCCGGAAACGCAAACAACAAGACACCGAACAACGCGATCAACTCCACATCGATCCAGCGGCCGCTGTGGATTTCCTCGATCGCGAGGGCGACCGCCAGGACAGTGAGCGCCCACATCAAGAACATGACGAATAGCGCAAACACAAGTGTCGCCGGTGCCCGGGTGACTTCGATAGTCAGGTCGTGGCCTCCGTTCGGCTCCGACACTGGATCGACCATCGAAATCCGGTAGCCGTGCACCGAGGCCTCCCCGAACATCACCGACGGAACAACGTTCCCAGTTGCGGTCAGGACTCGCACCTGCAGGACCGTTCGGTAGCCGTCGAACGGATACCCACCGATGTCTCCGACTCCGAGCCCCAGCTGCAAGTTCTCGGGCGGCATCAGCGCTCCGCTGTCGAACGCCTCGTCGAGGAGATCGGCACCACCGACTGCGGTGACCCGCACCGGTTGTGCCAAAAACTACTCGCCCCGCGCAAAGCTTCCTACCGGCTCGAAGCTGAGCCTGACCACCATGTGATCCTGCTCGGGCAGCACCTTCACGACTGCCACATGCACGCGGACGCCGTCCCGGAGGCCGGGGTCGCCGGACGTAGTCTCGACATGACTGCCGTTCAAGAACGTGAGCAACGTGGCGGCCATGAGACCGATGATCAGGACTGCGGCCACCGCACCAACAAGCCGGCGAACCGATGATGGCGGTCTGGAATCAGACACGTCGCCACATTACTTTGTGGAATTGTCAGTGACAGGCCAGATAGATGACGGCGCTTCAACTTGACGGCGTCGAGGGCTTGGGTGCACTGGAAACCCCAGGTCGCCGGGAGTTGCGGTACTGACGGGAGATGAGAGGCAACGATGCGCTGGACACTCGTGGCCGCATCTCCTCGCGAGGATCCCGCTGATTCATTGTGCGGATCGAACGTGCCACATCCTCGACCACGAGGTCAGTCGCCTGACAAGACGTCAGATTCGCCGTGACGATACATCCAGAGGGTCTTCCACTGCGTTGCGCCACAACGCAGGTCGTCGCCACCCCCGACGGATCGACGGGCGCGATGGACGTCTGGTCCGCACTGGTTTGCGGCGTTCCCCCGTCACGACCCGCTCCGGCACTGTGATTTGCAGCAGGTGCTCTGGCGGTAGTGAAAGTGGCCCCTGTCGATCAACGGGCTTCGGCCCGCGGCCATTGTCGGTCTTCGAGAGCGTGAAGTCGGGGCTGTTGACCGGATGGCCTCGCTCCCAGCTTGCGATCGTGTCGCCGAGGGGGCTGATGAGTTCGCAACTGGCGGCAAGATCTACCAGCGCCGTCGCGGCAATCGGATTTGGCGATCCCGGGTTGACTGCGATCGAGATCTGGGTGCCGGTGTCGGGATCGACGAGGGGGATCGCCCTGATCCCGCAAGTGGGTGGCATCCCCAGCAACAGACTGTGTGGCACGACACTGGCCCATCTGCCGGTCGCGACATGCGCGCACAGGGCGGCCATGGAGTCTGTTTCGACTTCAGGGTCAACCACTGCCCCGGTGTTGGTGAAGGTTTTGTCGATGAATTGACGGTATTTCATCTCGGGGGTCAACAGCACCAGCGGCAGCTCGGCGGCCTGCATCCAGCTGATGCTTCGATCACCCAGTGCCACTTGGTCTTCGGAAACGAGCAGTACATACTTCTCTTCGTACAGCGGTGTCACCGACAAACCGACCGCGTCGTCGGGCTCGAAGGATGAGATGGCGGCGTCGAGCTCGAAGTTGTGCAGTCGCCGCGCCATCGTCGCCGTTGACTCGGTGGTGCTGATGGTGATTTTCGCCATTGGGTGGTGGGAGCCGAATGACGCCACAAGCCGTGCCACTGGCGCGTTTATCGTGTATCTCCCGACGCCCAGGTGCAGCGTGCCGACGATCCCGCGGCGCAGAGAATGCGCCTCGGCCTCGAGGCGTTGCTGGTCTTCCAGTACTCGCGTGGCCCAGTTGGCGATCCGCTTGCCTGCCGGCGTCAAACCTTCGAAGTTGTGTCCGCGCTTGATGAGCGTGACACCGAGTTCACGTTCAAGCTTGGCGATCCCCGCCGACAGCGCAGGCTGCGACGCATGGCAGGCTTCGGCCGCGCGTCCGAAGTGTCGTTCCCGTGCGACGGCCACAAAGTATTCGAGTTGGCGTAGCACAACCACTATGACCTCACAAAAATCATGTCCACGTGTCCATTACCGGTTATCGATCACCTCACCACAACCGTCAAGTCCGCGGGCCCAACCCGCGACATTGACATTGGCTCAGATCGTGTACGGGGTGGGTTCGCTGTCAATTGCTTCAAAACCCACTGTTGGGCCGGTCATCAGTAATCCCCTGCCCAACCTCCAAAGCGCTATTGCACAGTGTATCTCGACCACCGGGAAGTTCGGGGGCGACTAGGTCCGGTCTCGGACATTTGCATGAAGAGTAGTGGCCGGGGGTGCGCGACTGCTCACAACGCGGCTGGGACTGCTCACAACGCGGCTGGACTGTGAGTTCTTTCACCCGACCGGATAATGATCCAGCGTTGGAGATCTCCATTCGGATCACATGTCCCATCCCACCAGTCCCATAAGTCGGAAGAGACCACTGAGCGGTGCGGTCGCATCACAGCCACCTTCGACGACCGGGCCGACGTCATCTTCAACTACCGATGGTTCAACGGTGCTAGACGAGGGCGCTGGAGGCTTTGGCTCGCCGCCGATTGCGCCACCTATAGGCGGCCTTGGGCACGTCCAGGTGGATCGCAATCAGGTCACAGACCATTGGCTCGGCCTCGGGCAGGGGGCGCGTCTGAGTGAGGAGATCGAAGTAGTCAGGTCCGCACACCAAACAAGCGGGACGCCGCGAGCGTGAGCGGTACCCAAAGCTGTTCTTGTTCAACAGCAACAGGCAGTTGCAGTCAGCCATTTCCGTCCTCCGTCAGGTTGGTGTCCCCTCGGCGCGGATCGCGCTCACCGGACGGTGGTGATGACGCGCCTCCCCACCGTCAATGCCCTGGGACGATGCCGAGTGTCCGCCGGTCTGTACTAGCCCCGGCTCCGGCGGCTCCCCGCTTTTGCGGTTTTCGGTTTCTTGCTACCGCCGGTGGATGCCCTACTGTCCGATTTCTTGCCTGCGCTGGCAGAGGCCGCACTATCCGATTTCTTGCCGGCGCCGGCAGAGGGCGCACCATCCGATTTCGTGCCGGTGCTGGTCGAGGCCGCAGCGTTGGGTTCTGCGCGTAGCGCTGCCGCCGATACCGAGGCGGGAGCCGCGGTTCGCGCGGATGAGGCGAGTCCCTTACCAACCCTGATGTTGACACCTGGGCCGTTCTGGGTCACCGTCTGGTTGTCGCTGATGGCCGTTCCGGCGATGGCCAACGGCCCGCTGGCCTGCACGGTGTTGTCCTGGCCCAAGACGTTGAAGACCCAACTCCCGGTGGCGCCATCGCCTACGTCGTTGGTAAGGGTGCTGTTGAGACTGACGATGTTGGTGATGTGGTTGAACCAGCCCCTGTTGGTCAGGTTGGTGTAGCCCCCGAGCACATTGACCGTCACCAAGCCGGTGCCGGATCCGTCGACGTTACTGTTCGCTCCAAGTATGTTCTCGGTGAGGTTTCCGACACCGGTGGCGGACGTGGTCGCGTCGCCGGGGTTCAGGCCACCGACTACCCATCCGACAGCGACATTGCCGATGTCGCCTGAGTTCCATCCACCGCGACCGGCGACGACTGACGAGTTCTCGTTGTCGAAGGCCACCGCCAGCGACAGCACTCCGCCAGCGGAGGTGGAATTGTTGAGAGGGCTCGATGCGAAGGGGTTGTTGAGGCCGACCGCGAGGTTGAACAAGCCGCTGGTAGAGGCCGACGAACCACCGCCCAGGGTGAAAGCCGCGCCGAGGATTCCATCGGCATGTGCCTCGGCGTTCTCGCCGAGGGCGATGGCGATGCTGGTCGGGTTGCTGGTGCACTGCGAGCTATTACCGATGCCGAAGAACGATGCGCAGCTGGCATTGGCGCTGGGAATTGACTCCACGGTGGCGGCTGCCAACGCGGCGGCGGTCAATGCGCCGACCAACACAGGAATGTTGAGTTTGCTTGCAGCACATCGATTCATCGGGTTCAGGCTCCTTGATTTGAGGCCAGGCCCTGGTTTGCCGGGCATGTCTGCAACAGGATGCCCTGAAAGCAAGCTGAGAACATCACCATCGAAAGGGATTTTCCATTCATTGTTTGAATCGAATGCTCCCCGGGGCAGTGAGCGGAATTGCCTATGCGCAAACAACCATGCGCGGCACAGTCGCCGCCGGTGCGCTGCAGGCGTTGCCAACCTACCGATACGTCCCGCTGGGCGCGGCCCCATGCGAGCTCGGTTCACGACGGATCAGCTCGACAGCGTCACCCACGTCGACGGTGATGGCGTCTTGGTCCGACGGTGCGGCGAATGGGAACTGCAGCAGGCCGTAGAAGTCGTCCGTCATGACGAATGTGTGCGCACGAGCGAATAACGGCTGCGCGTCGAACACCCGCACCCGTAGCTTCTCCCGGCTCAGTCTGCCCAACTCCCTGCCGGATTCGGGGTCGGTGATCACCGGGCCCGTACGGGAACTCACCGCGAAGACCATGCCTGCAGCCACCCCGGCTTCGGTGCCCCGGTTGATGACCAGCGTGTAGTCATCCTCGACGAGCGCGACCTGCCCGGTGATGATCCCTCCGGTCACGATGCTGCCAACGAATTACCTTCTCGCAACACCGATGTCGATCCGGTCCCGGCTCTGATCCGCGGCCGCAGGCCGTAGTCATCCGCCCGGAGCGACACGTCGACATAGCTTGCGGTGTCCTGCTCGGATCCCAACGTGAGCTCGACGGCCGTCTTCGCCTGGAACAGGGCGATCATCGCCTGCTGGTGATGTTCGGCGCCGAACGACGTGAGGGCCAGCGCGAGCTTCTTGTCGACGTATTGGACCGATCGCTGCAGGTCCGGGGTGGCTGGTTCAGCCGTTTGAGATTCCGTCGGCCGGGTCGCTTCGATGTCGAGTCCGCTGTACCAGCGGTGTCCAAGAGCTCCGAGGATGGCGCCGCACACCGGGATCACCACGACGGTGCAGACCAGGCCCAGGGAGTTGTGCAGCGCGATCGCGCCTACGACGCCGAAGAGCATGAGTACACCCGCGACGAAGAACAGCTTCAGGGCTGGGGGCACTGCCTCGAGCACGCGCCGGACCTGCCTGACGACGCGCCCGCCATATCGGGCGACCCCGGCGGCGAATCCGACAATGCCCGTAATGGCCTTGAGGGCGATGCGGCCGATCTGGTCGGCCTGCTGGCGGGTGATCGGGGATTTCGGCATCGACCATGCCTGCTGCCGCGCCGAAAGGGCGGGCGCCGTCGCGGGTTCCGGCGGCGGCGCGGCGGCGGCAGCCGAGTCGGGTTGCTCGTTGCTCCCCTCGGGCGCCGTTTCCGTGTTAGCCACATTCGCATCAACAACCACATGCGTATCATCGCCCCACCAGCCGGAATCGCGGCCCTGGCGCGCCGAGGTACCGAAGCCGAGCTAGGAAATTCGAGTTTGATATCGGCAGAAGTGCCCGAGGCGACCCATGGCTTCTATTCGCACCCGACTCCGTTGCCGTCGCGATCGAGGCCGTAAATGTCGTTTCCGATGACCGTTACCGGACCCGAAACGTAGGACGGACCGTTACCGCTGCCACCGGGGCAGTCGACATCACTATCGATCGGGACGCAGGCACCCGAGTAATTGGGGTCGCATGACCCATCGCTTGGAGCGGCGCTAGCGGCCGGAGCGAAGGCGACCCCCACCACAAGCCCAATTGTCAGCACTGTCAGTTTCCGCACGGCGGCAAATCGTAGCCCAGCCATTGCCACCAGGTGGTGGATACCGCAGGGACTCAAGTGATGGCCGAATCGCGGGTGAGCTGTGCGGCGATGGTGGCTGCCCCGGCGTCGTAGTCCTGTTTGGTCAGGGTATTGCGCAGCCGGACGGTGGTGTCCTCGACGAGGTGATCGACGACGTTTTGCTGCGCCCAGAGTTCCATTGCAGCGCCGGCTGTTATGTCGTGCGCAACCCGCACGACCGGGCGATGTGCTATACCCCTAGATAATTGTCGTGCGCGTCGATATGGGGGTGGCTTGCAGTGAGACGGGGACAGCAGAAGGACCATCAGCGCCGGGAGGCCGCACGCCATCGCCGGGCGGCCGACGCGATTCGGCTCGTCGAGGACGGTGTCACCGGGCGGTCAACGGCATCGGCGACCAGCCCGAACCGCTACGTCGGCAGGGTCGGCGGCTTGGCCGTCGCTCTGGGGGTGGGCGCGGTGATCGCCGGTCTGCCCGTGGTGGCCGCGGCGGACACCGGCACGGGGAACACGGGCAAGACGACGAGCTCTGCGCGATCGACGAATTCCAGTTCCGCAACGCGGAGTGCTCACGGGGGCTCAGCGCGTCACGCTTCGCACAGCACGCCGAAGCCCTCCACCAGTGTGCGCGGCGGCCGCAGATCGACGACACCGGGTGGCCCCGGCCATGCCCAGAGGGCACCGATACCGAGCCGGGTCTCCGATGTGATCGGCTCGGACACCGCTGCTACGCCCGCGCCCAGCGACCCCTCTGAAGTCAGCGAAGGTTCGGCGTCGACTCCGGCGATCGAAACCGGTCCGCCAGCGTCGCCCGTCGAGGACGCCCCCCAGATCGCGACCGTGGCGATGCCGGCCATGACGCCGGCATCGCCGCACGCTGCGCTGTCGGCGACCGGGATCACTCCGCTGGATCGGTTGGGTGGCGGCGGTGATCCGCTGGCCCCCATCGCGGCCCCGCTGGCGTGGGCAGCCGTGGCGACGAGCCGCCGCGAACTGCTGGACGCCAGCACCACAACCACCCCGGCGGCGTCGGTGACCACCGGAGAACCGGCCGCGGACAGTAGCGCGGCAACGGATGCGCCGCTGACGGCGGACGTCCCGACCGAGGATCGGTCCTTCTGGAACGACTCCGTCGCACCGGCCCTCACCGATTTCATCATGACCGGTATCCACTACGCCGATCTCAATCCCAGCGCGCAGGCCTTCGCGGATGCACTCGTGCCGGTGGCCGTCCAGCTGGTCGGTGACTGGCATTTCCACGACCCGATCAACCAGACGCTCGCCGGCCTGGCCACCGATCAGTCCTTCTTCAGCCTTGTCGCCGAGCAGGTTGGAAACGGATTGACCAACGTGGGCGTACCCGGTGCCGCCGCCGATGTCATTGGTGACGCCGTGGCCTATTGGGGCCAAACGGCATTGGGCGACAGCGGATTCCAAACTGGATTCGATACGTTGTTCCAGAACTTGACAGTGATTCCGAACGGGTGGGACCTTGCGGATCTGCTGGTCAACGTGGCCCCCGAATCCACCTACACCTTGGAAGATCTCGCACAACAGGACATCGCACAAAGCGTCGACGCCGTTGGGAACTATCTCCCTGGCTTCCTGTCCGATCCGACGGTTCAAGCTGCGCTGGCCACCGCCACCACCAACGCGGTCCACGTACTTGCCGGCATCAGCAGCGCGCCGTGGGCCGACTCGGCTTCCGGCGCTTTCGTCGCATTCATCGGTGATCAGATCGACCAGCGGGTGACCTCGGCATTGGGTGGCGGGCCCGTTGCCGCGGGGGTCGCGACGGCGGTAAGTACCACGGTCCAGGACTTGCTGGCCGATCCGGTGGCCGTCGACGGCCTGCTGGCGGTGGCCGGTTCGGCGGTGGAGAGTCTGCTGGGTTCGGAAGGCGTCCCGGCAGCGCTGGCCGACGTGGTTGACCAGGTCGCCTCGGCGGTGGCAGCCGGGACCGACCCGGCCGCGGCCCTGCGAAGTGCGCTACAAGTGCTGCAAGCCGATTCCGCATTCCGCGCGGCGGTGGGCGCCGCGGCGGTCAGTGCGTGGAATTCGTTGGTGGCCGACTCCAATCTGGTCTCGACCCTGGCCGCGAGCGCCTCGACGTTGATCATCGAGGTGGCGGCCGACCCCGATGTCCGGACCTTCATCGGTGAACTGGTCGGGATCAAATACGGCGATGCGGTGGTCAGCTGGCTGGCTGATTCGGAGGCCGTTTCCGAGTTCGCCGCCTCGGCCGGCTCCGTGGTGGCCGATTTCCTGGATCAGCCCGGGGTGTCCGCCGCGCTCTCGAGCGCGGTAAACCAGATCGCCACCGACACACTGGCCGGGGTCGACCTGACCGACGCCGTACAGCACGCGCTGCAGTCGCTGCAGGCCGATCCAGCCATCGGGGCAGCGTGGAATGGCACCGCCTCCACGATGCTCGCCCTGGCCCTGAGCGACGCCGATGTGCGCCAGGTGGTCGCCGAGGGGGCACAGGATGCCGTCACCAAGCTCCTCAGCGGGGACGGGCTCAACAACTCGCCGCTCGTGTCGGCGGCAGGCGACGTGACGAAAGCCGCGGTGGACTCCCTGCTGGCCAATCCCGCCACCCGGAACCTGATCAGCGACATCCCGGTCGATCTCGCGAACGGGACGGCTCCGAGTGAGCTGGTGAACACCCTGGTGCAGGACGTGATCAGAAGCCCGGCGCTTCAGGTCGCCTTCGGCTCAGCCGTGGGCCAAGGACTAGGCGCGCTTTTCGGTGACAACCCGATCGGCTTCTTCGTGGGGAAGCTGGCCGGAGCGGCGGCTACGCTGCTGATCGGGATGGCCTCCGGGACAACGCTGTTGTTCGACGGATTGAATTCCCTTGTGGGTGGTGCGGCAGCCTTCGAGCTGGTGCCCTCCGCCTAGTTCTTGGTCAGGGACGTCGGCGCAAGGTGTTGTTCTGATCCGCAATGCGGATCAGAACACGGCGGCGGTTGCCGTCAGCGACGAGCCCTCTTGCTTCCGCCGGTTGACTTCTTGGCGGTCTTGCTTCCGCCGGTTCCGGACTTCTTGGCAGTGTTCTTTCCGCTGCCACCGGCCTTCACCGAGGAAGCGCTGCTGCTCGGCGCGCTGGTCGCGGAGGCCCCGCCGAGGCTGAAGTTGTTGATCGCGATACCCGGGGTCGTCTTCGTGACGGTTTGACCGTTCACCAAGATGGATCCGGCAAGGGACAGTGGTCCCGGGCCTGCTGTGACCTTGTTGGTGCTGCCGACGAAGTTGAAGCCGAGGTTGAGATTGCCGCCGGATTCGCCGGCCTTGATGGTGTTGCCGCCGCCGCCGGCGTTCAGTGCGGCGTTCAGGTTACTGCCGGCTCCACCTGCGGTCAGCTCATTGTCGCTACTCAACAGGTTGTCGGCGGTATTCCAGTTGCTGCCGAAGCCACCGACGGTCAACGTGTTGTTGCTGCCGATGATGTTGCGCACCGAGTTCATATACCCGCCGTTCGAGACGAGTTGGTTGTTGGTGCCGCCCAACAGATTACTGACGGAGTTGTAATAGCCGGCCGTTACCATCGCGGTATTCCCAGTGCCAAACCAGTTCTGCGCGGTGTTTCCGTAGCCGTTCACGATCTTGACCATGTTGCTGCCGCCGAACAGGTTTCGCGCCGCGTTCTGGTACCCGCCGGTGATCGAGACGGTATTGCCGTCGCCGAGGATGTTGCGAACCCAGTTCAGATAACCGCCGCTGGTCATGACGGTGTTGTTGCTGCCCAAGATGTTGCTCGCGGTGTTGACCAGGCTTCCGTCCGTCGCGACCATGTTGCTGTCGCCGAGGATGTTGGTGGCCCAGTTCCAGATGCCACCCTGTGCCGTGACGGTGGTGTTGCTGCCAAAGAGGTTGGTGGCCAAGTTGATGATCGACCCCGCCGACGAGGAGCCGGATTCCACAACGTTGTTGTTGCCGCCCACGTTCGTCGCGATGTCGACCAGGCCGTTCGCGACAACCTTCATGCTGTCCGGCACCCCGCTGGTCCCGGTGCCGAGGAGATTGAGGGCGATATTCCCCCCGCCGCCGGTACCGCCCGCGATAACGGTGCTGCTTGTTGCCGGTGCGAAAGGTGTCGTGACATTCAGGGCGAGGTTGAACCCGACGTTGAGGAGCGAACCCGAGCCTTCGGTGTTGGCCGAGCCATTCGGACCAAGCTGCGTGGCAATGCCGACCAACCCATTGGCGTTGGCGACCGATCCGTCACCGAGCGCCGTGGCGAGGGTGAACGCGTCGCCCGTCGAAGAGGCCGAGTTGGTACCGACAGCGAAGGCAGCGCCGAACAATCCGTTGGCGTGGGCGGTTGCGCCGCTGCCGATCGCGATCGCGACACTCAACGGTGTGGAGGTGCAGTCGGCGCTGTTCCCCAGACCGAAGAATGATGCGCAGCTCGCGTTAGCAGCGGGAGCCGAGCCCAATGCCGCGCCGGCGAGCAGCCCGGTTGCCGCGGCGCCGGCCACAAGCACGCCGGCGACCCTGTAGCGAGACTTTGCGGTGGTGACCACCATGTTTCCCCCAATCGGGACTAGATCGCATTAGATCACTTTGCCGTATCGCGCGATTCAGTATGGCCTACTGGCCGTGGGTTTGATCGCGTTTCTTTGCGAGTGACGCGGTCACGCGGTTGCCTCAGGACTGGGATCCTCGGGCCGGTTCGGTCGAGACAGGCGCCAAGCTGGTGAGCCTCAGCGGCGTGATTCGTCTGCCACCTGTATTCGGCGCCGTCGTTGACCTTCACGATATGTGCGCGTCGCCGCAACCGACTGTCGTGATGGTGGCGATGGACCGCCACACCGCCTCCCCGAAAGTCCGGATCTGCGCATCGGGTGTGGTGCGCTCAGCCTCGAGCAGTATCCGCAATGGCCGCAGGAAAGGGAGCGCGACCGTCGCCAAGTCGAACAAGTGCGTAGCACACCAGCGAGTGCGGTTGTCGGCCAGTACTAGGCGCGCCAGGTAGTCGACGACGAAGACCCAGTACAGCCCAAGCATCGCCGCGTCCAGGGCGACGGCAGCCAGCGGCCATTCGGTGTGCTTTTCCCATGTTTGCCGCCAGGCCGGTTTGGTCATACACCGCCTCGATCTGTCGTGACCACCCGCTCGGCTCTATTCCACCGGGTACCACCTTTGGCCAATTTGAGCACCCTTTGGGGGCCGCAGGCCGGTGGTCCGGGGGCCCGGGCTGGAGGCAGTTGGCCAGCCCGTACGGCCTGCCGCCGCCTTCCCCGGCAGGGCGGAGGCTACCGAATCGCGTTAGCCGGCAACAAGATCGGTGCGCTGATGGTGTCGCTTGGTCCTCTACACCCTGGTTGTGATGATCCTCGGGGCCGTCGGCTGACCGGCGGACTCCACCACGACCGGCAGCGGGCAACTCGGGCCATTTGGCACCCGAGAACTTGTCTGCTCAAAACGCAATTTTTGCGGGTAGGGCAATCGGCAACCTCATAGGATCTTGCGAGTAACTCACTGTTGTATCCGACCGCTGCGGGACCAGCAGGACCAGGTAAGGCGGGGATATGCGAACGGAGACTCGTATATCGCGTGTTGGTGTACTAGCCGCCGCTGTGGTGTTAGGGGCTGCACTGGCTATTGGCTGCCCGGTGGCGGCCGCTGAACCTTCGTCTTCGTCCCCGGGTTCCTCTTCCTCGTCCTCGGGTTCCTCTGCCTCGTCCTCGGGTTCCACTTCCTCGTCCTCAGCTTCCTCGTCGTCCTCGTCGTCGAGTTCGTTGACCAGCGCGGACTCGTCAACCGGATCGACTGGGTCATCAAAGCGCGCTCACGCCTCACGAGAATCGACCGGCTCAAACCCGGACAACACCAACCCAAGCGAGCCCGACACCAGGGCGAGCTCGCCCGAGGGCGCCGACGAGCCGGTGATCGAGCAGGAAACGAACGCAGCCGTCGCACGGCCGGCCGGCAGGCGACCGACGCAGCCGCGAACCAGAACAGCCAGCAGCGGCAGCCCGCAGCGGGCGGACTCCGCAGCGGGCCCCGAGCCCATACCGGTCGCACCGGACGCCGCGGAGCCGCCGGTGGCAACGACAGTTCCGGCGGCGAGCTCTAGCTTCGGCATCATCAATCTCGGGACGCATGCCGCCGCCCAGATCGCCAACGCGTCGCCGGTACAAGCCCTGCTCGACGTGGTCAACACGCCCACCCAGGCGCTGTTGGGGCGCCCGCTGATCGGTAACGGTGCCGACGGGGCCCCGGGAACCGGAGAAGACGGCGCAGACGGCGGGATCCTGTTCGGCGACGGCGGGGCCGGCGGGTCCGGTGCCGCTGGCCAAAATGGCGGAGCCGGCGGGAACGCCGGGCTGTTCGGCAACGGCGGTGCCGGCGGTGCCGGCGGCGCCACCGACGCCTTCGGGAATAACGGCGGGGCTGGCGGGGCCGGCGGGGCCGGCGGGTGGCTGGGCGGTACCGGCGGTGCCGGGGGTGTCGGCGGCGGCGGCGCTTTCAACGGGGGGGCCGGCGGGGCCGGCGGGACCGGTCGGCTGGTCAGCGCTGGCGGGGTCGGCGGCGCGGGCGGCATTGGCAATGCGGGTGTTGGCGGTGCAGGCGGGGCCGGCGGCAACACCGGGATCCTGTCCGCCGCCGATGGCGGTGCCGGCGGGGCCGGCGGCACCGGCTTCATCGTCGGGGGTGCCGGTGGTAGCGGCGGCAAAGCCGGAGTGTTCGGCACCGGCGGCCGCGGCGGAAACGGCGGTGCGGGTGGCACTAACGGCACCACAGCGGACCAGGTCAGTGTCGGCGGGGGCGGCGGAGACGGCGGGCGTGGCGGATGGCTGTTCGGCGTCGGCGGCGGCGGCGGCGGGTTCGGCGGATTCGGTCAAGGTCCCTCGGGCGGTGCCGGCGGGGCCGGCGGCAACGGCGGTCTGCTCTGGGGGCCCGGCGGGGCCGGCGCGCGAGGCGGGCAAGGGGGGGCCGGCGCCGGCGGGATCGGCGGGGCCGGCGGTCTCGGCGGGCTGCTCGGCGGAAATGGCGGTAGCGGCGGGACCGGCGGGACCGGGGCGGGCGGGTCCGGCGGGGCCGGCGGCGCCGGCGGCGACGCCCGGCTCTTCGGCGTCGGCGGAGCTGGTGGGGTGGGTGGCACCGGCATCGGCTTCCCCGGCGACCCCGGCCTGTCGTTTGGCGGCCAAGGCGGCAATGGAGGACGCGGCGGCCTGCTTGTCGGCACGGGCGGTGCCGGCGGCACCGGCGCGTTGGCCAATGCCTCGCTGAGCGGCCGGTTGCTGGCGGTGCTCTTCTCCTGCTCGAGCCGGCGCAGTGCC
>Ga0210086_1000046_pt1 | contig 81137 bp, 71 predicted proteins | sample China_Galinas_PW_3_FD_184867 | JGI IMG/M metagenome (GOLD analysis project Ga0210086, IMG submission 184867) | Wetland microbial communities from San Francisco Bay, California, USA, that impact long-term carbon sequestration - China_Galinas_PWB_D2... | ecosystem: Environmental > Aquatic > Marine...
CTCAGCTCCGGTCGAGGAAGGCCTGGAGTGCCTGCCAGTCGGCGGTTTCCCAGCCGAGGAACAGGACGGCGCCCAGGCCGAAACCGGGCTTTCTGCGCACCACGATGGCCGGCACCCGGACGAAGGCGGTGTCGGGGTCGAGCTTGAAGGTGAGGAGGACCTCCGAGCCGAGCGGGATGTCGTCCGGAAGCGCCAGGCTCAGGCCGTCCAGGCTGATGTCCATGGCGGAGCCGACCCAGGCGAAGCCGGTCGGATCGCCGGGGACGCCGTGCGACGCGGAGGCGAGCGCGTCGGACAGCTCCAGGCCCACGACCACGTCGGGCACGGGCACGCGGGGGAACCGGCGCCGTTCGATGGAGTAGAGGATTTCCGAGGGATCGGCAGTGAGGTGCGCGGTCGGTTCGGGCATCGGAATCTCCTTCAAGTCATCTGGGCACTGCACCAGGGCCGCCGGAGGGAACGCACGCCAGCGGCCGGATCCCTCAGGAGTGAAACCCCAATGTGCAACACCGAATATGGATTATAGCTTCACCCTGCAACGCAAGACCTTTGAGCGCGTGCGGCCGGGTGCTTCCGGGCTCCGTGGGAGTTGCCCTACCTCTCGGTACGCGCGGCCTCCCTTTCTTGTGCTCTTCGCCACACACTTCGTTTCGTCCCCCGACGGCCCGACGCACGAAACCCCGGAGGGTGGGCAGGTCGCCCACCCTCCGGGGTCCGTTGATGAGTTGAGGTGGATGAGTCGGTGAGGTCCGTCGGCGGCGTCAGAGGGCCGCGAGGCCGTTGACGCTCGCGGGCAGGCCGGCCTCGGTGCCGAGGGGCTCGAGGCTGCCGTCGGCATGGATGCGGTAGCTGCTGATCGAGTCGTCGGCGCCGTTCAGCACGTAGAGGAACCGGCCGTTGCGGCTGAGCGCGGCGTCGATCGGGCCGTCACCCGCCTGTGCCGACACACCGTCCGCCGTCAGTAGAGTGAGGGCCCCGCCGCGGCCGACGGCCAGGCCGGTGACCGAGTCGCTCCGGGTGTTCGTGGTGTAGGCGAAGCGCCCGTTGCGCGTCGCCACCAGCCAGCAGGCGGCGGACTGGCCCGTGGGCAGGGCGGAGGTGATCGGCCGGAGCGTGCCGTCCGCCTGGATGGCGTAGGACGAGACCGTGCTCGCCCCGTCGTCACCGCCGGTCGCCTCGGAGACCAGGAGCCGCGCGCGGTGGCCGAAGTCGAAGCCGAACGGTGTGACGCCTTCGGCCGGGCTCACCACCGGATCGCCGGGCAGGCCGTCGTCGCCGACCGCATAGGTGACGATCGTGTTCGTGGCCTTCTCCGTCACTACCAGGAACCGTCCTTCCGGCGTGAAGGCGATCTGTGCCGGGCCGGTCGCCGCGCCGCTCAAGGAGCGGGTGGAGCCGTCGAGAGGAGTCAGGGTGCCGTCGTCGCCGAGGGTGAACCCGGAGATCGAGCCGTCACCGCCGGCATTCAGGACATAGACCAGGTCACCGTTGACGGTGACGCTGATCGGCCGGACACCGCCCGTGTCCGCCACGTCGAGGAGGCGCAGCCCCCGGGGCGTGACGCCGAGGACCGACACCGAGTCGCTGCCGGCGTTGACCACCAGCAGGTGGCGGCCGGGCTCGTCCAGAACCAGCCCGCGCTGGTTGCCCAGGCCACTGCCGGTGCCGAGGCCGCCGGTGGGCACGGCGTCGACGAAGGACAGGGCGCCGCGGGCGTTGCGTCGGAAGACCACGACCGCGTTCGCGTCCGCGTCGTTGGTGGCGGTGAAGACGGCCCCGGTGGCGGCGAGCCCGTGGCCGTGCCCGTGCCCCCGACCCTGGGCCGGCGCCGGCGAGGGCAGCGCTGCCGCGATCAAGAGGGTGAAGAGAGCGATCCCGACGAGGCGGAGTGTGCTCCACCGGCGGGAGAGAAGAGTGGCCTTGTGCATGGTTCGATCCTCCTTGAAAGGGTTCGTGGCTCGGGGCGCCCGGAGTGGGCGCCCTCGGCCGTCAGGAGGAAGGTTGCGGGACAGAAGTCACGGAACGATCAAGAAATGTGCACTCTTCTATGCATCTTCGGTCACGGCTCGCCCCGGCGAGCGTCCCGCGACCTACTGCAAGGAACCTTCGGCGGGCGCCGGCTCGGTCTCGGAGGGCGTCGGAGGGACCGCGCGCGCCGGGGGAGCACAGTCGTCAAGGTGCTCGGCCTTCCACACCATCGCCATGTGGATGCGCGAGCGGCCGCTCGGGTGGTCGTAGAACATCCACTCCTCCACCGGTCCGGGATCGAGCTTGCGGTACTCGGAGAGCTTGAGCGCGGTCGTGGCGAACCCGTCCGGCTCGCGGGCGGCGTTCAAGCCGAAGAGGTCCGCTTCCGCCTCGTCCGTACGGCTGATGGTGTTGAGCACCGGGGTCATGACGAACAGGTAGACGGACAGCAAAGCGACCAGGAGCGGCAGGCCCGCCACGTCGCCAATACCCCGCACTCCCCAACCACCACCCCAGCGCGCGAGCACCCGGTCGAAACCGTAGTGGACGAACGCGAAGCCGGCGGCCAGGATCAGGGCGAGCCACGGCAGCATCTTGTAGATGTGGTTCAAGGCGTAGTGGCCGATCTCGTGAGCCATGACCGCCTTGATCTCCGGCAGCGTGCACCGCTTCAGCAGGTTGTCGTTCAGGCGCACGCTCATGGTGCCGAGCAAGCCGCTGACGTTGGCACTGATCCGGTTCGACGTGCGCGATTCGTTGAACTCCCAGACCTCGTCCACCGGCACGCCGTTGGCCCGGGCGAGCGACAGGATCGGCGCCTTGACCGCCGGATCCTCCAGCGGCTTGTAGGTGTGGAACAGGGGATCGATGTAGGCCGGAGCGATGAGCAGCACCAGGCAGGCGAAGACGACGCCGACGCACGCGCCCCAGATCCACCAGGTGCGCGGCGCCTTGCGGATCACGCCGTAGAGGGCCGTCAGGACCAGCGCCATCAGCACCACGCCGACCCCCAGCCCGATCGCCTGGTCACGCAGCCAGCCGCCCATACCCTGGGTGGCGAGCCCGTACTTGTGCTCGCGGAAGTAGCCGGCGTAGAGCGTCAGCGGGAAGGTCAGAAGGGTGGTCAGGATGACGTACTCGACGGCGTAGATCGCGGTCTGGAGAGGCCCGCGGCGAGTGAGCCGCTCGGCGACGTCCCGCATGCTCGCCGACAGCCGGGTGCCCAGGAGCAGCCAGACGACGGCGAGGCCGTAGAGAAAGCTCCAGAGCTGGAGCCAGTAGCCGCCTTCGAAGTAGGCGTCCGAGCGCTCCTTCTGCTGGGACGGAAGGAGGTCCAGGTAGGCCCGAGTGGCGGCGTCCGGGTCAAACGACGGCGACGCCTGGGCGGCCGCCGGAACCGGAATCGGACCGGAGAGCAGCTCCTGATCCGGCGCAGCCTGGGCGCTCGAGGGGGCGACGGCTCCGACGCCAATCAGGACCAACAGGACGACGAAGACCGGACCGATCACGGGGAACAACCGAGCCTGCGGCAGCTCACGCACGAGGTGTCTCCTCCCAGGAAGAGCTTCAGAAGATGGGTTGAAGGACGATTGATTCTACCCACCTTCTACGAACGGACCCTGGCAAGGTTCCGGCCGGGCATGAGAACATCGCCCGGCCGGCAGACCAGGCCTGCACAGAAGGAACCGACCGCAAGGAGATCCACCCGATGAGCACCGATCCCGCGTTGCCCCCCCTTCCACCGGTTGCGGAACGCTTCGTCCGCTACGTCCAGGTGGACACCCAGTCGGACCCGGACTCGGAGACCGTCCCGACGACCGAGAAGCAGAAGGACCTCTCGAAGCTGCTCACCGAAGAGCTCCTGGACCTGGGATTGGAAGATGCCGCCATGGACGAGCACGGCTATGTCTACGCGACGGTGCCGGGCGGCGCCGAAGGACCGCCGGTGGTGGCGCTCTTCGCTCACGTCGACACCGCGCCGGACGAGCCGGGCGGGCCGGTCCGGCCGCGCGTCCACCCGGGCTACGATGGCTCGGCCCTCACGCTGGGAGGAGACCCGCCGGTGGTGCTCGACCCGGAGCGCTCGCCGAAGCTGCTCGACCACCTGGGGCACGACATCATCACCGGCGACGGCACGACGCTCCTGGGGAGCGACGACAAGGCCGGCGTGGCGGTGATCATGCAGCTCGCCGCGGACCTGGTGGCCGACCCGTCCCTCCCGCGGCCACCGCTCCGCGTCTGCTTCACGGTCGACGAGGAGGTGGGCAAGGGAGTGGACGCCCTGGACATCGAGCGCGTCGGCGCCGCGGTCGGCTATACCCTCGATGGCGGCTCGGTCGGCGAGCTCGACACGGAGACCTTCAACGCCGCCACAGCCACCGTCCGCGTCCACGGCGTCAACGTCCACCCGGGAACCGCCCGCGGCGTGATGGCCAATGCGGTGCGGATCGTCGCCGAGATCCTGGCCGGCCTGCCGGCGGACCAGTCGCCGGAGGCGACCGACGGAGCCGAGGGCTACTACTTCGCCCACCGCATCGCCGACGGCGCTTCGCCCACCCTCACCGAGGCCAAGATCCTCATCCGCGACTTCACCGACGACGGCTACGAGCGCCGCCGGCGCTTCATGGAGCACCTGGTGGAGGCGGCGCGGGCGGCCCACCCGCGGGCGACGATCGACCTCGAGATCGAGGAGAGCTACCGCAACATGAAGCAGTACATCACCGCCCAGGACCCGCGGGCGATCGAGCTCGCCTTCAAGGCCGGCGAGGCGATGGGGCTCGAGATGACCGAGATGCAGGTGCGCGGCGGCACCGACGGTGCCCGGCTGTCGGAGAAGGGCCTGCCGACCCCGAACATCTTCACCGGCGGCCACGACTTCCACAGCCGGTTCGAGTGGAACACGGTGCAGAACCTGGAAGCGACCCTGGCCTACCTCAAGCACCTGATGGCCGAGTGGGCCCAAGCCTCCTAGCCGAACGCGCTAGCGCACCAGCCGACCGGGCGGGCCGGTCGGCCCGCCACCATTCCACGGGCCGGCCACCGGGTCTCACCCGCCTGGTCCGGCCCACCCGCCCCGCCCCGGGCCACCCCCTGGCCCACCCGGTCTGAGACCCGGTCCGGCACCCTGCGAAGAGGTTGTCGCTTCCGCGCTTGGCCACCGACGAAAGTCCCCCCCTCCGGACCTGGGTGAGGTGTGCCAACGAACTACCCTTATGGGTATTTACTCTGATGGTTGTCCGGGCCATCCTCTCCTCGTAACGGACCGCGCCGGCCGGGTATTCGGCGCCTCTCTTCACAACCAGAAGCCTGCAACCGAGCGAGAGGCTCAACCCAGGAGATCAACATGTCCAGCAGGAAGCGCGCGCTCACCCTGATCGTCTTCACCCTGATCGTCGTGCTGGCCGTGGCCTTCTCGGCCAGCGCCAAGGACAAGAAGATGACCGGCAAGGAGCTCTACAAGGAGTACTGCAAACGGTGTCACCTGGCCGATTCGCCCAACGGTGAGTACACGCCGATGACCCTGATCCAGGACCAGTGGAAGGAGTTCTTCGACGACCAGCTGGTCCCCGCCCACAAGGGCGTCACCGACCCCAACCACGGCGACCAGCCGGTCCTCGAGCTGCTGGCCCCCGAGGAGCTCAAGACGCTGCGTGAATGGACGATCGACCACGCCGCGGATTCCGAGCACCCGATGACCTGCGGCTGAGGCCGCACCCCTTCCCCACAACCTGTGAGAACACCATGAGACTCCAGAAGCCGTTCGCCATCCTGTCGATCGTCACCCTCGCCCTGCTGACGCTGGCGGCGCTGCCCGCCTTGGCTCAGGAAGGGGCCCACGAAGAGGGCATGAACGCCAAGACCACAACCGAGCAGAACGCGGAAGAGCTCGCCAAGCTCAAGAAGAAGCTCAAGGAGCTGGAGCACAAGGTGCGGAGCGGCGAGCGCAAGGACGCCCTCGACCGCGTCAACCTGTCCGGCGACTTCCGCTTCGAGGCCCACAGCATCAAGGCCACCGTGCCGGACCACTTCGACGGCCTGAAGCTGCAGAACCTGATCGTCAACACCCTGTTCTACGTGAGCTCGACCGGCATGCTGCCGGCGTCGACCGACGTGGTCGACCAGCAGATCGCCACGCACTACGGCGACTACCTCTACTTCACCAACAACCTGACCTACGACGACCTGCAAGCGGCGCTGGCCCAGTTCCCGCCGGCGCTCCAGCAGCAGCTCTTCGGCATGCTCATGCCGCAGACCTACGTCCCGGGCTACGACGCCGACAACAGCATCCTCTACACCAACCGGCTGCGCCTGAACCTGCACTCCGACATGGGCGACAACGTCAGCTTCGACGGCCGCCTGTCCATGTACAAGGTGTTCGGCGACTCGACCGGCGTCCAGGTGTTCAACGGCCAGCCGACCAGCCTGAACGTCGACGGGACGACCACCGGCGTGCCCAACTCCGACATCGTGCGGGTCGAGCGCGCCTACTTCAACTGGTCGAACATCGGCGGCGTACCGTTCTACCTCTCGATCGGCCGCCGGCCGTCGACCGGCGGCGCACCGCTCAACTTCCGCCAGGACGAGCCCCGCGGCGGCACGCCGCTCGGCTCGGTCATCGACTACCAGTTCGACGGCATCACCGCCGGGTACCACATCAACGACTACTCGACCGTCCGCCTGTGCTACGGCCTCGGCTACGAGTCCGGCTTCGGTAACGGCGAGCTCCTCAAGCTGCCCGCCGACCGCCTCAAGGACGCGACGTTCCTGGGCCTCAACTGGGACGTCCTGGACACCGAGAAGATGTTCATCCAGACCACCGTGGCGCGCGCCTTCGACGTCACCGACGGCTTCAACGGCCAGGTGGTCTTCACCCAGGACCCGCTGACCGGCAACGCGATCAACGCGCCGGTCGTCCTGCGCTTCACGCCGTCGTCGAACCTGGGCGACATCGACCTCGCCAGCGTCGTATTGATCCGCCAGGACGGCCCGTTCGACTGGTTCGTCTCCGGCAACTACATGGAGTCGCACCCGAATCCGGTGACCACCCCCTTCGGCGGTCTGTTCTCGGACCCCTTCGAGCTGCCGAAGGATCACAACGGGTCCATGTGGTACGTGGGGGCGCGCTACAAGCTGCCCAACGGCAAGACCAAGATCGGCGCGGAGGTCAACCACGGCTCCCAGTACTGGTTCAACTTCGCCCTGGCGGAGGACGATCTGATCGCGCCGAAGACCTCGACCCGTGGCACCGTCTGGGAGCTGTACCTGACCCACCGCATCACCGACCGCTTCATCCTGAAGCTCGACTACATCGACTACGACTACGAGTGGTCGCAGTCGGGCTGGCACGTGGGTGCGCCGAAGCGCCTGGACTCGACCCCGACGCTCGGTTTCCCGACCTACGACTCGGCGTCGAAGGCTTCGCTGAGCCTGGTCGCACGCTTCTAGGGAGGAGGTCACCATGCGCTACCTGACCCGCCCGCGCGTGCTGCATCTCGTCGCCGTCCTCGCCGCCGTCGCCCTGGTCTCCGGGGCGGCGGGGCTGGCGACGGCGGAGCAGAGCGCCAAGCCCAAGTACACCCACCAGGAGTACTTCGAGCACTACGAGGGCACCAAGACCTGCCTCGAGTGCCACCGGGACGAGGCGGTCTCCTTCTTCCACTCCCAGCACTACCAGTGGAAGGGCGAGACGCCCCAGCTCCTGAACGCTCACGGCAAGAAGCTCGGCAAGATCAACACCATCAACGACTTCTGCACCAACCCCAAGGCCAGCTGGATCGGCCTGACCCGCAACAGCCGGGGGGAGATCCTGTCCAAGGGCTGCTCGGCCTGCCACGCGGGCCTGGGCAAGCTGCCGAAGGAGGAGATCTCCGAGCAGCAGATCGAGAACATCGACTGCCTGATGTGCCACGCCTCCGGCTACAACCGAGACCTGTACCCAACCGACGACGGCGGCTGGCAGTGGCGGCCGGTGCTGTGGAAGAACCAGGTCGGCATGGACTCCGTGTCGAAGCGGATCTCGCTTCCCCAGCGCAAGATGTGCCTGCGCTGCCACGCCGGATCGGGCGGCGGGCCGAACTTCAAGCGCGGCGACATCGAGTACGCCATGGCCGACGGCGACGAGGAGCTCGACGTCCACATGGCCGCCTCGGGCAACGACATGCAGTGCATCGCCTGCCACGGTGGCGAGGACCACCGGGTCCTCGGGCGGGGCACCGACCTGTCGGCGACCGACTCGCCGGACCACCTTCTGCGCTGCAACGAGTGCCACGGCGACACGCCCCACAAGGTCACCGCGCTCAACGCCCACACCAAGAAGGTCTACTGCACGGTCTGTCACATCCCCCGGTTCGCCAAGGTCGACCCGACCGACATGGTGCGCGACTGGTCGAAGCCGTCCTACGACGAGGAGAAGGACAAGTACAGCGCGACCATCACGCTGGAGAAGGACGTCCAGCCGGTCTACGCCTGGTACGACGGCACCACGATCGCCCAGCTTCCGGGCGAGCCGATCCGCGTGAACGCCGACGGCAAGGTGGGCATGATGATGCCCCACGGCGACAGGGCGGAGGACGGGGCGAAGATCTACGCCTTCAAGGTCCACCGGGGCAAGCTGCCGGTGCTCGAGGACAAGCGGTGGATCGTGCCGATCGTCGTCGAGGAGTTTTTCGCCGACGGCGACATCGACAAGGCCGTGAAAGAGGCCGCGAAGGAGTTCTACGGCATCGACGACGCCAGCTACGAATGGACCGACACGGTGCGCTACATGGGCATCTTCCACGAGGTCGCCCCGGCGTCCGAGGCGCTCGGATGCCTCGATTGCCACAGCCCGGGAGGCCGGATGGATTGGCAGGCCCTGGGCTACGACGGAGATCCCCTGGCCAAGGTCTTCGCGGGAGCGGACACCCGCTGAAGGCCCGTCGCCGTTACGCGGCGCGGTGGGACCGGTTGCAGCGCAGTCGGTTCCACCGCCCGCGGCTCCTCTTTTCCGCCCCGGCCCGGCCGCTGCCGGCTCAGGCCCCGGCGGCCTCCTCCGCCTCTTCCCTCCTGCTGATCCCGTCCCGGACCCGCTCGTAGAGGTCCGACACCGTCCGGATGGCGGGCAGCTCCGTCTCGTCGATGGTGATCCGGTAGCGCTCCTCCAGGCGGACGATCAGGTTGACCACGTCCAGGGACTCGGCGCCCAGGTCTTCGACGATGCGCTCGTCGGCCGCCACCCGCCGCTTGCCGAGTTGGAGCGCCACCGCCTTGCGGATGTCCTCGATCGTCACGTCCATGCGGGGTTTCCTTCCGCGCCCGCCCGCCGGAGGGTCGCCAGGATCTCGTCGGCGAGGGTCCGTGCCAGGGCGCCGTCCATGTCCACGTCCAAGTAGAGGATGTCGAGCAGCAACATCCCTTCGAAGATCCGCGCGTGGGCCGTGTACTCGGGGCCGAGGGCGAAGTTGGAGACGAAGGCGTGCAGGCGGCGGACGCTGCTCTCCGGATCGAGGCGGGCCACGCCGGTATAGCTGATCGCCGTGGCGGCCATACGCTCGGTGCGCCGCCTGAGCAGCATGCGCATGACCGCCTCCGAGAAGCGTACCGACCACAGCTTGTCCCCCCGCCGCGCGCCCCGCGCCACCTGGTCGCTCAGGTGTCGCGCCAGCAGCCAGAAATCGCCATCGGCCCCATCGATCGCCCCCGACCGTGCCGGGCGGCTGCCCTCCCCCCGCGTCCCCTCCCTCCGGGTCATGGGTGCCGTGTAGCGCATCATGGCCAGAAAGCTACCCAGCTCCTCGGCCGCCACCGGCGGGTCCAGGTAGGACCGGAGATCGGCGAAGGTCATGTAGCGGAGCGCCCGGGCGCGGCCGCCGAAGAGGTGATCGTCTACCGCGCGCAGGAAAGCGGCGCCCAGCGCGCCGTTCAACGTCACCCGGCGGCGCCGGCTAGCCTGGACCAGCGCGGCGGTCTCGTCGCACGAGAGCGCGACCGGCAGGATGTGACAGCGGCTGGTCGACGCGATCGGCGGCTTCCGCCCACCCCAGGTGCGCCACCGGTAGGACAGCTCGTCGGCCACCTGGCGCGCCAGGAAGGCACCGGCGCGGAGCTTGCCGCCGAGCCCGCGCGCCGCCGCCGGGAACAGGGTCTCCACCGGCGGCAGCACCGAGCGCTCCCGAGGCAGCTCCATCGCGAGGTCCGGGCGCACCGCCGGATCGCACAGGGAGAGGAGCTCACGCACCAGCGCGGTCCCGGAGGTCGCGTCCATGATCGCGTGGTGGAAGGCGAGGAGGATCTCGCAACGGGCGCTCGCCCCGCTCCCCGTGACCGGCGCGCCGGCGGACGCCGACGGCGTCACGTAGACGCAGCGCATCAGCGGCCCGGCGGCGGAGTCGATCCGCCGGTTCAGCTCCTCCTCGGCCACTCGTTGCCAGTGCTCGTCCCCCGCCCGCGTCACCGGGCGGAGCGGAATCGGCGGCGGACCCTGCGGGCCGTCCGCGCCCCCATCCCGCCCATCCGGCCGACTCGATCGATCCGCAAGGGGCTCGTACCAGAAGCGCCCCGCGCTCTCGACGATCCTCACCCGCAGGAGGGGGTGGCGGCGCTGGAGGATCGCGAGGGCGGCCCGCAGCCGTTCGAGCGAGGGGCCCCCGTCGAGCTCGAGCACCACGACCACGACGAACGGAGCGACGTCGTTGGTCAGGGTGGCGGCCGTTTCGAAGGTCCCCAGATGGCGGCGCATCGGTAAGGCGAGTGTACTACCCGAAAAGCGCCGCTCCGCCTGCTAATCTCCCCGCCACAACCCATGCGTGGACAAACCGAGCCTTCCAAGCCGCATGACGCCCCGGGCCCGCCTCCGGAAGCCCCCGCCGGCTCCGCCCGGGACCTCCTGGTGATCGAGCACCTGGCCCGCCGGGCCCGGGACCAGCCGGAGCGGGCGGCGTTCGCCTTCGCAGGCCGCGAGCACACCTACGGCGCGATCTGGCAGGCGAGCGGCCGGTTCTCCGCCCGGCTCGCGGCGCGGGGTGTGGGAGGCGCCGGAAGGCCGGGTGCCGATCCGGAGGCCCCGGGGGACCGCGTGGTCCTCGTCCTGCCCAACGGACCGGACTTTTTCGCCGCCTTCTACGGCGCCCAGCGGGCCGGTGCCATCCCGGTACCGATCTTCCCCCAGTCCGGGATCGACCGCGTGGCCCGGCTCGCCGCTCTGTGCGGAGCATCCCTGGTGGTGCTCGACCCGGAGACGCCGCCGGAGAGCCTGGCCGCGGCGCGCGAGCGGATCGGCGCCGTAGCGGGCACGGGAGCCACCGCACCGGCGGTGATCAGCGGACTGGAGGATGGGGAGGCGCCTGCGCACCCTGTCCCCGAGAGCCTTCCCCCCGCGCTGGCAGAGCGCCCGGCACTGATCCAGTACACCTCCGGCAGTACCGGTGCGCCGAAGGGGGTGGTGATCACCCACGGCGACCTGCGCACCAACGTGTGGCAGATGATCGAAGGGATGGAGATCACCGCCGAGGACGTCTTCGTGAGCTGGCTGCCGGTGCACCACGACATGGGGCTGATCCTGATGACCATGGTGCCCTTCACCCTGGGGGCACGGCTGGTGCTGCTGCCGAGCAGCCTGGGCGACGTGCGCGCCTGGCTGCGCGCCATCACCGAGCATCGGGGCACCTTCACCGCCGCTCCCGACTTCGCCTACCGTCTCTGCCTGCGGGCGGTCCGTGACCCGTCCGGGTTCGACCTGTCGAGCCTGCGGGTGGCGCTGGACGCCGCCGAGCCGGTCCGGCCCTCGACCATCGCCGGTTTCGAGCGGGCGTTCGGCCTGGATCGGGTGGTGGTGGCCGGCTACGGCCTGGCCGAGGCGACCGTCGGCGTCTCCATGCAGCCACCCGGCACCGCGCCGGTCGTCTCGCGCCTGGTCTCCGCGGGGGGCCTCGTGTCGATCGGCCGGCCGTTCCCGGGAGTCCGCCTGCGGATCGTCGAGCGGGCCGACGAGGGGCCTGGGAAGGCACGCGACCTCACCGAGCCCGGAGCGACCGGCGAGATCGTGGTCGAGAGCCCGGCGCTCACCCGCGGGTACTTCCGGGACCCGAAGGCCACCGCCGCGACGTTCTGGGCCCGACCCGCCGGCACGGAGACGGACCGGGCCGCCCGGGCGCTCCGCACCGGCGACCTCGGCTACCGGGACGCCGGCGGCAACGTGTTCGTCGTCGGACGGATCAAGAACATCATCCTCCAGGCCGGCCGCAACCTGGCGCCCCAGGAGATCGAAGAGGCGGCCGAGACCCTGCCCTTCGTCCGCCGGGCCGCCGCCGTCGGCATCGACCGGGGCGGGATCGAGGGCGAGCAGGCGTACGTCTTCGCCGAGCTCCGCCGGGCCCGGCCACCGTCCGAGGACAAGCTTCACGAGATGGCGACGGAGATGGTGGCGCGCATCCACGAGCGCCTCGGCCTGCGCCCCGGAAGGGTCTTCCTCCTCTCTCCCCGGGCGATCCCGCGGACCGCCAACGGCAAGATCCGCTACCCGGCGCTCCGCGCGGCCTACCTGGACGGCTCGCTCGACCCGGAGATCGTTTTTCCGCCGAGACATCTGCAAGAACCGACTTCGTGACCAGTGGCCAGTAAGTCAAGTTTGGTCGATGCACCGCTGACGCCGCTTCGATCGGCCTGGATGATCCTCTGGCTCGCCCCTCCCAACCCCCGACCCCCTTCCGATGCTCTCGTCGGTTTGAGGCGAAGCTTCACTGATCGTCCGTGCTCCCCGCGCCGGGTCCAGATTCGACAACTCGGCGATCGCGCGAACGGATCTCTTTCTTTTTCAAGCGTTTGACGCCGGATCGACAGTCTCCTATCGTCGCGTCTGGAGGAAAAGATCATGGCCGACGTGGCGACGCAGAGCGAAGCGAAGGCGAAGGGCACCGGGCTGATGAGCTCGGCCAACTGGATCCGCAAGACCTATGGCAAGGAGACCCTGGACCAGATCGCCGCCGCCATCTCGCCGGAAGCCGCCGAGAGCCTGAAACTCCCCCTCGCGACGGAGTGGTACCCGGTGAGCCACATTTCCGAGATCTGGACCGCGGTCGGCCAGGTGGCCCACCCCGGGAGCTCCGAAGCCTTCACCCGCTCCCTGCGCGAGCTCGGGCGGTTCGTGGCCAGCGACAATCTGAGCACCGTCTTCCGGGTGCTGACCGCCCTGATCGGCTCGCCGGAGCAGATGTTCCGCAGCATCGAGCGATTCTGGAACCAGTACTTCCAGGGCATCCAGGTGGACAACGACGAGTCCGCGCTCGACCACAAGCGCGGCGTCAGCCGGGTCCATGGGCTCGGCGAGGTGAGCTACCTGGCGCCGGTCGCCTGCGGCTGGCTCGAGCTAGGGTTCGAGAAGGTGGGCGCCCGGCACATCCGGGTGGTCGAGGAGGCGTTCTCTGAGCGGGGCGAGATCGCGGCCGATCCACTGGTCTTCCGGCTGAGCTGGTAGTAACCGCGCTACGCCCCCGCCCAGGCGTCCTGGGTTCTTCTCTGACATAGTCCCGGGGCCATGGTTTCGGTGCGCTTCGAGATCCGCCGCCTCTTCGGGCTGGCTGCGCCCCTGGTGACCGCCCAGGTGGCGGCGATGACCCTGTGGGTGATCGACGTCATCATGCTCGGCCAGGTGAGCGTCCACGCCCTGGACGCCGCTTCGCTGGGGCGGTTGTGGATGTTCGGCACCTCGATCCTCACCATCGGGCTGCTCCTGGGGCTCGATCCCGTCGCTTCCCAGGCCTACGGCGCCGGCGACCGCCGCGGCCTGGTGCTCGCCGGCCAGCGGGGGCTGGTCTCGGTGCTCCTGCTGGCGCCGGTCTGGCTGGGCCTGGCCCTGGTCACCGGCCCGGCGCTCGTCCTGAGTGGGCAGGATCCAACGCTCGCCGCGGAGGCCCACCGCTACGTGCTGGCCCAGGTGCCGGGACTGCCGTTCTTCTTCGGCTATATCGTTCTCCGCCACTGGCTCCAGGCCCAGGGGCGGATGAAGCCGATCATGTGGGCGACGATCAGCGTCAACGGGGTCAACGTCTTCTTCAACTGGCTCCTGATCTTCGGCCACTGGGGCCTGCCCGCCCTGGGTGCCGTCGGCGCCGGCGTCGCCACGGGCATCTCCTTTGTCTACGTCTTCGCCTTCGTCGCCTTGGCAGCCCACGGCCTGGGCGAGGGCAGCCCCTGGCGCGGCTGGCACCGCTGGCGGAGCGAGGTGCTCCACCTGCGCTCGGTCGGCAGGATGCTCGCTCTCGGCGCCCCGGTCGGCCTCCAGATGGGCCTCGAGTACTGGGCCTTCAGCATCACCACCCTGTGGGCGGGCTGGCTCGGCCACGATGCCCTGGCAGCCCACACCATCGCGGTGTCGATCTCGTCGCTCACCTTCATGGTGCCCATGGGAATCTCGTTCGCCGCGGTCACCCGGGTCGGCAACCTGGTGGGCGCCGGGGAGCACCGGGCGGCGCAGCGTGCCGGCTGGGTGGCCCTCGGCCTCGGCGGCACGGTGATGGCGGTGTGCGCCGCGGGGCTGATCGCCGGGCGCCGCCTGCTGCCCGGCCTGTTCAACGGCGACGCCGCCGTGATCGCCCTGTGCGCGGCGATCCTGCCGATCGCCGGCGCCTTCCAGGTGGCCGACGGCGTCCAGGTGGTCGGCTCCGGCGTGCTCCGGGGCATGGGCAAGACCGTGCCCGCGGCGCTCGCCAACCTGCTCGGCTTTTACGCCGTCGCCCTGCCGCTCGCCTACCTGCTCGCCTTCCGCGGCGGCCACGGCCTGGCCGGCCTCTGGTGGGGGCTCGCCGCCGGCCTCACCACGGTCGCCGGCCTGCTGATCGCCTGGATCCACCGGCGGGGCCCGGCGAGCCTGGCGCCGGCCGACCGCGGGGACGTCCGCTCAGGGTAGGCAGACGCAGGGAATCGGGCTCCGGCCGGGACACTGCCGGCCGGAGCCGCGACTCCTGCTCGCGCGCTCGCCTCAGAAGCAGACGATGGTGCCCTTGGACTCGGTGCACTTCCAGCTGCCGAGGCAGGGGAAGTCCTTGTAGCACGCCTGGGCGTCGTAGGTGAGACAGTTGTTCTTGAAACAGACCTCGATCGAGGCCTTGGCACAGAACACGTTGCCCTCCAGCTTCACGCAGGGGTTGCTCGGGTCGATGTTCTGGCAGACCACGTCCACCGCGACGAGGCGGAGGCACACCTTGATCGTGGTGCCGTTGATGCTCCAGCAGATCCCCACCACACCCGGGATGATCCAGAAGCACCCGCCGGTGTCCTGGTGGTGGGCGAGGTTCGTGAAGCCCTCGTCGTCCAGGTGGGTCAGCGGGTCATTGCTCAGACTCTTCAGCTCGTGCTTGGCCATTTCGGTCGATCTCCTCTTCTGGTGGGTTGAGCTCGGTTCGGTACGGTGGATCCGACCGCCGTACCCCTTCAGCCACCTGTCCCTCGGAAAGAGGAAGAGAAGAGGATCATCAGGGCCCGGGGGCGGGCCGCCGGAGGGAGAGGAGTCAGCGACCCGACCCGGCGCCATCCGGAGGACAAGGAGGAGGAGCACCATCAGGCCCTTCGTTGTAGATCTTCGGGTCCCAGGTCTTCACTCCACTTGTCTCCGCTGTGTGTTTGACCTCAAAGGTGAACGAGTACGTTCGATACCTCCGGTTGTTGGTCACGCGACCCGACCCGTCCCCCTCCGGAGGGCAAGGAGGAGCACCATCAGGCCCTTCGTTGTAGATCTTCGGGTCCCAGGTCTTCACTCCACTTGTCTCCGCTGTGTGTTTGACCTCAAAGGTGAACGAGTACGTTCGATACCTCCGGTTGTTGGTCACCGAGAGGACACACGTCTGCGACCCTCCGCCGGGGCGACACTGGAAGGGGAGATCCAGCTCGGACCCCCCGTTCAACTCGGCATGGAGCCAGCCGAGCTGCATCCCGAGAAGGGCCAGCTTCTTCTCGAAGTTGAACGTGAGCTCGGCCTCCGTCGACCACGGGAATTTGAACCACCGGACATGGATGCCGTCGCCCTTCAGCTCGACTCCGTCCCCTTCGATCTGCACCACCTTGACCTTGCCGTCGCTGATCGTGACGTCGAAGGTCGCCGTCGGTCCCACGGTGTCGGCGCTCGGGACCTGCGCTGTGGGAGCGCGCAACTCGTTCCGTTCCAGGGTCGTCATATCGTTCCTCCTTGCAGTGATCAACCGTTCCTTGTTCGGGGCAAAGCTGTTCTGTCCCTCGGAAATCCCGGCTGCGGAGGATCACGGGAGCGCCGGAAGAGCCGCGAGTCCGCCAGGCCGGCGAGGTCGTCACCCGCGCGCGGCGAGCTCGTCCGGGAACGACACCGGCCCTCGAACGCCGAGGCCGCGGAGGGTCCGGCGCACCCTGTCCGCCTCGTCGGTCCGTCCGACGCGCCGCAGGGCCTGCTCCCACGGGACGAGGAGCCGGTAGTAGAGCGAGCCGGCGGCAACGGGCTCGAGCGCATCCACCGCCCCGTGCCAGGATCGGCCCGCACCCGACCGGTCGCCCGCGGTGCGCTCCAGGTCGCCCAGCAGCAGGAGATCCTCGGCCACCCTCTCCCGGATCTGGCGGTCGTCCGGGTGTTGACCGAGCAGGTCTCTCGCGATCGCGAGGGCGCGCTCCACCTGGCGACGAGCCGATCCCGGATCGCCCTTGGCGCGTGCGAGGCGTGAGAGCTGGTAGAGAGTGTCAGCGACCAGCAGGCGCCAGTCGATCCGCTCCGGGTCCTTCTGGGCCAGGGTCCGAGCCAGCTCGTGGGCCGTGCGCCAAGCTCTCCCCGCCCCCTCCAGGTCCCCCTGTCCAAAATCCAGGCGTCCGAGAAGTAGGTAGCTCAGTGCCTGCTTGTAGAGCCACTGGCCGTTGCCCGGATCCCGCGCGGCCAGGGTGTCGAACAGCTCGCGGGCCGCCTCCAGGTGGGGCTGGGCGGCGTCGAGGTCGCCGCGGACGCTGAGCAGATGCCCCACGAACTGCTGGCTGGTGCCGAGGAACTCGCGCCAGCGCTGGTTGTTCGGATCCTTGGCCGAGAGCGCACGGCGCAACGCGAGGTCCGCCTCGTACTCCGCGAGCGCCTCGTCCAGCCGGCCCATGTGCTCCAGAACCACACCGACCGTGTTGTGGGACGCTGCGAGCTCGAAGAGGCTCTGGCTCCTCTGCTGGTCGCTTTCGGCTGCCGCGGCAAGCCGGCGATCGATGGCGAGGGTGGCCTCGAACCGCTCGAGCGCCCCCGGCAAGTCTCCCTGCGCCTGGAGGACGGAGCCCAGGTTGCTGTGGGCGTAGGAGAGCTCCCGCTGCCACGCGAGGTTGGCCGGGTCCTCCGCCACCAACTGTTCGGAGATCGAGCGATAGGCCTCGAAGTGCATCCGCGCGGCGCCGAGCAGCCCTCGTTTCCATGCCGCGTAGCCGACCCAGAACTCGCTCTGCCCGAGTCCGAACAGGCGCTCTGCGCTGTCCGGGTCCCGCGCCGCGAGCTTCCGCGCCAACACCAGCGACTCCTCGAACGGCCCCTGGGCCCCGGCGAGGTCACCCTGCTGGACGCGCACGTCGCCGATCTGGTGGAGCGCGGTGGCACGGCGCGCCAGCTCCTCGTCCGAGAGCTCGGCCTCGGGGACCGCGGCGAAGTACTTCATGGCCCTCTCGCCCACGTCGTCCAGGAGATCGAGGCGGCCCACCGGCTCGAGCTTGTCCCGGAGATCGTTCAGCATGAAGCCGATCAGGTCCTCGGCCTGTGTGCGCCGCTGCTCCGCCACGGTGTTGGCGCGCACCGCCCGTACACCCAGGACCGCGGCCACCGTCAGAGCCGCCGCCAGGAGCAGCACCGAGATCCCGGCGAGGATGAGGAGCGTGCGGTGGCGTGCCGCGAACCGGCCCACCCGGTACGCGAACCGGTCGGCATACGCTTCGACCACGTCACCGTCGAGGAAGCGTCCCAGGTCTTCGGCCACCCGCCGCGCCGAGCCGTACCGGTCCGCCGGCTCGTTCGCCAGGCAGCGGGCGATGATCGCCGTGAGGTCCGCGGGAAGGTCCGGGAAGCGCGCGCGGAGATCGCTCCAACCCGACCCGCCTCGGGGTGGGCGCTCCCCGGTCAGCGCCTGGTGGAGGGTGACCCCCAGGCTGTAGATGTCCGAGCGCCGATCGGTCGCCCCTCGGCCCTCGCTGCGCAGCTCGGGAGCCATGTACTCCGGGGTACCCCCGAGAATGACGTTGCCATCGCCGCCTTCCGCCAGCTCGGTCGCGATGCCGAAGTCTCCGATCTTCGCCTGGAGCTCGCCGTCGGACGTCTCCTCGATCAGCACGTTGGACGGCTTGACGTCGCCGTGGAGCAGGCCCTCGCGGTGCGCCGCGTGGAGCCCTTCGGCCGCCTGCTTCACCAGCCGCACGGTCTGCTCCAGGCTCAGCTCGTACCCGCCTCCGGTCCAGTCGGACAGGGTGCCGCCGCCGGCGTGCTCCATCGCGATGTACGGCTGCCCGCCGAGATCCCCGGTGTCATAGATCTCGAGCACGTGGTCGTGCCGTACCCTGGCCTGCGCCCGCGCCTCGCGGAGCAGCCGGCGGGGGGTCTCCGGATCGCTCGCATCGAGGACCTTCAGGGCCACGGGCCGGACCAGGCGACGATCGAACGCCGTGTAGACCCGTGCCATGCCTCCGATGCCCAGGCACTCCCTGATCTCGTAGCGCTCGTCACCCGGCGGCGGGTCGGGCGGTCCGGGTGCCGCCCCCGAGCCCCCGCAGGCGCCCTCCAGGATCTCCGTCGCCGGAGCTTGCAGGAAGCCGTCCGGCACCACCTCCGACGCCCGCAGGCGGCGCCCCACCTCGGCCGCTACGCGCTCCTCTTCGGTCGGAAGCGAGCGCAGGAAAGCCTCGCGTTGCTTCGGCTCCAGCGCAGCGGCCTCCAGGACCAGCCGATCGACCTGCAGCCGCTCTTCGGGGCTCACCGGCCCCCCGCACCGCTCGACGGTCCGGGTCCGAGACGCTGCCCGGGTTCGGCCTCCGTGGCCAGCACGCCGTAAAGCCAGGTGCGCACCGCCCGCCAGTCGCGCACCACCGTGGGACGCGAGACGCCGAGGACGGCGGCGGTCTCATCGAGGGTGAAGCCGGAGAAGTAGCGCAGCTCGACCAGCTTGACATGGCGCGGGTTGACGTCTTCGAGACGGTCCAGCACCTCGTGGACCGCGAGGACCTCCTCCGCGTGGTGTTCGAGCGGATCCCCGAGGCGTTCCGCGAGCCCGTCGGAGAGCTCGACACCGGCGCGGCCACCGCCCCGCTTGTCGGCGAGACGCCGCCGCGCGTCGTCGGCCAGGACGAACCGCATCGCCCGCGCGGCGACCGCGTAGAAGTGGCGCCGGTCCTCCCACTCGGTGGAGTCGAAGTCGACCAGCCGCAGGTAGGCCTCATGGACCAGGGTCGTCGTCTGGGGGCCGCGAGGTCTCCTCCGGCCGCGCAGGACGGCGCGCGCGAGGTTCTTGAGCTCCGAGTAGACGATCGGCCACAGCTCGGCTTCCGCCGAACGACCCTGGCGGAGAAGGCGCGTAATGTCGCGGGGCATCAAGTTCCAAGTATAGCGAAGGCATGCGCATGCGCAGAGGCTCCACCTGCGCGGACCAGATCAGGGCCGGCTCAAGGTAAGAACCCGGTGCGGTCGAACAGACCGTCGAGGGTTTCGCTCCCCGGCACGGCCCCTTCGAGCAGGTAGCATTTGGTGATACCCGTCGCCACCTGCTCGATCCAGATGTCGATTCGGCTCGTCGACAGCTTGACCAGTGTCGGCCACAGGTAGCCGTTCGGCTTGGGGCCGACGATCCGGACGAGCGCCTCGGTGCGGCCGGCAAGAGCGCCGCTCACGCACAGGGTCTCCGGCATGCAGCCGGGCTCCTTCGCCCCCCACCAGGTGCTCACCGCCGGATCACCGAAGCGCACCCAGAAGCGGAAGCCCGGCAGCTCGGAGGTGGTCAGGACCGGTCCGGCCGACGGGTCCTCGCAGTCGCCCGGTGGGTCCTCCATGGTGCCTTCCAGGTAGAAGACCAGGTCGGACGCCATGGCGACGTAGACGTCGCCGTCCTTGCCCGATTCCAGCAGGAATGGCCGGCCCGCCGCGTAGGTGTCGCCTCCGGTGTGGGAGATCTCCGCCCGCGCATCGTTGACCTCGCCACCGCCGGTGAAGTCGATCAAGAAGCCGTACTGGCGGCCCGCGTCGAGCGTGACGTCGTCCAGGTCGAAGACCGTGTAGTAGGCCGAACCCATGACCAACGACGACGGCAGGGCGGCGACCCCGGAGGCCACCACCCGGTCCGGCGTGACGTCGGCCACGCCGTCGAAGGTCAGGATCCGCAGGGTGACGCTCTCCCCCGGAGTCTCCCAGGTCATGGGCTCCAGCAGGACGGTGATCCGGTCGAGCTCGGCCTGCCGATCGAGGCGAAACGTCTGGCCGACGCCGACGGCCATGCCCGAGCCGTGGGTCATGAGGTAGGTGCCCGGAGCGCCCGGCGCCGGCGACGCGAGCAGGACCTGGGAACCCGCGGGCGGCGTGCTCTGGGCGGTGATCGCGAGCGTGGCGTGGGCCGCCGGCAGAGTGACGGCAACCAGACCGGCCGCCAGGAACAGGACGAGGGCAAGCTGCTTCATGATCGGCTCCTTCGGCCCCTCCGCTCCGAGAAGACAAATCCGGGAGGCGGGAGCCGCGCGCGCCCCGCCTCCCGGCCGAAGCCCGATCTCTCGGACCTCGCCTCGACCTCTGTCACGGCAGCGTCGGCCGTTTCCGTTCGCTGTCCGTTCCCCGTCGATGTCAAGGCCGCTCGATCGGTCGGCACGACGACGACCGTCCAAGGCAACCCTCGTGCCACGCTCAGTGTGTTGGGGCGAAGGCGGTGCGGGGCCGATGATCCCCTTACCAACAGGACGTCCCGCACCCTTCGCAAGGTCGACGGGCGCACGCCTTGCCACTCTTTGCGCGCACTGTCATACTTCCTAGCAGAGGCTGTCAGTTCTGTCAGTGCGAGCCGTTCCTCCCCCGGGTTGCCTGCGGTTGAGAGGCCGATTTCACGGAGGGGGGAGCCATGGAGTTGCCAGCGACTCCGGTCTTCACGCGGTCCCACGTCGTCAGCGTGCTCGACAGCATGGACGATCCCGCGGTCCTGCTGAGCGACGACCTCTCGATTATCGCGTCCAACCGCGCCTATCGCTCACGCTTCGGTGAGAACGCCCGGAGCCTCGTCGGCCGGCGCTGCTACGAGGTTTCCCACCGCTTCACCCGCTCCTGCGACCAGGAGGGCGAGACCTGTCCGGTCCTGGAGTGCAAGACCTCCGGTGAGCCCTGCCGGACGCTCCACGTCCATCACACGGACACCGGGCCAGAACACCACGAGGCGACCACCTACCCGGTGCTCGACGAGGACGGCCGGGTCAGCTCGTATCTCGAGATCATCCGTTGCGACCCGTTCGACGCGCTCCAGAAGACGCGCGACCGGCTGGTCGGCCACTCCTTCCCGTTCAACCGGATGCTGGAGATGGTGCGCCGCGTCGCGCCGACGTCGACCACGGCGCTCCTCCTGGGAGAGTCGGGCACCGGCAAAGAGCTCGTCGCCCGCGCCATCCACACGCTCAGCCCCCGGGCGGTGCGGTCGTTCGTGCCGGTCGAGTGCTCCGGGCTCTCGGAGTCACTCTTCGAGAGCGAGCTCTTCGGCCACGAGAAGGGCGCCTTCACCGGCGCCACTCAGGGCAAGATGGGGCTGGTCGAGGCGGCCGAGGGGGGGACGCTCTTCCTCGACGAGGTGGGCGACATTCCCCTCGCCCAGCAGGTCAAGCTCCTGCGGCTGATCGAAACCGGGATCTACCGCCGGGTGGGCAGCGTGAACGAGCGCCAGGCACGCTTCCGGCTGGTCTGCGCGACCCACCGGAGCCTGTCCGAGCTGGTCCGCGAGGGCACATTCCGCGCCGACCTGTACTACCGGATCAGCGCCTTCCCGATTCACCTGCCGCCGCTCCGGGAGCACCTGGAAGACCTGCCGGCCCTGGTCCAGCACCTGTTGAAGCGTCTCGACCGCGGCAGCCAGCTCCGGGTCCACCCGGACACGCTCAAGGCGCTCCGGCGCTACGCCTTCCCGGGCAACGTCCGCGAGCTGCTGAACATCCTCGAGCGCGCCTGCCTGCTGGCCGACGGCGACATCCTCCTGCCGCGCCATTTGCCACCGGAGGCTCTGGACGAAGCGAACGGCGTCTCGCCCGGCCAGGAGCCCGGTCCCGGCGGTCTCGGCCGGACATACCCTTGCGGCGACATCGTGCCGCTCTCGGAGCTCGAGGGGTGCTATCTCCGCGAGGTCACCGGCCGCTTCGACGGCTCCAACCGCGAGCTCGCCGACCGCCTGGGCATCAGCGAGCGGACGCTCTATCGGAAGCTGGCGGCGTTGCGGACCGATTGACGCCGGGCCCGGCCGCCTCCGCCCACCCAGGGCCCGCTCAGGGGAGTGGCACCGGCACCGGCCGGCGCTTTGTACCGGCGAGCTCCGCCGCGGCCTGGGTGATGTTTTGGTCGATGAAGTGGCTGTAGAACGCCCACCGGTCGAAGCGTGGGGCGAGCTCGCTCCGCACCGCCGAGACCAGGGCGTCGCCGGTGAGCCCCTTCTGCCGGGCGGCGGCCACGTCGGCGCGCAACGCCTCCAGATAGCCGCGGAACGCGGAGACGTCACCGGCCTTCCCAACCTCCCCGTGACCCGGAACGAAGGTCGCGTCGGGATGGCTCGCGGTGAGCTCCTCGTCGGTCGTCACCCAGGCGGCCGTGTCCGCGTCCGTCGTGTTGGGTAGCGTGGTGTTCCAGAACAGGTCGCCGGTGAAGACGACGCCGGCGTCGGGGACGACGACGATCGAATCGCCGCCGGTGTGGCCGGGGAAGACGCGGACCTCCAGGGGTCGGGACCCGAGGTAGAGATCGACCCCGCGGTCGTAGACCAGGTCGGGCAGGACGAGCGACTCCACCCAGGCCTTCTTGTCCGGCGGGACGTTGTCGCCCCACCACTTCAGGTTCTCCGGACGCTCCCAGGCGCGGACGTTCCGCTGGGCCACGATCGCGGCGCCGGCGCTGCGGAAGACGCCGTTGCCCGCCACGTGGTCGAGGTGGTAGTGGGTGTCGACGACGAAGCGGATCGGCAGATCGGTGCGCTGCCGGATCGCCGCGAGCAGCGCCTTCGCGGCGTCGGCGGACTGGAAGGTGTCGATCACGGCGACGCCGTCGTCACCGACCACGAAGCCGGCGTTCGACCCCGCGCCGCTCCCCGGCACGGCGACGGCCGCGAAGGTGCCGGGACCGACCTCGTGGAGGGTGAAGAACGCCGGCGGCTCGGCGGCCGCGAGGTGGCCGGGCAGGGCGAAGCAGGCGAGGAGAGTCAGAAGGATGGCAGCAAGGTGATGGCGTGGCATGACGCCATCTTAGCCCTTGCCGCCTCCTCCTCAGGCCATCGCTTCGGAGCGGATCTCCGGGTGGGCGCGGACGAAGGCCACCAGGCGCTCGATGTAGGTGTCGAAGGAGGGGATGGTGATGCCGGTCCCCTCCAGGTCCTCCAGGGTGTGCTCGGCCGTGTAGTAGGTCGGGTGGGTGAAGTAGTCGATCGCCGCCGACGGGATGCCCATCACCCGCTCCAGGAACGGCACGTAGTCGAGCGACGCCTTGGCCAGGCCGGCCAGGGTCGGGATGCGCACGACCTTCTTGCCCGCCGCCCGCGCGACTGCGTGGAGCATCTCGTCGACGGTGAGGGCGTTCGGATCGGCGAGCTGGTAGACCCGCCCCGCCGCGCGCTCGCTGGTGGAGAGCGCGGCCAAGGCGTCGATGACGAAGTCCCGGGGCACCACATTGACCCGGGTGCGGCGGACGTCGCCGACCACCGGCATCACCGCCACGCCCGGCTGCTTGAGGATCCAGCGGATGACGTAGTAGGGCCCGTCGTACTTCTGGGTGGCGCCCGTCTTCGAGTCGCCGACGACGATCGACGGCCGGAAGATAGTGGCCGGCAGCCCCTTCTCCATCCACTCCTGGACCTTGAGCTCGGCCAGGTACTTGGTCTCTTCGTAATAATTGTTGAACGTCTGCCCCTTGACCAGGTCGTCCTCCGTAAACGCCCCCGCGAAGCGGCCCGAGACGTAGCAGGTCGAGATGTACTGGAACCGCTCGAGACCCGGGCACTCGCCGGCGAAGCGGAGCATGTTGCCGGTGCCCTCCACGTTGACCCGCATGGCCAGGTCGCGGGCGACGGACAGGTCGTAGACCGCGGCCAGGTGGAAGATCTCCGTGACGCCGGCGCGCAGCTCCTTGGCGGCGTCGCCGTCGAGGCCGAGACCGGGCCTCGTGATGTCTCCCTCGACGAGCCGGATGCGTCCTTCGTAAGCGGGATGGGCCGCGACGAGCTGGTCGCGGCGCGCGGTGGCGAGATCGGCGAACTTCGGCTGGACCAGGCAGACGGCGCCCGTGTCACCGGAGCGATCGAGCACCCTGGGCAGGAGCTCGGAGCCGAGGAAGCCGGGATAGCCGGTGAAGAAGACGGTGGGCATGGCGGGGCTCCTTTCAGTGCCCCAATCTACCATGCCGCCCTGCGGCATGCCGCGCCTTGGCGCGATCGGCCCTCCGGGCTACTCGAAGAGGACGATCTCTGCCGCGCGGGGCGGATGGACGATCCGCCGGACGGAGCCGTCCGGCCAGCGGACCTCGACCGCGTCAGGATCGTCAGAGCCGGAGAAGAGGATCAACCGGTCGCTGGCCGATTGGTAGCTGTCCCCGGCGGTGACCCAGCGGCGCCGGTGGAGGCTGCCGACGACCAGGTCGACCCGGGCACCGATCGCGTCCCGGTTCTTGCCCGAAGCGCGCAGCCGCACGCCGAGGGCGCCGCCGGCGTAGCCGGGGAGCTCGCTCTGGAGGAGCTGCAGCGGGCCGCCGTTGTTGACGATCGCCAGGTCCGGGTCGCCGTCCTGGTCGTAGTCGGCGACCGCCAGCCCCCGGCCGACCTTCGGGTCCTGCTCGAGGAACGGGCAGCGGAGCTCGGTGAAACGGCCCCGGCCGTCGCCCAGCAGGATCAGGTCGCGCTGGGCGTAGGTCAGGTTCGGCCGCCGCGGCCGGAAGAAGATGTGGCCGTTGGTGGTGTAGGTGTCCAGATCGCCGTCGCCGTCCAGGTCGATCGGCGCCATGCCGAAGCCGAGCAGGTTGAACGAGGGGACGCCGAAGCCGGCGGCGGCCGAGGCGTCGGCGAACTGCAGGTCGCCCAGGTTCTCGTAGTAGGTGTTGGTCTCGACGTCGAAGTTGGTGACCGCCAGGTCCGGGTCGCCGTCGTGGTCGAAGTCCGCCACCACCACGCCCATGCCGGCCTCGGGCTTGCCGTCCATGTTGACCGCCGTGCCCGAGAGCAGGGAGAGGTCCTCGAACGTCACCTGGCCGTCGTCGTTGACGCCCTGGTTGTGGAACAGGAAGTTGATCGTCTCGTCGTTGGCGACGTAGATGTCCGGACGGCCGTCGCCGTCCAGGTCGGTGAACTGGACACCCAGCCCGCGGCCGTCGGCGTGGGCGAGGCCGGCCGCGGCCGTGGCGTCCTCGAACGTGCCGTCCCCCCGGTTCAGGTAAAACCGGTCGGTGGCGCCGTCGAACATGGCCGGGTCGCAGTACAGGCGCTCGCCGGTCTCCTGGTTCTCGCAACGCACGTCCGCGTCGACGTCGTAGATGACGTAGCGGGAGACGTAGAGGTCCAGGTCGCCGTCGCCGTCGGCGTCGGCGAAGGCGCCGGAGGAGCTCCAGCCGTCCAGGCCGAGGCCGGCCTCCGCGGTGGCGTCCTCGAACGTGCCGTCGCCCCGGTTGCGGTAGAAGACGTCCGGGCCGTAGTTGGTGACCAAGAGGTCCGGGTCGCCGTCGCCGTCGACGTCGGCGGCCACCGCGCCCATGCCATACCCCCGGTGGCCGACGCCGGCCGCGGCGGTGACGTCCTCGAACCGGAACTTGCCGGAGGCGTCCGGCCCCAGGTTGCGGAACAGGCGGTTGGCGGCGCCCGGTGGACGGGGATCGCGGGGCGGAAACGGCCCGGACTGGACGACGTAGAGGTCGAGCAGGCCATCGCCGTCGTAATCCAGCCAGGTGAGCCCCGCACCCATGGTCTCCACCAGGTGGCGCTCGGGAGTGGTGCCCCGGTCGTGGACGAAGTCGAGGCCGACGGCGCCGGCCACGTCGTGCATGCGGCAGGCCGGGTTCTCCGCGGGATCGGTCGAGCCGGGCTTGGCCCCTACCCCGCTGGCTCCTGCTCCGCTGGCCCCGGTGGCGCCGCCGGCCGCGGCCCCGGCCGAGAGCAGGGCGAACAGGATGCAGAGCAGGACACCGAGCGGGGCCCGGGCCGAGACCGGGACACCGCGCCGCGCGCCGGCGAGGTTGCGACGCTCACGAGCCATCGGCCGCCTCCTGGGCGAGCAGCCGGGCCTCGGCGAGCAGGCGGCGCAGGTCGTCCCGGTCCGGAGCGATCGCCACCGCGCGCTCCAGCGCCTCGACGGCACCGGAGAAGTTGCCTGCGGTGGCGCGGATGCGCGCCAGGGCTTCCAGCGTCTGCGGGTTCTCGGGCAGCTCGAGGACGATCCGCTCCGCTTCGTCCAGCTTGCGCTGCTCGAAGAGCTCCCGGGCGCGGGCCAGGCGCGCGTCGCTCAGGATGGCCTCCTTGGTCCGCTCCTTGTCCGCTTCGTACAGCCGGCGGTAGGCGGCCAGCTCCTTCTGGGCCTCGTCGCGCCGGCCGAGGCGGAGCAGCGTCTGGGCCAGGCCCCAGTGGGCATAGTGGCTGTCCGGCATCATCGCCAGGGCCTGCCGGTAGACCTCCACCGCCCGCTCCAGGGCGCCCGAGCGCTCGAGGGAGCGCGCCAGGTCGAGGTGGGCGTCGAAGGCTTCCGGACGGAGCGAGGCGGCACGCTCCAGCGGCTCGACCGCCTCGGCCGGACGGCCGACCCAGAGGAGCAGCCGGCCGAGCTGGTGGTGGGCCAGGAAGTCGGCCGACGTGCCGGTGGCCTTCTGCGCCGCCCGCCGGAGGCTGGCCACCGCCGGCTCGAGGCGCTGGCTCTCCCACTGGGCCGAGCCGAGATAGAGCAGCGTCGCCACGTCGTCGTGGCCGAGGGCGACCGCCCGGTCGAGCTGATCGGCCGCCTCCGCGTAGTGGTCGGTCAGGCTGAGCGCCCGGCCGAGCAGAGCCCGGATGTCCGCCTCCAGTACCCGCGCGGCGCCGTCCGCCGGCGGCGTGCCGTCAGCGGACGGACCGAGCGCCTGGAGCGCCCGGCGGAAGAGGTCGGCGGCCTGATCCGCCTGATCGGCGCCCAGGGCACGGCGGCCTGACTCCACCAGCTCCGCGACCGACGCGCCGGTTTTGGCGTCGGACGGGGCGCCGGAAGCGGTGCCCGGAGCCGTGGTGGGAGGCGCCTGGGCAGAGGCCGGCGGCGCTCCGGAAACCGGCAGAGCCAGCAGCATCGACAAGGCGACCAGGGCCTGGACCGGGAAATGCAGCGCGGGACGCGGAAAACAGACGGCGGGGAGTTTCATGGTTGCATGGCGGGACGGAGCCCCAGCTTATCGCAGGCCAGGAGTCTGCGCGGCCGGGAGGTTTCGGTATGGTAGAGTCCTCGCGCTCGTGAACGAAGAGCCTCCCCTAAGCCACTCCCTCGCCGCGGCGCCGCATCCTCTCGGCGCGTCGCCTGAGCGCACCGCACGGCCGGTGCGAGCAGTTTTTGTGTGTCTCGCCCGCGGCGCACGCCCTTGCGCGCAGCCGACGCGCCGTTCCCCACCAGAGCACAGGCCGTGGTGACGCCGCTCACCCTGCTCGCCTCGGCGCCGCCCGTCTCCGTGCCGGAGCTCGACCCCTTGCTCGGCCTCGTCCTGGCGTTCGGCCTGGTCTTCCTGAACGGCTTCTTCGTCGCCGCCGAGTTCGCCTTGGTCAAGGTGCGGCCGACCCAGCTCGACCCGCACGCGGCGGCCGGCACGCGCCGGGGGCGGATCGCCCGCCACATGGTCGAGCACCTGGACGCGTACCTCTCCGCCACCCAGCTCGGCATCACCCTGGCCAGTCTGGCCCTCGGCTGGATCGGCGAGCCGGCCTTCCTCTGGATCGCCGAGCCCGTGGTGCGCCTGGTGCCCGGTGCCAGCCCCGGCCTGGTCCACTCGGTGGCCCTCACCATCGCTTTCGTCACCATCACCATCCTGCACATCGTGCTCGGCGAATTGGCGCCCAAGTCCCTCGCCATCCGCAAGGCGGAGCACACGGCGCTCTTCGTCGCCCTGCCGATGCTCACCTTCTACAAGCTCACCTATCCGGCGATCTGGGTACTCAACCATGGCGCGAACGCCATCCTCAAGGTGGTCGGCATCCAACCGGTGACCGAAGGCGAGCTGGCCCAGGACGAGGAGGAGCTCCGCCGGCTGCTGTCGTCGCGGGACGCCACCAGCCTGTCGGAGAACAAGCGGGAGCTTCTGGACAACATCTTCGAGCTGTCCCACCGCATGGCCCGCCAGATCATGGTGCCGCGGGCCGACGTGGTCTACCTGGACACCACCGCGCCGCTGGAGGAGAACCTCCAGGTGGCGAGGAAGAGCGGCCACACCCGCTTTCCGCTGTGCGAGGGATCGCTCGACCGGGTGGTCGGCATGATCCACATCAAGGATCTCTTCCGGAGCGCCCAGCCGCTCTCCTCGATCGAGGACGTCTCCCGGGAGCTGGCGTTCGTCCCGGAGACCCTCGCCCTCGACCGCCTGCTCAACCGGATGCTCTCCGAGCAGGTCCACCTGGCTGCCGTGCTCGACGAATACGGCGGGGTGAGCGGCATCGTCACGCTCGAGAACGTGATCGAAGAGATCGTCGGCCAGATCCAGGACGAGTTCGACGCCGAAAAGCCCGAGCTCCAGCAGATCGGCGAGGGCGTCTACTCGGTCTCCGGCCAGATGCTGGTCGAGGAGGTCGAAGAGGCCCTCGAGGTCGAGTTCTCCGACCGGGACGAGGACACCATCGGCGGCGTCGTCCTCTCCGATCTCGGCCGCCGCCCCCTGCGCGGCGACGCGGTCGAGCTGGGGCCGCTTCTTCTCGAGGTCGACCAGGTGCAGCACAACCGGATCGAGACCCTCAAGGTGACCGTCCGCCAGCCCGAGCCGAGCGAAGTGCCGGGCGAGAACGTGGACTGAGAGAAAGGAAGGACGAGTCGACGAGGTGGCGTTGGACCGTGCTCCTTGCGGTGGGGGCGGGCATCCTGCTGATGCTCCCGGCCCTCTGGTCGGGGTTTGTGATCAGCGACCTCGGGGTGCTGCCGGTGCTCGACGGGTGGTATCCGGAGGTCGGTGCGCCGTTCAACGTCTACGCCTCGTTCTTCGACCTGCCCGGTTCCCCTTGGTGGATCGGTCCCGAGACGCGCATGACGTTCTGTCGTCCTCTCGCCAGCGCGCTGCTCCATCTCGACCATCGGCTGTTCGCCCTCCGTCCGCTCGGCTACCATGTCCACTCGCTGCTCTGGCTCGGCGGGTTCATCGCCCTTTGCGGCCTCTTTTACTCGCGGTTGCCGCGCGACATCGGAACCGTGGCACTGGCGATCGTCGCCTTCGACGCGTGCCATTTCGTCAGCAGCGGCTGGATCTGTGGCCGTCACGCGGTGGTGGCGGTGGTGCTGTCGCTGCTCGGCTTGCTCGCGCACGTCAGGTGGCGGGAGCACGGCTGGTGGCCGGGTCTGCCACTTTCGCTGGTCGGCCTCGCCGGGGGCTTGCTGGCCGGCGAGATGGCGTTGAGCGTCGTTGCCTTCGTCGTCTGCTGGGAGCTTTTCGCCTTCCGGCCGGCGAGCGGCCGGCCGGCCTTGGGACAGCGCCTGGTCGGGCTCCTGCCGGTGGGATCGCTGGCAGCGGGGTACCTGATCCTTTACCGCGCCATGGGCTACGGCGTCTTCGGCATGGGGTACTACTTGAATCCGGCCGGCGACCCGATCAACTTCCTGTCGGGCTTGGCGGTCAGGGTTCCCCCCCTGCTGGCGGGAGGGCTGGTGGGCCTTCCCATCTTCCTGTGGGATCTGGCGCCCGATTTCCGCTGGCTTCAGGTCGTCCTCGGGATCGCCGCGGTGCCGGCGGTCGCCGCGCTCGGGTGGCGCTGGCGGCGGCAGATGGAGCCGCGTGTCGTCCGAGAGCTGCGATGGCTGATCCCCGGGACCCTGGCGGCACTGATCCCCGCGGCCCTCGCCTCTCCCAGCGAGCGGCAGATGCTGGTCCCGATCCTCGGCCTGGCGGTGGTCCTCGCCTTCCTGCTCCGCACCGCCTGGCGCCGGTGGCGGAGCCGTGACGGACAGTGGTGGCGGCGGCTCCCCGCCGGTCTCTTGGTGTTGCTGCTGGCCGTCGCCCACTTCGCCGTGCCGGTCGCCGTCCGGGCCTTCGGGTTCACCTCCGTCCGGTCTTCCAGCCGCTTCTACTCCGAGCTCGCCAGCCAGTTGCCCTTCGATGAGGAGCGCGGCGGCCGACAGCAGATGATCGCGGTCGACACGCCGGGATACCTCACCTACTTCCCGCAGTACGTCGACCTGGCCCGCAAGGGCCCCCTCTTCGCCGGGCGCTGGCACGTGCTCTCGGCCGCGCCCCACGATCTCCGGATCGAGCGCACGGCAGCGCGGACGCTAGAGCTATCGGTCGTCGGCGGACAGCTCCTCCACTCAGCGGACGAGCGGGCCTTCCTGCCGCCGGGCCGACGGTTCGTGGCCGGGGAGGTGATCGAGACGGCGCTCTTCCGCGTCCAGGTGCTCGCCGTCAACACCCTGGGGCCGACCCGAGTCGCCTTCCACTTCCACCGCGACCTCGAAGATCCGGATCTGACCTTCTTGATCTGGCAAAAGGACCGGTTCGAGGAGATCTCCCCTCCGGCGATGGGCGAGTCCCTGGCGGTGAAGTGGTCGCCGTGGCCGTGACTGACCCGGCGGGGGCCGTTAGCCCCTCGTCACCCCTCCAGCATCTCCAGCGCCTTGGCGACGGCGTCGTCCTTGGCCACCTGGACCTTTTCCCGGTCGCGGCGGTGGGAGAGCTCGACCTTGCCCTCCTTGAGGCCGCGGGCGCCGACGACGATGCGCACGGGGACGCCGAGGAGGTCCGCGTCGTTGAACTTGACGCCGGGGCGCTCGCTGCGATCGTCGTAGAGGACGTCGACGCCTTTGTCCTGGAGGGCGGCGTAGATCCGTTCGGTCTCCTGGCGGACGGCGTCGTCCCCTTTGGGGTTGAGCTCGAGGAGAAGGACCTCGAACGGGGCGAGGGGCCGGGGCCAGATGATGCCGTCGTCGTCGTGATTCTGCTCGATGGCGGCGGCCACGGTGCGGCCTATGCCGAGGCCGTAGCAGCCCATGATCATCGGATGGTCCTCGCCCTGGTCGTCGGCGAAGACGCAGCCCATGGCGGCGGAGTACTTGGTGCCGAGCTTGAAGATGTGGCCGACCTCGATGCCGCGGAAGAGCTCGAGCGCGGCGTCGCCCTTGGGGCTCGGGTCGCCGCCGGTGACCAGGAGCAGGTCGTGGTACTCCGAGAGCTCCAGGTCCCGGCCGACGCGCACACCCACCAGGTGGGCGTCCGCCGCGTTGGCGCCGCAGACGAATGCCTCCATGCCCTCGAGCGAGCGGTCGGCGAGGATGCGCACCTCGTCGGGCAACCCGACGGGGCCGGCGAAGCCGACCGGCGCGCCGGAGAGGCGCCGGACCTCTTCTTCGGTGGCGAGCTCGATCCACTCGGCGCCGAGCACGTTCTTGAGCTTGAGCTCGTTGACCTCCCGGTCGCCCCGGACGAGCACGGCGACCGGCCCCTGGTCGGTGGTGTAGAGCAGGGTCTTGACGATCTGGCGCGGGTCGACGCCGAGGAACGCGGCGACCTCGGCGACGGTGTGCTGGCCCGGGGTGGCGACCTGCTCCATCGCGCCGGCCTCTAGAGCCGGCCCGGCGGGGATCGGCCCGCTGACCGCCTTCTCCACGTTGGCCGCGTAGCCGGTCACCGGGTCGCGCACCACCTGGTCCTCGCCGGTGTCGGCCAGGACCATGAACTCGTGGGAGTCCGAGCCGCCGATCTCGCCGGTGTCGGCCTCGACCACCGTGTACTCGAGCTCGCAGGCCTCGAAGATGCGCCGGTAGGCGGCCTCCATGGCGTCGTAGGTCGCGTCCATGCTCGGGTCGTCGGCGTGGAAGGAGTAGGCGTCCTTCATGATGAACTCGCGCCCGCGCATGAGACCGAAGCGGGGGCGGATCTCGTCCCGGAACTTGTCGCCGATCTGGTAGAGGTTGATCGGCAGCTGCCGGTAGGAGGAAACGTCCTTGCGCACCAGGTCGGTGATCACCTCTTCGGCGGTCGGGGCGAAGCAGAACTCGCGCTCGTGGCGGTCCTGGAGCCGGAGCAGCAGGTGGCCGTACTTCTCCCAGCGCCCGGTCTCCCGCCAGAGCTCGGCCGGCTGGACGACCGGCATGGTGAGCTCAATGGAGCCGGCCACGGCGAGCTCCCGGCGGACGATCTCTTCGAGCTTGCGGATGCTCCGCCAGCCGAAAGGCAGGTAGGTGTAGATCCCGGCGGCGACCTTCTTGATCATGCCGGCGCGCACCATGAGCTGGTGGCTGATGACCTCGGCGTCGCTGGGGACCTCGCGGGTGGTGAACAGGTAGTACTGGCTCCAGCGCATGGGGAACGTCTCCTTCGAGGATGAGCGGGGCGACTGGCGCAACGGGCCGGGTGGCCGCAAACCGCGTTCTTATCAGATCGGGCGGGGGGGCGTCACGCGGACGGCGGGCGTGGGCGAGACGGGATCGGCCGCTGGAACGGTCCTTCGGCGGTCGGTTTGCCGGAGCGGCCACGCGGCACCCCTCGGCGGCGGAACTGCTGCCGGCGAGGGATGCCGCGAACGTCCGCTCTCCATTCGCAACGGTCGCCGCGGTACTGACCGCCGGAAGTCGTGGAGGCCTGCAGGCCGGCGAACGCTTGCTCCGCCAAGGGTCACGGGATGGCTGGGAGAGGAGGGGCGGGGGCAGGCGTCCCTCGCCCCCCGCGAGGGGGGAGAGGGAATGAGGGAGTTGGGGGGAGATCTGGTCGATGGGCGTCCCTCGCCCCCTCGTAGGGGAGAGGGAATGAGGGAGTTGGGGGGAGATCTGGTTACCGGACCCTTTCCAGAATCCGCGTCGAGTCCTTCATGAACTGCATCATCTTCGAGCCGAGGGCGGCGCCGCGGTCGGAGAGGGTGCGGGCGCGGTCGAGGACCGCCTGGGCCCGGGTGTCTTCGCCGGAGGCCAAGAGCGCCATCCCCAGGTGGGTCAGGGTGGTCGAGGAGGGGCCGAGCTCGCTCGACTTGGTCAGGAAGTCGACCGCCTCGTCGTACTCGCCCCGCTTGTAGTGGATCCAGCCGAGGACGGCGAGCGGGAACTGCCGGAGCTCGTCCGGTGCCTGGTCGAGCGCGCGACGGCCGAGCTCCAGGGCCTGCTCCAGGTCGGCGGGTCGGCCACTCTCCGGTCCGGTCCCTGTCTCGGTCTCCGCCAGGTTGCAGGCCAGCTCGTAGTAGGCGATGGTGCGGCTGAACGGCGAGCGGCCCTGCTCCAGGAGCGCGTGCCCGATGCGGTCCCCCTCGGTCAACCGCCCCTGGCCGCGGAGCGCCTCGATCAGGGCGGCGCAGGCGGTGGCCTCCAGCATCTCGCCCGGCTCGAGCGCCAGAACCTTCTTCGCCACGGTCTCGATCTCCTGGATGCGGTCGAGCTCCAGGCAGAGCAGGGCGTAGGACATCAGCAGGGTCGGGTTTTCCGGCTCCAGCCCGAGGGCCCGCCGGTAGCAGACCAGGGCGCCCCGCAGGTCGTCGGTGCGGAGCTTCTCCTCACCCCGGGAGAACCACTGCCCCGCCTCGCCCGGCACCTCGGGCAGGGGCGTCTCCCCCTGGCCGGAGAGGTAGCGCACCAGGTCCTGGTAGCGCATCTTGCGCGGGTTGAGCCGCTGGGCGTGGCGGAAGGCCTCCAGCGCCTTGCGGCTCCAGCCCCGCCGCAGGTAGGCCAGGCCGAGCAGGTGGTGGGCCTCCTCGAAGCCCGGATCGCGGCGCACCGCTTCGCGCAGGCGACGGATCGCCAGGCCCGGACGGCCGAGCTCGTAGTAGGCGCTGCCGAGCAGGTAGAACGCCTGGGGTACCGGCTCCAGGGCGACGGCCCGCTCCAGGCTCGCCACGGCCCGCTCCAGCTCCCCCTGGTCGGCGTAGATACCGCCGAGAGTGAAGTGGGGCAAGAAGGCTTCCGGGTAGCGCGCGACCGCCCGCTCCAGGAGCTCCATGGCCCGGTCGTCGTCACCGCGCTCGTGGTGGATCACGCCGCTGTAGACCAGGCCCTCGTAGTGGTTCGGGTCAGCCTCCAGCAGGTGGCGGAAGAAGGGCAGCGCCCGGGCCGTGTCCCCCTCGTTGAAGTAGGTCTCGCCGAGGAACCAGACCAGGTCCGGGTTCGCCCGGTCGAGCTTATGGGCCGCTTCGAGCGCCTCCAGGGCGCGGCCGGTGTCCAGGGCGTAGAAGGCGTACTCGGCATCCTCCAGGTACTGGAGGAAGCTCTCCCGCCCGTCGCCCTGGAACAGCGCCGCGATCCGGTCGCGCATGCCGACGAACCGGTCGCGGCGCTCGAGTGCCAGGAGCTCCTCGTCCATCCGGTCACGCCAGAGGTCGCTCCACTCCTCCCGGGACAGCAGCCGCTTCTGCTCGAGCAGCTCCTGGAGGCTCGCCAGGCCGGTCTGGTTGACCAGGATGCTCTTCTCCTGGCGACGCAGGGTCTCCAGCACCTGGCGCATCATCTCCGCGGTGCGCTTGACCGCCTCTTCCAGAATGGAGATGCGCTCGAGGAGGTGCTCGTCGAACGAGAACTGCTCCTCGACGCCCTCGTCGACGGAGACGTCGTCCTCCGCCATGACCGGCCCACCGGAGAGCACCAGCAGCTTCTGGTGGCACAGGCGGCAGTACTCCTGTTCGTCCGGGTTGGGTGCCCCACACGTCTGACAAAACACAGTGCCGCCGGTGATGTGATGTTCGATGGCCGTCGAGTCTCCTGAGCGCTAGTTTATCGACACCCACAGGACATCTACGAGGACCTGCTTCGAGACGGGGGAGTCGAGCTTCCTGAGCCGCCGCCTTTCCCGCTCCGATCGACCTGGATCATCCACTGGATCTCCCCCCAATCCCTCAATCCCTTTCCCACCCTCCGGGGGGAAAGGGACGCCCCCGCCCGGGGGTCCCGTCGGTTTGAAGCCGAGCTTCACTGGTCAGTACGAATAGAACCCGTGGCCCGACTTCCGGCCCAGGCGGCCGGCGTCGACCATCTTCACCAGCAGCGGGCAGGGGCGGTACTTGGGGTCTCTAAACCCTTCGTACAGAACCTCGAGGATGTCGAGACAGACGTCCAGGCCGATCAGGTCGGCCAGGGCGAGCGGACCCATGGGATGGTTCATGCCGAGCTTCATCACCTGGTCGATGGCCTCCGGCTCACCGACGCCTTCGTAGAGGCAGAAGATCGCCTCGTTGATCATCGGCATGAGCACGCGGTTCGAGACGAAACCGGGCGCGTCGTGGACCTCGACCGGGATCTTCCCCATGGCCTTTGCGGTCTCTTCGACCGTGTCGTAGGTCTCCTGGCTGGTGGCCAGCCCGCGGATCACCTCGACCAGCTTCATCAGCGGCACCGGGTTCATGAAGTGCATGCCGATGACCCGCTCGGCGCGGCCGGTGACGGCGGCCAGCTTGGTGATGGAGATGGAGCTGGTGTTGGTGGCGAGGATCGCGTCCTCCGGCAACACGCGGTCGAGCTCCGCCAGGACCTTCTGCTTGACCTCCAGGCGCTCGACCACCGCCTCGACCACCAGCGGCCGGCCTTCGACGGCGTCGAGAGTGGACGCGGTGGTGATCCGGCCGAGGGCCGCGTCCCGGTCGGCGGCGGAGATCTTCTCCTTCTCCACCAGCTTGCCGAGACCCTTCGCGATCTTCGCCAGGCCCTTCTCCAGGGCCTCCTTGGACACGTCGACCAGCACGACGTCGAACCCGCTGCCGGCGGCGACCTGGGCGATCCCGTGCCCCATGGTTCCGGCGCCGACTATTCCGATCTTCTGGATGTTTGCCATGATGTGTTTCGATCCCTCCTGGGCTGGTCCCGGCTGCTTCCCGGGTCGTTCGGTGTGAGTTGGGCTGCGGGCGTGCGGAGCGGCGGACCACCGGGAGCCGGCTGCCGTCCGTGCCCGGATCAGGCAAGAGTCACGTTATGGCACGGGCTGCCGGAGCGCAAGGCGGCGGCCGGACCGCTCCCGCAGGCTGCCCGAAGTGCCCCGACCAGTCGCCCCCTCAGGCGGGAAACTCGGCCCGTTCGAGCTCCGCCATCTGGAACCACGCCTCCTGCCGGCCGAACTTGGACGCCAGGCTGGCGCCGACGCCGATCAACGTGGCCACGGTCCAGACCAACACCCCCAGGTGGGGGACGAACTTCGCCACGCCGAGGATCAGCAGGCCCAGGGTGGCGGCGTTGAGCGCCAGCGGCCTCCGGCGGCGCAGGGCCGCGGCCGACCACGCGCCGAGGGCGTGGAACACGGCGACCATCCCCCACAGCTTGAGCAGCAGGGCGAACAGGACCACCAACACCAGGAGCGGTGCGCCGGCCAGCGCCGGCGCGACGGCCGCGAAAGCGACGGCGGTGAGCGCCAGGGCGAGCACGCCGGTCAGGCCGACCATGAAGCAGCGGAACGGCTCCCGCCGGACGGTGGCCGAGGTGGACAGGACCTGGCGCCCGGAAGCGGCGAAAAGCAGCAGGGCGAGCGCCATCCAGGCCGCCATCAATGCCAGCTTGGTTCCGAGCACCAGCGGGGCGTCCCCTCCCAGGCCGACGCTCGGGCCCTCGAGCAGGGTGAGCCACGCGGACGAGGCGGTCGGATGGGCGACCGTGCGGCCGTCGATGGTCGATCCCGGGGCCGCCTCCACCCTGCCGCCGAGGACGAACACGTCACCGCCGACGTGGGCTCCGGCGGCCACCTGGACGTCGCCGCTCAGCACGATCACGTCGCCGGCCACCACACCGGTGATCCGGACCGAGCCGTCGAACGCGGCGACGTCGGAGAGCGCCTCGCCGGCGACCACCACGTCGCGGCCGAGGGCGACCACCTGCCGGCGTGCGGTGCTCCCCTCGCGGATCACCAGGGCGGCCGCGTTCCCGTCCGCCGCCGCTCCGCTCTCCGCGCGGCCGGCCCGGGACGGCTCCGCCGCGGGCGCCGCACCACCGTCCTGGGCCCGGAGCGCCGCCGGCGCCGTCGCCGCGACGACCGACAGGACGAGGAGGAGGGGCAGCCGGCGCACGGGAACCTCAGCGCCGGGCGGACCGGCCGCCGCGGTGCGCCTGCTCTTCCACGGGGGTGGCGCCGGAGCGCCCGCGCCGCGCGATGAGGCTCAGGACCAGGACGTCCAGGCAGAGGACGAGAACGACCAGGGCGACGGTCGCCGACGGGCTGAGCAGAGAGTCGAGGGTCAGGCCGACGCCGCGCCACGAAGCCCACAGCATGCCAGTTCCGGCCAGCAAGCCGGTGCCGACGGCCTCACCGAAGGCGGATAGGGCGCCCATCATGGGCAGACCCGGTGCGGTCTCCGCGGAGTGGACCCCCAAGAGGAGCGCCGCGGCCGCGCCGAGCAGGAGCATCACCGCCACCGGCAGGCTCCAGGACCGGGGGCTATGGCCCTCCCAGCCGGCGGCTGGCAACGAGCGCATCACGTCCTCCCGGAAGCCGGCGCGCACGCCGATCCGCGCCTCCGTCAGCAACGCATCCATGCGGCCGAGAGCCACCCGCTCCTGGCGGCACTCCGAGCATCCGGCCAGGTGCTCCTCGAGCTGATGTCTCTCGCCGCGCCCGAGGGCGGCACCCGGCTCGTGCTCGAGAGTCAGCCACTCGCGGTAGCGATCGTGCTCGATCCTCTGCGTCTCTTCGGTCATCTGCATCGCTCCTCGTGCACTCGACGGGCCGTCTGCATCCTGCGCTCCTGCAAGCCGGGCACCAGATTCAGTCCACCAGGTACTCCGACAGCTCCCCCTTGAGCATCTGCCGCGCCCGGAAGAGCTTGTTCTTCACCGTCCCGAGCGGCATCTGCTTGAGCTTGGCGATCTCGTCATACGAGAGGTCGCCGAAGTGCCGCAGGACGATGAGCTCGCGATACTCCCAGGGCAGCCCCTGGATCGCCTCCTGGATCGCCCCGCCCCGCTCCCGGTTGCGGAGATCGCCGTAGGGTCCCCGTTCGGGATCGGTCGGCTCCCACTCCCGGACCTCTCCGTCGGCGTCTTGACGTCCCTCGAACGAGACCGTCTTGATGCGGCGCTTCCGGATGTGGTCGATCGCGGCGTTTTGCGCCACCCGGAAGATCCAGGTGGAGAAGCGATACCGCGGGTCGTAGCGATCGAGGGCCTGGTACACCTTGACAAAGACCTCCTGCGCCAGCTCGTGGGCGTCTTCGACGCTACGCAGGAGGCGGTACAGATAGTTGACCAGCCGGCCCTGGTAGCGATCCACCAGGTCGCCGAAGCGCTCCCGCCGCCCCTGGAGGATGGCTTCGACCAGCTCCTCGTCGGTGGGTTCCACCACCTCAGGGGTCATCGCGTCACTTGAGAGTACGGAGTGAGCAGGGGAAGGTTGCAGCCGACCTCGGTGCCGCGGTCAGGGCGAGCCATCGGCGGCGAGGTCCTCGCGGGTGCTGAGCACGCCGGACGCCTTGCCGGTGAGCAGGGCGAGCAGATCCGTCTCGATGCCGTGCGGCGCATGCTCCACGATCCGGCCCACCTCGTGCCCGTCCCGGCGGACGATGAAGGTCGGCACGTACCGGAGGTCGACCGATTCGACCAGCTCCTTGGGCCGGTTCTTCGCCCGGTCGACCGCCTCGTAGACGATGGTGAACGGCACCACGCCGCCCACCTCGTCGAGCGCGCGCCAGAACCGGGGCACCTCGCGGGCGCTGTCCGAGCACCAGGTACCGAAGTAGATCTCCACCTCGGCCCCCGGCGCGACGTCGGCGAGCGCGACCGCGGCTTGCGGGTCGATCTCGGACCCCACGGTGTTGCCCACCCAGGCGGGCACGGCGTTCTCGACCTGCTCCCTGGTGACCTTGCCGACCAGCACGTTGTCGCCCGCAGCCTCGGACGTCGCGGCGGGTCCCGCGGCGCGCGCTGCGGTGGTGAGCATCAAAGACAGCGCACAGAAGAGCGCCAGGACCGGCAAAGCACGAGCGATCGTCCGGGACATGATGAGCCAGTTTATCACCGCCCCTGGACTGCGCCGGTCACCTCCCGGATCGACTCGATGCGGTCCCCCGGCAGGATGCGCTCGAGCACGTCCCGTCCAGAGACGACCTCGCCCAGGGCGGTGAACCGGCCGTCGAGCCGCGGCTGCGGCGCCAGGGTGAGGAAGAACTGGCTGCCGGCCGTGGCCCGGCCGGTCCGCGCCATGCCGAGCACGCCGGCTTCTCCGCCGAAGCGGAGGCGGTTGATCTCGTCGCGCAGGTTGTAGCCGGGGCCGCCCCAGCCGTCGCCCCGCGGGTCGCCGCCCTGGACCAGCGAATCCGGCACCATGCGGTGGAACGACAGGCCGTCGTAGAAGCCCTGGTCGGCCAGCCGGAGGAAGTCGACGCAAGTGAGCGGCGCCCGGGAGCAGGCCAGCCGGACCTGGAGGTCGCCCCGCTCGGTCCGGATCTCGACCGTCCGCGGCCGGCGGGTCTCGACCAGGATGCCCTGGTAGATCTGGGCACTCCGTCCGGTCTCGGCGGCGCCGATCGCGGGCCGGGCGAGGCCGAGGCTCTCGAGGGCGTCGGCGGCCCGCAAGCGGGTGGTGTAGTCGCCGCCCGAGGCCACCTCCAGGAGCATCGCCACTGCCGCCTCGCGCTCGTCGGACCCTTCAGCGACCGTCCGTGCCCTGGCGGTGATCGCCGCCAGGGCTTCGAGCCGCTCGTCGATCACCCGGCTGCCGAGCGCCCGCTCGAGAGGTGCCTCGAGGGCCTGCACCGGCAACTGGGGGTTGTCGGCGAGCCAGCCGAGCGCGACCGCCCGCACCCCCCCGTCCGGGTCGCCCGGGTCGCCCTTGCCGCCGCTCGGGACGCCGAGAGCACCCTGTGCCCACCGGAGAGGCCCCGCGGCGCCGCCGGCGGCTCCCGAGCCGGAGTCGGCTTCGCGGCCCGCCAGGCGGACCGCCAGCACCGCCTGGCGGACCACCGGCTCGGGGTCGTTCGCCAACCGGTCCAGCATGGCGGCGGCGCCCAGGAGCCCCGCGGCCTCGGCCGCGCGCGCCCGAAGCACCGGCGCCCGGTCGCCGGCGGCGGCGGCCGTCAGCTCCTCCGCCCGGGGGTCACCGCCGCTGGCCAGGGCGACCAGCGCGGCGCCCCGCTCGGCCGGAGCGGCATCGGAGCGGACCCGGTCCGCCAGCAGGCCGCCCAACCGCTGGTCGAGCAACCACGCCGCGGCCGCATCGAGGGCGGTCATGCGCACGCCGGCACGCGGGTCGCTGACCAGCTCGGCGAGGCGGCCACGCCAGTCGTCCGGAGCGGCCACGCTGCCCGCGCTCACCAGGGCGGCGCCCGCCCGGAGGGCTTCGATCACCGGCCCGGGATCGGTCTCGTCGAGCAGCGGGCGAAGCAGCTCCAGGTCCCTGGCACCCGTCCCGATCGCACCGAGGGCGCGGGCGGCCCACGCCGCCACCCGCGGCGATGGCGGATCGGCGGCCAGGGCGCGGATCGGCTGGAGAGAGCCGGGACCGGGCTGGAGGGTCAGGGCATAGGCCGCCCATGCCGCGAGCTCCGGGTCGAGGGGCGGGTCCTCCTGGCTCAGGGCCCGGAGCGCCAACGCCGGCGTCTCCGGGTCCGGGAAGCGGTAAAGCGAGGGCAGGAGGCGAGCCCAGCGCTCCTCCTCCGACAGATCGCCCATGCGCGCAGTCACCTGTGCCACCGTCACGCCGAGCTTGCCCAGCGCTTCGACAGCCAGCGCGCCCACCTGCCGGTCGGACTCCGCCACCGCGTCGAGCAGTCCGGCCGCCGCCCGGCGCCGTTCGCCGATCTGGGACGGCCCGAGCCGCTCGCCGAGCTCACCGAGGGCGAAGGCGGCAGCGCGGCGCACCTCCGGCTGGTCGTCGATCAGCAATCCGAGGAGCGGGTCGAGACCCCGGTGGTCGCCGGCGCGCCCGAGCGCCACCGTCAGGTCCTCGCGCAGCGTCGGCGGCCCGGCCAGGCATCGCCGGACCAGGAGCGGCTCGTAGGTCTGCCGGTCGACGAGAAGGAGCAGCAGGCCACGCTCTTCCAGGTACTCCTCCCCGCCCGCTTGCCCGCTCGCCGCACCCGGCCGACCCGAAGGCTCCGCCGGCCTCCCTGCCTGGCCGGCTCGGTCGGTCCGACCGGCTCGACCGGCGCGGGGCCGCGGCCCGGCCCCTGCGCATCCCAGGGCGAGGAGCAGGACGAGGACGGTGATCCAGACCGGGACGATTGTCCCGAGAGGGCCGATCGAACCGATCGGGGCGCCGGCCCGGCGGGACCGGCCCCCGCGCGACGCGGGGTCGTGGCGGGTCGTGGCTTGGTGGGTCGTGCTCATGACGGTTCCTCTCCCCTCGCGCCGATCGGGACCGGCCGATCCGGTCGATCGAAGCGATGCCATCGGCGGTCCATTCTCCCCGGTGCGCCCCGTCCGCTCAACGCTCGTCCGCACCGGCGCGCTCCATTCTCCAGGTTGGACCGGGTCAGCCCGGGTCGCCCCCGGCCGGCCCGGGTTGGCGCTCCCTCCTCCCAGGCGGTAGTCTTCGCGCGCGATGGAGCCTGCCACCTGTCTCCGCTTCGAGGGCATCAAGCGCCGGTTCGGCCGGCTGCGAGTGCTGACCGGCGTCTCCGGCACGGTCGGGCCGGGCGAGGTGCTGCTGGTCCACGGCGCCAACGGCTCCGGCAAGTCGACCCTGGTGCGCATCCTGGCGGGGCTGCTCGCCCAGGAGCGCGGCACCGTCGAGTATCGCCTGGACGGGCGCGCGCTGGCGATCGACGAGCGCCGCCGCGCCGTCGGCTACGTGGCCCCCGACCTGGCCCTCTACGAGGAGCTCACCGCGGTCGAGAACCTGGAGTTCTTCTGCCGTCTGCGGGGGGTCGACGCGGGCCGCGCGCCGGAGTTGCTCGATCGGCTCGGCCTGCCCCACGATCGGCTGGCGGGCGCCCTCTCCTCCGGCATGCGCCAGCGCCTTCGCTGGGGCTGGGCGCTGCTCGATCGCCCCCGGCTGCTGCTGCTCGACGAGCCGTTCCAGAACCTGGACCAGCCCGGTGTCGAGCAGGGTACCGCGATCCTCGACGAACACCTGGCCGCCGGCGGCTTCGCCGTGGTCGCCAACCCCGGCCCCCTGGAGGTGCCCCGTGTCGCGTCGCGCATCGACCTGGGCGGCTGAGGCCGCGGCCGTCTTCGTCAAGGACTGGCGGTGCGAGTACCGCACACGCTACGCCTTGAACACGCTCGGCCTGTTCGCGTTCACCACGCTCGTCGTGGTCAGCGTGGTGCTGGGACCGATCGGCAATTCGCTCCAGATGGCGACCGCCGTGCTGCCGGTGATCCTCTGGCTGATCGTCCTGTTCGCGGTCACCGCCGGGCTGCCGCGCATCTTCGTCGCCGAGGAGGAGACCCACACCGCGACAGCTCTACGGCTGGCGGCGACGCCGTCGGCACTCTTCTGCGGCAAGGCGGCATACGGCTTCACCATCGTCACGCTGCTCGAAGCGCTGATCACGCCGCTCTTCCTGGCCATGCTGCAGCTCTCCATCGCCCGACCCGGCCTGCTGGTGACGGCGCTCGCCGCCGGAGGTTTCGGAATGGCGGTGGGCAGCACGCTGATCGCCGCCATGGTCGCCCAGGCGCGCACCCGGAGCGCGCTGTTCGCGGTGCTGTTGCTGCCGGTGCTGGTGCCGGCGCTGCTCTTCGCCGTCCAGCTCACGCGGGCGGCGATCGCCGGCGAGCCGCCCGGCGTGGAGCTGCGCATGCTCCTCCTGTATGATGGAACCCTGTCGGTGGCCGGGTTGATGCTCTTCCCGTCCATCTGGACTCCTTGAACCTTCCAGCCGGAACCGACCGATCGGAACCGGCCACGCAGAACCGAAACATCATTTCGGGGCTCGACCCATCATGCGCACTCTCCTCCTCTGGCTCCTCTGGCTCCTGATCGCCGCCTCGATCGTCGGTGCGTACCTGTTCGCACCGCCGATGAAAGGGTTCGTCGGCGGTGGCGAATCGAGCCGCATCCTGTTCTTCCACGTGCCGATGGCGTGGACTTCGTTCGTCGCGTTCATCGTGGCGGGCGTCTGGAGCGCGATCTACCTGCGGACCCGTAACCGCCGCCACGACCACGCGGCCAGCGCCGCCGTGGAGATCGGCCTGATTTTCTGCATCCTGGCGACCGTCTCCGGCGCCATCTGGGCGAAGGTGGAGTGGGGTGCGTTCTGGAACTGGGATCCGCGCCAGCTCTCGATCACGGTGGCGTTGATCTACTACGCGGCCTACCTCGCGCTGCGCAGCCAGATCGCCGACGAAGAGGTCCGAGGGCGGGTGGCCGGCGCCTATGCCGTGCTCGGCCTGGTGGTCTCCCCGTTCCTGTTCTTCGTCGCGCCCCGGATCGCGGGCTTCTCGCTCCATCCCCAGCCGGTGCTCAACCAGCAAATGGAGCTCCGGATGGACCACTCCGTGCTGGGGATCCTGATCGGTGGATCGGTCGGGTTCATGTGCCTCTTCTTCTGGCTCCACAACCTGGCGACCCGCCTGGCGGCGCTCGCCGACCGGGCCGAGGAGGCCTGATCTCCGCCCGGCCGTCGCGCTCGGCGCACGGCTCGGCGACCCGGCGCACGCGCGGGAATTGCTAAGATCGCTGTTGAATTCGGTCGACAACCTCAAGAATAACCGGGCTCCAAGGGGTGTTGTAGCGCTATGGACGACGCAACGACAATCACTACTGCGGTCAAGATCGCCTTCGCCGCGGTCAACTTCCTGGTCTGGACCGGACTGTTCCTCTACCTGCTGCGACTGAACAGGAAGGTCCGACATCTGGAAGCGTTCGAGCTCGAAGACCAAGAGAGGGAGAGGGAACCATGAAACGGAGCCACCTGTTCGCCATCGGCGCACTGCTGATCCTGGCGTTCGCCGGGTTCACCTTCGCCAACTTCAAGCAGAGCCTGACGCCCTACGTCTCGTACGACCAGGCGCGCTCGGTCGAGCGCACGGTCCAGGTGGCCGGTGGCCTGGTGAAGGGCAGCTCCAGCTACGACAAGGACAGCCAGTCCCTGGTGTTCACCCTCCAGGACAAGGACAGCGGCGACACGATGCGTGTCCGCTACCACGGCGTCAAGCCGGGGAACTTCGAGGATGCGATCAGCATCGTCGCCATCGGCCAGTACACCTCGGACAACGAGGAGTTCGCGGCCAACAAGCTGCTGGTCAAGTGCCCGAGCAAGTACCAGGGCGTTGAAGAGACCAAGAGCTACACCTAGGCAGGTAGACAACGATGCAATACCTCTCCTCCCTGTACCTGCCCGGTGCGCTCGCCATGTGGTGTGCGCTGCTCTTCTCCGTCACCTCCCTCTGGGGTTATTCGCTCGTCCTGCGCGGTGACGAGGGTGCCCTCCGGTTCGCCCGCCGCGCCTACACCTGCTTTGCTCTGTCGATCGTGCTGGCGTCGCTGGTCATGGCCTTCGCCCTGGTCACCCGCGACTTCCGCATCGAGTACGTCCACCAGTACTCCGGCCTGGATCTGCCGGCCCACTACCAGCTCGCCGCCTTCTGGGCCGGCCAGAAGGGCAGCTTCCTGATCTGGCTGCTCTGGGGCTCGCTGCTCGGCCTCGGCGTCTACCGGACCGCCGGCAAGCAGGAGCCGACGGTCATGGCGATCTACCTGACCACCCTGCTGGGCCTGGTGTTCATCCTCGTGCGGGAGAACCCGTTCGTCATGTTGAACGAGACCCCGACCGACGGTCAGGGCCTCAACCCGCTGCTCCAGGACAACTGGATGGTGATCCACCCGCCGATCATGTTCATCGGCTTCGCCGCCAGCGCCATCCCGTTCTCGTTCGCCATGGCGTCCCTGTGGCGCCGGGACGACAGCGGCCGCTGGGCCCGCCGCGCCTTCCCGTGGGCCCTCGGCGGCTTCATGGTGCTCGGCCTGGCGATCCTGCTCGGCGGCTACTGGGCCTACACGACCCTGGGCTGGGGCGGCTACTGGGGCTGGGACCCGGTGGAAAACGCCTCCTTCATTCCGTTCCTCTTCGGCACGGTCTTGATCCACGGCCTCTACATGGAGCGCTCCAAGGGGCGCTTCCGACGGATCAATTACGTGCTGGCCACCCTGGTCTTCATGTCGGTGCTCTACGGCACCTTCCTCACCCGCTCCGGCGTGCTGGCGGACTTCTCCGTCCACAGCTTCGTCGACCTGGGGATCTCCGGTTACCTGATCGCCCTGATGGGGTTCTTCCTGCTGATGTCGGTCTACCTGCTCGCGACCCGGCTGCCGAAGGTGGAAACCCGGAGGAACGAGGACCCGTTCCTGTCCCGTGGAACCGTGCTGGTGCTCTCGACCATCACGATCCTGGCCTCGGCCCTGGTGATCACCGCCGGCACCTCGGCGCCGCTCCTGACCGGTTTCCTCGAGAACCCGGGCCAGGTGGGGCCGGAGTTCTACAACCGGGTGAACCTGCCGATCGCCATCCTGGTGGCCTTGCTGCTCGCGGTGGTGCCGTTCCTCACCTGGAAAGGCACGCCGATGCGCGAGCTCGGCAAGAAGCTTCTGCCGTCGGTGATCGTGGCCGTCGTCGTTTCGATCGTCGCGGCGGTCGTCGCGGTACACAACCCGTTGTACCTGGCGTATGTCTTCCTGGCGATGCTTGCCCTCGGCACGAACCTCCACAAGACCGTGCTCAAGGCACGCAACCGGGGCCTGGCTGCCGCCGGCGGCTACCTCGCCCACGTCGGCGTCGGCATCATCCTGATCGGCTTCATGGCCTCCTCGGCGTACGACCAGAGCACCAAGGTGACGCTACAGCTCGATCAGCCGAAGCAGGTCGGGGAGAACACCCTCACGTTCCTCGGCTTCGCCAAGAAGAAGTCGCCCCGGGACAAGGACGCGATGGTCGTCCAGGTGGACAAGCCGGACGGCAGCCGGTTCTACAGCTACCCGAAGCTGTTCCGGAACAACCGCACCGGCCAGACCATGGCAAACCCCGACGTCAAGAGCGCGTTGCTCGAGGACTTCTACGTGTCACCGCTCGAGTTCTCGCCCGGCAAGGCCGCCGGCAGCGCCCAGATGGTCGAGCTTGCCCAGGGCGATTCGTCCACCCTCGGCAAGCTGTCCGTCCGCTTCGACGGCTTCGACATGAACGTGGACGGCAACGCCTTCGCCAAGATGAGCGAGGGGGTCGGCGAGGTGACCCTGGGCGCCAAAGTGGACATGGTCGACCCGGACGGGACGGCGACGCCGGTGATGGCTCTCTACAAGTTCGATCAGGCGAGCGGGCGGGTGGATACTCCGCCTGCGGAGATCCCGGGCGGCGGCACGGTCCGGATCGCCGGGATCAACGCCAATGCGCAGACCGTACGGCTCGCCTTCGCGGGCATCCCCGGCTTGCCCGCTGAGAAGGGCGAGCCGGCAATGCTGTCGATCGACGTGACGAAGAAGCCGCTCATCCAACTCGTGTGGTTCGGCCTGTACGTGATCCTGGCCGGCGGCATCCTGTCGACGATCAAGCGCGTGCGCCAGTCGGTGCGGCCGGATCCGGCTCAACAAGAGGCACCGGCGGCCGAGAACGCCTGAGCCCCACTCCGGCGCAGCCCAGCGCAACACCCTCGAGGCCCGGTTGCCCCCAAGGCGACCGGGCCTTTCTCATGAAGACCGTGAGCGACCGACTTCGGACTCACGGCCGGGCGCGGGGGCGCCCCCTTCTCCCCTCGGGGGCGAGAAGGGGGTCGGGGGGTTGTAGGGGGGATCCAGCTAAATGCCGGCGGCCAGGCGGTTGGCCAGCATGACCGGCAGGCCGGCTTCCAGGATCCTCTGCTGGGTCTCCTCCACCGGGTACTCCAGGCGGAACCACCGCACCCGGCGCCGGACGGCGTCGTAGATCATGTATGACGCCCGCGGGTCCCGATCCCGCGGCTGGCCGATCGATCCCGGGTTGAGCAGGTACTGCACTCCGTCCTCCAGGTCCAGGGTCCCCTCGCCCGACAGCGCGCGCACGTCGATCTCCCGGCGCCTGGGATCGAAGCTGAACAGCGAGGTCACGTGGGTGTGGCCGAAGAAGGTGACCGGCTCGTGCCACCCACGGAAGACCGTCGCCGCGTCCCGGTCGGAGAAGAGGTACTTGTCCTCGTCGATCGGCGCTCCGTGGCAGATCGACAGGCCCTCGTCCACCGGCACCGGCCCCTGGGGCAGGTCGTGGACCATCTGGAGGTTCTGGTGGGTGAGGTGCTCCGAGGTCCAGCGCGCCGCGATCAGGGCCGCCTCGTTGAAGGTGTCGCCCGAATCGACCCCGGAGACGACCTTGTCATGGTTGCCGCGCACGGTGACAACCCGCCCGGTGAGCCCACGGATGGCCTCGACCACCTGGTTGGGGGCCGCGCCGTACCCGACCAGGTCCCCCAGGACCAGGATCGCGTCGAAGCGCTTGCGGCGCACCTTGCGCAGCACCGTGCGGAGCGCCGCCCAGTTGCCGTGCATGTCCGAGATCACCAGGTACTTCATGAAGCGCTCTCCACCAGGAGCTCGATTCGGGCCGCCACCTCCTCGGGACGCTCGGCCGCGTCGATCGTCAGTCGCAGGTCGGCCCGGCGGTAAGCCTGCAGCCGGTGGCGGAAGAGCTCCAGAGCCTGTGTCTCGTTCTCGAACAGCGGCCGGTCCGCCTTGCCCTGGCCGCCGATCCGTGCGGCGATCACGGAGAACGGTGGGTCGAGCCAGACGGTGAGCCCATTGTGACGCAGGATCTCCAGGTTGCGGCCGATGGTCACGGTGCCCCCGCCGGTGGCGATCACGGCGGGCTCGATCGTGGCGGCCGCTTCCTTGAGCGCCTCCTCCTCCAGCCGCCGGAAGAGCGGCTCCCCGCCGCGGTCGAAGATCTCGCGGACCGAGAGGCCGGCGCGGGTCTCGATCTCCGTGTCCAGATCGACGAACGGGCGCTCCAACCGGCGGGCGAGCGCCCGACCGACGGTCGTCTTGCCACAGCCCATGAATCCGGTCAGAAACAGGTGCATCCGCCTCTCTCGAACGCTCTCGCTACGGTGAAGGATGGGGCGGATGCTCGTCGATCCGCCCGTTCTGCTTCGCCCCCTCCTGGCGGACGGCCCGCGTCAGCAGGACCACGAAGCCGCCCCAGATCAGGCCGCAGACCACGATCATCATCACCACCGCACTCATGTTCATGCTTCCTCCTCCGCGCCGCCGGCGAGCCATCGGTTGGCCGCAAGCAGGGCGACGAGCAGCACGGCCCATTGCAGCAGGACCGTCCCGGTGCTGAATGGCTTCAGCGGGTTGAGCACGTCGGCGAGCCGGTTACCCGCCGCCTCCTTGACCAGCCACCACAGGATCAGGACCACCGCCTCGACCGGCACGACGACGCCGATGACGAAGCTCCACCAGCGGCCGATCTGGAGGTCCGCGCCGGGCGCGTTGATCACCTCTCGGCGGAGCCGGTCGAGGCCAAAGCGGCGCGCCCCCAGGGCGAAGAACAAGCCGGAGAGCATCAGGCCGACGCCCCAGACCCAGTCCTGGTTGCCCAGGAAGGCGGTGGAGAGCGCCGACGGCGCACCGAGCAGGAGCGCGGCGGCGCCGACCCACAACAGAGCGCGGCGGCGCGGGGCCCCACGGTCGACCAGCACCCGCGTGCCCAGCTCCAGCATGGAGATCAGGCTGGTCAGCGCCGCGAACGCCAGGGCGAGGAAGAAGAGCACCATGAAGAACGGACCGCCCGGCATGGCCTCGAACAGCCTCGGCATCCAGATGAAGGTGAGGCCTTCGTTGGTGGCGCCGACGATCTGGCTCTGGGCGCCCGGGTTGATGGCGAAGACGGTGCACAGCACCATGATCCCCGCCAGCAGCGAGACCGAGTTGTTGCCGAAGCCGATCAGGAACGAGTTCAAGGGCACGTCCTCGCGCGCCTTCATGTAGACGGCGTAGGAGAGGATCAGGCCCCAGCCCGCCCCGGTGTCCCAGGCGTTCTGAGTCAGCGCCTGGATCCAGATCCCCGGATTCGCCAGGTCGCCCCAGTGGGGCGTGAACAGGAACTCGAGGCCGGCGGACGCGCCCGGCAGGGTCACGGCCCGGACCGCCAGGGCGATCACCAGCAGGAAGAGCGTCGGGATCAGCACCTTGGCCACCCGCTCGATGCCCTTGACGCCGAACCAGACCACGGAGACGCCGAGCCCGAGGGCGATGAAGTGGGTGCCGAGAGCCGTCCAGGAGCCGGCGTAGCCGTCCCAGAACGCGCTCGAAGGCGTGCGGGTCAGCTCGCCGGTCAGGGAGGCGTAGAGGTAGCGCAGGCACCAGCCGGCGACGACCGAGTAGTAGAACATGATGCAGATGGCGCAGAGCGCCACCCAGCCGCCCATCCACGCCGAGCGTCGGGAGACCAGGTCGGCGAAGGCCCGCACCGGGCCCCGCCGCGCGCTCTTGCCGAAGGAGAACTCGACCATCATCAGGGGCACCGACCAGAGGAGCAGGAAGACGACCCAGGCGACCAGGAAGCTGCCACCGCCGTTGGTGGCGGCGACCCGGGGGAAGCGCCAGATGTTGCCGGTACCCACGGCCATGCCCAAGGTGGCGAGGACCAGGCCCCACCGGCTACCGAACTGTTCCGAGCTCTTCAAGCTGTCACCTCCCTGCTCCTGATCCGCCCGCGGAAGCCGCGAGCGCACGCAGCGTCCGCACATTGTCCTCCACGTCGCCTCGACAGACCGCCGAGATGAGGGCCGCGGTGTCCGCGCCGGCCTCGATCACCCGGGCGATGGACGCGCCATCGATTCCGCCGATCGCGACCAGGGGCTTGTCGGTCGCCTGCCGGGCCCAGCGCAGCAGCTCGAGCCCAACCACCGGGTCAGGGGCTTCTTTGGTGGCGGTGGCGAAGATCGGACCGACCGCGACTACGTCGACCGCCGGGTCCGCCGCCGCCGCGCGGATCTGGTTCTGGTCGTGGGTCGAGCAGCCGATCCGGACCTGGTTCTCGAGGACCCGCCGCGCAGCTTCCGGGGGCAGGTCGGCCTGCCCCAGGTGCACGCCGGCGGCCCCCACGAGCGCCGCCACGTCCGGCCGGTCGTCGATCCAGAGGCGTGCAGGGGTGTCTTCGAGCGCCTGGCGGCAGGCCAGGGCGAGGTCGTAGAGCTGCCGATCGGTCAGCCGCTTGGCGCGGAGCTGGATCCATCCCGCCCCGCCGCGGGCCATGGCGGAGACGGCGGAGACCACGGCCGCGGTGCCGCCCAGGACGTCGGGATCGGCGATCGCGTAGACCGGGCCCGGGGGTGCGAGCCCGACGCGTTGCCACCGGGCGGTCCGGTCGGCGCCGACGGCAGCGCTCATTCGGCCGCCCGCTCCTCCTGCGCCGCACGCCTCTTGGCTCGATCGTCCAGGAATCGCTCCATGAACCGGGTGGACAGCTCCCCGCGGCGGAAGGCCTCGTCCTGGATGATCTCCTGATGGAGGGGGATCGTGGTCTGGATGCCTTCGATCACGAACAAGTCGAGGGCGCGCGCCATTCGTGCGATGGCGGCCTTCCGGTCGTGGTCGTGAACGATCAGCTTCGCCACCAGAGAATCGTAGAACGGCGGGATGACGTAGTCCTCGTACGCGTGGGTGTCCAGACGCACACCCGGGCCGCCCGGCGGGTGGTAGGTCTCGAGCTTTCCCGGCGACGGGCGGAACCGCTCCGGATCCTCGGCGTTGATCCGGCATTCGATCGCGTGGCCGCGGGGCTTCATGCCGTTCGGCACGGCGAGGGGTGCGCCGGCCGCGATCTCGAGCTGCATGCGGACCAGGTCGACGCCCATGACCAGCTCGGTCACCGGGTGCTCCACCTGGATCCGGGTGTTCATCTCCATGAAGTAGAAGCCACCGTCTTCGTCGAGCAGGAACTCGATCGTGCCGGCGTTCTGATAGCCCACCTCCTCGGCCAGGCGGACCGCCGCGTCTCCCATGCGCTGGCGCAGCTCCGGTGTGAGGGCCGGAGACGGGGACTCCTCGATCAGCTTCTGGTGACGGCGCTGGATCGAGCACTCCCGCTCGCCCAGGTGAATCACCTTGCCCTGGGAGTCACCGAAGATCTGGAACTCGATGTGCCGTGGCCGGGTGAGGTACTTCTCCAGGTAGATCGAACCGTCGCCGAACGCCTTGGACGCCTCCTCCCGCGCGGTGGAGAACTGGCCGGCGATCTCCTCGGGCCGCTCGACGATGCGCATCCCGCGGCCACCCCCTCCGGCGGCCGCCTTGAGGATCACCGGGTAGCCGATCTCGGCCGCCCGCTCCTCCGCGGCGTCGGCGTCGGGCAGGGCCTCTTCGCTGCCGGGGAGCACCGGCACGTTCGCCCGCAGCGCCGTCCTGCGCGCCGCCGCCTTGTCCCCCATCAGGCGAATGGTCTCCGGCCGCGGACCGATCCAGGTGATGTTGCACTCCCCCAGAACCTCGGCGAAGTGGGCGTTCTCCGCCAGGAAGCCGTACCCCGGATGGACCGCGTCCGCACCGGTGATCTCCGCCGCCGGAATGATGCGGGAGAGCTTGAGGTAGCTCTCCCCCGAAGCGGGCGGGCCGATGCACACGGCCTCGTCCGCGTAGAGGACGTGGAGGCTGTCCCGGTCCGCTTCGCTGTAGACGGCCACCGTCCGGATCCCGAGCTCCCGGCAGGCGTGGATGACCCGGAGAGCGATCTCCCCCCGGTTGGCGATCAGAACCTTCTTGAACATGGCTCGGCGGGGCTCCTACGCCGGTTTGATCGCGAACAGCGGCTCACCGAACTCGACCGGCTCCGCGTTCTCGGCATAGATCTCGAGCACCGTGCCTTCCACCTCCGCCTCGATCTCGTTCATCAGCTTCATCGCCTCGACGATGCACAGCACCTGGCCCTTCTTGATGCGTGCGCCGATCTCAGTGAACGGGTCGGCGTCGGGGGACGGAGACCGGTAGAAGGTGCCCACGATCGGCGACTTGATGATGTGGGCGTTGGGCGGCAGGCCATCATCCTCTTCGTCGCCGGCCTCTTCGGGGGCTGCTGCGGCCGCCGCCGGTATCGCGGCGGCGGCCGGCGCAGCGATCGCCGCCGGTGGTGCCGGGCCGACGGCCGGGCCCGCCGCTGGGGGGGGCGCGGCCCGGTTGCCGTCGATCTTCAGGCGAAAGCCGGAGCGTTCCACCTCGAGGCCCTGAAGCTTTCGCTGGGCGACCAGCTCGATGAGCTCTTTGATCTGTTCGAAGGTCAGCACGGATGTCGACTCCCTGTCATGCAACGGATCGGCAATCAATCCTCCCGCGCGGCGGCGCTCGTTGGAGCGGCCGTACCACGGCGGTGTCGTGTTTCAGATGATCAGTCCGGCGTGGGTCCTCTCCAGCGAGCCTGGGTCCGGGGCGTTCCGGTCGGCCGCCGGATCAGACCAGATCCTGTTCGAGCAGGAGACGGGCGCGGCGAAGCTCGAAACGTGCCCTGCCGCGGTTGCTCCCCTCTCCGAGCACGAGAACCAGGTAGTAGCTTGCGCTGACGGAGCTTACCATCACCGTCATCCGGTCAGTGGTGACGGTGACCTGGCGAACCTCGCCGGCCGCGAGCTCCTTGTGGTCCTCAGAGATCGCCCGCACCTGGGTGATGAGCTCCGCCGCCAGCAGGTCGAGATCGAGATCCGACGCGGCGCTGTACGACTCGACGGTGATCCCGTCCTCGGCGACCAAGGCGAGCGCCAGCGCGCCGTCGATTCGGTTGCTGATCTCGTTCAGGCGCTCAATGAACATCCACGCCGCCCCCCCGGAGTCGCTCCAGGTACTGTTCCAGCGCATAGCGCTTGCGCGCCGTCAGCCCCTCCCCGTAGCGGGTCGGGTCGAATCCTTCCAGAAGATCCGCCGCGGTCAGCGGAGCGTTCCGCCGCGCCGCCACCTCTTCGAGGCCGGCACGGGCCGCGGCGTTCTCCGGCTCCCGGCCGAGCACCTCGCGGAAGCTGTCCTCCGCCTCCTGCAGGTGCCCCTGGCGCAGATAGAGCCGGCCCAAGGTCACCGTCGCGGCCCCTTCCCGATCCTCTTGCGGCGCCTCCTTCTGCGTGACTGCGGGCGGAGGCGGAGCAGCCGGTGGTGGCTCGGGCGCCGGCGCGTGGTCTTCCTCGGGGGCGGCTGCGGCGACCGGCGCCGGTGCCGCGAGGTCGAAAAGGTCGTCCGAGCCCAAGCTCGGACCCGCGGCCTCCGGCTCCGCCCCGGTCGGTGCGGACCATGGCTTCGCCGCTCCGTCGGAGCGCTCCCACGGCTTGCGTCCCCCTTCCTGGGCCGGGAACGGGGCCGACTCCTCCTGTGCCTCAGTGGAGTCGGCCAGGACGCTCGGCTCCCTGGCCTCCTGCGGCGCAGCGTCCGTGGACGGAAAGACGTCCCCGTCCACCGAGTCGAGGTAGCGCCGACGGTCGTCCGGAACGGTGAGCGACGGGAACGGATCGGCCGCGGCCGCGCCCCGTTGGGGGCGCGCCGGCGGCACGGCCGGCACGTCGAAAGGCCCGGGCTCCGCCGGAGCGCCGAGGTCCCCCAGAGGGGCCTCGTCGGCCTCCCCGGCCGGCTCGCTCAGCTCACTCGGCTGGACGGTGGCGGCCGTCGGGGACGCTGCGGCCGGCGCTTCTGAACGGGGCTTTGGCGGCGGTGCGGTCGGCGGCTGGGGCGGTTCCGGAATGGCCGCCTCCGCCTCCTCCTGACTCGCTGCCGGGCTCGGCTCCACGCGGCTCTCTTCGGCGTCCTGCACCGGAGGACGGTGCACCGGCCAGGCGCCGGTCCGTTCCGTCCGCTCGAGCTCCCGGATCTGCCGGTCGAGGGTCTCGATCTCCGGGTCGCTGTCGTTGAGCAGGCCGTAGACACTGAGGCGCTGACGGGCCCGGTCGCCGTCGCGCAGCGCGATGTAGGCCTCGACCAGCAACCGGTAAGCGACCATCTGGGTCGGGTCCGCCTCGATCACCCGCTCCAGGTCCACGGCGCTCTCCTTGGCCTGCCCCAGGGCGAGAAGGCTCCGGCCCCGGGCCACCCGCGCCCCCAGGTGCCCCGGATTGGCTTGCAGCCCTTCGTTCAGGATCGCCACCGCGTCCGTCTCGCGGCCGAGGCGACGGTACTCGTCTGCAAGCTGCAGGAAGACGCGGGAGCCCTTGTCGGACTCCCACCGGGCCTTCAAGGTCTCGAGGCGCTCGCTGGTGGGTTTCGGATCAGCCATTGGATCGCCGGCTCCGGCGCACTGGAATGCCCGGAGTATAGCAGCGGCCGCCCCCGGAACAGGGTCCGGTGCGGCCGCCTCGACCTACCGCACAAGCTAGTTCTGCACGACCTGGATCGTGGCCGTGCTGGTGTGGAATCCGCCCGTGCCATCGGGTACCCGCGCCTGGACATTGAACGAGGTCACGCCGAGCAGGTCGTTCTGCGTCAGGGTGAGCTTGTTCGTGGCGACACCCTGGCTCCCGGTGATCACCACGCCCTCGGTCTCGAGCGTGCCGCGCTCGGTGAGGAACTGAACCGCCGAACCCTGGTTCGGCTCGCCCTGCGCGTTGGTCACGAACGCGGTCAGGCTGATCTCCCCGCCGGCGGCACCGATCGTCGCCGGGTTCGCCTGCACGCTGATGTCCGTGGCAGTCTGCCGGATGGTGACCTGGGTCGTGGCCGGCTGGCTCGAACCCAGAATGGCGGTGATGGTCGCCGTCCCGGCCTGAGTTCCAGCAGTGAGGATGGAGGTCGTGGTCCCGTCGGACCCGGTGACCGGACGCGATGGGTCGAGCGTGCCCAGCGTCGTGGTCAGGATCACCTGCTGCCCTGCCGAGACCGCTGTTCCGTCCGGGTTGCGGCCGATGATCGTGACCTCCGCGGTCCCCTCGACCGGGATGTTGTTCGGACTCGCCGACAGGATGAGCTGGGGGCTCGTCGCGTCGTTCTCCCCGACCAGGACGTCGATCGAGGCGGTCGACGCGCTGTCGCCGGTCCCGGCTCCCGTGGTGGCGGTCACGGTCGCCGTCCCGGACTGCCGGTCGGCGTGCAGGGTCGCCCGCGCGACGCCGTCCTTGTCCACCGGGACGATCCCGTCGATCGTTCCCAGGCTGGTAGTGAAGCGGATCTCCGTCCCCTGGTTGAGCGGGTTGCCGTTCGGCTGCCGGCCGATGACGGTGATGGTCGCCGTGCCGTTGAGCGCGATCTGTGTCGGCGAAGCCGAGATCGTCAAGACGGTCCCGCTCGGCGCCACCGGATTGGCGTTGTCGCAGGCCAGACCGGCGGCGAGGAGCAAGGCGAAGACGAGGACGGGGGTCCAGCGCAGAGCTTTCTTCATCTCGGAGCAGTATACGGAGCGGGGCGGCAGGCCGTCTAGACCTGCCGCCCCGCAAAACACAGGGCTGATGGAGCGCAGTCGCTAGGAAACCGCGATCACATCGACTCGTCGTTGTCGCCGTCGCTCGTGCACTGGGGATCGCCGGGCGGGGAGACGCCACCGTTGTAGTCGGTCAGCCCGTCCCCGTCGTTGTCGATCCCGTCGCTGCACTCGGGCAGCGCCGCCGGCGGCGGCGTCTCGTTGCGGCACGTGGTGTCGCTCGGGTTGTAGACGAACCCGTTCGAGAAAGCGTCGTCGCAGGTGGTCACCAGGCTCCTCACCTGGACGTCCACGGCGGTCGGCACGAAGCGCTCGCCGCCGTCGCCACAGGCCTCCGTGTTCAGGTCACCGGAGTAGGTCGGCGTCCGCACGACGATCTGGGTGCCGTCCGCGGAGACGCTCTGGACCGAGCCCGCCTGGTCGCCGAACAGCACCCGCAGCGGCTCGACGAAGTTGAAGCCGTTGATGGTGACCAGCGTGTTGCCGTTCTGCGTGCCGGCGGGCGGTGAGATCCCGGTGATGATCGGCGAGGAGACGCGGTAGGTGAAGACCGGACCGGTGGCGCTCTCCCCGGTCTCGATGTTGGTCACCATGGTCGCGCCGCTGATGTCGGTGCAGGAGTCGACCTTCACCGGCAGGATCTGGACGACGATCTCCGTCCCCGTGACGGAGACGATGCGCTGCCCGACGCCGCCCATCTCGACGGCGACCGGAGCATCGAAGCCCTGGCCGAAGACCGTCGCGGTGTAGCCACCGGCGTACGGCCCCTCGCTCGGCGAGATCGCGGAGATGAACGGCACCGCCGTCCCGCCGGAGCCGTACTGGAACGCGCTCGGCGCGACCGTGGAGAAGCCGGTCCCAAGGTTCTTGACCAGCAGGTCGACCACCTGGTTCAAGTTGTTCTGGCCGAAGCCGGTGGCCGGCGGCGAGGTGACCACGATCTTGGTCTGGGTGACGGACTCGACCGTCGCCTCGACGCCCGTGAAGCCCTGGGCGGAGGCACCCGAGCCGAAGAACACCTGAACGGGCGACTGGAAACCGTCGCCGTTGATCGTCACCCTCGTCCCGCCCTCGTTGGGGCCGGAGGCCGGCGTCACGGAAGTGACCACCGGCTGGGAGGGCGTCCCGCCTCCGTGGACGTAGGTGAATCCGTTGTTGAGCGTGTCGCTGGCTTGATCGGTGGTGTTGAGGTTGATCGTCACGGTCACGCCGACCGACTGCGACTGGCCGGCGCCGACCGGGCTGGCCGACGGCGGCGTCTGGACGCGGATGCGATTGGCCGCCACCGACAGGACCTGGGCGGGCACCCCGCCGAAGGTCACGCGCACCGGCGACTCGAAGCCCCCGCCCACGATCGCGATGGTGTCCCCACCGTTCGGGCTGCCGCTGTTGGGCTGCAACGAGCCGATGAAGAACGTGGCCGGCTCGAGGAGCCTGAGCACGGCCTGCCCGACGTCGCCCTCCAGGCGTGCCTGGATCGTCACCGTGCCGGAGCCCGGCTGGGCCGGCGGCGTGTAGGTGGTGGCCCCCTGACCGCCGCTGAGCTGGATCACGTCCGATCCGAACGTCCCGGCGGTCGCCGCCATGACGACCGTGGTGCCGTTCTGTGGCGGCTGCCCGTTGTCTCGGCGGGTGACACGAACCCGAACGGTGATCGAGTCCGTGCTGCCCGCCGGTACCTCGGGGCTGCTCAGGTTGACCGTGATGTTGTAGACGGCGTTCGCCGGTGCCGTCGGCGGAGTGCCGGTCGGCTGGTCCGGCTCGCTCGGTGAACCCGCGCTGCAGGCCGCGATGCCGAGCGCCAGCCCGACCAGGAGCAGGACGACCGCACCGAGAGTGAGGCCGCGGTGGTGGCTCGGGAGTTTGAAGTCGAACATAGCCCTACCTCTACAGAGTCGGTCGGAACTCGACGGTGAATGCCTGCGACGACGACACGACGTCCCGGCCCCCCAGGGTCCTGCCGAAGAAGCGAATCCGCAGATTGAGCTTGATGATCTGAGACCCGGTCTCGTCGTCGGTGCCGCCGTTGACGAACAGCAGGTCCGAAAGCGGCGGGTTCAGGAGCTGCTCACTGCGCAGAATCGGCAGATTGTTGTAGGTCGTGGTGCCACCCGGCGGCACGGTACTGATCAGGTCCTCGACCAGCGGCGTGGGAATCCGCGTCCCGCTGTCGGCCCGGGTAAAGGCGATCTCGTAGCTCCGCAGTCGCACGGTCTGGAGATCGGTCTGCCCGAGGGCCGGGTTCTGGATGATCGAGCTCAGCGTGATCGAGTCGATCGTCACGATGCCGGCGCCCGCGGCCTGCTCCATGCCGACCTGACTCGGCTGGCCGTTGAAGTTCGAAATCACCAGCGAGACGCCACCGGAGTCGACGGTGCCGGCGTCCCCGGAGCAACCTGCCAGCCCGAGGGTGGCGACCAAGATCAACAGTGCGGCGGAGGTGAGCTGTCTCATACCGTCTTCTCCAGGCTTACAGGCGGACGACCCGCGGGGTGATGAAGATCAGGAGCTCCTGGTTCTCGTCGCTCCGGTCGCGATTGCGGAATAGATGGCCGATGATCGGAATGTTCGCCAACCCAGGCACCCGGTTCTCGCTCTGGTCGGTGGAGACCTCGTAGATCCCGCCGATGACGGCGGTTCCGCCGTCGCGCACGAGGACCTGGGTGGTCGCCTCCTTGGTCGAGATCGGCGCGTTGGTCGCACCCGGGATCAGGAACGCTGTCTGGACCTCGCGCTTCTGGATCCGGATGTCCATGACCACCGTGCCGTCAGCGGTGATCTGGGGCGTGACCTCCAGGCGCAGGGTGGCGTTGACGAACTGCACCGTGACGGTGTTGTTCGCCACCGTCTGGATCGGTACCTGGACGCCGCTCTGGATCGTCGCCTGGTGGTTGTTGAGCGTCGCCACCTTCGGCGTCGACAGGATGTTGACCAAGCCGTCTTCCTCGGCGGCGTTGAGCACGGCGTCGAGCTGGAAGGTGTTCAGGATGTTGCCGAACCGCAGGTTCAGCAGCCCGTTCTGTCCGCCGGTGGCCAGGTTGACCGAGCCGTTGGCGTCCAGGTTGTTCGGGAACTGCACACCGGTGGAGTTCCCGGTGCCGGGACCGGCGGTGAGGTCGAAGCCCCAGGAGATGCCGAGGCTCCGGCTGAACCGCTTCGTGGTCTCGATGATCCGGGCCTCGATCATCACCTGCGGCTCCGGCTCGTCCAGGTTGTCGACGATCGCCAGCACCGTGTCCATGTACTCGGGCAGCTCCGAGAGGATCAGGGTGTTGGTCCGCTGATCGACGATGACGCTGCCGCGCGGCGACAGGATCCCCCGGCCACCGCTCCCCCGCAGGATCCGGGAGACGTTGGCCGCACTGGTGTACGAGAGGCGCTTCATCACGGTCTGGAGCGGCCGCGACAGGGACTTCGCCTGCTCGAGTGCCTGCTGCTGCTTGGCCTCCTTGCTCAACGTGTCGAGCGTGGCGATCCGCATGATGTTGCCGTCGACCTCGTAGCCGAGGCCGTTGATCTTGAGGATCTGCTCCAGCGCCTGGTCCCACGGCACATCGTGGAGCTCGACCGTCACCCGGCCAGAGACCCCCGGCTGGATGACGATGTTGAGGTTGGCGATCTTCGAGAACGAGCGCAGCGTCTCGACGACGTCGGCGTCCTTGAGCGTCATGTCGATCGGCTCGCCGAAGTACTTGCGCTCGTTGCTCACCGTGCGCGCACCGAAGACGGGGCCCTCGCCCTCGCCTTGATCGACCGGTGCTTCCGACTTGGGGGTGATCTCGCGGGTCCCGAAGAGGGCCGCGTCGTTGGTCGACGCCGGCTCGCCCTGCATCCGGACCTTCGTGCCGCCGGACGTCTCGCTCTTCGCGGCGACCGGCGCGGGCTCGACGTTGGTGACCTGGACGTGCTCACCCTGGCCGCTGCTCACCATCGGCTCCGCCGCGGTCCTCTTCGAGGGCGTCGGCTCCTGCATCGCCGGCCGTGGCGCCCGCTCTTCGCCCATCGTCTCGGCGTGCATCGGCGCCTGCGCCGCCGTGGTGGGCGGCGGAGCCATGGTGGAGGCGGTCTCGACGCCGGCCCGGCTGCCCGCCTTCGGGAAACGCACGATCAGCGACTCCGGCGTCCGCTCGATGGCGGGGCTCGGGTGGTCGTTGAGGTCGAACACCACCCGGGAGACCGGGCTGGGGAAGGGCTTGAACTGCGCCACCCGGACGCGCTCGACGCTGTTCGAGCCCACCGGGATCGCGGCTTGGTTCGACTGGTTGACCACGCCGGCGAGATCGACCACGAACCGCTCGGGCTCGCCGAGGCGGAAGGTCGAGTAGGCGAACTCGCCGTCGCCGGCGATCTCGACCACGGTCATGTCGTCCGTCTGGTGCACCTGGACGTTGCGCAGCCGGGTCGCCTGGACCCCCTCCGGGGGCGGCCCTTCGACCGGTGACTCCGGCGTGCCCAGATTGCGCGCCGGCGCCTGTGCGTGGCTCGGCGGCGGGGCGGCCGCGGCCATGGTCTCTTGCGCAGGGGCAGACGTCGGTGCCGGTTCGAGCACCGGGCTGGACTCCGGCTCCTGGGCGGTCTCTTCTTCGGCGATGGGCTCGAAGGCGAGCGCCGGCTCCGGCTCGCCGTCGGCCGGCGTCAGCTCCACCAGGAGATTCGAACCGTCCGCGCGCAGGCTCTGCTCCGTGTTTCCGCGGGTGGAGATCACCAGGCGCGTCAGCGGCCGGCTGCCGCCGCTGTCCTCCTCGACGGCGATGTGCTCGACGAGGGTGTCGTCCGTGGCGACCGGCCCGAGGCTCGGCGCGACCGTGTTCGGCAGCTCCACCACCACGTTGCCCTGGGTGTCGCGGTAGCTCGTCCAGACCAGGGGCTGGTCCGCGCTCACCTCGATCACCGCGCCGGGAGCCGCCTCGCGCACCTCGACCCCGGTGACTTCGGTCGGCGCCGGCTCACCGGCCGGTGCGGCGGTCTGCTGTCCCTCCGGCATGGGCGGCGGCACAGCACCCGCGGCCGGCTCCGCCGGCGCACTGGAGCGGCACCCCGCCACGATCAACGCACCAAGGAGAACGAAGCCGACGAGTGCGTTCCGGCTGCTCGAGGCGAACCGTGCTCTCCCGGCGTCTGTGCGTCCATCGGGCGGGCCACCATCTCGGTGACACTTTCCCGTTGCACCTGTGATCACGACTTCTCCCATGGCGCTCACCTCATCCGTTCGGGCAACGCACTGCGCGCCGCCTCTTCGAGCCTCACCCACGTCACCCCTGCTCCGAGCTCAAGGTCTTGACCACCTCGCGGAACGGCTTCAGGGCCGTCGGATCCTGGACGATCTGTTTGAAGACCACTTCGTTGCCCGTAATGCGGACCACGTCCCCGTCATAGAGCTGGTCCCCGTCCTTCAGGAGATAGCTCTTCGCGTTCTCTGCCGACTGCACCTGGGCGACGTAGCCATCCTCGGTCCGGAAGATTCCGGTCAGGACGACCTCGTCGATCAGGAGACCCGGGATTCCGTCGGGCCGCGGCCCGCGGAAGTTGGGGATCTCGGTGGCAGCGAGGAGCGACTTGAACGGGTCCCGGCGGTTGCCCGGGTCGTAGCTGTAACCCTCGCCCGACAGGATCGCCTGTTCCCCTTCGAGGAGCTGATCGATGCCGTTGAGCCCCTCCCCGCCGGAGCTCCCGGACTCTTTGCCTTCGTCGCCGGCAGCCTGGCCTTGCTGGCCCTGGTCGCCACCCTCGGCGGCGCCGGCCTCCGTGCCCGTCGCCTGGTCACCCGAGGGGTTCGACTCGGCGCCGCTCGCCGCCGTGTCGCCTTGCGCGCCCGCGGTTTTGTCCGACTGGGCCGGCTGGGCGAATGCCCCGGCCACCGGCCAAAGCGTCACACCCACGGCGAGCAGCAGAGCCAGAACGACGGCCCAGGGCCGCCACCGAAGAGACAGGGTCATGGCTTCGCTCCTCCCGCCTCCGCCCCGGGCGGCGACCCGGAGTAGACGAACGTCTTGGCGGTGAAGCTGGTCTCCAGGGTGTGCTGGCCGTGGGGCTGGCGAATGGCGTTGATCTTCAGGTCCTCGATGTTGAAGATCCTCGGATACCGGCGGATCTTGTCGAAGAACACCGCCAGGTTGTGGTACTGACCGTCCAGCCGGATCCTGATCGGCCATTCCTTGTAGAACTCCTTGTCGGTCAGCTTACCGGGCTGGAACTCCTTGAGGTCGAAGTCCCCTTGCTCGGCCAGTGTCCTGACGTTGCGCAGGATCTCCTGGGTGTTCAGCCGTGCCGGCAGGATCCGCAGGAGCTTGTCCAGCTCGAGCTCCAGGCGCCGTACCTGCTCACGGAACTGGGGCAACCGCGCCTGTGCGGAACGCCCCTCCTGGATCTTGGTCTGGAGGTCGTCGAGGCGGCTCTGCAGACGCTGGATGTCCTGCTTCATCGGGCTGAAGAAGAAGTAATGCGCCGCCCAGAACAGGCCGACGCCGACCAGCAGGCCCACCAACAACCCGTAGTACCAGGGCTTGCCTTCGAGTCCGGTTTCGATAGCCACCGTGCGTCTCCCGTCCCGCGCCGCCTCAGGCGGCCGCGTCCTCCGCCTTGTCCTCCTCCTTCTTCTCGGGGGTCAGCGAGTACGCCACGTTGATGGTGAACGTGTAAACCTCGCCGTTCTCGCGGACCTGCCCGACCCGGGGCTCCCGGAACTCGGGAACCTTGTCCAGATTCTCGATGAAGTTGGAGACGGCGTTGACATTGAAGGCCCTGCCACTGATCCGAATCTCGCCCGGCGTCACGTCCATCCGATCCAGCCACAGCAGCTCCGGCAGGGCGCGCGAGATCGCGTCCATCACCCGCACCGGCCCCGTCTGCTGGTTCTTCAGGTTGGTGATGACCTCGATCTTGCGCTCGAGGTCGGCCTGCTTCTTCTTGAACATCTCGACCTCTTCGAGGATCGGCTTGAGCCGTTCCACCTCGGCCTGGGCGACGGTGACCTCATGCTGGACGTCGTTGCGGCGCTGATTGAGGACGTACCAGTAGGCGCCGATGGCGATCAGGCCGACCACGACCCCGGCGACGAGCAGCATGTTGGTCCAGTCCCGTTCGGCCAGCGACGGCCCCTTGGACTTGCGGACCGCCGTAGGACGGCGCCCTTCGGACAGCAGATTGATCCGGATCACGGCTCAGTCCCCCACCTGACGGATGGCCAGGCCGACCGCGACGGTGAGCATGGGTGCGATCGTGTCGAGCCAGGCCGGATCGAAGTCGCTTTCCTTGTAGTGGATGCGACGCAAGGGGTTCATGATCTCCACCGTCACCCCGAACCGGTCACGCAACACGTCCGCCAGGTTCGGCGTCAGCGCGCATCCTCCGGAAAGCATCATCTGCTCGACCGACCCTTCCGATGCCGTGGCCGAGAAGAAGTCGAACGTCTTGTACAGCTCCTCCGCCATCTCCTGGGAAACGGAGTCCAGCACGGCGCGGGCGTCGGCCGCCGACACGCCGTCCACCGCTTGCCCACGCTTGAGGCTCTCGGCGGCGTCGAAGGAGAGGTTGAATTCGCGCTGGAGCGACTCGGTGAACTGGTTGCCGCCGAACGAGATGTCCCGCCAGAAGACGGACTGCCCGCCGGCCAGGACGTTGATGTTGGTCACTGCGGCCCCCATGTTGACCAGGGCGACCACCCGCAGCGCATCGAGGTCGTAGTTGGTCTCGTACGCGTTCTGGACGGCGAACGCGTCGACGTCCACCAGGCTCGGGTTCCTGCCGGCCTGGCTGATCACGGAGACGTAGTCGTTGACCTTGTCGCGCTTGACCGCGACCAGGAGGACCTCCATGGAGTCCTGGGGACCACCCCCCTCGGAGAGGACCATGTAGTCCAGACGGACGTCGTTGATGTCGAAGGGGATGTACTGCTCCGCCTCCCACTGGATCGACTCCGCGAGCTCGTCCGCCGGCGTCGGAGGGAGCTGAATCTTCTTGATGATCACCGAGTGCCCGGACAGCGAGGTGGCGAAGTTGGGGTTCTTCACCTTGGTCTCGTTGTTGAGCTGGTGGATGGCGTCGACGACCAGGGACGAGTCCATGATCGTGCCATCGACGATGGCCTCGGGCGACAGCGGCTCGACCCCGAGCCGGACCAGGGAGAACTCCCCACCCTTGCGGGGCTTGAGCTCGACCAGCTTCAACGTCGAGCTGCCGATGTCGAGGCCGACGACCCCCTTTGTGCGTGAGAAGAGCAAGGCCCTGATGACTCCCCCGAAATCCTCGGTTTCTAGCGAACTTAGGGCTGGTTCCTTAAAGCTTCGCTGGAGGCTAGCACCGGAAAGTCACGGTGTCAAGCTGCAAATGCAGCTATAGCTATACCCGCCGATGGAGCCTCTGCGCAACGCTTCGGGCGTCGGGGCAGGTCTTCGAGGCCCCGGTGGCATGCCGAACCCCGGGTCTCTCCCGTGGCCGTCGCGCGCGCCGCCGCCCCGCGACCCTTGCGACGCCTCCAGGCATCTGCTACCCTTCGCCGTTCGGACTGACCCGAAGGAGCTCATCATGCCCAGGCAGTGCCACATCTGCGGAAAGTCGACGGTCTCCGGATCGAGCATCAGCCACGCCCACAACGTGACGAAGCGCACGTTCAAACCGAACCTTCAGCGGGTCCGCGCCCTCGTGGACGGGAGCGTCCAGCGGATCCTGGTCTGCACCCGGTGCCTCCGGAGCGGCAAGGTCGCGAAGGCGCCGGTGCGCAAGTGGGCCGCTGAAGAAGAGACCGCCGTCACGAGGTAGTACCCTCCCCCGCACCAGGAAGCGAATCGACCGCGGAGGCCGGCCCCCGGCCTCCGAACGGTCGACGTGTATCTAGGCTACCCTGACGACGACCGCGAGGCGGCCTCGCTCACCCCGCTCGACGCCGCCATCTGCCGCGTCACCCGCAGCACCCCGGTCGCCTTGCGCAAGCCCTGCAGGATCTTGAGCAGGTGCTTGCGGTCCCGTACCTCGAGCCGCATCTCGATCAGACCGTGGCCTGTCTCCGTGGTGCGGGCGCCGATGTTGGTGATGTTCGACTTGAACTCCGCCACCACCTGGGTGAGCTTGGCCAGCATCCCCTTCTGGTCCTCGGTCTCGATGAACAGGGTCGCGGCGAAGACCTCGTCCACCTCCTTCGCCCAGCGCACCTCGATCTCCCGCTCCGGGTTGTACATGAGGTTCTTGACGTTCGGGCAGTCCACCGAGTGGACCGAGACCCCGCGCCCCCGGGTGATGTAGCCGACGATCCGCTCACCCGGCAGCGGGTTGCAGCACTTGGCCATGTAGGCCAGCAGGTCGCCGTGCCCCTTGACCAGGATCGGTCCATCGCCGCGGCCGGGGAGCAACCGGGTGACGGCCTGGCGGATCCGCCCCGGCTCCTCGGTCCGCTCCCCGCCGGTCTCCTCCGGCGCCAGGCGCTCGACCGCGGCGCGCGGCTGGAGCTTGCCGAAGCCGATCCTCGACAGCATGTCGTCGAGATTGGAGAGGCCCTCCTCCTTCAGGAAACGGTCGAACCGCTCGCCCTCCAGAACCTTCCGCGGGCTCAGCCGGTACTTGCGGATCTCCTTCTCGATCAACCGCCGGCCGATCTCTACCGCGCGCCGTTTCTGCTGGGTGTTGAGCCAGTGGCGGATCTTGCTCTTCGCCCGGGTGGTGACGACGAAGTTCAGCCAGTCCCGGCTCGGATGGCGGTTCGGGTTGGTCAGCACCTCGACCATGTCACCGTTGTGCAGCTCGGTGCGCAGCGGCACCAGCTTGCCGTTCACCCGCGCCCCCGAGCACTGGTGGCCGAGATCTGTGTGGATCTTGTACGCGAAGTCGATCGGGGTCACGCCCCGCGGGAAGGAGAGCACTTCGCCCTTGGGCGTGAACACGTAGACCTCGTCCGGATAGAGATCGATCTTCAGGCTGGTCAGGAAGGTCCGCGGGTCCTGGACCTCCTTCTGCCACTCCAGGAGCTGGCGCAGCCAGAGGATGTTCGGGTCGGTCTCCTTGGGCGGGTCCGCCCCCTCCTTGTAGTGCCAGTGGGCGGCGATCCCCTCCTCGGCGACCAGGTCCATCTCGCGGGTGCGGATCTGGACCTCGAACGGCTGCCCGCGCTCGCCGACCACCGTCGTGTGGAGCGACTGGTAGAGGTTCGGCTTGGGCATGGCGATGTAGTCCTTGAACCGGCCGGGGATCGGCCGCCATGCCTGGTGCACCACACCCAGCGCCGCGTAGGTGTCCTTGAGGTCCCTGGTGACGATGCGGAAGGCCAGGTAGTCGTAGAGCTGGGAGATGTCGATCCCCTGGCGCCGCAGCTTCTGGTAGATCGAGTAGGAGCGCTTGACCCGGTAGCTGATCTCCGCCTCGATGCCCGATTCCTCGAGCGCCTTGGACAGTCGCACCCTGAGGGAGGCGATCGACTCCTTGCCCACTTTGAGCTTCTCGGCGATCCGCGAGTGGAGCTCCGTGTACTGGTGCGGGTAGAGGTAATAGAACGCCAGGTCCTCGAGATCGCCCTTGACCCGCGCCATGCCGAGCCGGTGGGCGATCGGCGCGTAGATCTCCAGGGTCTCGCGGGAGATCCGCCGCCGCTTCTCCGGCGGCAGGTGCTCCAGCGTCTGCATGTTGTGCAGGCGGTCGGCGAGCTTCACCAGGATGACCCGGATGTCCTTGGCCGAGGCCAGGATCATCTTGCGGAACGTCTCCGCCTGGGCGTCGTCCCGGCGCACGTACTCGTGCCGGGCCAGCTTGGTGAGGCCGTCGACGAGCTCCGTCACCTCGGCCCCGAAGGTCTTCTCCAGGGTCTCCCGAGTGGTCAGCGTGTCTTCGAGGACGTCGTGGAGGAGCCCGACCGCGACGCAGGTCTGGTCGAACTTGAGGTCCGCCAGCAGGTAGGCGACGGACAGCGGGTGGGTCAGGTAGGGCTCGCCGGAACGGCGGGTCTGGTCCCGATGGGCCTGGGCGGAGAAGACGTAGACCTGGCGGAGGAAGGCCTCGTCATAGACCCGGCCGCGGGCCTCCAGGCGGTGCAGAATGTCGTCAAAGCGAACCACCCCCGGCGTGGGCACCGGGGGTGGGGGCAGCTTCTCTTTCGAGGGGGCCATCGTCGTCCGGCGGACTCGGCTGGAGCCCGTTGACGAACTATAACGCAGCCCCCCATCCAGGCGGCTATGCCGCCGACCAGATCGATCGGCGATGCCGCCCTTCAGATGGATCGGCTATGCCGCCGGCGGTGCGGTCAAGCCGCCTTCGAGCGGGACGTCTTGCCGCGCCGCGACTTGGCCTCGGAGCCGAACAGGGTCTCCCAGAGCATGGCGAACGGGCTGGCGACGTAGACGGACGAGTAGGTACCGACGACGATGCCGACCGTGAGCACGAACGAGAACCCGCGCAGGACGTCGCCGCCGAACAGGAGCAGCGCTCCGACCGCCAGCAGGGTGGTGCCGGAGGTCAGCATCGTCCGCGACAGGGTCTGGTTGATGCTCGCGTTGAGGATGTCGCGGAGCGGCTCTCGCCGCGAACGGCGCATGTTCTCGCGCACGCGGTCGAAGATGACCACGGTGTCGTTGACCGAGTAGCCGACCAGGGTCAAGAACGCCGCGATCGAGGTCAGGTTGAACTCGAAGTCCATCAGGGCGTAGAGCCCCAGAACCACCATCACGTCATGGAAGACCGCGACCAGGGCGCCGACGCCGAACCGGAGCTCGAACCGGAACCAGATGTAGAGCAGCATGCCGATGAGCGACAGCACTACCGCCAGGATGCCCTTGGTGCGGAGCTCCTCACCGATCTGCGGGCCGACGTGCTCGGCGGCCAGCAGTGAGTAGGTGCCGAGGCTGGCGTTCTTCTCGAGGGCATCGAACACGCTCTGGCTCACGTCCTTCGCATTCTTGACCTCGTCCCACGAGGTGAAGATGCCGTCCTTCTGGCGGGCGTCGACGATCGACTGGCCGATGCCGGTGTAGTAGCTCTTCGCGGTCTCGCCGCCCTCGGCCGTCACCCCTTCGGGATCGAGCTTGGCCAGCAGATCGCCGATCGCCTCCGCGCCGGAGCGGTTCAGGTCGAAGCTGGCCTGCGGGTTGTACTCCTTGTCCAGGGCGCCGAGGACCGCGTCCTGGCTGCCCTCTTCGCTGCCACCCTCGGCCTGGGGTGTCTTGATCAGCACCTCGTTCGCGGTCGCCTCACCGAAGCGCTGGATCAGCACGTCGTCGAAGCCGGCGGCCTCGAGCACCGAGCGCAGGTCGTTGACTTCCGGGCGCTCCTGGAACTGGAGGGTGAGCTGGGTGCCGCCGGCGAAGTCGATCCCCATGTTCAGCTTGCCGTGAACGAAGACCGCCAGCACGCTGACGATCAGTAGCGCCACGGAGATGACCACGAAGCCCTTGCGGTACTTCATGAAGTCGATGTTGGTGTCGCGTAGAAACTCCATCCCGTTCTCCTCGGCTCGTGATCGGCTCTTAGATGGACAGCTTTTCGATCCTGCCGCGCCGCGAGGTCACGAGGTCGAAGAGCCAGCGGCTGACGAACAACGCCGTGAAGATCGACGACAGGATGCCCACCGACAGGGTGACGGCGAAGCCGCGGATCGGCCCGGTCCCGAACTGGAACAGGAACAACGCCGCGATCAGCGTGGTGATGTTGGCGTCGAAGATCGACGAGCGAGCCTTCTCGAAGCCGTTGGCGATCGCCGAGCGCACGGTGCGGCCCTTGTGGAGCTCCTCCCGGATGCGCTCGAACACCAGCACGTTGGCGTCGACCGCCATGCCGATGGTGAGGATGATGCCGGCGATGCCGGGCAGCGTCAGCGTCGCTCCGAAGTAGGCCAGGGAGCCGAAGACCAGGACCACGTTGAGGGCGAGGGCGAAGACCGCGTTGAAGCCGGCCCGCTTGTAGACGATGAGCATGGTCAGGACGACCAGGACACCGCCCAGGATGCCGGCGCGCAGCCCTTCGTCGATCGAATCCTGCCCGAGGGACGGTCCGACCGTGCGCTCCTCCAGGTACTCGATGCCCGCCGGCAGGGCGCCGGAGCGCAGCGCGGTCACCAGGTCCTGCACCTGCTCCTGGGTGAAGCTCCCCTCGATCACACCGCTGTCCGAGATCCGGCTGTTGATGCGCGGCGCAGAGACCACCTTGCCGTCGAGGACGATCGCCATGAATCGGCCCACGTTGTCGCCGGTGAGCTTGCCGAACTTTTCGGCCCCATCGGGGGTCATGCTGAAGTTGACCACCGGCTCGCGGAATTGGCCGGTTCCGGGGCGCGCGTTCTTGAGGTCGCGGCCGGTCACCGTCGAGGTCGCATCGACCGCGTAGTAGCGCTGGCCGACGACCTCCTTGGTCTGGTCGTTGCGGATCTCCTGGACCATGATCTGGACGTTGTCCGGGAGCTTGCCGCCGTAGTTGTCCAGGATCTCCTGCCGGCTGGACGCGCCGCCGCCACCCTTGGGGAAGTCGACCATGCGGAACTCGAGGAAGGCCGTGTTCTTGATCAGCTTCTTGACCCGCTCCGGGTCGTCGACGCCCGGGAGCTGGACGACGATGCGCTCCTTCTCGGGCTGGGCGGCGATCACCGGCTCGGTGACGCCGAAGGCGTCGATGCGGTTGCGGATGGTCTGGATCGCCTGGGAGACCGCGAGCCGCCGGGTCTCGCTCTCGTAGTTGTCGCGCATCTCGAACAGCACGCCGTTGTCCTGCCGGGTCATGCGCCAGTTGCCCAGGTACTTGTCGACCAGGTCCTCGAGGGTCGCGTCGCGCGAGGCCGGCACACCGGTGAGCTCGAACGTTGTCTCGGACAGCCGCTTGGTCTCGGCGCCGGTGATCTTCTGGTCCTCGAGCAGCCGGCGGAGACGGTCCATGTCCGTCTCGGTCTCTGCGCGCACGGCGTCACCGGTGAGCACCTTGAGCACCAGATGCATACCGCCCCGGAGGTCGAGGCCGAGCTTGAGCTTCTGATTCAGCGGATAGGCGGAGCTGGCCAGGATCCCGACGATGAACAGGATCAGGAGGCCACGCCACAGCAGACTACGATTCATCGGTTTCCACCTCCCAGCTCCGCCTCGCCCTGGAGGCCGGCCACGGCCGACTTGGAGACGCGGACCTTCACGTTGTCGGAGATCTTGAGGAACACCACGCCGTTCTCGATGCCCGCCACCTCACCGTGGAGACCGCCGTTGGTCACCACCTTGTCACCCCGCTTGAGCTCCTCGAGCATCTTCTGGTGGGCCTTCTGCCGCCGGCGTGCCGGCTGGATCAGCAGCACCCAGAAGATGATGAAGATGAGCACGAAGGGGGCGAGCTGGGCGATCATCGCGCCGAGGCCGCCCGGGGCCTGCTGTAGCAGGGCCGGCAGCACCTGGATCGCTGTCGTCATCGGGACCATCCCTTCCTACCTATGTTTTTGCCTCGGTTCGTTCACGACACAGGAGACCCGCCGGCACTACGGATGGCGACCTCGAGCCCCGGCCCCGACCGCAGCCGGAGAGCGCCGTGTCTCACGGGTGCCTCGCTTCGTTCGGGGGATCGGGACTGACAGGGTCACTGAGTGCCGCGAGCGTTCCGGACGCGGTAGCTTGGCGAATCTCGGCCATGAAGTCAAGGTAAAAGCTCAAGTTGTGGACCGTGGCGAGCGCCAGGCCGGTGATCTCGTGGGACCGGATCAGGTGGGCCAGAAGGGCCCGGCTCACCCGCTGGCAGGTCGGGCACGAGCAGTCCGGATCGGGCGGCAGCGGGTCGTCCCGGTAGCGGGCGTTCTTCAGCTTGACCACGCCCCCACGGGTGAACAGGTTACCGTGGCGCGCGTTGCGCGCCGGTAGCACGCAATCGAACAGATCGATCCCCTGGCGCACGGCGTGGAGGATGTCCGCCGGGGTGCCGACTCCCATCAGGTAACGCGGCCGCCCGTCCGGCAGCGCCGGGGCGCTCCACTCGACCGCCGCCCGGCGCATCGCCTCCGGCTCGCCGACGCTCACGCCGCCGATCGCGTAGCCGTCGAAGTCGAGCGCCGCGGTCTCCTCCGCCGCGCGCTCCCGCAACCCCCGGAACGCGCTCCCCTGGACGATCCCGAACAGCCCTCCCGCCGCGCCGGCCGGGGCGGTCCGCTCCCAGGCCTCCCGCGCCCGCCGCGCCCAGGAGAGCGTCCGGTCGACCGCAGCGGCCGCCTGCTCCTCGCTGACCGGCCACGGCGGGCACTCGTCCAGGACCATCGCCAGGTCGACCCCGAGCCGGCGCTGGCGCTCGACCACGCCCTCCGGGGTGAAGCGCAAGGACGCGCCGTCCACGTGGCTCTGGAACGAGACGCCGTCGGCGTCCAGGCTCCGCCGGGAGGCGAGGCTGAACACCTGGTAGCCGCCGCTGTCGGTGAGGATCGGCCGGTTCCAGGCGGTGAAGGCGTGAATGCCGCCCAACCCTTCGATCACCTCGATTCCGGGGCGCAGGGTCAGGTGGTAGAGGTTGGACAGCATGACCTGGGCGCCGAGGCGCTCCAGGGTGTCCGGCGGGATGCCCTTGACCGCGCCCAGGGTGCCCACCGGCATGAACGCCGGTGTCTCGACCGTGCCGTGCGGGGTCGTGAGCCGGCCGCGCCGCGCCCGGCCGTCGGTCGCCGTGACCTCGAAGGAGAGCATCAGTGCATCAGAAGGAACCGAGGCCGGGGCCTCAGGGCGACGAGGTCTGGTCCGCGGAGCCGACGGCGTGCTTCTCCACGCCGCTCGGGAGGTCGAGCTCGAAGCGATCCGGCGAGATGTCCGGGTTGATCTCGAGATCGGAGAAGCGGTACTCGGTCGAGTCCCCGTCGGGCTCGACGTAGCGCAGGCGGATCGGCACGAAGCTCTTGCGATCGATCCAGATGTCCATGGACTCGATCCGCTTGGCGATCCGCGGGTACCGGGGATCGAGGCTCAGGCGGTAGGGCGCGTCCGGGTCGTCGGGGAAGGTGACGCTGACCCGAAAGTAGTTGAGCAGGGTCTCGAGGGAGCCGCTCGCCCCCATGTACTTGAACACCTGCTCCGAGTAGCGCCCGATCTGCATCACCTCGGCCTGGCCCAGGTCCCGGTACCAGGTAGTCATGGTCTGATCGCCGATCACCACGACCATGGGGTTGGGCTCGGTGAACTCCCAGCGCACCCGGTTCGGAGCGAGGAAGGAGAACCGGCCGCGCGCTTCCTCCGGCTTGACGAACAGCTCGCTCTCCTTGCGCTGGACGAACTTCGCCTCGAGCGAGTGGAGCTGCTGCTGCTCCAGCTTGACCCGGGCGAACAGCGCGTCGAGGCGCTGGGTGCTCGACAGCCCGGCGGCGTCCGGGTCGGGCGGCGCGGCGGCCCGGGCGGCGGCGAGCGGAGCGGACAGGGCGAGCAGAGTGAGGAGGAAGCAGGCGGGGGCGAAGGATCGGCGCATGGGGGTGATCTCGATCGGCAGCGGACGGGTTCAGGGACGTCGTGGCGCAACGGCGCGCGGAGGGCCCCGGTGCGTGGAAGCACTGCCCGGGGTGCTGTCCGGGGGAACAAACCGTTGCCGCGGCCGCAGAATTTCGCGCCGCGCTCAGTCGCGCCAGAAGCGCAGGTCGAGGGCGAGCTCCTCCCCCCCTGCGGCCCCCTCGACAGCCAGAGCACCGAGGAAGCCCGGCGCCGGCTCCAGGCCGGCCAGCGTCCAGCGTCCGACCTCCTCCGGTTCCTGGACGAAGGCGAGCAGCTGCGCCTCGCTGCCGGGCGCCAGCTCCACCTCGAATGCGGTCGTCGGCAGCGACAGCCCGTCTCCCCGCGCCTTGACGTACGCCTCCTTGCGGGTCCAGGCGGTGTAGAACCCGGCCAGGCGCTCCGCGGCGGCGAGACCGGCGAACACCCGGCGCTCCCGGGGTGCGAAGAACCGCTCCACCAAGCTCGGCGCGTCGTCGATCGGACGCAGGGCCTCGATGTCGACCCCAACCGCGCGCTCGACGGCGACCGCGATCAGCGCCGCGTTCTGGGAGTGGGAGAGGTTGAACCGGAGGCCGGCGGCGCCACCACCCGCCGCGAGGCGCGGCTTGCCCTTGGCGCCGTACTCGAACGACAGCCGCGCCGGCTCGATGCCGAGCAAGCGGCCCAGAAGCTCGCGCAGCAGACCGCGACCGGTGGCGAACCGCCTTTGGTGGACCGGGAAGCGGAAGCGCTCCGCCCGCTCCCGCTCGTCCGCGGACAGGTGGCCGGCCAACCGCTCCCGCAGCACCGGCGGACGGTCGAGGTCGACCAGCCAGACACCGACCGCGCCGGCCGCAGGAGCGGGCGACGGACCGGCGGAAGGCCAGGGCGAGTCGACGGGTAGGGTGGCGGCGTCCCGAACCACGGGCGGAAGCGTAGCAGGAGGCTCAAGAGGCCGAGAGCGGGAGCTGGGCCAGCTCGCGGCGGACCGCGGCCAGCACCTCGGCGTGGCGCTCGGTGAGGAAGAAGTGGCCGCCGTCGAACATCAGCTTGAGGAACCGGCCGCGCGTCTCCTCCGCCCACGCGGCGAGATCCTCTTCCGGCACGTCCTCGTCGCCGACGCCGCCCAAGGCGGTGATCGGGATGTCGAGCGGCTCCCGATCCGCCGCCGGCTCGTAGGTCTCGGAGACGGCGAAGTCCGCCCGCAGCAGCGGCTCGATGAGCTCCATCAGCTCTTCGTTCTGGAGCACCTCTTCGGGCGTGCCACTGTAGCCGCGGATGGCTTCGATGAACTCCGCCCGCGGCAGCTCGTGGATCGGCTCCTCGCGGTCGTTTACCCGCGGACCGGGCCGGCCGGAGAGGAACAGGTGCAACGGCGTGCGGACACCCTCCGCACGCCGGCCCACCAGCCGCCGGGCGACCTCGAACGAGAGCGCGGCCCCCATGCTGTGGCCGAAGAAGACGAACGGGCGGTCGAAGAGCGGCTCGAGCGCCTCCGTCGCGGCGCCGGCCAGCGGCTCCATGCGCTCGAACGGCTGCTCGCGCCAGCGGGACTCGCGCCCAGGGAGCTGGACCGCGCACACCTCCACCGACTCTGGCAGGTCAACGGGCCACAGACGGTAGATCGAAGCGCCGCCACCGGCATAGGGGAAGCAAAACAACCGGAGGGTCGCCCCCGAACGCGGCTGGAAGACCTTGATCCAGGGGTTGCCGTTCGACGAGCTCATCGGGTGCGGAGTCGATCCGGTCGGATCACTTGGAGCCCTTCTCCTGGGCCGCCTTCTCCATCTCCTCCATCTTCTTGCGCAGAGAGAGCGGACGCATGTCCGTCCAGACCTCTTCGATGTAGTCGAGACACTCCTGCTTCGTCCCGCTCTTGCCGACGTCGTTCCATCCGAGCGGGTTCTCCCGGTCCGCGGGCCAGATCGAGTACTGCTCCTCATGGTTGATCACGACCTTGTAGACCGTGTTGTCTTCGCGTTCCCACTGGTCCATCGGGCTGGCTCCTCGTGCTGTGGCGGTTCCTGTCGCGCACCGACCGGTGCCACGTCGTCACCGGGTCTCGGCGCTCCGATCCAAAATGCACACCTCCGGCTCGCGGCCGGGCGGAGCCGGCCACCGGTCGTCACGTGCGCATCCTCTAAGTGCACCAGCTCCCCGATTCGTGACCGGCGTGAAACCCGTTATTGTTGACACACCCGGGGGCTGGTGCTAGCTTCGCGACCCCGTCAGGCTAGGAGTTGGAGGAGGAACTCATTTGATGCCAGATCTCGGAAAGAAGCACGAGTGCTCCGAATGCGGCGCCAAGTTCTACGACCTGGGAAAACCCGAGCCGGTCTGTCCCCGCTGTGGCACCCCGCTCGCCGGCGAAGAGGACGAGCAGAGCAAGCAGAAGGCGCGGCGCAAGCCGAAGAAGGCTCCGGCGGCCAAGGTCGTCGCTGAAGAGCCGGAAAACACCCCTCCCGCGAGCCCGGGAGAGATTGACGACGAAGACGGAGCCGGCTTCGACGATCTGGACGACGAAGACCTGGACGACGAGGATCTCGAAGGCCTCGACGACGAAGACTTCGAGGACGAGGACGAAGACGAAGACCTCGACGACTGACCGGCCGGCCGGCGGCCACCGCCCGGACGAGCTGTTCGCCCTCGCCCTGGGCGCCAACGCCGGCCCGGCCGAGGCGACACTGGTCGCGGCCCTGCGACGGCTCGGCGATGCCCTCGGGCCGCTGCGGATCGCCCCCCTCTTCCGGTCGGCGCCGGTCCCCCCATCCTCTCAATCCCCGTTCCTGAACACCGCGGCTACCGGCAGGACGCGGCTCGCTCCGGGCGACGTCCTGGCCCTGGGCAAGGCGCTGGAGCTCGCCGCCGGCCGGCGGCCGCCCGCGATCGGCCGACCCCGTTTCGGCCCCCGCCCCCTCGACGTCGACCTCCTCCTGTTCGGCTCCCGGATCAGCAACCTCCCGGAGCTGACCCTCCCGCACCCCCGCCTGCGCGAGCGCCGCTTCATGCTGGCGCCGCTCGCCGCGATCGCGCCCGGCCTCCCGGTCCCCCCCGACGGCCGGACGGTCCGCGACCTGCTCACCGCCCTCGGCCCCCCGCCCCCCGAAGAGTGGGTCGAGCAAATCGCCTGGAACACAAGCCCCCTCTAAGATCTGACCGCCCATCGCCAAGAGCGGAGGGAGGGGGCGTCCCTTTCCCCCCGGAGGGCGGGAAAGGGATCGAGGGATTGGGGGGAGATCTAGTGGATCGTCCCTTTCCCCCACCAGGGCGGGAAAGGGATCGAGGGATTGGGGGGAGATCCAGTGGATCGAGGGATTGGGGGGAGATCTAGTCGACTCGGTCCATGCGGATCGGATGATCCACCGTCCGCGGCTCCAGCGTCTCCCCCTCCGTCCGTGCCACGAAGCTCGCCGCCGTCAGGTCCCCGGTCACGTTGACCGCGGTACGCAGCATGTCGAGGATCCGGTCCACCCCGAGGATCAGGGCGATGCCGGCCGCCGCCTCCGTGCCGCCGATACCGATCGACTGGAGCACCAGGATGAGGATGATGATCCCGGCGCTGGGCACCCCGGCGGCGCCGATGCTCGCCAGGGTCGCCGTCAGGACGATCTTGAGCTGGGCCTCGATCCCCATCGGCAGAGCGTAGATCTGGGCGATGAACATCGCCGCCACCGCCTGATAGAGCGCCGTGCCGTCCATGTTCACCGTCGCCCCCAGCGGCAGCACGAACGACGACACGGAGCTCGACACCCCCAGGTCCTCCTCCGCCGTCTCCATGGTCACCGGCAGGGTGGCGTTGGAGCTGGACGTGGAGAAGGCCACCAGCGGCGCCTCGGCGATACGCTTGAAGAAGGTGATCGGGTTCAGCTTGACCAGGAAGCGGATCACCAGGGCGTAGGTGCCGAAGGCGTGGAGCAGCAGGCCCGCGACCACGGTCAGGGCGTAGAACAAGAGCGAGCGCAGGAGGTCCAACCCGAAGCGGGAGACCACCGACGCGATCAGGGCGAAGACCGCGTACGGCGCGAGCAGCATGATCCAGTCGATCAGGACCATGACCGCGTCGTTCACCCCCTCGGCCACCCGTAGCACCGCGTCCCGGCGCTCCTGGCTCACCTGGGTGATGGCCGCGCCGAACAGGATGGTGAAGACGATCAGCGGCAAGAGGTCCATTTTCGCCGCTGCCTCGAACGGGTTGCGCGGGATCATGTCCAGCAGCACTTCGCCGATCGAGGGGCTCTGCTCCGCCAGCGCCATCTTCTCGCCGGCCTCGCCGGCGAACTGGGCCGACAGCTCGTCGCGGGTCTTCGGATCGATCCGCGAGCCGGGATGGATCAGGTTGGACAACAGCAGGCCGATGCAGACGGCGATGGCGGTCGTGGCCATGTAGTAGACGACCGTCTTGCCACCGATCCGGCCCAGCTTGCGCAGGTCACCGAGCGACGCCGTGCCGATCAGCAGGCTGGCCGCGACCAGCGGCACCACGACCATGGTGATCAGGCGAATGAACGCCGTGCCGACCGGCTCGACGGCGGCCAGCGCGGTCGCCAGCCAGCCGATGGCGAAGACGTTGGCCACGAGGCCGAGCAGGATGCCGAGGGTCAGTCCGATGATGATCTTGGTGTAAAGCTGCATGGTGGGCTCCGCCAGGGTTCAACGGTGGCAGGAACCGGGCCGGCCGCGGCCCGGTCGCGTCAACGGGACGCCCCCGCCAGGAGGCGCCGGGCCTCGGCGCGGGCGCTCGCCCTCTCCACCGGCTGGGGCGGACCGGGGGGCTGGGCGAGGATGGCCCGGAGCTGCTCGACGGCTTCGGCCTTGCGGCCGGGCCGGTGATCGAGCAGCGCCTCGGCCAGGTAGAGGCGGTTGAGCGGCTCATCCGGCGCCTCCTTCACGGCGGTCTCGAGCTCGGAGATCGCCCGGTCCCGGTCGATCCAACCGGTGAAGAACGGGATCTTCGGCGCCTCCGAGTGGAGCCGGCCGAGCACCCGATGGGGACCGGCGTCTTCGACCTCGGGGTCGAGGGCGAGAGCGGTCAACGCGTCGTCACGCACCGTGCCGGCAACCCCCTGGCGGGCCGCGGCCAGCCGGCCGAAGGCGTCCCCCCAGAGACCCCAGTGGACCCCCGACCAGAAGTAGAGCGCGGCGGCGGGCGCCGCCGGCACGCCGGCCCGGCGCAGGCGCTCGGCGCGCTCCGCCGGCGCCAGCTTGCGGAAGCTCTCCGGATCGGCCCCGGCGAGACGGGCCAGGTGGGCCAGGGCGTCCTCCGCCACCACCTTGCCGCGGTCGAACACCTCCCGCCGGCCGTCGACGCCGTCGGCCACGTGCTCGCCCTCGAAATAGAGGGAAGCCAGCAGCCCCCGCCAGGCGACCAGGTCGTCCGGTGCCGCCTCGACCGCGGCCTGGTAGGCGTCGATCGCGCGCGTCACCGCCGCGGGATCGGCCTGCCACGCCCCGTCCACCTGCCGCGCCCGCTCGGCGAAGGCGCGGTCGCCGGCCGCCCGCTCCGCGGCCGCTCGCTCCCTGGGCGGGGTGTCGGGGCTGGCGAGCGCCGGGCCGTCGGAGGCCGGAGCCGGAGTACCGGAGGGTGGTGCGGAGAGCGCGGCGGCGGGCAGGGCGCCCAGCATCACCAGGACGAGCGAGGCCACGCGCCGCGACGGATGCCGGGGCGGCGGCGGAGCCGGGGATGGGGCCGGAGAGCGCATCGTTCGAGCTGGGCGATGGGTCGGTTTATAGCACGTTGCTATGATCCCGGGCGTGAGCGCCCGTGCCCGCATCCCCCTCTTCCCGCTGCCCGACGTGGTGCATTTTCCGCGCACGGACCTCAAGCTGCACATCTTCGAGCCGCGCTACCGGCGCATGATCCGGGACGTGGTCGAACGAGAGGAGCCGGCCCGCTGGATCGGCATGGTGCTGCTCAAGCCCGGTCCGGAGCCGGGGTTCGGCCAGCCGCCGGAGATCTTCCCGGAAGGGACCGCCGGACGCCTGGTGGAGGTGGACTACCTGCCGGACGGCCGGTCGAACATCGTCCTCCGCGGAGAGTTCCGTTTCGCCGTCGAGCGCGAAGAGGAAGACCTCCTGTTGCCCTATCGGCGCGCCCTCGTGCGACCGCTCGAAGAGACGCAGGTAGACGAGAGCGATCCCGGTGTGCAGACGATCCGCCGGGAGCTGCTGGTGATCGCCCGCGGCCTGACCGAGGAGATGGGCGAGCAGTTCCCGGTCGACGCCCAGGACCTGGCCGCCCTGACCGCCCGCTCCAGCTTCGAGGGCCTGGTCAACGGCCTGGCCGCCCAGCTCGACCTGCCGGCGGTGCGAAAGATCGACCTCCTGGAGTCCGCGCTGCCGGAGCGCGCCGTCGAGCTGCTCAAGATCCTGCGCAGCCGCCGCCGCGTGCTCGAGCTGCTCCGGCCCTACCGGAGCCTCGCGGACGGGGCCCAGTGGAACTGAAGCGACGGCTCCGGCGGAGGTGCCCCACGCCATGCTGACCATCCGCGACCCGGTCCACGGGTTCATCCGTGCCGACCCGCTGGAGGCCGCCCTGATCAACAGCCGGCCGGTCCAGCGGCTGCGTTTCATCCGCCAGCTCGGCCTGACTTACATGGTCTACCCCGGCGCCGAGCACAGCCGGTTCAGCCACGCCCTCGGCGCCATGGAGCTGGCCGGCCGGGTGTACGACGCCCTGGCCGCCAAGAGCAGCGGTCGCCTGCCGCCCGGGCCGAACGCGGTCGAGCGCCGCGCGGTCCGGGCCGCCGCCCTGCTCCACGACATCGGCCACGCGCCGTTCAGCCACTCCGCCGAAGAGCTGTTCGATCAGGGCATCGACCACGAGGAGATGACCCGGCGCCTGATCGCGGGCAGCGAGATCTCCGCCGTCTTCGCCCGCCACGGCGGCGTCCTCGACGCCCGCCGGGTGGCCTCCCTGATCGCCGGCGCCGCCCCGCCGCGGACCGCCGGCTCCTCCGACGACACCGAGCCCGGCGTCGACCGGTTGCTCTCCCAGGTGATCTCGGGCGAGCTGGACGTGGACAAGATGGACTATCTGCTGCGGGACAGTCTGTTCTGCGGCGTGCGCTACGGCAGCTACGACCTGGACCGGCTGCTGGACACCATGCTGCCGATCGAGGACCCGGCGACCGGCACCTGGGGGATCGGCGTCGACGAGGGCGGCGTCCACGCGCTCGAAGCCCTGGTGCTCGCCCGCTACTACATGTTCACCCAGGTCTACTTCAACGTCATCAGCAAGGCCCTGGAGCTCCACCTGTCGCGCTGGCTGGTCGCTGAAGGCTGGCGCTGGCCGTCCGATCCGGAGAGCTTCCTGGCCCACGACGACGTCACCGTCACCTCCCGGATGCGCGCCTCCGGCGACCTCCACGCCCGAGCGGTCACCACCCGCGAGCACTTCCCCCTGGCCTTCGAGACCGACGAGCACCTGGCGCCCCGGGAGCGGACCGCCTTCGCAGCCCTCCTCCCGCGCCTGGACGAGCGCTTCGGCCGGTCGAACCTGCTCGAATCCCACTCCGCCAAGGACCCGCACCGGTTCGGCCAGGGGAACCTGCTGGTCCGCCGTACCGACGGCACCACCGTCACCATGGAGCGGGCGAGCCACTTCATTCGCCACCTGCAGAGGATCGATCGCTACCGGGTCTACGCCCGTCCGGAGATGCGCGGCGCGGTCGAAGAGACCCTGCGCGAGTGGTGGCGCGGCAAGTAGAGTCAGGCTAAAGCAGGTCGCCGAGCGCCGCGCGCAGGGTCTCGAACTCGAAGGCGAACCCGGCCTCGAGCAGCCGGTACGGCACGGCCCGCCGCCCCGCGAGCACCATCTCCGCCATCTCGCCGAGTGCCAGGCGAAGAGCGGCGGCCGGCGCGCGGACCAGCGACGGACGGCCGAGCACCTCACCCAGAGTGCGGGACAGCTCCCGGTTGGTCACCGGCTCCGGCGCGGTGAGGTTGAACGGCCCGCGCGCCTCCTCGGTCTCGAGCAGGAACCGGATCGCCCGGACCTCATCGCGCAGGTGGATCCAGGGAACCCACTGGCTGCCGCTCCCGGCGGGTCCGCCGAAGAACAGCTTGAACGGCAGCGTCAGCCGCGGCAGCGCCCCGCCGTCGGCGGCCAGGACCATGCTCGTGCGGAGCAGGCAGCGGCGCACCCCCACCGCCTCCACCGGCCGGCTCGCCTCCTCCCAGTCCTGGGTCAGGTCGGCCAGGAACCCCGTGCCGGGCGGTGCCTCCTCGGTGATCCGCTCGTCCTCCGGGTGATCGCCGTAGTAGTCGATCCCCGACATCTGGAGCAGCACCGCCGGCCGCGACGCCGCCCGCTGCACCGTCTGCACCACCGCCCGCGTCGACCGGGTGCGGCTGACCCGGAGGACCCGCTTGCGCTTCTTCGTCCAGCGCCGCTCCCCGATCCCGGCTCCGGCCAGGCTCACCACCCCCTGGGCACCCTCCACCTCCGCCCCCCAGCCGGTCACCGTCTCCCCGTCCCACCCCACCGCCCGCGCCCCGTCCGGCAGCCCCCGCACCGCCTCCGGATGCCGCGACAGCACCACCACCTCATACCCCGCCCCGGCCAGCTCCGCCGTCAACGCCGACCCGATCAACCCCGACCCACCCGTCACGATGACCTTGCCCCGCTCACTCATGGTGAGGTGATCCTACCTGCAAAAGCGATGACAAGAGCCCCGACCCCTGTCGGGGACCCGCAAGGAGACGAATGCGGGTTCCTGGAAAGTTCCTCGCGGCGGAATGGCCCATTGCGTGGCGATCGACCTGGATGAGCGGCTGGATCCCCCCTACATCCCCCCGACCCCCTTCTCACCCCCAGGGGGAGAAGGGGGCGCCCCCGCCCGGTCTGCTCCTTGTCGTGATTGATGGTTTGGGCAGGGCTGCTGCCAACATCTCGTCCTGCGGGGTGGGGGGGGGGGGACGAGCGTTGCGCGGGTGGAGCGGGTCGGGAGGACCGGGCTGGGGGGCGTTGAGGGCCGCAATCCACAGATCGCCCTCATCACCCTCGATCCCTCTTCCCCCGCACGGGGGACGAGGGACGCCACCGCCCACCCTTCTTCTCCCACCATCTCCTGACGTGGGGTGGGGGGGACGAGCGTCGCGCAGGTGGAGCGGGTCGGGAGGCCCGGGCTAGAGGGCGTTGAGGGCCGCGCGCGCGAGGTCCTTTGAGCTGGCAGCATGGCCCGGCGCGGGCCGAACCGAGGCGAGCGATTGTCTCCCAGCCGTCCACTTCGCTCGCCGTCCCGGAGGCCCGGGCCTCCCGGCCCGCTCCCGGCAGACCCCCCCTCCCCTCACA
>Ga0210086_1000047_pt1 | contig 81087 bp, 73 predicted proteins | sample China_Galinas_PW_3_FD_184867 | JGI IMG/M metagenome (GOLD analysis project Ga0210086, IMG submission 184867) | Wetland microbial communities from San Francisco Bay, California, USA, that impact long-term carbon sequestration - China_Galinas_PWB_D2... | ecosystem: Environmental > Aquatic > Marine...
CCATGCATAAATCAAACCTAACAATAAAATCAAGCGGATGGAAATAACTGTGTGCTTCACAAAAGGCTGAATCAAATTTCGGTAGGTCACGCAAGTTCGCGTCGCCACCGCTTATCACGACCGTTGTGCAATAAAAATTAAATAAATTTTGTTTGAGACTATTTTTTACACTAAAAAGGAAACCAGGATGCCATATATAGTTGGTAGAGTCATGCAATTATCAGAAATTAACTCAGTAAACATATCGACTTCAAAAGACAGATCAAAGGTAAATGTACTGGTAATAGACGATGAAGGCTTCGAATATGCAGATATTCTTAGAGGGCATGAATTCAACGTCAGAGTATTAAAAGACATCGAAGACATTAATGCAGTAAAAGAATATTCAATTGTTGTATGTGATATTAAAGGGGTTGGTCGTGTATTTAAGAGCAATTATGAAGGTGCCCATATAATAAAGGAAATTCACAATAAATACCCAGAGAAGATATTAATTTATTATTCTGCTCATATGCACGATCCATCATACAACAAATATTTTAAACTATGCGACGATGGGTTAAAAAAAGATTGCGGAATTGATAGATGGGTTGAAGCACTAGATAAATATTGCAAAAAAATCCTTAGCCCAATTGATCAATGGTATAGGTTCAGAGATTTTCTCTTAAGAAATGATGTGCCACAAGCAACTATTTTTTTGTTAGAACAAGAATACATACTAACAATTAAAAAAAGAAACCCTCAACTTTTTGCCAGAGATAAAACTATTAAAAATCTATCTGAAGACATAAAAACCGTATGTTTAGGTTTTACCAGTAGCCTTTTGTTTAAATCGCTAATCGGATAAAAAGGAGGGGAAATTGGATAAAAGTATAAATTCAAAAATTTGTAAAAACAAGGCCGACAGCGAATGTCATAATTATGCAATGTTGAATTCCTTACTTCATGAGTTGAGAGTCTTAAATGGATCAATAAAGAGAAGTTCTGAACTTGTTTCTATTTCTTCTGAAAAAGGAATGGACATTCAAAACCTAGAGCATCATGCGAAAAAAATTTTTAACACAACTACAATTATGTCCATGTGGCTAGACATTGCAGACTTCGAATATAATCCTGAAAATTTTACACAACAAGAAAAATCTTATTTTTCAGTTCATGGTATCTTCCATAAAGCAATAATAGCACTTACTAACAAAGCAAAAGATAAAAGAATTAAGATAAAGAAAATAAATAGTAGCAACAAGTCAGTTCAGCAAATAAAAGGATACCCAGTTGTTGACCTGCTTCCATATCTTATTCTCGATAATTCTATTAAATATTCACCTAACAATTTAGAGATTGAAACAGTTATAGTAGAAGACATAAATACAATAAAGGTTACTGTTTCATCCTTTGGCCCATTGCTCCATGACTATGAAGTTGAAAAGGTTTTTATTAATAAATACAGGGGTGAAGAAGTAGAAAAGCTAAACATTCAAGGAAGCGGAAGAGGTTTGTGTTTCGCAAAGTTTATTTGCGATATTAATGAATTTGAAATTATGGTTGTTTCTAGCGGGGGCACAATTAATATCAACGAGACAACATATCGTCCTTTTGAAATAACCGTTATATTCAAAAAACCTTAACTTACAGTTCTTGATGGAATATATAATAATTAATTTCTATTTTCTAAATCAGAAGCTGCCCAACCCTTATCAGGCCCCCGGCCGTCAAGGGTAAAAAGGTCCGTTAACGCAAAAGAGTAGCTCCTTTCGTTCTTTGACAAGCGACTGATCAAACAGACCCACCGTTTCTGACTTGGGCTTCCTCGGCTGGCTGCAGATTTCGGTTCTGCTCCAAACACTTATCGAGGCTCTTATGCGCAGGGGCTAAGTCTTTGTCGACTCGGTTCGCCCTGCCACCTGGAAACGCGTGCGTGCCCTCATGCCGTCCTCTTCAAGACACTGGGATCGCCCTAAGGGGAAAGCGCGCCGCACCCCTGGCGTGGTTGAGTACATAATCGAAACAGAAGAAGAAATGAGGGAATGGAATCTTGATGAAAAAGGCGTGTTGTTGGCGTCAGAACCTTTCGGCTCTGTGTTCTGGCCATTAGAGGAAAAGGATGATCCAGTTGTATTCGTCGCACGCGCAAACACATAACAACTCAATCAAGTACACCCTCCCTATGGTTGGCCCGGACGCGCTACCGCGCGCCGCTTATTTCAATCGTTAGCGTCACAAATATGAAAGGGTTTTTTAGTGGCTTGGCCTACTCCACAATATTCATAAGAGAGTAGGTGAGTCCGAGGCTCGCTCTCATCTAATGGTTAAATAGCCAGTAACAGCATACAACATGCGTACAACGTAAAAACGGCCACCTAGAAATCTAAGCGGCCGTTTTTATTTGTTTTTCTGGTGCCGAAGGCGAGGCTCGCCCACTTCGTTGCCGCCATCATGGCGGCTCCTGCGTTGGCTCCCCGCCGCTCGCTGACGCGGACCTCCCTGTCCGCTCTTCTGACATTCAGTCAGCGCTCGCTCTGCTTCGAGTCTCTCGCCACCAACAAAAATCCCGATCACTTGCGTGACCGGGATTTTATTTTAGTGGTGCCGAAGGCGAGACTCGAACTCGCACGAGCAATTGCCCACCACCCCCTCAAGATGGCGTGTCTACCAGTTCCACCACTTCGGCGAAGGTTTGTATATATACTGAATAGCTCTTAAAACTGTCAATAGATAATCAATCGGAAAATTTACTTTTTATCGGGTGTCGGAGTCGGTGTCGGAGCCGTTGTGGGCGCGGTCGGCACAGCGGGTGCCGGAGTCGGTTGTGCCGGGACGGCTACCTGGCTCGGCATAATGCTTTCGGCCCCTGGAGTCCCATAAAAATAGGCCAGCGACAGGCTGGTCAGCATGAAAACGATTGCTGCCCCGGCCGTCACCTTGCTCATGAAGTCACCACTGCCGGAAGCGCCAAAAATGGTCTGACTGGCGCCTGCGCCGAATGATGCGCCGACTTCAGCACCTTTGCCCATCTGCAGCAGGACGATAATGATTAACGCAATACAGACGATAACGTGCAGGGAAATCAATAAAACTGTCATGAGGAACAAACTCCTTTTTTCGTTGCGAATTCAGAACCGCAGCAAATTAGCACAGAACTGACGGTTTGCAAAGGGGTTTTTCTGCGGCAGGGGCACCTTTGGCGCCCCTGCCGCAGGGAAGGGGGGTGTGGCAGGGCTAGCGGATATAAGCTTCGGTCACATAGCGCCGCATCATGACATGGGTATTGAAGTAATAGGCGTTCTTTCCGATGGCATCCTTCATCACCCGGATCCAGCCCCGGCGATTGTCGTAGTAGAGGGGGATGATGACATTTTCCAGTTTCCGATACATATCCTCCAGATCATCGTCGGCCCGGCCGCTTTCCTGGTCGATCTCGGCGGGTGGCGGCCCGATCGACCAGCCGGTGACCCCTTCGATGTGCCCCTCGATCCACCAGCCGTCGAGGACGCTGAAATTCGGCACACCGTTCAGCGCTGCCTTCATGCCGCTGGTGCCGGAGGCTTCGAGCGGGCGCATCGGGTTGTTGAGCCAGAGATCGACCCCGGGGATGAAGCGATAGGCGACATCCATATTGTAATTTTCCAGGTAGACCAGATCGATTTTGCCTTTCATCTTGTCCACCTGCTGGATGATCCGCTGAATAACCTGCTTGCCCCCCTCATCTTTGGGGTGAGCCTTGCCGCCGAAGACAAATTGCAGTTTCCCTTCACCGATATCAAGCAACCGCTCCAGGTTGCTGAAGATCAGATCGCCGCGCTTGTAGGTTGCTGCACGGCGGGCGAAGCCGATGGTCAACAGGTCGGGATTGAGCTCTTTGCCGGTTTTCTCCTTGATGAACTGGAAAAACAGGGCCTTGGCTCCGCAGTGGGTATCCCAGATCTCTTCGTCCGGGATATTGTCGACTCGAACCAGCAGTTCCGGCTCGTTGGCCCAGCCGGGGAGATACTTATCGAACAGATTGACGAAAAACGGCGAACACCAGGTAAACGGATGGATGCCGTTGGTAATGGCATGAATCTCAAAGCCGGGAAAGAGGTTTTGCGAGACCTGACCATGGCGCTTGGCAACGCCGTTGATGAAATTGCTCAGGTTCAGGGCCAGCAGGGTCATGTTGAGGTTGTCCCCGCCGGAAAGTTCCTTGAGAAGATTGATCGGCGCCTCGAACGGCATCAGCCGCTCAACCAGTTCATAGGGAAACCGGTCATGTCCCGCTTCCACCGGGGTATGCGTGGTGAACACGCAGAGATCCTGAACCTTTTGCGTATTCCAGGAATTTCGCTCATCCCAGGTGTCCTCGACCGGAAGTCTGGCGCTGTTGAGCAACTCGACGGTCAACAGGCTGGCGTGTCCCTCGTTCATGTGATATTTCCGGATGGGAAAATTCAACGAGCGGAGAATTCTCGCACCGCCGATTCCGAGCACGATCTCCTGTTTCAGTCGCATTTCGAGATCGCCGCCGTAGAGGTGGTCGGTGATCGAGCGGTCTTCCTCGGGATTGCCTGGGATATCCGTATCCAGGAAAAGAATCGGCACTTCCCCGCCGGTCGGGCTTTTCACGTTGTAAAGCCAGGCCTGGATCTTGACATCCCGATCCTCGATGGTCACCAGGGTCTTGGTCGGCAGCAGTTCCATGTGCTTTTCCGGCTGCCAGGAGACATCCTTTTCCTGCTGCCAGCCATCGGCGCTGAAGTGCTGCTCAAAATAGCCCTTGCGGTGAAGCAGAGTGACGGCTACCATCGGTATTTTCAGGTCTGCTGCACTTTTAATCGTATCGCCGGCGAGTACGCCGAGACCGCCGCTATAGGTGGGGATCTCGGCCTTGAGGCCGATTTCCATGGAAAAATAAGCGATACGGTGATCGTGGGTAAAACGCTTCCAGGATTCCATCAGCTGATCCTCCCGTTTATTGTGATATATGCCAGCCCGGTATTTTCATGAAGAATCCGGCTTAAGTCTATCAAAAGCACTTGAATCGTCTACTGATTTTACTTGAAAAAGAATAACCACTGTGAAAAATTAACCGGAATATATGAACTAATTAATTTAAGGACACGCCGGTATGTATTTGCAGATGTTCGGTTTCCAGGAGAAACCGTTTCACATCACTCCGAACCCGCGCTTTATCTTCCTGAGCAAAAACCACAAGGAAGCTTTTGCCCATCTGCTGTACGGCATCCGGCAACGGGTCGGTTTCCTTTCTCTGACCGGCGAAGTGGGAACCGGGAAAACCACCGTTCTCAGAACCTTGCTCGGCCAACTTGAAGAATCCGCTTACCGGGTGGCCTTGATATTCAACCCCTGCCTGAGCGCTCTGGAACTTTTGCAGGCCGTTCATAAAGAATTTGCGATCGAGTTCGATCCTGAACAGTCGAACCTGGTTCGCCTGCATGACTCTCTCAACAGTTTTCTGCTGCGGCAGCGGGAAGCAGGGAAGACCGTCGTGCTGGTGGTTGATGAAGCTCAGAATCTTGATCCCAGTGTTCTGGAACAGCTGCGTCTGCTCTCCAACCTGGAAACCGAGACGGAAAAACTGATCCAGATGATTCTGGTCGGTCAGCCCGAGCTGGACCAGATTCTGCTGCGGAATGATTTGCGGCAACTGCGTCAGCGACTGGCGGTGCGCTATCATCTGCGCCCGATGGACATTGCCGATACCGCGGCTTATGTCCGACACCGGCTCAAAGTGGCGGGCTGGCAGGGCGGCGAGCTTTTCACTGAGGGAGCCCTGCGGCGGGCATTCAAATACAGCGGCGGCAATCCCAGATTGATCAATATCCTTTGCGACCGGGCTCTGCTGGTGGCTTACGGTCGTGATTCACGAACGGTTTCACCCGCCGATGTTCGAGTGGCGCAAAGTGAGCTTGAACCGCGCAAGTTGTCGAGAAGGAACCATTATCTTCCGGCGATGGCCATTGGGATGGTGCTGCTGTTGCTGCTGCTCTTCGGTCCTCGTCTGATCTCGACCTTGCCCCCTCCGGAAATCGAGGCCGTAAACACCAGCGACCCGAAGCTCCCGGCAGAACCGGCTCCGGCTGTCAGCAAAGAGCCTGTTGAGGGCAAGTCCACTGATCGGGAACGGATCGATCAGTTGAAAGCAGCAATCGCCTCTATCTCACCGGATGAGAGTTTTCAGCGCTCGTTTGTTGCACTGACCGAACTCTGGCAGAAAACGGTTCCCCCGGCCGTCAACTCGACAGGATCTTTGCTCGCGGCATTGAGAAATGCCGGTTTTACAGCGGTTGAGATGGAGGCCCGGTTGACTGAATTGACTGAGATGAATGTTCCAGTGATTCTCAGAGTCGTTCTGCCCGGGATTCCCGGAAAAAGATATTTTGTCCTGACCGACGTGGAAGGAGCCTCCGTCCGGATTGAACCGGCGCTGACCGAATCCGGCTGGCTCAGCCGTGAGGAGCTGGAACAGCTCTGGTTCGGCAAGGTAATACTGCCGTATGTAAATTTTCAGGGAATCACCATAATCAAGCAGCCGGGGCAGGGGGGCGGGCAGATTCAAGCCTTGCAGACATTGCTGAAGCTGGCCGGCGCTGACCCCGTTTCTGACTCCGGTGTCTACGATCAGCAGACCATTGAGGCGGTGACACGCTTTCAGGCCGAGCATCAGCTTGCTCCTGACGGACGGGTGGGCGCCAAGACCTTGTTCCGCCTCTACAAGGATGCCGGTCTCAAGATGCCCAGGCTGGTGTCGGGAGGAGCCTCATGAGTTCAATCCTTAAGGCTTTACGTAAACTTCAGGAAGATAAAGCAGCTTTGGGAGAAGGAAATATAGATATCGCCCGTGATATTCTCAAGCGTCGTTACGATACTTCCCCGGCACCGGGCAGACAACTTCTGGTCGGCCTGGCAGTGGTGATCCTGGGGGCAGTATTTGCGGCGGCATGCTGGTGGTACTGGCCCGAGAATCCACAACTGAACTCGGTTGCGGAACAACCGCCGGTGGCAGCGTCCGCCCTGCAATCGCCTGCGGAACAGCAATCCACGCCGCTGATCAAAAATACGGCCGCTCCGTCTCCGGGGCACACAACGGATCCCTCACCGGTCATCATTTACTCCACCGTGAACGTTTCAAAGCAGCAGGGACCATCGATTCCGGCCTCTGCGGAAAAACCGGTGGTCAAACCAGCTCACGTTGTTATTCCCGATCTTCAGGTCACGCAAATTGTTTACCAGCCGCAGCCGGAGGCCAGGATGGCGATCGTCAATGATCTGCCGGTCATGGAAGCGACCGAAATTGAGGGCGCAACCGTTGTCGAGATATTATCCGACCGGGTTCGTTTCTCATTTCAGGGGGTTGAATTCGTCAAACAGGTTAAAATCCTGAATCAGTGAGTGTCCTGACGGGTAATAGCACAAGTCTTTGAGTTGTCTGAGCGCTCCAGGCACTTGCACTTTATTTCCGCCCGGAACCCACTGATTCAGGAAGAAGTAAAGGAGATAATACCCAACCGGGATATATTGAGTCTGAAAGCATTAGTTTTCATTTAAAAACAATTGAATTATCCAGGCGGCCTGCCTATACTCATAGGGTTTTTTACTCCTCATGAATTTCACTGTCTCTGATCGAGTTGACTGTTGAGAATTGACTACAGCCTGAAAGATGCCCTGACCTGGCGCTTTATAGCCGTTGCCACGCTGCCGCTTCTGGTTCTCGGCCTCGTTGTCTTCGGCTATTCAACCAGGGAGGCAAAACAAGGCTTTTCGCGTGAGAACACTGCTGTTGCCGGCGCGCTGGCAACCCAGATTTCGCTGGAACTTCGGGAGCCGACCATTGTCATTCGCGAATTCTCACGCCTGTTAACCCACTCCGCCGCAGCCGTAGCGACATTCACCCCGATCCTCGACGATATCGTCGCCAGATCCGCCGGCATCGAGGCTCTGTTCGTGCTCAACAATGACGGGAAGGCCGTCGCTATCGGCCTGCCTGCATCTCAGCAACAACTCCGAAACAGATTGCTTGAGCAGAAATCCATCCCACTTCCGATCAGCCTGAATTCCGCCGGCCGGCGGAGTTTTGGCTGGTCGCGCGCTTTTCTATCAGAGCTGTCGGGGCAGGACTCTCTGGCACTCACATACCCGATTGCCGGATATCAGATCGTTGCCCATATCAATATCAGGCAACTCTATAAACGTTTTGATCATCTGCTGGCGACCGGTTCCTCGCATCTGGCGCTGCTCGACAAGCAGGGCAATCTGCTCTTCCAGATCCCCTCGGGGGAGGCCGATCAACCCGAGACATTCCAGCAGACGGAAAGTGCGCTGCAGCCATTAATCGCGGATCCGCAAAACACTGAATACCAACTCGGCGGAAACACCTATCTGGGCGCCGTGGCACAGGTTCCGGATTTCGACTGGATGGTCATCTATGGCCAGCAGCAGAGCGGCTTGATGGATACTCTCTGGCAACTGCGCTCTGCTTTTGCGCTGGGCATCATGATCGCAGTATTCCTGGCCAGCCTCTGGGCGCGCGGGCTGGCCAAACAGATTGCCCGGCCGATCTCAGAACTGGCTCTCGGAGCGAAATCGTTCAGCGCCGGCGATTATCAACATCCTCTTCCCTATGGCAGTCATGCCGAAATCGACGAGCTGTCCGACAGTTTCCGCAGCATGCGGAAAGTCATAGATCATCGCGAGCGCATGTTGTTGAACAACCGGGAGTATTTTTCCCGCCTGTTTAACGGCGTTGCCGATGCGATTTTTGTTTCAACCCGCCGCAGGCAGGATGGTTGGCCCGGTCGTTTCATCGAGGTGAACGACGTCGCCTGCCAGATGCTGGGATTCAGTCGTGAAGAACTTTTGACGATGACTTTTTACGAGATCAACCGGACGGCCCATGATGATTCCCAGGCCTTCCAGCTGATCCTGAAAGATGTCAGCGAAAGTGGCAAGACTCTCTTCAAGACCGAGCTGCGCAAAGCCGACGGCGACTGGGTCCCGGTGGAAATCAGCAGCCAGCTGTTTCAACTGGACGGCAAGGAAGTCTTTTTCTCGGTGGCCCGCGATATCACTTTGCGGGAAAAGTATGAATCTTCCATCCAGACGCTGGTTCGCAGTACCGTCGGGCTGACCGGGCAACAGTGCCTCGATGAGATTACCCAGAATCTTTGTCACTGGCTCAATGCCGACGGCGCCTGCATCGGGCTGCTGCGCAACGGTCATCTGGAATCGCAGTCATTCTGGCTGGAGGAGCCGGTTCACACCAGGCGGCTACCGATCCGGGGAACTCCTTTTGACGAAATTCTCAATGGCCATTTTCATTTTTCCCAGACCGCTTTACCGCAGCAGTTCCCGGAATTTTCTGAAGACCAATGGGCGGAGATGGACAGTTTTATCGGTATCCCGATGATCGGCCAGGATGGCAGGATTCTTGGTGCGGTCTGCGCTTTTTCACGAAACCCGATGCAGCCGGTGCCGCATGTCGAGGAACTGTTGTCGGTGATCGCCTCCCGGGCTGTCGCTGAGAGTGAACGGATGCGATACGAGCGCGAACTGTCGCACAGCGAGGAAATGCTGCGCACCCTGTTCAATTCGACCGCTGAAGCGATCGTCGGGATCGACCTGGCGGGCAGCTGCATCTTCTGTAACCCGGCGGCGGTAAAAATCCTCGGCTATCAGGATGAAGCAGATCTGATTGACCAATCCTTTTTCAATCTGGTGGATTATCGCAGCAGCGACACCCAGGCCGGCTGCCCGTTCATGGACGAGATTGTGCGTGAGGGAAAAATCATTCAGGCCGATGGTGTATTGCGCAACCGGGATGGCCGGCAGGTTCCGGTCGAGTTCTGGGGACACCCGCTGCTCAGGGACGGCGTGCTCGCCGGCGGGGTGATTACCTTTATCGACATTTCCCGGCGCCGGACCCTGGAAAAACAGCTGCAGCACTCGCAGCGGATGGAAGCGATCGGCACCCTGACCGGTGGCATCGCCCATGATTTCAATAATATTCTGACGGTGATTACCGGCTACACCGGGCTGTTACAGGCGCTTTGTGCGACCAATCCGGAGATTCTGCCGAAAATCAATAAGATTGCCGAGGCGGCCGAGCGGGGTTCCAAGTTGACCCATGGCCTGCTCGCATACAGTCGGAAAAAATCCGGACCCTCGACACCAGTCGATTTGAACCAGCTGGTCCTCAAAGTGCAGGATCTGTTCGGTAAAGTAATCGGCGAACAGATCGAAAAGCATTTGACCTTGTCCAGTCAGCAGCTGGTTGTTCTGGCGGACACCTCGCAACTGGAACAGGTCCTGGTTAATTTGGCGACCAATGCGCGCGATGCCATGCCGGAAGGCGGCTCGCTGACCATGAAAACCTCTCAAACGGTTATCGATCGGGAATTCTGCCGGATGCACGGCTACGGAGACCCGGGCGAGTACGCCCTGATTACGGTTGAGGACACGGGTGCGGGGATGTCCAAGGATATTCAGCAGAAAATCTTCGATCCTTTCTATACGACCAAGGATACCGGTAAGGGGACCGGGCTGGGTCTGGCGCTTGCCTGGGGGATCGTCAAGCAGCACAAAGGCTACATCCTGGTCGACAGCGAACCGGGCAAAGGCTCCAGGTTCCGGATATTCCTGCCCCTGACCAACCGGAAACTGACCAAGCAAATCTCCGCGACAGCCAGCCAACTGCCGGGCGGCAATGAAACGATTCTGCTGGTTGAAGATGATCATCAGGTCCGCGAGTCGACCTGCAGTATCCTGTCGGCGGTCGGCTACAAGGTCGTGACCAGTGACTGCGCTAAAGCAGCGCTGGAGGTGCTCAATACCCAGGAATCCGAGCTCTCCCTGATTCTTTCGGACGTCGTGATGCCGGGGATGAAAGGGACGGAATTTTACCAGGAAATCAGAAAAAAAACCGAGATTCCGGTTATCTTTATCAGCGGTTATACTTTCGATTCCCTGCGGGAACAGGGTCTTGTCGATGACGGTTTCATCCTGCTCAATAAGCCGATCCCGCCACTCGATCTCCTGACCAGGATTCGTGAAACCCTGAAACGGCAACAATCAAGTATCAGTGCCTGATACGGCATTCTAATCTTTTCCGAGTGTGGAATATTCTTGGCGCCACTGTTGAATATTCCACGCCCCGCACTTATTGTCATTCTCCTACCACGTGAAATCAGTAAGTTAAGTCCTTGTTTTCGATTGGCATGAATCCTGATAGTAAGCAGAGGAATTATTGCTGTCCCCCAAAAGGACTGAAAATATTTCCGAACGGAAACAACCCATTTACCCTTCTGTGCTCCAGGTATTTCGGAGGGTACGACTTAACTAAGAGGAGAGTTATTGATGAGCAAGAAAAAATCGCAAAAGCAAGGGCAGAAAAGACAGGAAAAACAAGAGCAGTTTGCTGCCCCGCAGAAAAAAGGCGGCGCTGGCAAAATCATTGCGCTGGTGGTGGTCGTCGTTATCGCTGCAGTTGGGGGCTGGTTGACCCTTGGCGGTGGCACTAGTGATGGCTATGCCGCGGTCAAAAGTGTTTCCGGCGAGGTTCGCATCGACCTGGACAGCGTCCGCGACGGCCAGGCGCATTACTATAAATTCAACGGTGACCGGGGTGAAATTAAGTTCTTCGTCGTTAAAAGCATTGATGGCGTGGTTCGGGCGGCTTTTGACGCCTGCGATGTCTGTTATCGTGAGAAAAAAGGTTATCGGCAGGAAGGGGATTTCATGGTCTGCAACAACTGCGGCCAGCAGTTCCGTACCGACCTAGTCAACGAAGTCAAAGGTGGCTGCAACCCGGCGCCCCTCCTGCGGCGCATTGACGGCCAGCAGTTGGTCATTTCTGAACGGGATATCCAGAACGGCATCACTTACTTCGGCGGCTAAGGGAACCAGCAGATGAAACTTGAAACGATTGCCTTCAACAACCTGAGACGCCGCAAAAGCCGGATGGCTTTTCTGGTCGTGGGCCTTTTGATCGGCGTCGCGACGGTGGTCACCCTGATTTCGCTGACCAGCGCGCTGACCGAGGATGTCCAGCAGAAAATGGATAACTTCGGCGCGAATATTCTGATCACTCCGCACGCCGACAACCTTTCACTTTCCTATGGCGGCATCACGCTGGGCGGTGTATCTGTCGACCAGCAGGAAATAGCCCAGGACGATCTGGCGAAGATCATGACGATCAAAAACAAGCGCAATATCTCCACCATCGCCCCCAAGGTTTTGGGAGCCGTACAGGCCGGTTCTGATCGGGCCATGCTGATGGGGGTTGATATTGACAAGGAATTTCATCTCAAACGCTGGTGGACCATCAACGGTCAACCGATCACCGGTGATGATCAACTGGTGGTCGGCTCGGCGGCGGCCCACAAACTAGGCCTGAAAGTGGGTTCCACCCTCAGCCTTAACGGTGAAAAGTTTACCGTCAGCGGTGTCCTGCAACAGACCGGTTCCCAGGACGACCAGCTGTTGATCAGTTCATTGTCGGCCGCACAAAGGCTGCTGCACAAACAGGGCAAGGTTTCACTGGTTGAAGTCGCCGCCCTCTGCTCGGAATGCCCGGTCGGGGATATGGTGAACCAGATCATGGGGGTCATGCCGAATGTGGATGTCAGCGCCATTCAGCAGGTGGTCAAAACCCGGATGCACGCCATCGACCAGTTCCGCACCTTCTCTATGGCGATTGCGGCGGTGGTCGTGCTGATCGGCGCCCTGGTGGTGTTCGTCACCATGATGGGTTCGGTCAACGAGCGGACGCGGGAAATCGGTATCTTCCGCGCGCTCGGTTTTCGGAGGGCGCATGTCATGCGCCTGATCCTGCTGGAGTCGGCAACGGTCAGTCTGCTGGCCGGCCTGTTCGGCTATCTGGTCGGGCTGGGAGTGACCCGGGCGGTTCTGCCGTTCATGGCGGAGCATGAGGTTGCCCTGCACTGGAATCCACTGCTCGGCGGTTCTGCCATGCTGATGGCCCTGGTCATCGGCTGCCTGGCATCTTTTTACCCGGCGCTGCACGCCAGCCGTCTCGACCCGACTGAAGCGCTTCGGGCCCTTTGATTTTGGAATGCGAGGACAAAATGGCTTTTATCGAAATACAACAACTGCGCAAGACCTACAGTAATGACGCTGACTGTGTCATCGCTCTGGATCGGATCGATCTCGAGGTCGAGGAAGGAACATTCCTCGGGGTCATGGGGCCATCCGGCTCGGGGAAAAGTACCTTCCTGTCAATCCTCGGCAGCATCTGTCACCCGACGGAAGGGAAAATCCTGGTTGATGGGATCGATCTTTATGCGCTCCCAAGTGAAAAACGGGCCGATTTTAGAAGGGAATACCTCGGTTTCGTTTTCCAGTCGTTCAACCTGATTCCCTATCTGACCGCCCAGGAAAATGTCATGTTGCCGCTGGCGGTTAAAAAAATTCCGGTCAAGGTCAAACGCGAGATGGCAAATGAAGTTCTTGGTCGGGTCGGGCTGGCCGGCCGAGTCGGTCATCTGCCCAGCCAGCTGTCCGGCGGCGAACAGGAGCGGGTGGCGATTGCCCGCGCCCTGGTCAACGCGCCGCCGCTGATCCTGGCTGACGAACCGACCGGGAGCCTGGACACCTCAACCAGTAAGGAAATCATGGATCTGTTTCAACTGCTAAACGAGGAGGGGCAGACGATCGTCATGGTGACGCACAACGATGAAAATCGCCCCTATTTCGATCGTACCCTGGTGCTGCGTGACGGAGCCATCGCGGATGATTGCCGGCGGGCGCCGAAAGTTCTGGCTCAGGCGGGATAATATGGTTCTGCTGCTACTGTTGTGCCTGGCATTTCTTCTCTGGATGATTCAAGGCGAACTTTACGCTGTCGGGGGAAAAGTGCAGTTGCCGGCGGGGTCTTGCCCTCTGTGTCAGGCCGAAACCGATATCGACTGGATCATCTGTCCGCATTGTCAGAGCCGGCTGAGGAAAACCTGCGGCTGCTGTCATAAAAGCAAACAGGTTAGTCAGGAATATTGTCCGTTTTGCGGGGATGCAGAGGAGAAAAGCGCGGCTTGAAGAAGAAATTTATCCACTTGCTGATATATATCGCCGTACTCCTGGCCATTATCGTCGGCTACAACTATTGGTCTTACAGTTGCGGTTATTGCAACCGGGCTTCTTTGTTGTCCTTCAGTGAGCCGGCCCTGGTGTTGATCGGTGTCAATCTGCTGGCCATCATCACCTTGGTAATCTGCAAATACCGCAACCGCAAATTGCTGCGGCGTAAGCAGTGCGGTTGCGGCGGGCAATTGAGAGACAACTGGATTTACTGTCCGACCTGCGGTGAAGCGAGAAAGGCACAAGTCAGTCTTCAGTAACGACCTGAATCGACTCCATGGCTATTCTTAACAGTTGTTCCAACTCCTGCTCGGCAATCGTCAACGACGGCATAAAATAGATGACATTGCCGAGCGGTCTCAACAATGCCCCGCGATCAAGCGCCTGGCGAAAGACCTGCCAACCCTTTCTTTCCTGCCAGGGATAGCCCTCTCCGGTTGCCTTGTCAGTCACCAGTTCGAGCGCGGCCACCATCCCGCAACGCCGCATTTCCCCGACATGCGGCCTGGATTCAAACTTTTCCTTCCACCGATCCAACAGGTCCATTTTCGGGATCAGACTTTCCAGAATCCGTTCCTCGTCAAAGATGTTCAGAACTTCCACCGCCAGAGCGCAACCCAGAGGATTGCCGCTGTAGGAATGGGAATGAAGAAACGCTTTCAGGCTGGCATAGTCGTCGTAAAAAGCCTGGTAGATCTCGTCCGTGGTCATGGTGACCGATAACGGCAGGTAGCCGCCGGTGATCCCTTTGGACAGGCAGAGGATATCGGGAGCGACTCCGGCATGTTCATTGGCGAACAGCTTGCCGGTCCGGCCGAAGCCGACCGCGATCTCGTCGGCGATGTAGTGGATCTGATTTTCATCGCAGGCCTGTCGCAGCTTTTTCAGGTAGCAGGGGGGATAGATACGCATCCCGGCCGCGCCCTGAATCAGCGGTTCAATGATGACGGCGCAGATTTCATCCGCCTTCTTTTCCAGCAGTTCGGCCATCGGCGCGAAACACTCCGCACCACAGCTGTCCCGCTGCAGGCCGTACGGACAGCGAAAACAATCCGGTCCGGCGACCTGATGCCCCTGCAGCAGGATCGGCTGGAAAATCTCCCGATAAAGTTCACAACCGCTGACCGACAGCGCGCCGAGGGTCTCACCGTGGTAGGCTTCGCGGATCGAAACAAATTTGGTTTTTTCCGCTTTCCCCGATTGCTGCCAGTACTGAAAACTCATCTTCAGCGCCGCTTCCACCGCCGAGGAGCCGTTGTCATTGAAGAAGACCTTGTTCAGCGCTCCCGGCGCCAGGGCGCTGAGCCGGGTCGCCAGTTCGACCGCCGGCTGGTGGGTAAAGCCGGCAAAAATATGATGAGCGATCTTTTCGGACTGGTCCCGCAATGCCCGATTCAGGCGCGGATGCGCGTGACCGAACAGGTTGACCCACCATGAGGAGACGCCGTCGATGTAGCGCTTGCCGTCGCTGTCGATCAGATAGACTCCTTCGCCGCGCTCGATCGGAATCGGCGGCAGCAGTTCATGATCCTTCTGCTGGGTGCAGGGATGCCAGACGTGTTGCCGGTCGAGATGGAGAATCTCGTCTTTGTTCATCAGTTCCTCCTCCTCTGGTTTTTCAGGGTAGATGACGGGCCAGCAGGGAATAGGTCGGCAGAGTGGCAATCTGGCCAGCGAGCTGCTCGATTTTCTGCTGCTCGGAGCCGTTGACCGTGTTGAGCACGCCGAGCAGTTCGTCGCTGGTCATGGAGGCCAGACTGTGCGGCGCGGTCTCTTCGGCGACGGTTTGGTTCTCCGGCATATTGTTGATCAGGTAACCGGCGACCGGCAGGTTCATGCTGCGGGCGCTGAACAGGGTCAGCAGGGTATGGTTGATGGTCCCCAGATTCGGCCGGCAGACGACCAGCAACGGCAGGTCCAGCGTTCGGGCGAAGTCGGCCATCAGCAATCCGCCGGCCAGCGGCACCATCAGTCCGCCGGCGCCTTCAATCAGGGTGAAATCGAACCGGTCGATCATCTGCCGGGCTCTGTCAAGCAGCTCCGAGTAGTTGATCCTGATCTGCTCGCGGGAGGCGGCAACCGCCGGCGCCAACGGGGTCTGCAGCCGGTAGGGGCAGATCTCCTCATCCCTCTGGGCGGAATTCGCCGCCCACTTCAGCAGCGCACCGTCCGGTCCCAGCTGCGAACAGTCGGCGACCCCGGTTTCAACCGGTTTCATGACCCCGACCTGATACCCTTTGCCGACAAGATGCCTGGCCAGTGCCGCCGTCACCAGGGTTTTACCGACCCCGGTATCGGTGCCGGTGACAAACAGGGCTTTGAGCTTGTCAGCCGCAGACATTAATGCTGACCTCGGCATCCTTGATCATCTGCAGATCGGTTTCACGATTCCGGCCGGTGGTGGTCAGGTAATTGCCGACCATGGTACCGCTGGCCCCGGCCATGAAAATCCAGGATTGGAATTCGCGCAGATTGATTTCCCGCCCGCCGCAAACGGTAATCCGTTTTTCCGGCAGCAGGTAGCGGTAAAGGCAGATTATCCGCAAACAGTCCATCGGCGTGAGAAGCCGGGCATCCTGCAACGGGGTCCCGGCAACGGGATTGAGGAAATTGAGGGGGACCGAATCGACATCCAGCTCCCGCAGGGTCAGGCCCATTTCCACCCGTTGCTCAAGAGACTCGCCGAGGCCGAATATCCCGCCGCAGCAGACCTCCATGCCTGCAGCCTTGGCGCAGCGCACGGTTTCAACATCCTCCTCGTAGTCATGAGTGGTGCAGATTTGCGGGAAAAAGGAGTGGGCGGTCTCCAGATTGTGGTGGTAGGTTCTGCAACCGGCGGCGGCCAGCGCTTCGGCGCTTTCGGAATTGAGGATGCCCAGGGAGGCTGACGGGGCAATAGCGGTTTCCTGTTTTATTTTACGGATCGCGGTCAGAATCCTTTCGAATTCTTCGCCCGGTTCAATCCGCGTGCCACTGGTTACGATTCCGTAACAATGATTCCCTTCGGCCTGGGCCTGGTGGGCGCCGCGGACGATTTCCTCGACCGATTTCAACGGGTAAACCGGCGCCTTCGTCTGGTGATGCGCTGACTGCGCGCAGAAACTGCAGTTCTCTGAACAGCGGCCGGATTTGGCGTTGATGATCGAGCAGAGATCGATCCGGTCGGTGAGATATTGCTCCTTGATCCGGTGTGCTCCGGCCATGAAGAAAGTGAGGTTCGAACCGCTACTGCGGAGAATTGTCAAGGCTTCATCGGTCGTCAGAGACTCTCCGTCGAGTGCCTTATCGGTCAATCGCATTGCTAGATTGTTCATAGCTGTCGCTCCTTGTCTGATTGCGGCAGATTAGCTGCTCACAGCCAAATTGTCAACCGTGACCACCTCTCTGGTTGACAAACGTCGGATGGGATGGATATACCTGATCTGGGCTACCATTTAAAGTACTGATATCTCATATAGAGTTGACAGATGATTTTGCTGATGGTAAAACGGCCTTTTAAAATTCAATATGAGGTGTGTTGAAATGGTTAAAAAACTTATCGGCAGAAAGCTCAAATCATCCCGCCTGAAACGGGACAAAACCATTCAGGAACTGGCAGAAATGTCGCGGGTATCATCAAACATGATCTCAAGAATTGAACGGGGCCTGACCACTCCTTCGGTTGAGATTCTGATGAAACTTGCCGACGCACTGGGACTGAGCCTCAGTTATTTTGTTGAAGAGGCGGAGAAGGGGAGTACGGTAATTTTCACCCCGACCGGTCGAGGCGAACCGATCTTCTTTTTCGAAGACAAACATCAGATTTCCAGTCTCACTCAAGGGCTTCGCGACCCGGGATTTTCGGTCTTTGTTGACACCCTGGAACCGAACTGCGACAGTGGCGAAGGGGGCATGGTGCACACCGGCGAAGAGTTTGCCATGGTGCTTGACGGAAGCCTGGAATTTGTCATTGAAGACGAACGCTTTCGACTGGAAAAAGGTGATTCGATCGGCTTCAAGGCTTCGCTTCCTCACAGCTGGTCCAACACCAGTTCACAACAGACCAGAGTCCTCTGGGTGGTTTCACCACCGCCGAATGTCTGAAACCCTGGTCTGGCATGTAATTTCATAGGGAGAAAACTAGATATGCAGATCAAAAAAATTGTCGGCAAAAAACTGAAGGAAATCCGCCTGAAGCAGGACATGACCATCCAGATTCTGGCCGAGAAATCCCAGGTGTCATCGAATATGATTTCGCGCATCGAGCGCGGCTTGACCATTCCTTCGGTTGAGATTCTGATGCGTCTTGCAACCGTATTTGACAAAAGCATCAATTATTTTGTCGAGGATGTATCGACCTCGCACGAAGTCGTTCATACCCGCCCCGGGAAACGTGACAAAACCGTCTACGATGACGAACACAACATGCATACCGAGTCGTTTACATCCGGGCTGCGCGATCCGCAATTCATGGCCTTTTTCTGCACGGTAAAAAAAGGCGGGACCAGCGGCCAGCAGAACATGTATCATCCGGGCGATGAATTGATTTACCTGCTTGAAGGACGCATGCAGGTCACCATTGTCGACGAGGTTTATAACCTGGAAGCGGGCGACAGCCTCTGTTTCAAGTCGCATTTACCCCATCGCTGGGACAACGTGGGGAACGATGACGCCAAGGTCATCTGGACCCTTTCGCCGTTCACCATAATATGAATTGCGCCAGGAATCTTTTGATTTTTTGATTGAAACACGGCCAACATGCTGAAATTTATGCTACTCTTGTTGACAGCTCGAGATCATATTGTATAGTCAACTATATCATCACGGTTAAAACGGAAAAAACATAGACTCTCTTGGGGGCAACATGAATAAGTCCGAGCTGGTGGAAGCATTATCAATCAAAAAGAATTTGACTTATAAAAAATCGGAACAGATTGTCAATCTGATTTTCGATTCGATGGCTCAGGCCCTGATTGACAGTGATCGAATTGAAATTCGTGGCTTCGGCAGCTTCATGGTCAAAGATTACAAGGCCTATATGGGTCGGAATCCGAAAACCGGAGAAGTCATCGAGGTGAAAGAGAAGAAACTGCCGTTTTTTAAAGTCGGCAAGGAATTACGCGAACGTGTTGACAGCTGACAAATCTCGAGCAATGCCGACAGTAAGGGCCCACCAGAATCTGGTTGGGCCTTTTTTGTTGAGTTGTTGGCTTGCAGATTCGGCCGCAACGAGCACCGGAGATCTTCAACAGGACTCAAGGTTTTCATAGAATCGTTTTGTTTATATGTTATTATATCTACTTAAACAAATCTGATTAATCTGATGTTGATACTGACGGATATTGACCATGTTGCATGAATTCAAGGGAATTTCTCCGAAACTTGGCAAAGATGTTTTCATGGTCGATTCCGCAGAAGTGATTGGCGATGTCATTATCGGCGAACAATCCAGTCTCTGGTATCATGTCGTGGTCCGCGGCGATGTCAATCATATCCGGATCGGCGACCGCACCAATATTCAGGACGGAACAGTCATTCATGTCACACACAAAAAACATCCCACCACGATCGGAAATGATGTGACTGTCGGTCACAATGTCACTCTGCACGGTTGCCGGATCGGTGATCGTTGTCTGATCGGAATGGGCGCGGTGATTATGGATGGGGTCGAGATCGCCGACGATGTGTTGATCGCAGCAGGGGCTCTGGTCACGCCGGGTACAATCATCCCTCAGCGAAGTCTCTACGCCGGCGCCCCGGCAAAATTCGTGCGGATGCTGAGCGACGCGGAAATCGGACACCTCAAGCAATCGGCAGAGAATTACCTAAACTACGTCAAGAAGTATCGCCCTAGTTGACGTCAAGGGGGTCGAAGCGTTTGCCGAACTGTCGATATGAAAAAAGTCGTTGTTTTTCTGTGGAATATTGAAAGGTTAAGCATGCAATGAGTGACATCAATCTGGCCGGTCTGAAGGACAGCGCTCTGTTCATCGGTATGAGTGACGCTGAGATCAAAGCTCTCGAAAAAATCTTTTCGATCAGGAAAATCCCAGAGGGGAAAACCATCTTTATCGAAAATATGCCGGGAGAATCCCTTTACCTGATCAAGCAGGGAACGGTCAGGATTTCCCGGATGCTGGCGGAAGGGGACGAACAGGTGCTGATTGTGCTCGGACCAGATGACGTTTTCGGCGAGATGGCGGTACTGGATGGCGGCAAACGTTCCGCGACGGCAAGAATTGCCGAGGATGTCGTTCTCTACGGGATGTGCCGCGATGATTTTGAGAAGCTGACGGAACAGAATCCGAAACTCGGCCTGAAATTAACCTTGAACATCGTACGAATTTTCAGCGGCCGGGTGCGTGATTCACAAAAAGATTATCGAGCGATGCTGCTTGCCAGTCTGAACCGAGACAAAAAACCGGGAGCGAAAAAAGCATAAGACCGTTTTTTGTTGAGCAGGACCGAAGTTTGATTTATATTTCGCGCGATATAATAAACGGTAGATAATCACATATTCTGCCGTTTTTTTTTGCGCCTATTTCTGATCCGTGTGTCGACTGCTGCGGAGAATGCATGTCTGTATTATTAAGCCATAAACTGCTGTTCGGGCTGTTCGGCGGCCTTGGATTGTTCCTCTACGGCATGAAAATCTTGTCTGACGGTCTGCAGAAAATTGCCGGCGACCGGATGCGGAAAATCCTGGGCGCGTTGACGAATAATCGACTTATCGGAGCTCTGGTCGGGATCGCGGTCACGGTGATTATTCAATCATCCACCGCAACGACCGTCATGGTGGTCGGTTTTGTCAACGCCGGTCTGATGTCGCTGATGCAGGCCATCGGGGTGGTGCTGGGGGCCAATATCGGCACCACGGTCACTGCACAATTGATTGCTTTCAATATATCCAAATACGCCCTGCCGGCCATTGGCCTCGGCGCGGCCATGAAACTGTTCAGCAAACGCAAAAAATACATCTATATTGGAGAAATTATCCTCGGCTTCGGGCTCCTGTTTTTCGGTCTCGCAACCATGAAGCTTGCTTTCGAGCCACTGAAATCGAGTAATGAATTTCACAATCTGTTTCTTCTGGTCGGTAATTACAAATTGCTCGGCGTGCTGATCGGTGCACTGTTGACGGTCATCGTTCAGAGCAGCAGCGCAACGATCGGGATCACCCTGGCTCTGGCCACCTCCGGTTTATTGACCTTCGAAGGGAGTGTTGCGCTGATCCTCGGTGAAAATATCGGGACCACCATTACTGCGAACCTGGCTGCCATCGGGACCAATCTCGCGGCGAAGCGAACCGCTTTTACCCATTTTCTCTTCAATATCCTGGGAACCCTGTTAATCCTGTCCCTCTTTTCGGTTTATCTCAAATTTATCTCGGCGATCACTCCGGGGGATGCGGATTTCGTGATCCAGACCCAGGCCCAGGCGGACAGTTTCGCGGCTGCGATCGGCGACAAGCCCTATATCGCTCGCCATATTGCCAATACTCACACCATGTTCAATCTCATTAACGTCATCATTTTTCTGCCTTTTACCGGACTGCTGGCAAAGATTTCAACTCTGATTGTTCGCGGGGAAGATGATATTGAACATCTTCAGGTGAAATACATTGACAACCGGGTTCTGAATACCCCACCGATCGCCATCGGTCAGGCCCGCCGCGAAACCAAGCGGATGGCGGAAATTGCCCTGGAAATGATTGATGAGACCAATCAGTTCCTGGAGGATGGCGAGATGAAACGCGTCCGCGGGCTTGAACAACGAGAAGAGCTGATCGATCTGCTGCAAAAGGAAATCACCAATTTCCTGGTCAGTCTGTCGCAGAAATCCATTTCTACCGAAACCTCGGAGTCGATCGGCACCCTGATGGGCATGGTCAACGATCTGGAACGGATCGGCGACCATTGTGAAAATCTTTGGGAATTGGGAATGCGAAAATTTGACGGCAAAATAGCTTTCTCGGAGGTCGGCGTCAGTGAAATCAGCGAGATTGCCGAGCGTGTCCGCGAATTCCTTAAGTATGTGATTGACGCGATGGACAGCCGCGACCAGACCATCGGGATGAAGTCGATGGCCTATGAAGATTCAATCGACGACCTGGAACGGACCCTGCGAAAAAACCATATCGCCCGCCTGAATACCGGCGAATGCGCAGTGCAACCGGGATTGATTTTTATCGACATGCTGCACAATTACGAAAAAATCGGCGATCATACCTTCAATCTCTCAGAAGCGATTATCGGGGAAAAATAGATGCCGGCAGCAATCGATGTCGGCAGCAATACGGTACGAATGCTGATCGGTGATTGTCATGATCGGCGGCTCCGGCCGGTTGCTTATTACCGACGGATCACTCGTCTGGGAGGTCGTTATCAGGAAGGAGAGGGTCTTGCTCCCGACAGCATGGAGCGAACCCTTTCCGCGTTGGAGGATTTCAGCCGGATCCTGCAGGAGCAGGCGATTACCAGGGTTCGGGCCGTTGCCACGGCGGCGCTGCGCCGGGCCGAAAACCGGCAGCTCTTTCTGCTTCAAACCGCCGCCAGGACAAGTTTCAATCTGGACATCATCGCCGGCGACGAAGAAGCCGTGCTGACGGCCCGCGGCGTTCTTTCCGTCCTCAATCCGGTTCCTGAAACCGCCCTGATTGTCGATATCGGCGGCGGCAGTACCGAACTGATCTTGACCAAAGCCGGGCAAATCCTGTTTCGTCGGAGTTATCCGATCGGGGTCGTTCGTCTCTGCGAAGAATTCAAGAGCGACCGGGAGCGACAGCTGTTTATCACGCAGACACTGGATGATTTTCTGCAAGATGTCAGGCTGGGGGAACTCGCCGGCATGCTGAGCGAATCGACGCAATTGATCGGCACTGCCGGCACTGTCACCACGCTGGCGGCAATCTTTCAGCGGATGACCGCTTACGATCGGCACAAAATCAATAACTCGATTCTGTCCCACGACTGGTTGCGTGAGATCGGAAAGCTTCTGCTCCCCCTTTCAGTGCCGGAGCGGGAGCGGTTCCCGGGTCTGGAAGAGGGGCGTGGCGATCTGATATTGCCGGGCCTGCAACTGCTCATCAGCCTGATGGAAAAAGGTTGCTGGAAAACCCTCAAAGTGGCGGATTCCGGTTTGTTGGAGGGGGTATTGCTGGGTATCTGCGAAGATTGACAGATCCCGCCCGATTGCCTATTATTCGGGCTCGTTCCTGACCAATAAATTCTGTAACCAAGGGAAGTTATGAAGAAAGCTCTCCTCTCCGGAAATGAAGCGCTGGCCCGCGGCGCCTACGAGGCCGGCGTGCTGGTCGCCTCAGCCTATCCCGGCACACCAAGTACCGAAATTCTTGAAAACGTCATTCGCTATAAAGAAATTGACGCCTCCTGGGCGCCGAATGAAAAAGTGGCCCTGGAAGTCGGCATCGGCGCCTGTTTCGGCGGCGCACGAGCTCTGGTCACCATGAAACATGTCGGCGTCAACGTTGCGGCCGATCCCCTGTTCACCCTGTCCTACACCGGAGTGCGCGGCGGACTGGTGCTGGTGGTCGCCGACGACCCTGAACTGCATTCTTCACAGAACGAACAGGACAGTCGCAATTACGCCAAATTTGCCAAGGTGCCGATGTTCGAACCGGCGGACAGCCAGGAAGCGCTCGATTTCATCAAAATCGCCTATGCGGCAGGCGAACAGTTTGATACGCCGATTCTGCTGCGCAGCACCACCCGGATCTCACATTCGAAATCGATAGTCAATCTCGGTGAACGCCCCGCGGAGATCCCGCAACCGACCCTGGAACGGAACCCTGAAAAACTGGTGATGTTGCCCGGCAACGCCCGCCGCCGCCATGTTGCCGTCGAGGAACGCCTGCTGAAGATGGAGGACTGGTCCTGCCGGCAATCGTTCAACCGGATCGAAAAAGGTGCCGGGAAAGTTGGAGTCATCACCGCCGGCGTTTCCTACCAGTATGTCAAGGAAGTCCTCCCGGATGCGGACGTGCTGAAGATCGGACTGGTCCACCCACTGCCGAAACGACTGATCCGTGAGTTCGCCGCCGAATACTCGACTCTCTACGTCGTTGAAGAACTTGATCCGTTTATCGAGGAGCAGGTCCGGGCAATGGGGATATCGGTCATCGGCAAGGAAAAGTTGTCGATCTGCGGCGAATTGACGCCGGGCCGGATCCAGAAAGGGCTGTTCGGCAGGGATATGCCGACCGAGAACAGTTCGCCGGAACTGCCGCAACGACCGCCGAATATGTGTCCGGGCTGTCCGCATCGCGGCGTGTTCATGGAGTTGAACCGCTCCAAGGCCTTCGTCACCGGCGACATCGGCTGCTACACCCTCGGATTCATGCCGCCGCTCTCGGCGATGGACACCTGCGTCTGCATGGGAGCCAGCATCGGCAACGCCACCGGCATCAGCAAAGTGCTGAGCGAAGAAGAACGACGCAAGGTGGTCGCAGTGATCGGCGACTCGACCTTCCTGCATACCGGAATCAACGGTCTGATGGATATGGTCTACAACAAGTCGACCGCGACGGTGATCATCCTTGACAACAGGATTACCGCGATGACCGGTCGGCAGGAAAATCCGACCTCCGGTTACCTGCTGAACAAACAGGAGACTTATCGGGTCGACATGGAACAGCTCTGCCGGGCGGTCGGGGCACAGCATGTCAAGGTGATTGATCCCTACAATATCGCCCTGACCCGCAAGACGATCCGTGAAGAGATGGCCCGTCCCGAAGTGTCGGTGATCATCACCTCGCGTCCCTGCATGCTGGTGCCGCGCGACAACCTGGACAAGCGCCTGCCGCTGTATGTCGATCACGACCAGTGCACCGGCTGCAAGGCCTGTCTGCGGCTGGGCTGCCCGGCAATCAGTTGGGATGAAGAGAAGAAAAAATCGAATATCGACCGGATTATCTGCGTCGGCTGCAAAGTCTGCCAACAGACTTGCGGCTTCGGTGCCTTTCAGGAGTGTGAAAAACCATGAAACCGGTGAAAAATATCCTGCTGGCGGGGGTCGGCGGGCAGGGAATCCTGCTGGCCAGCGAAGTCCTCTCCGAAGTTATGATGATGGCCGGTCATGACGTCAAGAAAAATGAAATTCACGGTATGTCTCAACGTGGCGGCAGCGTCGTTTCTCACGTGAGGTATGGCGAAAAGGTTTATTCTCCGATCATTCCGGAAGGGGAGGCCGACATTCTGTTCAGCTTTGAACTGCTGGAAACCAGTCGTTATCTGCCTCTGCTGCGTGAAAACGGACAGGTTGTGATCAATAACCTGAAGATTGCGCCACCGGCGGTTGCGCTCGGCAAACAGCCATATCCGGAACATCTGATCGAAGAAATCCGCAAGCAATTTCCGGCGACCATGGTTGTCAACGGACTCGATCTGGCCCTGGAAGCGGGTAATGTCAAAACTGTCAATACGGTCCTGCTCGGGGCGTTGTCCAATATTCTCGAGTTCGAGCATTCGATCTGGCTGAAGGCCCTGAACAGAATGGTTCCGGCCCGCTTGCTCGAAGTCAACCTCAAGGCCTTCGAACTCGGCTGCAACGTAAAATGAACTGATTCCTTGGAGGTGAAGCGGATGATCTGGAATGATGAATTCGAAACCCTGCCGCGTGAGGCGATCGAATCGCTGCAACTCAAGCGTCTGCAGCAGACCGTCGAACGGGTCTATGCGACCGTCCCGTTTTATCGTGAATCCTTCAGGCAAGCCGGAATCAGCCCGGCCGATATCAAGAGCCTCAGTGACCTGCAGCGGTTGCCGTTTACCCTGAAGCAGGATATGCGCGACAACTATCCTTACGGCCTGTTCGCGGTTCCCCTGGAACAGATTGTCCGGATTCACGCCTCGTCCGGCACCACCGGCAAACCGACCGTGGTCGGCTATACCCGCCGCGATATCGAGACCTGGACCGAACTGATGGCGCGTTCCTTCGTCGCTGCCGGCGCTCACAAAGGAGATGTTATCCATAACGCTTACGGTTACGGCCTGTTTACCGGCGGTCTGGGGGCTCATTACGGCGCGGAGCGGCTCGGCGCCTCGGTTATTCCGATGTCGGGCGGAAATACCAAGAAGCAGCTGATGATCATGCAGGATTTCGGTTCGACGGTGCTGACCTGTACCCCGTCCTACAGCCTGTTCCTTGCCGAGGTCGCCGCCGAGGAGGGGATCGACATCCGTAATCTGAAGCTGAAGGTCGGTATCCTGGGAGCGGAACCCTGGAGTGAAAAAATGCGCCAGGAGATTGAGGATAAACTCAATATCAAGGCGATTGACATCTACGGACTGTCGGAAATCCTCGGGCCGGGGGTCGCCATCGAGTGTATCGAGGCCCAGAACGGCCTGCATATCTGGGAAGATCATTTCATCCCTGAAATCATCGATCCGGAGACCGGCAAGGTGCTGCCGATCGGGGAGAAGGGGGAACTGGTCATCACCACCATTTCCAAGGAGGGGATACCGCTAATCCGCTACCGGACCCGCGACATCACCCGCCTGATCCAGGAGCCCTGTATCTGCGGCCGGACCCATGCGCGGATCGAACGGCTCAGCGGGCGCAGCGATGATATGCTGATCATCCGCGGGGTCAATGTCTTCCCGAGTCAGATTGAATCGGTCCTGTTCAATATCGAAGGGGTCGAACCGCATTACCAGTTGATCGTCGAACGGGAAGGAAATCTGGACACCCTCGAGGTTCAGGTTGAGGTCAATGAGCAGACCTTCTCCGATGAAATCAAGATTTTGCAGGAACTGGCCGGGAAGATCAAAAAGGATATCAAGGACCTGCTTGGCGTGACCTGCAAGGTGCGGCTGGTGGAACCGAAAAGCATCACCCGCAGCGAAGGGAAGGCCAAACGGGTGATCGATAATCGTATCAAAGAATCCTGAGTCACTCTGACAGAAAAGGGGACTGCCATGAAAGTTGAACAGATTTCGATATTTATTGAAAACAAATCAGGCCGACTGGCGGAGGTTTCCGGGATTCTCGGGCAGGCCGGAGTCAATATCCGGGCGCTTTCCCTGGCCGACACGTCAGACTTCGGGATTCTGCGGTTGATCGTTAACGATACCGAAAAAGCGCTCAGTATTCTGCGGGACCATAATTTCACCGTCAGCAAGACCGAAGTTATCGGCGTCGAAGTTCCCGACACCCCGGGCGGACTTTCCTCGATTCTGCAGATTCTCGATCAGAACAATGTCAATGTCGAATATATGTACGCTTTTGTCGAGCGCTCCGGCGATAACGCGGTGATTATTTTTCGTTTTGATCATGTCGACGAGGCGATCAGCGCGCTGACCAGAAATGGCGTAAAAATCCTCAAAGGTGAACAGTTGACAAAAATATAAACCTTTTATTTCTCTGATAGTTAACAATTATTATTTAATCTTTTAATTCAAATATGAATCATTCAATTCCGATATGGGACTCAGCTGCGGAATGCCAGGCCAGGGAGCCATTACAGCGGTTGCAGTTAAAGCGGCTGCAACAAACCCTGAAATTGGTCGCCGACAATGTTCCCTGTTATCAGAACAAGTTCAGTGAGTGCGGATTCAAGCCTGGGGATCTGCACTCACTGGCAGATGTCGACAAACTGCCGTTTACCACCAAGGAAGACCTGCGCCTGAACTATCCCTATGGCATGTTTGCCGTGCCGCTGCGCGAAGTGGTGCGCATTCATTCCTCCTCCGGCACGACCGGCAAGCCGACCGTGGTCGGTTATACCCGCGAAGACATCCGCACCTGGACCGAGCTGGTGGCCCGGTTCATGACGGCGGCCGGAGTGACCAACGAGGATATTGTTCATATCGCTTTCGGCTACGGCCTGTTCACCGGCGCCTTCGGCCTGCATTACGGCTCGGAAGCGATCGGCGCGTCGGTTATCCCCATTTCCGGAGGCAATACCGACAAACAGTTGATGATCATGCAGGATTATCGTTCGACGGCGCTGGTCTGCACGCCGTCCTACGCTCTGACTCTGGCCGATCGCATGGAAAAGCAGGGGATCAAACCCTCTGATCTGGCTCTGCGGGTCGGGCTCTTCGGCGCCGAACCCTGGAGTGAGCAGATGCGCCACGAGCTTGAGCAACGGCTGCAGATCATTGCCACGGATAATTACGGATTGTCAGAAGTGATGGGACCGGGCGTGGCCGGTGAGTGCCTGTGCAAGCAGGGGATGCATATTGCCGAAGATCATTTTCTGGCAGAGGTCATCGATCCCGACAGCGGTCAGGTGCTGCCGGAAGGGTCGGTCGGAGAGCTGGTGCTGACCAGTTTGACCAAGCAGGCATTCCCGATGATCCGCTACCGGACCCGAGACATTACCCGGTTGCGCTACGACCGCTGCGAGTGCGGCCGGACCCTGGCGCGAATGGAGAAAACCCGCGGTCGCAGTGACGATATGCTGATCATCAAGGGGGTTAATGTCTTTCCGACCCAGATCGAAGAGGTGTTGTTCCAGATAGAAGGGTGCGAGCCGCATTATCAGCTGATTGTCGACCGGGAGAACAACCAGGATCGGCTGGAGGTTCAGGTAGAGGTCAACGAGAAGATTTTCTTTGATGAGATGAAACAGCAAAGGACCTTTATATTTGAGGCGGAGAAGAAATTACATTCGGTCTTGGGGCTGAGTGTCAAGGTCAAGCTGGTCGAACCGTCCAGCATTACCCGACACGAAGGAAAAGCCTGCCGGGTATTCGACCGGCGCCAATAATCAGACCGGTTTGTCCTTGACAGTCCGTTGTAAATACAAGATAATCCGCGACGCGTTGAAATTGACGGGGCGTAGCGCAGCCTGGTAGCGCACGTGCATGGGGTGCACGGGGTCGGAGGTTCGAATCCTCTCGCCCCGACCATTACAACGCGAAAGCCGGTTTCTGAAAAGGGACCGGCTTTTTTATTTGATGAACCTGTGGAATGAGGAGAAATTTATTGGTTTCTTCGCTCTCTATTCCTGCCAAAGCCTGTTTCAGGCGTCGGTCAAAAACCTCCGGTGGTAAATTTATCGCTGCCGACGAGTCCACCAGAAACGGTAGATTAACCAGCCGGCAAGACCGCCAATTGCAATCACCGCGAAAACCCAGTGTTCGTACCGTTTGATATCGCCCAGAACAACCTGGAGTGCCTGACCGAACAGGTAGCCGGCCCAACCGAAAAATACCGCCCACAGAAGCGCCCCGATGATATTGAGAGGGACGAACAGCCGCGGGCTGACACGACTGATTCCCAACGCGAACGGGGTAATGGTTCGCAGACTGTAAAGGAAGCGGAAAATCAGAATGATCAGGATCTGATGTTTTTGAATCAGACTTTGTGCGCGTTTCAGCTGTGGCTCCCAGCCAGGGCGGATTTTCAACAGAAACTGGCTGTGGCGGTAACCCAGATAGAAGAATAATTGGTCGCCGGCCAGGCTGCCGATGAAGGCTGCCAGGATAACCCATTGAAGCTCGAGGTAGCCCCGGTGCGCCGCAAAGCCGGCCAGGACCAGGATGGTTTCTCCCTCGACAAAGGTGCCGAGAAGAACCGCCAGGTAGCCGTAGTGTTGAATCAATGATTCCATAAACCGACCAAGTCTCAGGAGGCATGGAAATAAAATCGTTTCTTCAGGAAAGATCCGGCCAGCAGTTTGATTTAAAAGGTAAGAGATATCAAACGTCGCATAAGATATATTATGTAAACTAAGCTGTATGTCTCGCTATGGCGTCAGGATAATCTTCCCCTTCGCCCCCGGTTGCATCACCTTGATGTGCGCCTCTGCCGCCTGCGCCAGGGGCATCTCGACATTGATGACCGGTTTATAAGTGCCGTTGGCCAGCCCGGAGGTCAGGGCCGCGTGTATTTGCCGCAGCTGCTTTTCGCTGGCATTGAATAACAACATACCGACGATAGCGGCGTCACGCCCCATGGCGGCACGCGGATCGATCTCAACCCGCCCGCGACTACCGATCACAACAATGCGACCGTACTTGGCTAGCACATTCAGATCATTTTCCAGATTGACATTCGCCAGCATTTCCACGACCAGGTTCACGCCCTGGCCGCAGGTCAAATCATCTAGCGCATCGAGATAATTCGGTTTCGTATGGTCAAGAGCGGCGATTGCCCCCTGGTTTTTGACCAGAACCAGCCCTTCTGCAGTTCCCGCCGTGGCAATGACCCGACAGCCCATCGCGTTGCCGATCTGAATCGCCGCCAGGCCGACCGCGCCGCTGCCGCCGTGTACCAGAACCGTTTCTCCGGGCATGACATGGGCACGATAGAACATGCCGTAATAAGCGGCGCCGTACGGCACACCGATTGCCGCCCCGGCGTTAAAATCGACATTTTCCGGGAGTGGATAGGCTCGGGCTTCGGCACAGATCAGTTTTTCTGCGTAACATCCGGTCAGGCTACCGGACAGATAGACCCGCTCGCCGACCTTGCGGTGTTTCACTTCCGGGCCGATTTCTTCAATGATTCCAGCTGCATCTTTCCCGGGAGTGTATGGCAGTTGCGGTTTTGCCGCGTAAACGCCGGAGCGCACATAGGTATCGACCGGGTTGACGCCGATCGCTTTGACGTCGACCAGAATCTGATCGTCAACCGGTCGCGGTTCCGCCACCTCTTCCAGCCGCATGACCCCAGGTTCGCCGAACTGGTGAACTCGTATCGCTTTCATAGGCTTCTCCTGTTCCAAATTGTTCGGGAATATCAGTTTATCAGCCTATGGCCGCGAGCTCCAGTCGGCCGCCCCAGCGTTTCATTAATTCTTTTCGGAGCGGTTGTGATTCTTCAGTGGTCAATTGTTTGCTCTGCTCGATGTAGGCAAAAGCTTCCTGGCGGGCAATTTCCAGCAGACGGGCGTCTCTGAGCAGATTGGCGACGCGGAAATCGGGCAGGCCCGCCTGGCGCGTGCCGAGAAAATCGCCGGGACCGCGGATGTCCAGGTCGGCCTCGGCAATGCGAAAACCATCTTCGGTTTCGACCATCACCTGCAGCCGGCGCGCCGCATCCTCGCTGTAATTGTTCGAGGGGATCAGCAAGCAATAGCTCTGCTCCGCTCCCCGGCCGACCCGGCCGCGCAATTGATGGAGCTGCGACAGGCCGAAGCGGTCGGCATGTTCGATCATCATCACCGTGGCATTCGGCACATCGACCCCGACCTCGACAACGGTGGTTGAAACCAGCAGTTGGATCTCCCCCTCGCGAAAGGCGGTCATGACCGCATCCTTTTCGACCGTTTTCATCCGTCCGTGCAGCACACCGATAGAGAACTCCGGGAACACATCCGTCTGTAAATGTTCAGCGGCATCGGTGGCCGCTTTCAAATCGCTCTTTTCCGATTCCTCCACCAGTGGGTAGACGATATAGGCCTGCCTCCCCTGCTCGACCTCATTCCTGATCAACTGATAACCCTGATACCGCTGGCGCTCCCTAAACAGCCGGGTGGTGATCGGTTTTCTCCCCGGCGGCAGCTGATCGATCACTGAAACGGAGAGATCCCCGTAGAGGGTCATCGACAGGGTCCGCGGAATCGGCGTGGCGGTCATCACCAGCATGTCGGGGTTCTCCCCTTTCTGCTTGAGCAAACTGCGCTGCCGCACCCCGAAACGATGCTGTTCGTCGATAATTCCCAACCCGAGCCGCTTGAATTCCACCCCTTCCTGCAGGACCGCGTGAGTGCCGACGATCAGATCCACCTCCCCCCTGGCGATCTGTTCCAGCGCCGCTCGCTTGCCGGCCGCCGGCATGCCCCCCTGCAACAGGATGGCTTTCAGGTCCAGTTGTCGCAGCCAGGTGTCGAAAATCTTGAAGTGCTGCTCGGCAAGGATTTCGGTCGGCGCGACAACCGCCACCTGAGTCCGGTTTTCGATGGCGATCAACGCCGCCATCAGCGCGACCAGGGTCTTGCCGCTGCCGACATCCCCCTGCAGCAGCCGGTGCATCGGCTGGGGCGACAGCATGTCCTGCTTGATTTCACCCAGCACCCGACGCTGGGCGTCGGTCAGGCGGAACGGCAGCATTTTGCTCAACGGCAGGGTGTAGCGATGCTCCAGTTTGAAGCTGATCCCCTGCTCCAGTTGCACCCCTGCCCTTCTCAACGCCAACCCCAGTTCCAGATAGAAAAACTCATCGAACACCAAAGAACTGCGGGCGGTATCCTTGCCGAGCTCAAGCTTCTTCAGGTCGGCATCGGCACTCGGCCAATGGATTTCCAGCAATGCCTCGGGAAGCGTAATAAATCCGTATTTGCCGAGGATATTTGCGGGAATCCAGCTTCGAACCTGCCCGGCATGTTCCATCACCAGAGGATGCCAGATTTTCCGGATCAGTTTCTGTGAAACCCCCTCGGTCAGTGGATAAACCGGCAGAATCCGGCCGAAGTTCAGCGGATCTCGGGCCAGCAGTTGTTCGGGATCCACTCCTTCAGGCAGCAGTTCCGCATCCGGATGATGAACTTCCCGAGTCGCCCCGAAGCTCTTGACTTCGCCGATAAATACCGCCTGTTGGCCGACCGGAAACCGTTTCTGCAACCAGGGCTTGCGGTAATGGAACCACTTCAGGGAAAGTTGGCCGCTGCCGTCACCGACAATAACTTCATAAATGCGCCGACGGCTGCGCGAAGTGAGGGTTTCGCCGGCCGCCAGGACCCGGGCGACAAAAACTTCCTGTTGTCCGTGACGAAGCTGGGAGATCGATTTGAGCTGGCGCCGGTCTTCGTAGCGCAAGGGGAGATGATAGAGGGCGTCCTCGACCGTCTTGAGGCCGAGTTTTTCAAATTTCGGCAGCATCCGCGGGCCGATACCGCGGATACTGCCGAGCGGCTGTTGCAGAGTGGAACTGTCTTCTGTTGAATCAACAGAGGGCATTTTCCCGCTCAGTTATCGAAGATGGCGTTCAGAGCGGTAAGGATTTCGTTGACATCCAGGCCATGGGCTCTGGCGCCCTGTTCCAGGGATTCGTTCATCGCCCCCATGCAACCAACGCAACCCAGGTTGAATTGACCGAGAACCCTGGCGACTTCCGGGCTCATCTGCAGAATCTGATTGAAAGTCATATCTTTGGTGATTTTCTGACTCATCTGGTCCTCCGCTGGTTTCAAATACTTGATGACTGAATGTGCTTGACGAATTTTCACAGGAAAACAATGAAATTGCAAGAAAAACGGGGTGCTGCCATCTGACAGCACCCCGCTGGCAACGATATTTCCGCTGTTGATCAGCTGTATTGAATATCGGTGATTTCATAAACCTTGATGCCGGATGGAACCACGATCTGAACTTCCTCATCGACGGTGTGCCCGATCAGGGCCTTGCCGACCGGCGAAGTGATCGAGATTTTTCCGGATTTGATGTCCGCTTCATCCTCACCGACAATCTGATAGCGGACTTCCTTATCGGTATCGACATCAAAAAGCGTAACCTTGGCGCCGAAAACGATCTTGTCACTTTTAATCGCCGCCGGATCGATCACCTGGGCACGAGCGATCTTGTCATTCAGTTCCTTGATCCGGCCTTCGATGAACCCCTGGCGATCCTTGGCGGCATCGTACTCGGCATTTTCCGAGAGATCTCCGTGGCTGCGCGCTTCGGCAATATCCTGTACGACCTTGGGGCGTTCAACCCGGACCAGTTTCTTCAATTCGTCCTGGAGTCGCTGATACCCCTCCTGGGTCATCGGAATCGATCCACTCATATCTGCTGCTCCTACAAAAAAAACAGCGGGCGGGATAACCCGCCCACTAGGTTCAAAATTTTTAAGAATCCGCTTACTTCGTTGAATAATACTCTTGCAGCGGACTGACGTCAAGATTTTCTCGCAACATGGCCAGAATCCCGTCGGTGACGGCACGAATCCCCGCAACCGTAGTGAAATAGGCAATATCATGCATCAATGTCGATCGGCGGATCGAGTAGGAATCGGCCACCGACTGAGCGCCCAGGGTGGTATTGAACACCATGCAGATTTCCCGGCTTTTGATGGCATCGACACAGTGAGGTCGGCCTTCCTTGACTTTATTCACCGGCTCGACTTCAATCCCGTTGTCGTTGAGGAAATCAGCGGTTCCCCGGGTGGCCATGACGGTAAAACCGGCGGCGACCAGTTTCCTGACCGGGGCCAGGATATGCTCTTTGTCAGAATCCTTGACGCTGACGAATATTTTGCCGCTTCTCGGCAGTTTAACCCCGGCGCCCAGTTGAGCTTTGGCAAAAGCCTTGCCGAAGTCGTAATCGATCCCCATAACCTCGCCGGTCGACTTCATCTCCGGCCCGAGCAGAGTATCGACCCCCGGAAACTTGACGAAGGGGAAAACGGCCTCTTTGACCGAAATATATTTGGGGATGATGTCTCCGGACACCCCGAGTTGCTGCAGGGACTGGCCCGCCATCACCTTGGCGGCGATCTGCGCCAGCGGTCGATTGGTCGCCTTGGAAACAAAGGGAACCGTCCGGCTGGCGCGCGGATTGACTTCGAGCAGATAGATGGTCTCCCCTTTCACCGCGAACTGGATGTTCATCAGGCCGATAACCTTCAGTTCCAGCGCCAGTTCGATGGTCTGACGCCGGATCTCGGCAACGATCTCCTGGCTCAGGGAGTACGGCGGCAGCGCACAGGCCGAGTCGCCCGAGTGAATCCCGGCCTCTTCGATATGCTGCATGATGCCGCCGATCACGACTTCGCTGCCGTCCGCCAGGGCATCGACATCCACCTCGATCGCCTCCTGCAGGAACTTGTCGATCAGAATCGGATGCTCCGGCGAGGCATCAACCGCGTATTTCATATAATTTCGCAGCTGTTCGACTTCGTAAACGATCTCCATCGCCCGGCCGCCCAACACGTAGGATGGGCGTACCACGACCGGATAACCGATCCGCCCGGCGATCTTTTCCGCCTCTTCAAACGAACGGGCGATGCCGTTTTCCGGCTGCAGGAGATTCAGCTTGTGCAGCAACGCCTGAAAACGCTCCCGGTCCTCGGCCCGGTCGATGGCATCCGGCGAGGTACCGATAATCGGCACCCCGGCTTTTTCCAGCGCCACGGCAAGCTTCAATGGCGTCTGGCCGCCGTACTGGACGATCACCCCTTCCGGCTTCTCGGTTGCGACGATCTCCAGCACGTCTTCCAGCGTCAACGGTTCGAAGTAAAGACGATCCGAGGTGTCGTAGTCGGTCGAGACCGTTTCCGGGTTGCAGTTGACCATGATGGTTTCGAATCCCGCATTCGCCAGGGCAAAAACGCCATGAACGCAGCAGTAATCGAACTCGATCCCCTGCCCGATTCGATTCGGACCGCCGCCGAGAATAATGATTTTCCGTTTATCGCTGGGGGCCGCTTCACATTCCTGTTCGTAGGTCGAATATAGATAGGGGGTATAGGCTTCAAATTCCGCCCCGCAGGTATCCACCCGCTTGAAGACCGGTCGTACCGCGAACTTGTGTCGCAGCTCGCGGACATCCATCTCCGTAACTTCCCAGAGAAAGGCGAGCCGTTTATCCGAAAATCCGTACTTTTTGGCCTCTCGCAGCAGATCAATAAACTGTTGTTCGCCGCAGGCGATCAGGTTTTTCTTGGTGACCAGCAAGGATTCCATTTCGATGATCTGCTCGATATTGCGCAGGAACCAGGGATCGATGCCGGTCAACTGGTAGATTTCATCGATGCTGAAGCCGGCCCGGATGGCGTCGCCCAGGTGCCACAGCCGCTCCCAGTTCGGAACCCGCAGATGATCGCGCAGACTGTCCAGTTCCTTCTGGTTCAGCGCCCGGCGATAATCACCGGGAACTTCGAACAGACGGCTTTCGAATCCGTGGGAATCGATTTCCAGCGAACGCAATGCCTTCTGCAGACTCTCCTTGAAGGTCCGGCCGATCGCCATTGCTTCGCCGACCGATTTCATCTGGGTGGTCAGCGTGGCGTCCGCCTGGGGGAATTTTTCAAAGGTGAAACGCGGCACCTTGGTTACCACGTAATCGATGGTCGGCTCGAAAGAGGCCAGGGTTTCGCGGGTAATATCGTTGGGAATTTCATCCAGCCGATAGCCGACCGACAATTTGGCGGCAATCTTGGCGATCGGAAATCCGGTCGCCTTAGAGGCCAGTGCGGATGAACGGGAGACCCGCGGATTCATCTCGATAATGACCAGCCGGCCGGTTTTCGGGTCGACGCCGAACTGGATGTTCGACCCGCCGGTGTCGACACCGATCTCGCGGATTATTTTCAGCGAGGCGTCACGCAGGATCTGATATTCCTTGTCGGTCAGGGTCTGCGCCGGAGCCACGGTGATCGAGTCGCCGGTGTGCACACCCATGGCGTCGAAGTTTTCGATGGAGCAGATGATGACGACGTTGTCGGCCGTATCGCGCATCACCTCCAGCTCGTATTCCTTCCAGCCGATCACCGATTCCTCAACCAGGATTTCGTTAGTCGGCGAGGCTTCGATTCCGGCCAGGGCCATCTGTTCATACTCTTCGCGATTGTAGGCGATACCGCCGCCGGTCCCGCCCAGGGTATAGGAGGGGCGGATGATCGCCGGAAAACCGACGTGGTCGATCACCGCCATCGCCTCTTTATAGCTGTGGGCGAGGCCGGAACGGGGAACCTCGATGCCGATTCTTTCCATCGCCTGCTTGAACAGGGTCCGGTCCTCGGCTTTTTTGATCGCCTCCAGCTTGGCGCCGATCAGTTCAACACCATATTTTTCCAGCACACCGGCTTCCGCGACCGCGACCGCGGTATTCAGAGCGGTTTGTCCGCCGAGAGTCGGCAATAGCGCGTCAGGGCGTTCCTTTTCAATAATCTGGGTCAGCACCACCGGGGTCACCGGCTCGATGTAGGTTCGGTCGGCAAAGTCGGGATCGGTCATGATCGTTGCCGGATTGGAGTTAAGCAGCACAACCTCGAACCCTTCTTCCTTCAGAGCTTTGCACGCCTGGGTCCCGGAGTAGTCGAACTCGCAGGCTTGACCGATGATGATCGGACCGGCGCCGATAATCAGGATTTTTTTTATATCTGTACGTCTGGGCATTTATCTTTTTCCTTCGGAAAAAATCGGGCGAAGTTCGACCTCTATTTATGTTTCGCCATCATCTCGATAAAACGTGAAAACAGGTAGCGGGCATCATGCGGACCGGGCGAGGCCTCCGGATGATACTGGACCGAAAAGGCCGGCAATTTCAGATGTTGAATCCCTTCGACCGTGTTGTCATTGAGATTGATATGGGTCACTTTGACCTGGCCGTCAAGGCTTTCGGCAGCAACGGCAAAACCATGATTCTGCGAGGTGATCTCCACCTGCTGCCGCTGATGGTCGAGAACCGGCTGATTGCCGCCGCGATGACCGAATTTCAGTTTGTAGGTCGTCCCGCCCAGAGCGATTGCCAGCAATTGATGGCCGAGGCAGATACCGAAGATCGGCACCTTGCCGAGCAGCTTGCGGATTGCTTCCTGGGCGTAATGGATCGGTTCCGGGTCGCCGGGACCGTTGCTGAGAAAGACGCCGTCCGGTTTCATTTTCAACACGTTCTCAGCTGAAGTCGTCGCCGGGACCACCGTAACCTCACAGCCGGAAGAAACCAGATTCCGCAGGATATTGCGCTTAATGCCGAAATCGTAGGCGACAACCTTGTAAGGTTGTGATTCCCCGGTACGGTCGGCATATCCGGAGCCGAGTTCCCAGACCCCCTCCGACCACGGGTAGGCGTCACTGCAGGACACCTCCTGTACCAGGTCACGGCCGAGCAGACCGGGAGCTTTTCTGGCCTTTTCCACCAGGCTCTGCTGATTGCCGTCGGTCGAAGAAAGCACCCCGACCTGCGCCCCGACCGTGCGGATATGCCGAACCAGGGCGCGGGTATCGATCCCTTCGATCCCCACCACGCCCTTCTCTTTCAGATAGGCATCCAGAGTCATTTCCGAGCGAAAATTACTCGGAAAGGGGCAGACTTCCTTGACGATGAAACCGGACAGGAACGGCCGGCAGGATTCGACATCTTCCGAATTGATTCCGTAATTGCCGATCTGTGGATAAGTCATGGTGACAATTTCACCACAGTAAGACGGATCGGTCAGAATTTCCTGGTAGCCGGTCATGCTGGTATTGAAGACCACCTCACCGGAAACTTCGCCGATGGCGCCAAAAGCTTTTCCTTCGAAGACCTTGCCGTCGGCAAGGGCCAGTATTGCTTTCATTATGACCTCATGCTTAATTTGTTACTTTAAGTTCTTTTGAAAACTATTCGTTTTCAGGTTAATTTTCACTGTAAACAATTTTTCCTGCAAGCAGCGTTTTTACCGCAAGCCCCTTCAGCTGATGACCGCCGAAAGGGGTGTTCTTGCTTTTGGAATGGAGTTGGGCCGGATCCAGAACCCACTCTTTGTTCGGATTGATCAGGGTCAGATCGGCAACTGCTCCGACCGACAGGGTGCCGCGCTCGATGCCGAGAATCCTGGCTGGATTGATTGTCATCAATTCCACCGCCCGCGACAGGCTCAACAGTTTTTCACCGACCAACCGCAAGGTCAGCGGCAGCAGCGTTTCCAGGCCGACGATACCGTTCATGGCGATGGCGAATTCGACATTCTTTTCATCAATATGGTGCGGCGCATGGTCGGTGGCGATCGCGTCGATGGTCCCGTCGGCCAGCCCGGCGCGGACCGCATCGACATCTTCCCGGGTGCGCAGCGGCGGATTCATCTTGGCATTGGTGTCATAACCGCGGACCGCTTCCTCGGTCAGAGTGAAGTGATGCGGAGTGGCTTCGCAGCTCACTCTGACGCCGCGCTTCTTCGCCTGCCGCACCAGCTCGACACTCCCCCGGGTGGAGACGTGGGCGACATGCAAGTGGGCGCCGGTGAATTCGGCGAGCATGATGTCCCGCGCGGTCATGGCGTCTTCGGCTACCCAGGGAATCCCCTTGAGCCCCAGTTCGGTGGAAACCTCCCCTTCGTTCATACTGCCGCCGGCGACCAGCGACAGGTCCTCGGCATGGGAGATGACCGGTGCGCCGAAAGTGCTGGCATATTCCAGGGCGCGACGCATCAGTTCGCCATCGGTCACCGGCCGGCCGTCATCGGAAAAACCGACGCAACCGCCCTCTTTCAGCTCACCCATTTCGGCCAGGATCTCCCCTTTCAGCCCCTTGGTGATGCAACCGACCGGAAAGACATTGGCGCTCCCCTGCTCCCTGGCCTTGCTGATGATATATCTGGTTACCGCCAGGTTATCGTTGACCGGGCTGGTATTCGGCATGCAAGCAACGGAGGTGACCCCGCCGGCGGCGGCGGCCATGGTGCCGGTGATGATATCTTCTTTATACTCCAGGCCCGGATCGCGCAGATGGACATGCATGTCGATCAGTCCCGGGGTCACAATCAGGCCGGCGGCATTGATAATTTCCGCGTCACCGGCATCAATATTTGCGGACAGCTCGGCAATTTTGCCGTCAATGATCAGGATGTCGAGTTTTTCATCAATATGATTGGCAGGATCAACGATCCGCCCGGATTTAATCAGAGTTTTCATGGTAATCACCTCTTCAAGTGGTCTATCAGGCCCATCAGTCGTTCTTCAATTGCTCGCCGCCAGCCACCAGGTAAAGCAGCGCCATGCGAACCGCGACCCCGTTTTCAACCTGACCGAGAATAACGTTCTGCGGACCGTCGGCAACAACAGTGGACAGTTCCACGCCGCGATTGATCGGTCCGGGATGCATGACGATGGCATCCGGCTTGGCAAGTCTCAGCTTCGCCTCGTTCAATCCGAAGAAACGGGAATATTCGCGAGTTGATGGGATCAGCGAGGCGCCCTGCCGTTCCCGCTGAATCCGCAGCATCATCACACAATCGACATCCCGGATGGCATCTTCAAGGTTGTTGAATACCTCACAGCCGAGCCGCTCGATTCCGGGCGGAAGCATGGTGCGCGGACCGGCAATCCGCACCTTGGCGCCCAACTTGTTGAGACAGTAGATATTCGAACGTACCACCCGGCTGTGCGTGATATCGCCGACAATCGCAACCGTTAAGCCATCGATTCGTCCTTTAAACTGACGGATGGTAAAGGCGTCCAGCAGCGCCTGGCTGGGATGTTCATGCATCCCGTCCCCGGCGTTGACCACCGAACACTTCAACCGCCTGGCCAGATATTCACAGGCGCCGGAAGCGCTGTGGCGCATGACGATGATATCCGGATGCATCGCTTCGATGTTCTTGGCCGTATCTTCCAGCGTTTCCCCTTTGACCACCGAAGAGGAAGAAGCGCTGATATTGACCGTATCCGCCGACAAGCGCTTGCCGGCGATCTCGAACGAAGTGCGGGTTCTGGTGCTGGCTTCGAAGAACAGGTTGATGATCGTCCTGCCGCGCAGAGTCGGAACTTTTTTTATCTGGCGGGTGTTGATCTCCTTGAAACTCTCCGCAGTGTCGAGGATGAAGGTCAGCTCTTCCGCCGTCAGGTCCCTGATGCCAAGGATATGTTTGGGATTGAAAATCATCGAGTGTTCCTCCGCGATTATTGTCTGAGCAGATATACAGCCTGCGGTGCATGCTGCTGGTCGAATTCCACTTCAATCAGTTCGTTGCGCGCCGTCGGCAGGTTGCGACCGATATAATCCGGCCGGATCGGCAGCTCGCGATGACCGCGATCAATCAGAATCGCCAGCTGGATATTGCTCGGCCGGCCGAGGTCGATCAGGGCATCCATCGCCGCCCGGATGGTTCTCCCGGTAAACAGCACATCGTCCACCAGGACGACATTGCGTTCGCCCAGCGGAAAGCGGATATCGGTCTGGCCGACTTCAAGGTCGTTGCGTGTACCCAGATCATCACGATACATGGTGATGTCGATGGTACCGAGCGGCACGACCACCCCCTCGATCTCGGAGAGCTTTTTCTGTAGCTGGGCTGCCAGATACCCGCCGCCGGTGCGGATACCGACCAGAACCAGGTTCTCGGTCCCCTTATTCCGTTCGAGGATTTCGTGGGCAATACGCGTCAGTGCCCGGCTGATACCATCGTTGTCGAGTATTTCCACTTTTTCGGCAGTCATGGTCTCTCCCCTTCGATTGTGTTTCAGGCATAAAAAAAGTACCTCGCGCATGTTTGCGCAGGTACTTTTTGACTGATACGTGGATAGACTGCGGCCATTATTTCTTCCCTTGCTGATCTCTCGGACCAAATTAAAGGGTTGGCGGAAAGTTTCTTCAAATCGTGCCGACTCTAACAACCGGGCAAGGGCAAAGTCAACCGGATAATTGTTAAAACCGGTTAGCCCAACTCATTCATAAGCGTTGTCGGCGGTGACCCCGGAAGGATCATGAAAATGCAGGACACTAGTCAATCGGTCGACCGATGCGATTCCAGCGAACCTTATGGAGCAGGTCGGCCTTGGAATTCCAGGACCAGTACTTGATAAAGGCCAACCCTTTGATTTTCGCCTTGTTCACAAACCCCCAGAAACGGCTGTCATAAGAGTAGTCACGGTTGTCTCCCATGACGAAATAACTGTCCTTGGGCACCTTGAACGGACCGGCGAAGTCCCGCGGGCTGGCCTCTGCCGGGATGATCTGGTTATCCTTGTGAACTTCCTGGGGCAAAGAGAACCGCTTGCCGTTAACATAGACCTGCTTGGCCTTGATTTCAATCGTATCCCCGGGAACGCCGATTACGCGCTTGATAAAGTCCCGGCGCTGAAAATACGACTTGTTTTCATCTTCAGGAAATTCGAAAACGATCACGTCGCCACGCAGCGGTTCACGAAAAGCCAGGTAATGTTCAGTGGAAAAAGGCAACTGGGTTCCGTAGATAAATTTATTGACCAGCAGGTGGTCGCCAATCTGCAGGGTGTCAAGCATCGAACCGGACGGGATTTTAAACGCCTGAAACAGAAAGGTGCGGATAATCAATGCCAGAATGACAGCGACGATCAGGGCCTCTGACCATTCGCGATACCAGGCTTTCTTCGGGACGACAGGTTTTTTCTTGAAAATAGCCATTTTCTACTCTTTCACCTTGAGGATCGCCAGGAAAGCTTCCTGCGGCAGTTCGACACTTCCGACCTGTTTCATCCGCTTCTTCCCGGCCTTCTGTTTTTCCAGCAGTTTTCGTTTTCGGGTAATGTCACCGCCGTAACATTTGGCCGTAACATCCTTGCGCAGGGCCTTGACGGTCGAACGGGCGATCACCTTGTTGCCGATGGCCGCCTGGATCGCGACTTCGTACTGCTGCCGCGGGATGAACTCTTTCATCTTCGACACCAGTTCGCGACCACGAAATTGTGCCTTATCGTTATGCACAATCAGCGACAAGGCGTCAACCACTTCGCCGTTGATCAGCACATTCAGCCGCACCAGCTTGCTGGGACGAAAATCGAGATGCTCATAATCCAGGGAGGCATAACCGCGAGTGATCGATTTCAGTCGATCGAAGAAATCGAGGACGATTTCATTGAGGGGCAGTTCGTAAACCACCATCACCCGGTTTGCCGTCAGGTATTTTAACTCGCGCTGCACGCCGCGTTTTTCTATGCAGAGATTCAGTACCGCGCCGACATACTCGTTCGGCACGTGAATCGATGCCAGCACGAATGGTTCTTCAATCTTTTCGATCGACTGAACGTCCGGGAGCATGTTGGCGCTTTCCACCTGCAGGACGTCCCCCTTGATGGTGGTGACCATGAAGACAACGGTCGGCGCGGTGGTGATCAGTTCGACATCGAACTCGCGCTCGAGGCGCTCCTGAATGATCTCCATGTGCAGCAGGCCGAGAAAACCGCAGCGGAAGCCGAAACCGAGGGCCAGCGAATTTTCCGGCTCGAAAGAGAACGCCGCATCGTTCAGGCTCAGTTTTTCCAGGGCGTCGCGCAACGCATCGTAGTCTCCGGAATCAATCGGATAAAGACCGGAGAAGACCATCGGCTTGACAACCTGGAATCCAGCCAGGGGCTGGGCTGCCGGGTTGTGCTGGTGGGTGATGGTGTCGCCGACCTTGGCGTCATCCACCACCTTGATGCTGGCGATGACGAATCCGACCTCACCGGCTGAAAGCTGCGGCAGTTCCAGCGGATGCGGCGCAAAGGCGCCGACCTTCTGGACTTCGTGAACCGCCCTGGTTGCCATCAGTCGGATCTTGTCCCCCTTGCGCAGGGTTCCGTCAATCACCCTTACCAGAGTAATCACTCCTTGATAGGAGTCGTACCAGGAATCGAATACCAGGGCCTTCAACGGCGCGTTCGGGTCGCCCTTGGGCGCAGGGACCCGTTGCACGATTGCTTCGAGGATTTCAGTGATGCCGATCCCGTTTTTGGCGCTGGCCTCAATCGAATCGGCGGTATCGATGCCGATGATTTCCTCGATCTCTTCCCGGACCCGCTGGGGTTCGGCACTCGGCAGATCGATCTTGTTCAGCACCGGCACGATTTCCAGGTCCAGATCGATGGCCATGTAGACATTAGCCAAGGTCTGGGCTTCAACTCCCTGGGCGGCGTCCACGACCAGTAAGGCGCCTTCACAGGCCTTGAGGGAACGACTGACTTCATAGGAAAAATCGACATGCCCCGGCGTGTCGATCAGGTTCAGCAGATACTCCTGTCCATCTTTCGCCCGGTATTTCAGGCGGACAGCCTGGGATTTGATGGTAATGCCGCGCTCTTTCTCCAGCTCCATCTTGTCAAGAAACTGATCGGTCTTCTCCCGATCGGTCAGAGCACCGGTCGCTTCCAGCAGACGGTCGGCCAGGGTCGATTTGCCGTGGTCGATATGGGCAATGATGGAAAAGTTTCGAATATTGTTCTGATTCATGAAATCTCAGACGTATTTAATAAATATTGGCGATTCACGTGAACCGCCAATACTAGTCCCGTCGGGCAGGATTTGTAAAGGAGAAAGGCTGGTCGTAATATTGCAGCACATCTCACATATTGATGTGCCGAAAACTGCAGGCGGCCGTCTCAGTGAATGACCTTCGCTACATCGTAAAGGGTGTGGATACGATCAATTTCCTGCTGTTTTTCATCGAGAATCAGATTGAGCAAAGCCTGGGCTTCCGGGTCGCGTTCTCTTTCCTTCAGGTTGACATAAAGATTGAATACCAGCTGTTCGGTGCGCAGGATATAGTTGTAACTGTTCAGGTCATTGCGGATATCATTTTCATCGAGCAACTCGCAACTGCCCCCCTGATTGCGCCGAAGCAACCCCTGCACCTGGGGATCCCGGTGCATTTCCAGGGAGTTTTTCAACGGGTCCTCTTTCAGTTGCCGGAGTTTCTGCAGCAGCATGCTTTCCTTGGAAGCCACCATCTGAAAGATGGAGCGGATCGTCAGATCCCGGCTGCAATCCGCCAGACGACGATAAAGATCCTGTTCAGCCAGCTCGACATCGATTACGAAATCGAGGATTTTCATTTCGCACTCCTCTGGTTTTGAATGGATAGCTGAACGGCTTCGAAAGTGAAGGGTTTTATCCATAAAAATCATTATAGAGCCGCAACGAAAATCAGAGCAATGCGTCACAGCGGATTATTTACCTGTAGACTGCAGGCCTTCAGCAGGTCATGGTTCTTTGTTCCTTTGAATGCGATGTTTGTGATCTTGCGCCATCCCCCATATACTGTGAAGGAAGTGAACCGTTGACCGAATCAGCAGCAAGCGAGGTTGTCCTCCCGGATTGATATTGGAGGCAATCGCCCTGACGAACAGGAAGCCGGATGCAGCGCTATAAAATCCTTCATCGCACCTATTATAATTTTTCCTCCTCCGTACAGCTTGGACCCCATGCCTTACGGCTGCGACCGCGGGAAGGGCATGAACTGCGGATTGAATCGTCAACCCTGAAAATCACCCCACCGGCATCCCTGCGCTGGCATCGAGATGCGGAAGATAATTCTGTCGCAATAGCGACCTTCACTGAACCGTCCAATCAGCTCACCATTGAGAGCGAGGTTATTATTCAGCAGTACAATCAGGCACCTCTCGATTTTCTGCTGGCCGATTACGCAACGAACTTCCCCTTTGCCTATTCCCCTGAGGATCTGGTCCTCCTGTCCCCTTATCTGGCTACGATTGAAAACAGCCAAAGCCAGATAACGGACTGGGTGGCGAATATCTGCCCGACAGGTGAACCGATTCAGACTTACGCCATTTTGCAGCGTTTGTGTCGCCAGATACAGCAAACAATGACCTATCGAATCCGCGAAGAACAAGGAGTTCAGGCTGCCGAGGAAACGCTTTTATCTGCAACCGGTTCCTGTCGTGACTTCGCGAATCTGTTCCTGGTGGCGGCACGGCGGCTGGGGCTCGCCGCACGTTTTGTCAGCGGCTATCTCCACGCACCGCCGTCAACGATGAATTTCGGCGCGACTCATGCCTGGGCCGAAGTCTACCTCCCCGGTGCGGGTTGGAAGGGTTTCGACCCGACCCTCGGCGAAATTGTCGGATCCGATCATATCCCCGTGGCCGTGGCCAGACTGCCTGAATCCGTACCGCCAATCGCCGGCTCATTCATCGGACCTCCGGGGGCGAACCTCGATGTGGGCGTGTGGGTCTCGAAATTAAAATAAGGGCGATGAGTTTTCCATCAATACAACGCAATATTCTTCGCCAGGGCGCCACTGCCGCCTGGCCGATCTGTCTCGGCTATTTCCCGATCGGTCTGGCCCTGGGGGTACTGGCGCAGCAAGCCGGTCTCCCCTGGTGGGCGGTGGCCATGATGTCGGCCATCGTATTCGCCGGTAGCGCGCAGTTCATCTGTATTGCAATGTTGGCGGCGGATGTTTCAATACCATCCATCATCCTGACGACCTTTTTTGTCAATCTGCGTCATCTGCTGATGAGTTCAGCTTTAGCGGTACATCTCGCCGGTGTCAGCCGCCGTTTTCTCGCCCTCTATTCCTACGGGGTGACCGACGAAAGTTTTGCTGTCAACATGACCCGTTTCCGCGCGGGAGGCTGGGGCCGCTGGCAGGCGTTGACCGTTAATCACCTGGCCAACTCGGCCTGGATTCTGTCCACTACCACCGGCGCACTGGTCGGGCAATTTGTTCCGCAAGGCGCTTTCGGTATCGATTACGCTCTGACCGGCATGTTTATCTGCCTGCTGGTGTTCCAACTGCAGGGGCGGATTTATCTTCTCACCGGTTTGCTGGCGGCAGTGATTTCCGTCGGTTGGTACCTGCTGATTCCCGGAGATTCCTATATTGTCGGCTCTTCCATGTCCGCCGCAACATTCGGTTACCTGTTGAAACGGCGCTACCAGAGGGGCAAATGAGGTTTGTCGATTATCTGATGCTGTTCGGCGGCATGGGGCTGGTCACCTACCTGCCGCGCGCCCTGCCCCTGCTCTATCTGTCTCATAAGCAGCTGCCACAATGGCTGGTCGACTGGCTCGAACTGATCCCGGTCGCGATTCTCAGTGCTCTGCTCGCACCCACGCTGTTCGCCGATTCCGCACCACGCAATCTGAATCTCGGCAAACCGGAACTGCTGGTGGCAATTCCGACATTGATCTTTGCGTGGAAAACCCGTAGTCTCGGCGGCACCGTGCTGGTCGGTATGCTGCTCTACTGGCTGGCCGGATTCATATTCTGATTTACGGAGACAATATGCATCTCACTGGCAAACAGGCCCGCTTTCTGCGCGGACTCGGGCACCATTTAAAGCCGGTCGTCATGGTCGGCAAGGACGACGTGAATACCGCAGTTATCGCGGCAACCGAAGAAGCTCTTGAAGCCCATGAGCTGATCAAGGTCAAACTGCAGGAAGGTTGTCTGAGCGACCGCAAAGCGGTGGCAGCAGAGCTCACCGCCGCGACCGGTTCCGCCGTCGCCCAAATCCTCGGCAAAATCATCCTCCTCTACCGCCCCGGCAAAGAACCGAAAATCCAGCTTCCGCGGGATAGCCGCTGACATGGGCCGTTTTCTGGTTACTGTGCGGGGAGAAAATTTTCTCCTGAGCCTGGACGGGGAACACGGCAAATTCGGCTTTACCGCCAGCTGGGTGGTTGTCGCGCAATCCAGTGCAGAGGCCGAACGGATTGCCATCATCCAGCTTTATCAGCAATTGAACCAGAATGAACAGACTGTGAATAACAGCCAGGATGCCGCGAAAGTTTCGGTGGTTGCCACGGAAAAACGCGGTCTGCTGGCTTGTATCGGCAAGAAACGGAGCCCGGACATTCTGTTTTCCAGCGAAGATGACGCTTTCTCCAGCGGAAAAAGCGGAGAAACTGACTGATGCTGGTGTTTGATGTCACCCGGCCGCCGCCGACCCGGTTGGAACTGGAAGCCGAAAAACAACAGTTGAAAGAACAGCGGCGGCAGCTGATTAAAGCCTCGCTTATCTCCGATCTGCTGCATGGCCTGATCTTTCTGGGACTTTATCTGAGCGATCTGCTCACCGGTCATGCCGTACTGGCTGCCATCGGATTGGGGACGATTGTTGCCGTGATTCTGGCTTCAACGCTGAAAAAACAGTTGCGCAGCACCGATGTCGCGCTGGTCGGTCTGGTTGCGCTGGGCGTTGTCTCCGCCGCCTGCGGCATTCTCGTCGGAGTCATGGCCGAGTCGTTGACTCCCAGCCTGCTGGCCGGACTGGCGGCCGGCAGTATCGTCATTGCCGGTGCGATAATCGGCCGGAAGTTTTTTCACGTTTTTACCGGGCTGGAAAATCTGAAATATGTCTCTGAAGATGAGATTGCGGCGCAGGAGCTGCTGGCCCTGTGCAGCCGGCACCAGGAACTGGAAGTTTATCGCCAGCAGGCCCGCGAGATTCTGCGCCCCAATCTGGTCTTCGGCGAACTGCAGGCGATGCGCGAATGGTTACGACGGGGCTGATCGGGTTTGCAAAAGGCTGCTGACAGCCGCCGCCATGAAATCTCCGGCGCTGTCACGCACCACCAGTTCGGCCAGCTCATCGTACGGGGTTTCGGTGCGGTTGATGAAGATCAGTTTCGCCCCGGCCTGACAGGCGGCCAAAGGCACCGACGCGGCCGGCTGCACTTCCAGTGACGACCCGATCATCAACAGCAGATCGCAGCTTTCGGCCAGCTGAAATGCCGTTTCCAGAGCATCCGCCGGCATACTCTGACCGAATGACACCGTTTCCGGCTTGATCAGACCATCGCAGACATCACAATGCGGGTCGAGGTTTCCTCCTTCGAGAAGCCATTGAATCTCTTCAATCGGCCAGCTCTTGCCGCAGCTCAAGCAGGCGGCGCTGCGATTGGTTCCATGCAGTTCGATCACCTTTCTGCTGCCGGCTTCCTGATGCAATCCATCGATATTCTGGGTAATCACCGCCTGCAGTTTCCCGCACCGCTCCAGTTCGGCAAGAACTTGATGGGCTGGATTCGGGGCAGCCTCAAGCAGGGACGGAATCAGTTCCCGACGCATCGACCAGTACTCGATCCGTGCTTCATGGCTCTGGAGAAACTCCGGGTAAGTGACAATCCGGTAACGATCCCACAAGCCTCCCGGGCTGCGAAAATCGGTCAATCCCGACTCGGTGGAAATTCCGGCGCCGGTAAACGCGACGATTTCTCGTGCTTCCCCGATCAATCTGGCGGCCTGTTCGATTATTGCAGCAACGCTCGACATTTTCCCTCCCGGTTGTCGTAAACCTGAAGCTGAGTTATATAGTTTAACATCTCCACCTCATCATCTCGAAGGCTGTCTATGTATTCACTCCGTTTCATGTTACTGCTTATAATCCTGCTGCCCTCTCCTGTTCTTGCCGCCATCGATTATCAGCTCGATATCAATCTGCTGCCGAATGAACACAGACTGGCTGCCACGGCAACTATCAGTATTCCGACGACAGTCGCTGACCGGAGCAGGTTGGCCCTGGCTGAAAGCTGTTCGGTTGAAACTGTTCAGCAGGACGGGAAAAATCTTCCTTATAACTTTTCTGCCGGGAAACTCAGCTTTCAGGCCCGACCAGGAACACCTGTCTTAATTCACTATTCGGGGGTCTTTAACGATCCTGTCCCGCAAGCGCCAGTACACAGCGAGGATCCGAGCTATGGGGTCTCCGCCAGCATTTCTCCGCTCGGGACTTACCTTTCTTCGGCTGTTGGCTGGTATCCACAACTCACCGCAAAACAGATTCACTACCGGATCAGCGTTCACGCCCCGCAAGGAACAGTTGCGATTACTTCAGGAAAACGGGTCCTGCAACAGACCACAACCGCTCAGTCCCTGTCTGTCTGGGAAATCGATTATCCGCTGGGCGGCATCACCCTGACTGCCGGCCACTATCAGCTCTTTGAGGATCTGAATGGAGCGGTCCCGATCTATGCCTATTTCTATCCGGAATCAGCCCCTCTGGCGGCAACCTACCTGAAAGAAGCCCGCAACTATCTGCAGCTCTACGAGGGACTGTTCGGCTCCTACCCTTTTCACAAATTTGCGATCGTCGAAAACTTCTTCCCCACCGGATACGGTCTGCCTTCCTGGACCTTGCTCGGCAGCGAAGTCATCAAGCTGCCATTTATCATCAAAACCAGCCTCGGACACGAAATTGCCCATTCCTGGTGGGGTAACGGGGTTTGGGTCGATTTTACCCAGGGAAACTGGTCCGAGGGTTTGACAACCTATGTCGCTGATTACCTGTACAAGGAACGCGGCTCGACAGCGGAAGCGTTAGCCTACCGGCTGGGTATTCTGCGGGATTACACCAGCCTGGTCAGTGCGGAAAACAGCTTTCCCCTCGCCAAGTTCAGTTCACGTCGCGACAAAGCCAGCCAGGCAATCGGCTACGGAAAAGCTGCGATGCTCTTCCACATGCTGCGGCAGAAGATCGGCGACGATAATTTTTGGACGGGTTTGAAGCAAATCGTCCGGCAACGTCTGTTTACCCGGGTCGGGTGGAATTATTTCGCCGACCTCTATTCAGCAATCAGCGGACAGGATCTGCACCCCTTTTTCCGGCAATGGCTGACCGGAAACTCCGGCCCCTTCCTCATGTTGGCGGATGTCACCAGCGAGAAAACGAAGGCCGGCTGGAAGCTCCGCGGCAAGCTGGTGCAGCAGCAGCCCGACTATCAACTGGATGTCGATCTGCGGCTGGTGACGGAAAAGGAGAGCCGGAATTTGTCATTGGAACTGACAGGAGAGGAAAAATCGTTTCAGTTCCGGACGACATCGAGGCCGGTTTCACTCACCGCTGACCCGGAAGCCAACCTGTTCCGGATCCTCGCTCCGGAAGAAATCCCCGCAACTGTCAATGCCATCCGGGGCAGCGACAGGCTGCTGGCCTTGCGCGCCGGACAGAATGCTCCGGCGCTGGATGTGCAACTGCTGTTTCTTGAAGCACTGCGAAAATCCGGGACCTCGATTCAAACAGCCGCCGAGGTTCCACAGGAACAGCTGGCGGACCACGATTTGCTGATATTCGGCACAGCGGAAGGGCTTTTGCCCGAAGGGATCATTGAGTCAGCGGCTGCAGAGCGGTTGACGTTGCCGGAACAGTCAGTCGAAATGGTAAATCATTCGGCCTTTATTGTGACGCGCAATCCGCTGAGCAGGCAACGTTTTGCCGCCTGGTTCATCTCACGCGATCCGGCACAGGCAAAAACTGTAGCACGGAAGATTCCGCATTACGGGAAGTACAGCTATCTGCTGTTTGAAGGTTCGGTAAATCGGTTAAAAGGGATCTGGGACACGCGGGATTCGCCGTTAAAAGTTATTTTCCAGTAGCGTCCGGTCTACTTGGTGGATGCTTCGTGGGAAATAAACTCCCACAGGGCTTGCATGACCGCATCATCCAGGCTCTTGAATTCAACGCCGATATCGTAAGCCTGTTTATTCTTTTCTTCGCATTTGTTTGCCCAGATGACGACCCCGCTCAGAGTAAAAGCTTCCTTCTGGTCAGGGAGTGAGAAACGAAGCGTGATGGTGTTTTTTTTCTGCGGCAGGGTTAACGCATCGACGGTTTCGATACGAGCTCCGGTTGTGCTCAGGTTGATCAGCGAACCGGAATGAATCTGTTGACTGACGCTGAAACGCACCGGCACATGCTTGGTAAATTCGAGGCGCAAGCTGTTTCTTGCTCCGGACATCACCTCTTTTAGGGCATCAAGAAACTGATCGAGGCTTTTCTTGCTTTCCGGTGAGGCTTTTTGGTTATGTTCCAGCATTTCTCTTTCTTTGATCACCTCATTAATCAAAGTCTTATAGCGATACAATCTTTTGGCCAGATCATTTCTGTGAAAAGTAAAACCCTTGGCATACACCAGCACATCCTGAACCGGTACGGTTTCCTGGCAGTGCTCGCAGGTGATTTTGTCAATTTCAGCCAGCAGTTTTGAAACGATAAACTTTTCACAGTGTGGACATTTCATTTTCAACATAGACGTTCCTCAATGGTACGCGCATGTGTTCATCTGCCGCACAGAAAATTCTTTTCTTTTGATCCTTACCGGAACCGGGCAGTGCAGTGCAGTGGCAATTTTACATAAATTTTGCGTAAATAGTAGGGTTAAATCCTGGGAAAATCTCATGCCCGTTCAAAAGGTTCATACAATCGCTTGTATTCATCCTGCGCATAGCGGTCGGTCATGCTGGCAACGTAGTCACATATCACCCGTTCGGTGCCGTGTTCGTCAAAGCGCTGCTGATGTTTTTCCGGCAGCAGTGACGGATTATGCAGATAATTTTCAAACAGAATGGTCAGGAAACGCTCGGCCTTGACCCGCATCCGCTCCACCTTGTGATGCCGGTAGAGTTTATTGTAGAGAAATTTTTTCAACTGTCGATTCATCTGCTGCATCTGCGGACTGAAACTGGCCAGATTCTTCGGCTGCCGACGAACCTCCGCCAGCGATCGGATATTATGTTTCTCTAGATTGATTGCGGTCGTCCTGACCAGGTCACGGATCAATTGGCCGATCAGATAGCTGATCGTCTGTAGCACCTGCCGCCGTGGGTCTAGTGCAGGAAATTTCTCTCCGACTTTCTTCCAGGTCTGTTGCCAGAGTTCAACCTGAGCCAGATCTTCCAGCCTGATATAACCGGCTTTCAATCCGTCGTCGATATCATGATTATTGTATGCGATCTCATCCGCCAGATCGATGATCTGCGCTTCCAGTGTGGGACGCGACTGCGGGTCATAGGCCCGGATTGCCTCACTGCCGGCCCGGTCGTAATCGGAGGTATGCTTGATGATCCCCTCCCGCACTTCCCAGCTGAGATTCAAACCGTCAAAACCCGGATAGCGCTGTTCCAGGGTCTCCACAATCCGCAAAGACTGGCGATTATGCTCAAAGCCGCCGAAGTCAGCCATCAACCGGTTCAGGACCTCCTCCCCGGTATGACCGAAAGGAGTATGCCCAAGATCGTGAGCCAGGGAAAGGGCTTCGACCAGATCCTCGTTCAACCGCAGGTTTCGGGCGATTCCCCGTGCAATCTGGGCGACTTCCAGGGAATGGGTCAGGCGGGTGCGGTAATAATCTCCTTCGTGATTGACGAACACCTGGGTTTTATATTCGAGCCGGCGAAAAGCGGCGCAATGAATGATCCGGTCGCGATCCCGTTCATATGCGAGGCGATCGTCCTTATACGGCTCATCATATTCCCGCCCGCGACTCTGATCGCTGTGTGCGGCGTAAGGGGCAAGTCCGATTATCCTCATATCCTTTCCTTCTCCTGATCGAAATCTGAACTGTTGCCTTCATGATGAGATTAGCAGGCGGTTGCGACAGGGAATGTCACGCTGGCTTAATTTCTCAGCAGCAATCTGCCCCCGAGAAATACCAGCAATGAACCGAGAACCGAACGGATATACGGCAGAACATCAAGAAACCGACGTTGTATGCGGCGGTCGGAAACCAGGATCGCCATCGCGGCATACCAGCCGAATGAAATCAGGAACATCACCAGAACCAGGAACATTTTCACCCAGAAGGGTGTATCCGGATTGATTACCAGGGTAAAAAGACTGAAATAGAAGGCCCAGGCCTTCGGGTTGGTCAGGTTAGTGGCCAGTCCGCTCAAAAAGGCGGAGAACGGCAATTTCGGGACGACTTGTCCGGAGATATCCGCGGTGGGCAGTTGGTCCCGCTTGCGACAGCTCCAGAGCATGGTGATTCCCAGATAGATCAGGTAGCTGCCGCCGAGGATTCGGATTGCCGCGGAGAAATACGGCAGTGAACTAATCAGCAGAATCAGGCCGAGCATCCCGGCCAGGGCAAAGAGTCCGCTGCCGATCGCAATACCGAATGCGGTATAGACCGCCGAGCGGCGCGTGTCGGTCAGCGCCCGATTCATGACCAGGATAAAATTCGGCCCGGGGCTGATAATCGCCATACTGAAGACCAGCAGGACCGTAACAACGTTGATCCAGAGACTGTCCAAGCAAATCCTCCGAAATCGGTGATTTGTTCTTGATGTTCCGCGCCGAGTTCGGCAAAGTGTTGCTCTTCGCGGCATCAAGCGAAAGGTATTTTATCATGCGCATCATCAGCGGAACAGCCCGCGGCAGAAGATTGGTGGAATTCACCGGCCAGGGAATCAGGCCGACTCCGGACCGGGTCCGGGAGGCGTTGTTCAGCATCTTGACCAGTCGGCTCGGATCATTCTCCGGTCTTCGCGTTCTCGAGCTGTTTGCCGGCAGCGGTGCGCAATCGCTGGAAGCGCTTAGCCGCGGGGCGGAAACCGCGCTGCTGATCGACTCCAGTCCGCAAGCGATCAAAGTGATCGAGGAGAATATCAAACGCTGCCACTGCGAAACCCGGGCGCGCGCCATGCGGGCTGATGCTGCAGCCGGCTTGGATAAATTGAAGGTCGCCGGCCCTTTCGACCTGGTCCTGCTCGACCCGCCTTACAAGATGGGTTTGATCCCGCCGATATTGGAAAAGATAGATTCCTTGCAACTGCTCTCCGATGATGGAATAATCTGTGCCGAATCGGCCAGCGATGAAATCATGTGCGACTCCGGCCGGCTGAAGTTACTGGAAAGCCGTCGTTACGGGTCGACAACGATCCATCTTTTCGGCCGACCTGCCCCCGAAGAGGATTGAAATGAACCGACATATTGCCATTTATCCCGGCTCCTTCGACCCCTTTACCAATGGACATATGGATATCGTGCGCCGCGGGCTGGAGATATTCGACACGGTGATTGTGGCGGTGGCCTGCAATTCGGAAAAAAACAGCCTGTTCTCGGTCAAGGAAAGAGTGGATCTGATCACTCAGCTGGTCAGCGATAATTCCCGGGTCAAGGTCGATGCCTTTGAAGGGTTGCTGGTCGATTACGTGGTGCAAAAGGAAGCGCGCGTGATTCTGCGCGGTCTGCGGGCCGTCACCGACTTCGAATTCGAATTCCAGCTGGCGCAGATGAATCACTCGGTCTGTGAGCAGGTCGAAACCCTGTTCATGATGACCTCACCGGCCTGCGCCTATCTGAGTTCTTCAATCGTCAAGGAGGTCGGCAGGTTGAACGGAGATATCAGCAAGTTCGTTCCGCCGCTGGTGCTCGACGCGCTGAAAAAGAAATTTGCCGGACGCAAATAAGCAAAAGGCCCGGTAACGGGCCTTTTGCTATTCCTGCCAGTTCTCAAGTTTGTCCACCAGTTCCGACAAGCCCTCAATTACCAGCCTTTCCAGTTCAGCCCCTTTTTCGGCCGAAGCTTTTCCCGGATCACCCCAGACCCCGCCTGGCCAGAACTTGCGTTTATTCCGGACCAGAATGCCGCCTGGGAAAGCGGGAAATTCTCGTGGCGCAGTCCCCTTGACCAGTTGCGGATGGGAATGGAGGATGCGCGAGGTTTCTATCTCACCTGCATGGGCATCCCCTTCAGTCTCGATCAGATGACGACCGGATTTCTGCGCCAGCTGGTATTCGGTCAACACGGCCATCTTCAGCTCGGGATGCAGCTGCAGCAACTTTTCTCCGGCATCGGTCAGGGCCGCCATATGGGTGCCGCCGGCATGGCCGCTGAGTAATATAAAATTGCGGAGACCCTGGCGATAAAGCGCGGAAACAATGTCAATGGCCAGAGCTTTCAGGGTTTCAGTGGTGATACTAATAGTGCCGGGATGCTCGCCGGTGGATCGGCAGACGCCGTAATGCAGCGGCGGCGCAATGAAAATATCCCGCTTCCCGGCCAGCAGTCTTCCCACCTCAATTGCATGCAATGTGTCGGTTGCCAGCGGCAGGTGCCGGCCATGTTCCTCGGTGGAACCGATCGGAATCAGCACGGTCCGGGTCTTTTTTAGTCCGGCTGAAAATTCATCCATGGTCATTTCGGCAATCAGCATTCGACCTCCCGTGAAACTATTGATGTGTTACTTTAAGTTTCTATAGAAACCCCATGAACTTATGCGTTTGTGGGATGATTCTGACATTTGCATGAGTTGCTGCGACCAGCTGTTGCATGGCCAATAACCGGCCGGTCGACAGGGTTATGCCGCCATCGATCGTCACCGGCTGAAGGATCAACGGAATCTCCGCGGAGATATCGGCAACCAGTTCCGCTCCGAACTGCAATTCCAGATCGGGGGTATTTTCGCCGACCACCATTTTTACATAGCAGCCGGTTTTCCCGGCCAGTTGCAGAAAGCGCCGATGGGCATCCCAGTCGGTAATCAGCCCGGTCAGCGAGTTGAGCTTGATATCCATCGATACCCAGTCGAGGTGAGGAAGCAATAATGCCAGCTGGCGCGGCAGTGTGCCGTTGGTTTCCAGATAGACCGGCAGCAGTTTGCGCAATTCGGGAAGCCACTGCTGCAAGGCATCTGTCTGAAGCAGCGGTTCGCCGCCGGTCAGGCTGAGTGAGTGATAGGTTCCAGGCGCCTGTTCGGTCCAGTTGCGTACCAGTTCAAAAACCTCCTTAAAGGCAACCGGATTGGGAATCGATCGTATTTGTCCGGATCCGGGAGGATCTTCGATCCGGCAGCTCTCCCTGGCCGCAAAGTCGGTATCACAGTAATCGCAGTTGAGATTGCAATCGGCGAAGCGAATAAAGATCTGCCGGCAACCGATCAGCATCCCCTCCCCTTGAATCGAGGAGAATATTTCGATCAGGTTTGCTTCAGCTTTCTGTATAGCTGGCACAGGCATTGTCAGATTCCCAGACGGTGATCCGCTCGACGACAACATCAAAACCCTGCAGATCGGCAACCAGAGAGTCGAAAATAAACTTGGCGATATGCTCGGAGGACGGGCTTAGTTCTTTGAACGGCTCAAGATCGTTCAGATATTTGTGATCGAGGATTCCCATGATTTTCTTGGCATGTTTCTTCAAGATCTTGAAGTCGATCCCGAGCCCCGCCTTATCAAGATTTTCCGTCGCGACCGTGATATCAACTTTCCAGTTATGGCCGTGCAGATTTTCACATTCTCCCTGATAGTGAAGCAGGTTGTGGGCGGCGGCAAAATGGGTCTGGATGGTCAGATGGTACATGATAGCTCCTGTTGAACATGCGATCAGAACAGCTGATCGTCATTTTCCTGCTGCGGCGCCTGACCGCCATCAATGGCATAGTTTTCGTTCGCCCACCTGCCGAGATCGACCAATCGACACTTTTCCGAGCAGAATGGGCGGGACTTGTTGCCACTCCACTCGACCGGCTTGCGACAACGAGGGCATTTGATTTTCAAATCTTTCATGACATTCATCTTAAAACGAAATGGACGGTCAAAGAAACGGTTCAAAACAGAAAACCCCGGAGCCTGTCGGTCCGGGGCGGAATCTCTGGAGCGGGAAACGGGATTCGAACCCGCGACTCTCAGCTTGGGAAGCTGATACTCTACCAACTGAGTTATTCCCGCCTGTGTGGAGCGCAGTATAGTGAGGATGATTTGCTTTTGTCAATTGGAAAGTTGCTGTATCAGCCAGCTCGTCGCCTCTTTGGTCGTTTTGATTTCTCCAGCAATTTCAGCAACCTTGAGATGGTTCTGCCAGATGCCGATTTCATGTTTCGGCCTTCCGCGCAGCAAGTATTCCAGTTGGTCTCCCTTGATCAGATCGGGAACCCGGCCGCAGACCTGATGCTGACGGAAAGAGTGCGTCAACAGGATGGCATGCTTGAAGAGCAATTCATCCTCGGTCAGAGAGAGATAGATCAACTGTTCCGCGGGTGCATATCCCAACTGCTCGACCAGTAACGCCTGTTGGCGACTGTCGGTCGCTTCGAGGGCATGTGAAAGCCATTGCCGACCGGGATTGTGCTGCAAGGCCTGGATCAGCTTCTGCTGGTGACGGCTGAGCCGCAAATGTTTATGGAGTAAATCGGGCAGATTATGGGGGGCGTAGAGTTCAATCCATCTGGCCAGCAGGAACAAGGCTGTTTGCGGAAAAATTTCGTCTTTGCCGTCCTCATCCATCTCCTGCTCGATTTTCTGCTGAATAACCCTGATCTGGTCGTGAAGTCGCTGCAGGCTGTCAAGCGCTTCGCCTTCATTCCAGGATGGCTTAGCCGGCCCGAACAATGCCTCGGCCACTCCTGTGCGCAGCATCAGCCTGATCCCCTCGACGGCCCTGACCGAGGAAAGAATTTTACCGAATTCATCCCTGATCCGTTCTCCGGCAACCTGTCTGATCAGGGTCGCTTTTAACTGCATCTGCTCAAAACAGTCCGGGCTCACCTGCAGATCCAGAGTCACGGCATGGCGAATCCCCTTGAGCAGACGCAATGGATCATCATTAAAACTCTGCCCCGAGCAAAGGAATAGCTGGCGCCTTTCCATATGCAGTTGCCCCTCAAACGGATCCAGTACGGCTGCTTGGTCCTGAACCGGATAAAGGGGAAAGGCGAGCGAGTTTATGGTGAAATCTCGCAGCAATTGATCTTCTTCGATGCTTCTGGCTCGCAATGGGGCAAAATCCACCATCAAATTGTCGGGCAACAGAACGCGGCTCTGTTTCCGCTCGACATCCAGCCAGAACCAGCGACCGGAAACTTCTCTGGCCCAACTTTTCGCAATGGCTGTCGGGTCCTCGGTAGTCGCAATATCGACATCCGATACCGGACGTTCCAGCAGCAGATCGCGGATGACCCCACCGACCAGCCAGGCCCGGGTCTGGTTTGATCGGAACTGCTCGGCAAGTGCCGACAGACCGGCTGAGCCGAGCACTAAGGATTCAATCTGTTGCGACAACTCACTCATGGCGCCCTCTAAAGTGGCAGGGCTCGCCTGATATGAGCCCTGCCTGACATTCGCCCTATATTATGCCAAATCCTCCTCGGCGCGATAGATCAGATCGAACAATTCCTGAATATCCTCTTCTGCGATACAAGAGAAAGCGATCCGCAGATCGGTCTTGCCGATCGATATCGTCCCGACCCCGTATTTGTCCAGCAGATGAACGCGTAACTGCTCGGCGTCGACCCGCTTTAACTGCAGGCACATGAAGTAACCGGAGTTGAACGGGTAGTAATTCCAGGCCGCGGCATATTTACCACTATCGAGGACCTGCTTGGTTTTCAGCGCACGCCCTTTCATGATCTGGAACTTTTCTTCCTTCTGAGCCAGAAACTCGGGGGAACGCAACGCTTCGATCACAAAGGTCTGAGAGGGGTGCGGACAGTTGGAAATCTTGGCCCGGATAACCCCCATGGTTTTCTTTTCCAGCGCGGTTAGCAGCTCCGGCTGCGGATCTTTATCGCCGGCAGCATAAGTAATGAATCCGGTCCGGAACCCCCAGACGAACTCCTCCTTGGTGGCGCCGTCCAGCTTGATCGCCAAAATCCGTGGATGCAGATTGGCCAGCCTGCCGAACAGCGATTCTTTCAGCGAGTCCTCATAAAACAGACCGAAATAAGCGTCGTCGGTAATCGTAACGATATTGCAACCCGATTCAGCAACTTCCTTAATTGCCGCGACCAGGCCCTCGCCTTCGGCCTGAGTTGGAGTGTAGCCGCTCGGATTGTTGGGAAAATTGAGCAGAACAACCGCCTTCCCTTTTTCCGCGGCAGTCGCCTTGAGGCAGTCCTTGAAGCCGGCGACATTAAAACCTCCCGCCTCGGTGAAGGTCGAGTATTTCTTGATCACCGCATCGTTGCAAACGCCGAAGGTCAGGTTGTAATTGCCCCAGAGCATATCCGGCAGCACCAGGTGGTCGCCGGCGCCGAGGAACAGGTCTCCGACAATCGACAAGCCGTGGGTCAGGGCGTTGGTAACGATCGGGTTACTGAAATTCTTCCCCTGCAGGCTCGGGTTTTCCCGCACCATCTTGTCGCGCCAGAGCGCGCGCAGTTCCGGCTTGCCGGCCGGCGGCGCATAAGGATAGATATCCTTCGGATCGAAGCCGCTCAGCTTGTCCTGAAAACACTGCAGGAACATCGGACCGCCCTTTTCGGTAGCAATGCCGATGGTCGCGTTGAATTTATGGGCCTTTTCCTTGGCCTCAGCCGACTGAGTCAATATCCCTTTCGGAAAGAACAGGTTTTTCCCGAGGTCTGAAAGCATGTCGAGAACATGCGGATTGCTGGCCTTGAGCAGTTCATTCAGTTCCACAGCAAGTGGGTTCATTTTTCTCCTCCAGTGGTAGGTTTGAAAAGGTCCGCAGTGCGGGTCGGCTGTGACGTATCGCAGCTTGATATACTGCTTCTGTCAGGTGCTGTCAATTATCTTCCGTGATTTCCCCGTTTTCCGGAGTGGTTTCACAATTTGTCATTCCATCATCTATTTTCTGTTTTTTCCCGGCTGCTCGGTTAACCAGTGCCAGGATCGTGTAAATGATCGCGCAGACAATCGAAATCATCAAGATGTCAGCAAAGTGCCATTCTTCCATCAGTCCCTCTCTTTACCATCGAGAATCAGATCCAGTTGCTGCCGGGCCGCAGCATGTTGCGGGTCGAGTTCCAATGCCTTGTTGAACGATTCGAAGGCACCTGCGGAATCACCATTCTTCACCCGGCAAAGACCGAGAAAATAGAAGAATTCCGGATTGGGCATTGCTTCCGGCAAACTTCCCTCTTCCTCCACCCGTTCCATAATCAGACATGCTTCCGGATACTCCTGGGCGCTGTAATGCTCCATGGCGATGCCGACCGCTTCCAGGCTCTCGACCAGGGGTTGTCGCGACAGCGTGTCAGCGGCGATCGCATCGATCCGTGCTTGCAATTCCTGCTTTGCCGCCCCTTCTTCCAGATGCTCGATAACAACCTGCCAGTAAAGTTTGGCTTGCGGATAGGCGCCGGTCAGGAAGCAGACCTGACCAAGATAATTGAGGTTGCCGATCTCTTCCGGATCGATGCGGCGCGCCTGTTCGAACCAGAGCCTGGCATTGTTCAACTCACGACGGACATGAATCAATTCAGTATAGATCAACGCCAGCTCAAAATAGGCGATGCCGATCTGCTGCGCCAGGCCGAAGTTGTTTGTGTCCAGCAGCGCAAGGATCTTCAGCAAGGAAATTTTCCGCCGGATATAGGGCGGATCGACCTCTTTGGATGCGAGCATGATGATCTGCGATCCCAGATCGGCAATATAAAATGGATAGGCTTTTTCCAGAATTCGAGCGAATTTCGTATTGTCCGGACAGTCCGGAAAGTGACGCAGATAATCGTAGAGCCCCTCGCCGATCATCTTTTCGGTCGGCTCGGGTGAACTTTCCAGTGCCGAAGCATGAAGCGGCAGGGGAATCAGCGGCAGCTCGATCTCCTGATTATCGGGTCCGGTAGTGAGAGTTTTCCCAACCGGAGGGGTCCAGAAACGGTATTCAACTGGATCGAGCGGCAGATTATTCAGCATGCGAGATTCCTATGGGGAAATTGTCTATGAATCTAACCGAGATCGACTTTTGAATCAACTGGTCAGACCAATTATTTATAACAAACCATGGAGTATAGAGGAAAACAAAAAAGGATGAGGCGCTTCGCCTCATCCTTTTTTGTCGTTATCCCTCGGGATAACATTTCAACCGTAAAATAAATCCGCTTTTCTGACATTCAGTCAGCGCTCGCTCCGCTTCGAATCCTTTCAAAGACGGTTATATTTTTTGGCTGGGGTGCAAGGATTCGCCCACTTCGTCAGCGGCATCACGCCGCTTCCTGCGTCGGCTCCCCTGCACTCGCTGACGCGGACCTCCTGTCCGCTTTTCTGACATTCAGTCAGCGCTCGCTCCGCTTCGAATCCTTTCAAAGACGGTTATATTTTTTGGCTGGGGTGCAAGGATTCGAACCTTGGAATGACGGAGTCAGAGTCCGTTGCCTTACCGCTTGGCTACACCCCATCGAAAGAGATCGATTTTCTAACAAAGATTGCAAAAGCCGTCAAGCAAAAATTACCCGGTTTTTGTTCCCCAGAAACGGCCGCGGGCCGACTCGGCTAATGAGTAGAGTACCGGCACAACCACCAGGGTCAGCAGCGTGGCGAATGCCAGTCCGAAGATGACGGCGACAGCCATAGGCCCCCACCAGTCTGCCGATTCACCACCGATCTCCCAGGCCATCGACTTGAAATCGAAACTCACACCGACCGCCATCGGCAAAAGTCCGAGGATGGTCGTGGTGGCGGTCAACAGCACCGGCCGGAAACGGACCACGCCGGCGCGCACCAGGGCCGTATTCAATGCAACGCCTTCCTTGAGCAGTTGATTGATATAGTCGATCAGCACGATGGCATTGTTCACCACCACTCCGGCCAGGGAGATAACCCCGATGCCGGTCATGATGATGCCGAAGGGAGTTGCCGTGATCATCAACCCGAGAAACACCCCGGTCAATGACAGGATCACCGAGGTCATGACGATCAGTGTCTGGAGAACCGAATTGAACTGGGTGATCAGCACCAGCATGATCAGCAGAATGGCGCCGATGAAGGCTTTCGACAGGAAAGCGGAGGCCTTCTGCTGTTCCTCCTGTTCGCCGGAATAATAGACCTGGTAGCCACTCGGAAGCTCCAGTCCGGCGAGCCGTTGTTGAACCTCCTGCAGAACTTCGTTGCTGTTGCGGCCGTAGGTATCGGCGCTGATGGTAACCACCCGTTTCTGGTCGATATGCCGGATCGAACCGAAGCCGGTACTCAATTTTATCTCAGCGACCGTCGAAAGCGGTACCGGAGCACCATCGACTGCGGGAACCAACAGATTTCGGATATCGGCAATCGAGGTACGGCGATGTGGTGGCATGCGGGCGATAATATCGTACTCATCCTCTCCCTGCCGGTAAACACCAAGTTTGGTGCCACTGATCGCCGCCTTGACCATTTCCGAAATTTCCGCCGTCGAGAGTCTGAGCAGGCTGGCCTTTTCCCGATCAACGTCGATGCGAATCTCGGGCTTGGCCTTGGAGAAATCATCCTTCAGATCAACCAGCCCCGGCACATTTTTGATCAACTGACGGGCTTCGCTGACCAGCCGTTCGAGAACCTGGATGTCTTCGCCACTGATTTCAACGCTGACCGGTGGACCGGTCGGTGGGCCTTCCTCCTGTTTCTCAACCTTGAACTCGGCCCCGGCCAGAGGGGACACGGCGGCGCGGATACGATCCAGCACGTTCCGCGAATCATCCTGTCGCTCGTCGCGCTCCAGAAAATCGAGGGAGATTTTGCTCATGTTCGACTGAACACTTTCACTTCCCCCCTGATCGTTTCCGGAGGTGCCGACTTCGGAAATGACATAACGAATATCCGGATCCTGCGCGGCAAATTTCTCAACCTGCAGGGCAAGATCATTGCTCGCATCCAGGTTGGTCCCTTCCGGCGCCTTGACCTCGACAAAGGCCCGGTTCGGTTCTATATCGGGAAACAGCTCGACACCATGCCCGAGCAGCGCGTAGGCTCCGACGATTCCGGCCAGCAGCAGGAAAGAAGCGACCACCACCACCAGCCGATGTCGCAAAGCGAATTCCAGGGTGTTGCTGTAAAATCGGATAATTCCTGCCGGCTGTCGCTCGACCAGTCCGGCGTTTTTGCCTAGCGACATAAAGTGCCCGCAGAGGGTCGGGTTGATCACCAAGGCCACGAACAGTGACGCGGTCAGGGTTACAATCAACGTCAGCGGCAGATACTTCATGAATTCGCCCATGATCCCCGGCCAGAATGTCATCGGGAAAAAGGCGCACAGGGTCGTCAGGGTCGAACTGATAACCGGCCAGGCGACTTCCCCAGTAGCGATCTTGGCCGCATTAACAGCCGATTTTCCTTCCTGCATATGGCGATAGATGTTCTCAACGATCACGATGGCGTTGTCGACCAGCATCCCGAGCGCCAGAATCAGGCTGAATAGCACCACCATATTCAGGGTGATTCCGAGCAGCTGCAACACCGCGAAGGAGAGTAGCATCGAAAACGGGATCGCCAAGGCAACGAAAAACGAGTTGCGCAGACCGAGAAACAGGAACAACACCGACACCACCAGAATCAAGCCGGTAATGATATTATTCTCCAGTTCCGAAACCATCCGGCGGATATCCTTGGACTGGTTCAGGGTCACCGACAGATTGATGCCGGCTGGTAATTCCTGTTTGGCGATGTTCAACAGCGCAAAGACCTGGTCGGCGACCTCGATGATATTGGCGCCGGTCCGTTTTTTGATCGCCAAAGAGACACTCTTCTTGCCATTTACCCGGGCATAGCTGGTTCGATCTTCAAACGAATCGACAATCTTTGCGACATCCTTGAAATAGATGATGCGGCCATCACGTTCGGTCAAAACCAGATTGTCAATTTCAGCCGGGTCGGTAAATTCTCCCGGAATCCGCAACAGGTATTTCCCCTGACCGATATCGATGCTACCGCCGGGGATATTGACATTCTCCTGCTGAATCGCCCGGATGACCTCGCCTAAAGAGATCCGGTAGGCGTACAGCCGGTCGGGATCGAATTCGACACGGATTTCCCGCTCCCGTCCGCCGGTCAGCACCACATCCAGCACGCCGCCGATCTGCTCGATCCGATCCTCCAGCTCTTCGGCGACCTTTTTCAGCACGGTTTCGTCCGCTTGACCGGACACCGCAACCATCAGGATCGGAAATTCCGAAATATTGATCTCCAGGACCGATGGGTCATTTTCCAGATCCTTCGGCAGATCCCCTTTTGCCTGGTCAACTTTGTCCCGCACCCATTGCAATGCATTGTCGATATCGACATTCGGGTCGAATTCGATGGTGATCATGGAAGAGCCCTCGGCACTGACCGAACGCATCTTTTCGACATCTTTCAGGCCCTTCAGCTTCCGCTCGATGGGTCGGGTGATCAGGCTCTCGATATCCCCCGAGGAGACGCCTTCATAAGGGGTCACTACCAGCACCACCGGAATGGTAATGTCCGGGGTCGATTCTCGTGGCAGGACAATGTAGCTGTAGATGCCGGTGATCAGGATGATCAGCATCACCGCGAAGACGGTGCTACGCCGATCAATAGCGGCATTGGATATCAGCATCGCTAATTCCCCCCGGCATTGACCCTGGCGCCATCAAACAGCAGCTGCTGTCCTTTGACAATCAACTTCTGGTTCGCCTTGAGACCAGCCGCAATCACCACCCGCTGGCCAACGGAACTGCCGGTTTTCACCGTCACTTTACGTGCGATACCATCCTCCTCGACAAACACCAGCTTTTCCGCGTTCCGATCCAGAACCGAATAGAGCGGTGCTGAAATCACCTGCGGCAACTGCTGACGTACAAATCGGGTTCGCACGATCATCCCCGGTCGCAGCAGGCCGGAGCTGTTGTCGATAACGATTTTGGTCCGATAGGTCCGGGTCAGTTCATCAGCGGCATAAGCGATATGTTCGATGGTTCCCTCGATCAAATAGTCCCGCCGATCATTGACAATGGCCGGGATAATTTCTACAGGCTGGCCGATCTTGAGAAAAGGCACATCTTTTTCCGGAACATCGGCGATTACTTTCAGTTTTTCCACCTGGACCAGGCGCAATATCGGTTTTCCGATATCAATAAATTCACCGCGATCGATAAACAGGTGATCAACTATCCCGGCAACCGGGGCCGTCGGCTTGCTTTTTTTCAGAGACAACTTGGTATTCCGAAGTCCCGCGCCTGCCGCGGTCAGACCGTTTTGCAGTTCGTCAAGTTCCTGCTGACTGACCAGACCTTCCTTGAACAGTTGCTGATAGCGTTCTTGCTTGCGTTTAATTACCTGATAATTTTCCAGGTCTTGTTCGTATCTGCTCTGGATGCTATCCGAATCGATTTCCAGCAGCGGCTGTCCGGCTTTGACCCGGTCTCCTTCAGCAACCAGGATCTGTCGAACCGGTCCGGCGATTTCCGCAGAAAGCTTCAGGTCTTCCCAAGCTTCGAGATTCCCGGGAAGAGTGAAATACTCCGTCAGGTCGTTCGGAATTATCGTTTCCGTTTCGACCTGAATTATCTTTTCCGGGGCGGCTATGGCCGCATTCGATTCCTTGTCCGCATCGGTACACCCCGTCAGTTGAGAAACCATGAGAATACCAGCCAATATAAGAAGTTTAGATATGTTCATCTGTCTTCCCTTCTGGATCGATTTTTACGGCGATGTCAAATCGCTCAAGGATTGAGCCGCGGGTAAAGTCGAGTTGGGCCCAATTCCGCCGCACTTGCGCGGCAGCTTCGATTCGGCCGATTCTGGCGTCGATCATTTTGTCCTGAAAGGACAGGATGCGAAAGGTGTCGGATAGCCCCTCATCCAACCGCATTTGTTCCTGTTGTAAAGAAAGTTGCGCAAGTGATTCAAATTTTTTGGCGATCGTCAATTGTTCATCAGACCGTTTCAAACTGGTCAGCTGTTGGAGCAGGTCGCTGCGCAGTTGCTCTACGATGTCCCTTGCACGGAATCTTGTGCGCTGCTCCTGCAGTTCGGCCTGCTGTAGCCTGGCCTGAGCCTCGCGGTTACCCAGCGGCATACGGAATTGCAGGCCGACCCCCCATTGATAACCGTCCCCTTCAAGCATGCTCCCGGTTGAATCAAACCATCCCCCTTGATAGCGACTGGCTGCTACCGCATTGCGCATTTTCCCCGACAGGCCGTTGAGACCGGCTTGGAATTGCAGATCAAGATTTGGCAGAAGTTGGTTGCGATAAAATTCTTTCTGGACCTCTGCGCTATTTTGATCGACTTCGCTGATCTGCAGATCGAGGCGTTTTTTCTGCGCCTCGGCAAACAGGACAGCGAAGTCCGGAAGGACCAGCGGCGCCAACTCCCTGCCAGCATCAACAGCCAAGGCAGCGGATATTCCGGGGAGACGCTGATTGACCTGACGATTCAGTTCTTCCAACAACAGCTCGCGATTCTGTCTCGCCAGAGATAATCTGAGCTGTCGGTCGGCCAACGCTGTTTCCGCCTGCTGAACCTCTGATATGGGAACCACGCCGACGGCAAATTTTTTCTGATTGGCCTGGTAGGTCTTTTCGGCCAGATCAACTGCCTCCTGCCGCAGCAAAACAATGTGCTCGGCAGCTTCCAGCTGATAGGCTAGATCTGCAATTCCCAGCGCGAGAGTCTGAGCCTGCAAAAGATAATTGAGGCGAGCTTGACGGCTGCGGTTGCGGGCTAGAGACACCCCGGCAGCATTCACCTGTCTTCCGGCATCCCGCAACAACGGTTGAGTCAGATCGAGCAGCAGCCCGGTCCGGTAACTCGGGTCGAAAGAATCGGTTGTCGGCGCCTCGGACAAGCGTTCCGTATTGAGACTGATCGTCCCGGCCAGACCGGTAAGAAACCGGCGTTGCAGTCCCACCTGCCCCGAGAGCTGTTCGCTGTCAGCCTGATCCAACAGACTCAATTCCGAAGCAATCGGGGTTTCCGCTTTCACGTAGCTGGTCAAGGCGAAGACTTCGGTATCAAAAGCCGCAGCCTCAATGATTTCATCGGAACTGCTGATCGGCAGATTGAGTTTTTCGATTTTAAGGCCTAGATTTTCTTCGATACCGAGGACAATCAGGCCGCGAATACCGACAGCTTGTTCAGCGACAGCCACCAGCGGCAGCGAAAATATCAAAACCAGGGACAGGAGCAGCTTGAATGAAAATTTTTTATTCATGAGGCAATCCCCCCTATCGCCTGTTTGAAAAGAATCCGCATTGCCTCCTCCACCTCTTCATAGGTGCTGACATAGCCCGTATACCAGCCGGCAAGAACTCCCAGGTACAGTGAATAAAAATGGACTGAAAGATAAAACATTTCATGGTTGGAGCTGATTTCACCGCGATCAATAGAGACCTGGAAAAATTCTTCGAGGATGTTGAAGTAACGCTGGTTATGCTCTCTGGATTTGTCGCTGGAAACCTTCGGGAAGACCATTTCCCGCAGCAGTTGGCGGCCAAATTCCTGGTCCCGGGTCAAGAAACGGAACTTGAGCATAAAAAACTCGACCAGCCGATCGAGCAATCTCATGTCCTGACGTTCAATCCCCTTCAATCTGGCAAACGCGTCTTCAAGTTCCTCATCGCAATAGGAAAGAAATATTTCATCCTTGGTCGTGAAATATCCGTAAATTGTGGTTTTCCCAATTCCTGCTGTCCGCGAGATGTCTTCAATGCTGGTTTTTTCATACCCCTTTTCGGAAAAGAGTTGGAGCGCAGCAGCAGTGATCGCCCGCCTGGTTTCCGCTTTCTTTCGTTCACGTAGTCCGGCCATAGTGCCTCCCTTAAATCTCGAACGCGTTCGAGATTATCACCGGGAAGGCTTATGTCAAGATAAATTCGAACGCGTTCGAGATTTTTTTCGTAGATCATTTAGCAACTTATAGATTGCAAATGTAGCGTCGATGAAATACCGTAGTATTAAGCACTATTTGACAACTCAAAGGTATTGTCTGATATGAACGTTCAAGAGGACGAAAAAACGACAGGAAAAACGGCTGATATGCGGACAAATCTGCGGGCGCCATTGATAATTCAAAAGGTTCACGTTGATTCCGAACGACCGGTCTTCTTCGGGTACAGCAAAAATATCAGTCGCAGCGGCCTGTTTATCGCCACCACCAATCCGATCGAACCGGGAGAGCAGATCGATCTGGAAATTCCCCTGCCTCCGCCGCTGAAGGGCAAAGTGCGTTGTCGCTGTGAAGTTGTCTGGAAGCGTCCTTTCGGCAAACATCTCCCCTTCGAACCGGGGATGGGGTTAAAATTCATCAATATGCCAGAAGAGGTTGCAAGCCAGATCGACGAATGGGTAAAAAAACAGGAGTGACATTTTCTGTCGGATGTTAACAAAAAACGCCTGCGGTTTTCATCGCAGGCGTTTTTTGTTCGGGATGATTCAGAATACAGAATATCAGGATGATCAGGTCAGCGATTCCAACGCCCGGGAAATTCTGGAGAGGACAGGTCCCTTACCCAGCACCTGCAGCACTTCATAGATGCTAGGGCTGGCCGTCCCTCCGGTCAGCGCAACCCGCAACGGTTGAGCGACCTTGCCGAATTTGAGTTCGGTCTTTTCCATGACTCTGGCAAAGGCCTGCTCCAGCCCGGCTTCGGTAAACTCGGAACAATGCTCAAGCTCTTCCTGTAGTACGGTAAAGAGTCCCTGCTGATCAGGCGTTAAAAATTTCCCCCGGGCCTTTTCATCATATTCGACCTGATCGATAAAATAAAAAGCTGCGCCATCCGCCATCTCGACCAGCGTCGAAGCCCTTTCCTGCAGACTTTTTACCACTGCGATCAGATCGGGACCGGCATCCGTGACCAGTCCTTTTTGCTCGAGAAACGGCTTCAATAATTCGGCCAGTCGCCGCGGGTCGCCGGTCTTGATATAGTGACTGTTGAGCCAGAGCAGTTTTTCCGGGTTGAACACGCCTGCCGAGCGGCCGACATTTTCCAGACTGAACTTTTCGACCAGATCTTCCAGGCTGAAAATCTCTTCATCCCCGAATGACCAGCCGAGGCGCACCAGGTAATTGACCAGCGCTTCAGGCAGAAAACCCTGCTCCTGATACGCCATAACCGAAGTCGCGCCATGCCGTTTCGACAGGCGCTTTTTGTCCGCGCCGAGAATCATCGGCACATGGGCGAATTCCGGAACCGGATAACCGAGCGCCCGGTAGAGGGTGATCTGGCGCGGGGTATTGTTGATATGGTCATCACCCCGGATGACCAGAGTCATTCCCATTTCCGCATCGTCGACCACGACAACGAAATTGTAAGTCGGCGTGCCGTCGGTGCGCTGAATGATCAGATCGTCCAGTTCTTCGTGGCGAAAGGTAATCGCGCCCTTGATCCGGTCGACGAAAGTCGTTTCTCCGTCCGGATCGGGCAGGCGAAAACGCACTACCGACGGCAAATCCGGTTGATCGGCACGATTGCGGCAGGTGCCGTCGTATTTCGGTTTGCGCCCTTCCGCCAGCGCCCGTTCCCGTTTGGCGTCAAGTTCCTCCTGGGTGCAGTAGCAGCGATAAGCCTTCCCTTCCGCCAGTAGTTGTTCAACCTTCTGCTTGTAGAGGGGAAAGCGCTCCGACTGAAAATAGGGGCCTTCGTCGCAGGAAAGTCCGAGCCATTTCATCGCATCGAGAATCGCATCAACCGATTCCTGAGTGGAACGGGCCACGTCGGTATCCTCAATCCGCAGCACGAATACTCCCTGCTCTTTGCGGGCCAGCAGATAATTGAAAAGCGCGGTACGGGCACCGCCGATATGTAGATAGCCGGTCGGACTGGGGGCAAAACGAACTCGCAACTGGGACATGGATGACTCCTTAAAGAAAAGACCGCAACAGCGGCCTTTTATACGTTAAGCAATTTCACAGATCAAGAGATTTCCTGGAGATCAGGAAATTGACAAGCCGGCATAACCGACCACCCGGCTGTTGTCATGATTGACCTGTCCGGAGTGGGCGTACCGAACCAGGCGACAGCTGGTTGCCCCGAGCCCCTTGGCTGCCTGCAGCACAATCACTGCGGGCAGCACCCCGCACATGCTGATCCGATTCTCCATGACCGTCTGATACAACCCGGCCGGATCATAAGAGGTCATCGCTTCAATTGCCAGGTTATCGAGCTTTCTGGTGGTTTCGGCATCAAGAAAATGATTCATGTCACTGCTGGCCAGCAACAGCACCTCAGCCGGCCATTCGGCCAATACCGCGGCAAGTGAATCACCGAGCGACAGGCAATCGTCCAGAGACAGGGAGCGCAGAGAGATCGGCACGATCCGCAATTGAGGCTGCATCCGCTGCAGGAAAGGGAGCATCACTTCCAGCGAATGCTCATACAGATGAGCACGATCATCGAGTTGCAGCAGGTCGATCTGTCGGCACAGCTGGGTACGTAAATCTGCTTCCAGGGAAACATCGCCAAGTGGTGTTGACCAGCCATCAACCGATGAAACCGAAACCGGCGGGCCGCTGCCATGGTGATTGGGGCCGAGCAGCACAACCGTCTTCGGCACCCGGGTCCCGGCGATCAACTCTCCCGCGACCGCTCCGGAATAGATATAACCGGCATGGGGCACGATTAAGCCCTTTGCCTCGACAACCGGATGTTCCGCCGGCATCAGAGATTGTAACTGATCGGTAAGTTCATGTTGGTCGGCGGGATAGAAACTGCCGGCAACGGCTGGCTGGCGGATCATGTTGACCTCCTCTCTCAGTTGAGCAGGATTTTCAATCCGACTATCATCAACAGCACGGCGAACGCCTTGACCAGTTTGTCCTGGCTGGTCCTTGACGCCATCCGTACTCCGAGACGAGCACACAGGATCGTCACTGGTGCGACGATCCCTGCAACCAGAATATTAACATAGCCAAGCGAAAATGGTGCTGCTTCTGGCTGGTGCCAACCGTGCCAGATATAACCCAGGGTGCCGGTAAAGGAGGAGACGACGATCAGCGCGCTGGAATTGCCGACCGCAAGATGAATCGGCAGTTGCAGCAGAATCAGCATTAGCGGGACCGCGATTACTCCGCCGCCACTGCCGAAGAATCCGGAGAAAAAGCCGCCGGCGACACCAATCAGCAACAGTGATCGACTCTTGGGTCGATCGGAACGCTCCGGCGGCAGGTGCGGATGAAAGAAAAGCAGTTTTAGGCTGACCACGATCTGCATGAGCCCGAAACAGATTCTGAGCTTGGTCCCAGGCAGCAAAGCCGCCAGCGTTGATCCGAGTAGTGCGCCAAGCATACTTCCCAACGCAAGAAAAGCGACCATGTGCCAATCGACGTTGCCATGTTTACGATGACCTAAGGTGCTACTGAGCGCGGTCGGAAAAATGATCGCCAGACTGGTGCCGAATGCAGTATGGACCAGGGAGTCAACAGGAAAATGTGCCAGGGAGAAAAGCCAGAAAAACAGTGGAACCAAAATCACGCCGCCACCGATTCCGAGCAGTCCGGCAAGAAAACCGGCGCAGGAGCCCAGGGCCAGGATCAGCAGAATGATTTTGATCGAAAGCAGTTCCATGGAAAACGCCCGGCAAAAAAAAGTGCCAGCCCGGTAGAGCTGGCACTTTGGTATTTGATGGAGGCCCCGCCCAGATTCGAACTGGGGATAAAGGTGTTGCAGACCTCTGCCTTACCACTTGGCGACGGGGCCATCAATGCCTGTTCGGCGTGCGCATTCAAGTACCAAATCGGTTACTGGGTGTCAAGGGGAAAATCCGGCGGCGGGATCGATCCTGATAAATATTTCCCGGTTGCTCTGACCGCTATGACTGCGCCAGGAAATGATCGCCCGACTGACCCGGTTCTGTTGCTGAATCTGTTTCCCGAGAGGATACCATTCTCCGAGCGGGATTGTCATTCTGGTTCGTAACCTGCTGAATCTGATTTCCGGCGGATCCGTTTCGCTCCCCTGTAGCTTGCTGAACTGCGGCATGATCTCGACCAGCACCTGTCCATTTTGTATCTGCACCGGCTGCACCAAGAAACCGATGGCGATCCGCTGATAGTCAATCCTTTCAGAATAACCTGTCGTCTCTCCGGAAAATGCCGACCATTCACTGGTATAGGGGATATCGCGCCCCACTTCCAGCCAACCGCTTTCCCCTTCCAGAACCCGCAAAGACTGCTCGACCCGGCTTGACGAATTGCCCAGGTGGCGGGCTGATGATGCGCTCAACGAGGAACCGGACTTGGTGCTTAACTGCAGACTGGCGGAATTTTCCTCTCCGACCCGCTGCTGCTGCTCTTCCTGTCGCAGCCGGATAATCAGCGTCGTCAATGGTCTGTCGAGCAGTTCAATAAGCGCCTCGGCCGCCCGCAACGATTCGCCATCAGCCACCAGGACCAGATGATTTCCCGTTCCCTGAACTTTCTCACCTTCGTCGAGCAGTTTCTGAACCTGCGGAACCAGATCGCCGGCCGGTCGATGTTTCAGAGAGATGATCTTCACCTCTGCTGAAACCGGCAGCGAAAAAGCCAACAGACAGAGAATAATAAACAGCGATCGCAGCCTATTGGTCATCAGCTACCCCCCTTATTCCAGTGGATGCGGTAAATGGCATCGGCGCGGTCATCGCTCAGGTAGAGATTGCCGTCTCTGCCGACCAGCGGCGCGACCGGCCGGCCCCAGGCTTTTCCTTCCGTCAGCCACCCGGAAAGAAATTCTTCAATTTCTCCAGCCGGTTGCCCGGCGGCGAACGGAATCCGAACGACTTTGTAGCCGGTCGGTACGCTCCGGTTCCATGAACCATGAAAGGCGACATAAAGGCTGTTGCGAAATTTTTCCGGGGCCTTGAGCCGAGTACCGAAGGTGATCCCGAGCGGCGCGGAATGCGCCGGCAGATCGACTGCCGCGGCAAGCGTCTGGCGGCAAGCGGTTTTGCTGCCGAGTTCCGGATCGGCGATCTGCTGTCCGAAGCAGTGCGGCCAGCCGTAATCGCCACCCTCCGTGAGCTGATTGATTTCATCCGGAGGGAGGTCATCGCCGAGCATATCGCGGCCGTTATCGCTGCCCCAGAGGGTCGTCCCGTCCGCGGCGAAGGCGAGACCGACGGAATTCCGCAAGCCTTTAGCAAATATCGTTGCCGAACCACTGGTCGGATCAACTTTGAGAACGCTCGCCCGGCGTTCATCCTGCTCCTCGCAGGCATTGCAGCGCGAACCGATCGACAGATAGAGCGCTCCGGCCTGGTCCATGGCCAGGCTGCGGGTCCAGTGACCGCCATCGTCAGGCAACCCTTTCAGAATCAGCTGTTCCGAGTCGACCTGATCATCTTGATCGGTGTCTTTCAACACCAGCAACCGATCGGTTTCTGCGACATACAAACTATCCTTGTGCCAAACCAGTCCGTGCGGACGATCGAGACCGGCACGGAACAGGATCGGTTGCTCGGCATAGCCATCCTGGTCGCTGTCTTTCAGCAGGTAAATGGCCCCCAATTTCGGAATACTGACGTAAATATCCCCGACATCGTCAGAAGTCATCATCCGCGCCGGGCCGGGTAGCCGCGCAAACAGATTGACCGAGATATCGGCATAGGCTTGAAGATGACGTTCCTCGCTGAAAACACCGTTGTGATCCGTATCTCTGACGGCTATGGTCAAAGACTTTCCGGGTTTGTCCTGATGGGCAATCTTACTCGAAAGGCCGGCCAGTGAAATTGCTTCGCCGGGAAATAAGCTGTTGATCGCCAAGATTGCAGCAGCCGCGGTGAGGGCGATCACGATCGCCGTCATTCGACCGCTCAGGATTTTGAGATTCAGACCCATCCCGACCGCCAGCAACAGGGTTGGCACAAAGTAATACAGGTCACTGCCCTGGGGTATGCTGCGCAACAGAAAAGCGCTCATCCATCCGGCCAGCAGGAGGATAGATCCCAAAGCAAGGAGCAGTTGTCGTTTCATCATATTCCATCCGGCAAAAAGTTCGTTATGTTTAGAATAGCACAGTGTGAATTGGTTGGACGGGTTCCCATTGATGCGACAGGACTGATGTAAATTTTACTCGCAGCGGTCATTCAGACTATTCTGAAAAAACGTACTCCCGGCAAAATGAGAGAACAGATGACTGATACCAGCGGCCAGAATTCAAATGATCATGGAAATCCACATCAGCCCCTGGTTCAAGAAGCGCTGAAGCTTCTCGGCATAAATAATTTCCTGTTCGGGATTCACGACACGGCTTTCCCCGGGATACCGGAAGAAGACCTCGGTTGCGGCACCCCCTATTCCCTGGGTGCCGAGCGATTTTTCAGCTTTATACGCGACCTCGGCTTTAACGGCATTCAACTCGGCCCGCAGGGGATAACCACCCCGGTCAATCCTTCTCCCTACGATGGCACCCAATTTTCGAAAAACCGGCAGTTGCTGGCTCCCTTACCCCTCACCGAACTCAACTGGAAGCTGCTTGACCAGGATCATCTGACCGACCTCGTCAGCCAACGTCCCACGGATAGCTCACGAGTTCACCGGACCTTTGCCGAAAGAGCCATGCAGCAAATCACCGCTGAAATCTGCCGGCGATATCGACGGAATCGGGCCACAAATTCTCCTTCTCATTTCACTGCTTTGCAGCAGGCCTTCGCCACCTACCGTCTGCGCAATGCCGATTGGCTCGAACGGGACGCCCTCTTTGAGGTGTTGCAACAGAGTTACGGAGGAAAAAGCTGGAAACGCTGGGGGGGAACTGCGGTAGCTCAACTCGATCGTCAGCTATTTTCACCGTCTCCGGACAATCAGGACCTTAGCCGGAAGAGAATCAGCGCCCTGCTCCAGCACAATAGCGTAACGATTGAAGATTATTGCTTCATCCAGTTCCTGCTGGCGGAACAGCATCAAGGGTTGCGAACCCATTGCCGACGCCTCAGGTTGAAGCTTTTCGCTGACTGCCAGATCGGCATGTCAGAGCGTGACGCCTGGTTTGCCCAATCCTTTCTGCTTCGCGAGTACCTGTTGGGAGCGCCGCCGAGTCGGACCAACCCGGAAGGGCAACCCTGGAGCTATCCGGTTCTGGATCCGCACCAGTATTTCCGGGCAGACTGCCAGGGGGGCCGGGAACCGGGGCCGGCGCTGCGCTTTTTCCGCCAGCGGATCGATAAGTTGTTTTCCGAATTCGACGGTCTGCGCATCGATCATCCTCACGGCCTGATCAGCCCCTGGGTGTACCGAGCCGATCAGGAGGATTCTCTTTGCGCCGTACAGAATGGAGCGCGCCTGTTCGCAGCGCCGGATCTGGCCGACCACCCGGATCTGGCCGGTTACGCCATCGCCCGTCCGGACCAGCTCAACAGACAGCGGGATCGATTTGCCGACGACTGGGTGACCGGACTCGATCCCGACCAGGTCCGCCGATACGCATTTCTTTTCGAGGAGATCATGACGGCAGCGCAAAATAAGGGGTGCGGTGCCGGAGATATTGCCTGTGAAATCCTCAGTACCCAGCCCTACCCGCTCAAGCGGGTCATGGAATCATTTGGTCAGGGGCGGTTTCGGGTTACCCAGAAAGCTGATCTCGATAATCGGCATGATGTCTATCGCAGTGAAAATGCCCATCCTGAAGACTGGTTGATGCTCGGCAACCATGATACCGCGCCGATCTGGAAAATGGCAGCGGAGTGGCTTGAAACCGGGGCGTCCCGAAAACAGGCCACATATCTGGCTGAACGACTGAAGATCCCCGAAAGAGAGCGATCCGACTGGGTGAATCATCTCTCCAACGACGTCGGCGCACTGGTTCAGGCCAAATTTGCCGATCTGTTTGTCGGTCCGGCGCGCAATGTCATGGTCTATTTTACCGACCTGTTCGGGCTTGAGGAGCCATTCAACCGACCGGGAACGACCGATGAAAGCAACTGGTCACTGCGGGTTTCACCCGATTATAAAAATCTCTACCGTGAAAAATTACCGAGGGATCTCATTCTCAATATTCCCAGGGCCCTGGCCCTGGCGCTACGTACCAAAGGGGAGGATTTTATCTCCCACCATCGGCAACTGATCACCGGTCTCGAAAGTTCAAAAGGACCTTGAATGCACTGAAAATACACGAAAGCCGGATAAACTTAATCAAAGGAGTCTGCCAGCTTATGCCGAATACCCAATCCGAACAGCAGCCCGAGTCCGCGAACTGGTACAAGGATGTCACCATCTATCAGTTGCATGTGAAAAGTTTCTGCGACGGCAACGGCGACGGCATCGGTGACTTCAAAGGATTGCTCACAAAGCTCGATTATCTGGAAAAACTTGGCATCACCGCCATCTGGCTCCTGCCATTCTATCCCTCTCCCCTGCGGGATGACGGTTACGATATCGCTGATTACTGTAAGGTCCATCCCGATTACGGCACCCTCAACGATTTCCAGCGCTTTCTCAACGAAGCGCACGAGCGCGGCATCCGGGTCATCACCGAACTGGTGCTCAATCACACCTCGGACCAGCATGCCTGGTTCCAGCGAGCGCGCAACGCGCCTCCCGGCAGCAGCAGTCGCGATTTTTACGTCTGGAGCGATACCTCGGATAAATACCCTGAGGCACGGATCATCTTTCAGGATTTCGAACTGTCCAACTGGGCCTGGGATCCGGTGGCCGGCGCCTATTACTGGCATCGTTTCTACAGTCACCAACCGGACCTCAACTTTGATAATCCCAAGGTTCATCAGGCGCTGTTAAGAGTGATCGATTTCTGGCTCGACCGGGGGGTGGATGGCGTGCGGCTGGATGCCATCCCCTACCTGTATGAACGAGAGGGGACCAACTGCGAGAACCTGCCGGAAACCTATGAGTTTCTAAAAAAACTGCGCCGGTATGTCGAGGCGCGCTACCCCGACCGGATGCTGCTGGCGGAAGCCAACCAGTGGCCGGAGGATGCCGCCAAGTATTTCGGCAGCGGCGACTCATGTCATATGTGTTTCCACTTTCCCCTGATGCCGCGCATGTACATGGCCCTGGAGATGGAAAATTATTATCCGATCACCGACATCCTCCAGCAGACCCCGGAGATCCCGCCGGCCTGCCAATGGGCGCTGTTTCTCCGCAATCATGACGAACTGACCCTGGAAATGGTCACCGACGAAGAACGGGACTACATGTACCGTATCTACGTCCAGGATCCGCGCGCCCGGGTCAATCTCGGCATCCGCCGCCGGCTGGCCCCGCTGCTCGACAATGACCGACGCAAAATCGAGCTGATGAACGTGCTACTGCTGACCATGCCCGGTTCGCCGATCATTTATTACGGTGATGAAATCGGCATGGGGGACAACTACTATCTCGGCGATCGCAATGGCGTACGTACGCCGATGCAGTGGAACACCGATGCCAATGCCGGATTTTCGCGGGCCAATCCGCAGAAACTGTTCCTGCCGCTGGTGATCGACCCGGAATACCACTACACTTCCCTCAACGTCGGCACCCAGGAGGAGCGCAAGTCTTCCCTGCTGTGGTGGATGCGCCGGATCATCGATCTGCGCAAATCCCACCCCGGTTTCGGTCGCGGACCGATCCGTTTCCTCAACCCGGACAACCCCAAGGTTCTCGGCTACATCCGCAGTGACGGGCAGGAGAATATCTGCGTCGTGGTGAACCTCTCGCATCATGCCCAGATGGTTCTGCTTGACCTGGCCGAGTTCGCGGGGCGAACTCCCGAAGATCTGTTCAGCCGCAACCAGTTTCTGCCAATTGGCGAGACCCCCTATTCGCTCACCCTCAGCCCCTACGGTTACTATATCCTGCTGCTGCTGGCTCCGGAAGCGGCCAGTGGCCAGGTTCAGGCGGGATTGCCGAAACTGAGGGGCGAGGATTGGCCGTCGGTGTTGAATGATCGGAAAGTTCGCGCGGTGCTGGAAAAGCGCATTCTCCCCGGCTATCTGCCCCGGCAGCGCTGGTTTGGTGGCAAAGCGCGCAAAATCCGCCAGCTCCGGCTCCGCGACTGGATTCCTCTCAGCCGCGAACCTGAACCGACAGTACTGACACTTCTGGAGGTCAGCTACCACGAAGGTGCCGCGGAGCTCTATATTTTGCCGCTGGCTTATCAACCGGCCCTGGCCGACAAAGACAATGAAGACAGTGAGCTTCCGAAGGGAACCATGGCCTGGCTGAGTCTGCGTGACTCGGCGGGACCGCTTTACGAAGCGGTTTTCAGCGACCAGTTCGGCCGGGACCTGCTGGCGGTAATTGCCGGGCGCAAGCGGTTGGCCGGCGGGCGGGGGCATCTGCATGCTGCAGCCAGCCGGGAAGTGACCCGGTTGTGGAAGGAGCAGGAAACGGCGCTGACCCCCAAACTGCTCGGCGCCGAGCAATCGAATACCTCGATCCGCTTCGGCGACCAGGTCATCTTCAAACTTTATCGCCGCACCGATGCCGGCCCCCACCCGGATCTTGAATTGGTCCGTTACCTGACCGAAAAAGCCGGGTTCCCCAATATCCCGGCCTATGCCGGTTCACTGGAATACCGCAGCGACAACAACGAACCGATCGTGTTGGGCCTGATGCAACATTTCATTGCCAATCAGGGAGATGCCTGGCAACTGTTCCTCGATCTGGCTGATCAGTACTTCGATCAGGCGCAGGCACAATTCAAGGGCGACACACCTCCGCCAAAAGGACCGGCCGCGCTGATTCACTGTGACCCCGACCTTCCCGAACCTTTGGACGAAATCATCTCCGGGGTCACCGCGGAGATGGCCCGCCTGCTCGGTCAGCGCACCGCCGAGATGCATCTGATCCTGGCCCAGGGGCGCGCGGAAAGCTTCCGCCCCGAACCTTTCTCCAGCCTTTATCAGCGCGCCCTTTATCAGGCGATGCAAAACCAGACCAATCAGGGCTTCCGCCAGCTGGATAAAATGCGTCGCGAGCTGCCTGAAGAGCTGCAGGAGGAAATCAAGCAGGTTCTGGCGCTGAAACCACAGATTCTCGCGCAAATGCGGCGCATCACCGGCAACCGTCTTCCGGCCCAGAAAATCCGCATTCACGGCGACTACCACCTCGGTCAGGTGCTGTTCACCGGCAGCGATTTTGTGATCTTCGATTTCGAAGGCGAGCCGATTCGCCCGTTGACCGAGCGGCGCATCAAACGCTCGCCGATGCGCGACGTCGCCGGAATGATCCGATCATTTCACTACGCCGCTTACAGCGCGCTACTCTCCGGCACCACGGTACGCCAGCAAGATATCCGGAATTTATCTTTCTGGGCTGATCTCTGGTATCGCACCATCTCGGCCGGTTTCCTTCACGGCTATTTGACCGCCATGGCCGGCAGCGATTTATTGCCGCACGACACGGGACTGCTGGAGAACCTTCTGGTTCCCTACCTGTTGGAAAAAGCGGTCTACGAGCTGGGTTACGAACTGAACAACCGTCCCGATTGGCTAGTGATCCCCCTGCGGGGAATCCGGCACCTGGTGGAGGCTGAGTGAATTGAAGATTACGAAAAAATCGGCAACCTTTATTCTTTTAGCTGACTCAAGGTTTCTCTTTATCCCTTTTTCGTCAACTGTCAGCCATTATCTCGAGGACCCTTTATTCGGCGGGGCGGCACAATCACTGGGATCACCCTGAAGCTTCAGGATGGCATGCGGAACGGCACTCCAGATCGCCTCGAGATTCTCGATGGCAGCCTTCGGACTGCCCGGCAGATTAATAATCAGGGTGTCCTTCCGGATGCCTGCCAGTGCCCGTGAAATAATCGCGTGAGGGGTCTTCTCCAGGCTCTTCGCGCGCATGACTTCCCCGAATCCGGGCAACTCCCGTTCGATGACCTTGCGGGTTGCCTCAGGAGTGACGTCCCGCGGAGACACTCCGGTCCCGCCGGTCGTCAGGACAAGGTCGAGGTGCAGGTGGTCGGCCCAGGTGCACAAGCGTTCCACGATCGTCGCCTGATCATCCGGAACCAGGTCGGTCTGCACCACCTCGACGCTTTTCCCGGTGAGCCAGTTCACCAATTCCGGACCACTGCGGTCGATCCGTTCTCCCCGTGCCCCTTTGTCACTCAGGGTCAGAATACCCACTTTCATGATCACTCCAGCTCCTCTCATATGGAGACCCCGCTCTTCCCGCCTTTCTTAAAGAGCAAGGCCGAATTTTCGATGGTGATTCCCTATCGCTACCCTTGCACATATCCTAAACGGCCAGGGTCGCCAGGGAATACCCAATTATCGCCGCCATCGCCAACCCGGTTCTTTCCAGGGCCTTGACGGGGCAGCGAACTTCCCGAATCCCTGCAGCGAGAACCGGGGGAAACCGACGGCAAGCTGATCCAGTAAAAGCGGATGCGACAGCGGAATCAACTCAGCCGTCTTTTTTCGCTGATATCGACCATGACGGCGTATCCCTGTTCGTCAAAGTGGTTAATGGTTCCAAGGTTTTCCAACTGCCAGTCTTCCGGCGAAAGGCCTTGAGTCAGTCAGGACTTTAATCTGAATACGATCGGCAACAGAGCGATACAGGCGACCGGCCGACCGTTTCGACTGGCAGGTGCGAAGCGGGCCTGGCGGACCGCCTCCAATGCGGAGCGGTCAAAGCCATGCCCTGCGGCTTTTTCAATTGATGCGCTCCGCAAACCACCGGACCGATCAAGTTCCAGGCGAACCAGAACCCTACCTTCAAGCCGCAAACGCAGGGCCCGCAGAGGATATTTTGGCGTCGGCATATTCAGCACTCTGGGCCCGTTTGAGCTGCCGAATTCAGCATTGACCGGCTTTTCTGCAAGAGATGGCTGTGGCGTGCCAACCGAACCGGCTGCATCTGGTGTACTGACTTTATCAGTCTCTTTTGTGTCGCCCCTGCCCGCCACTTGTTCCTCGGGAATCACTATCGAAACCGGCTCGGGCAGCGCCGACGAAACCGGCTCGGCCTCAGGTCGCGATTCATTATGCAGGGGCGCCACTGGTTGCTGTTGCAGATTCATCTGCGGCTTCGGCTCTGAACTCGATTGCATCACAGCCCTGTATTTCTCATTTATTACCTCAGCCGACTCTGGCAGCCTCTTCATGGAAGACAGAGTCTCCGACTGTCCTCTTTTCACCAACCGCGGTCCGGAGCCGGCCCGCTGAACCTGCCTCGGCTGAACTTTGCCAACATTTCGTCCCCCTGGAGGCTCTTTTGCCTTTGCTGGAGTGACTTTTACCTGAAAACCCTCACCCGATTTTTCGCCTGAGGCCGGTACCGGAGTAAACCACAGGTTCACAACCAGGGGCTTGTGGACGGTCTCGTCCGAATGCGAACCGAACAACACCAGCACGGCCGCATGGATGAAAAAGGAAAGGAGCAGAAAAATTACCAGCGGCGG